>Ga0335084_10003954_pt1 | contig 14584 bp, 12 predicted proteins | sample Lox_Sample_44_FD_206721 | JGI IMG/M metagenome (GOLD analysis project Ga0335084, IMG submission 206721) | Soil microbial communities from Loxahatchee National Wildlife Refuge, Florida, United States - Lox_Sample_4.4 | ecosystem: Environmental > Terrestrial > Soil > Wetlands | place: USA...
GCAGCATCACGCTGGAGTACGCGCCGCCGGGCAGCACGCTGGCCGACGTCCCGATCAGCGACGCGAAGGAGCACAAGTTCAGCCCGCGGCTTGGTGCGCTGTATCAGTTCACGCCGACGCTGGCGGCCTATGCCAACTACGTCGAATCCCTGGGCACCTGGGGTACCGGGCTGGGCATCAAGTCCGACATCGATGGGCACCCGCTGCCGGCCGAGCGAAGCAAGTCCTACGAGGCGGGCGTCAAGGCCGAATTTGCCGCCGGACTCACGTCGACGCTGGCGCTGTACGAGATCACCAAGACCAACATGGCGACGCGTGACTTGTCTTCTCCCGACCCCACCGCGCTGCGCGCAACCGGCGAGGCGCGCAGTCGCGGCGTCGAGTTCGACGTCAGCGGCGAGCTGACCAAGCAGCTCAGCCTGATTGCCAACTACGCCTACACCGACGCCGTGTTCACGCGCGACGACAGCGGCCTGCAGGGCAACCGCATCGCCAACGTACCGCGTCACTCGGGTGGCTTGTGGGCGAAGCTTCGTCCGACCTCGGCCCCTCTGTCGCTGGGTGCGGGCATCTTTGCGCGCGGTCAGCGCCAGGGCGACAACGAGAACACGTTCCAGATGCCCGGCTACGCGACAGTCGACGCCTTCGCGGCCTATGCGTTCACGGTCGCCGGCAAGCGGGTGTTTGCGCAGCTCAACGTGAACAACCTGTTCGACCGGCGCTACTTCATCAACAGCAATGTCTACGACGCCAGTCCGCGCTTCGGGGTCATGCCGGGACAACCGCGGACTGTGGTCGGTTCGGTGCGGCTGGAGTTGTGAGCGGCCGGCAACCGGCGGTGCGGGCGAAATCGGACGGGTTGAGGGACGGGCCAGTTGGGGCGGGCGGTGAAGCTGCCGTTACGCACCGCCACCCCGTCGGCGACCTCCACGAGGCAATGCTCGTCGTGGTCTCGACTCAGTGGCTCCCTGGATGCCTCCGGCGAGCCCACCCAGACGAAGGCCGCGACCGCGCGCCGCGCGCAGGCACCCGGCACGGCCTCGTCACCGCCGCTGCAGCACCCCGCGCCAGGCCTCGGTGAGCACGCGCGCGATGTCTTCGTCACTCAGGTGCAGTGCAGCCAGGTGCGGGTTGCGCCGCAGGATCCACTCGGCCAAGAAGCCGTCGACCATCGCCTCCAACGCGTAGGCCTTGGCCATCGCCTCGCGCGAGGCCTTGTCGCGTGGCAAGGCACGGCCTGTCGCGGCGCCGGCGTCGATCGCGAGCGCCACCTTGCGTGCCCACTGCTCGTTCATCTCGAACTTCATTCGTTGCGCATCGTCGAGCAGGTGGCGAACCTCCTGCACCGCATGCACCAGGCGGGCGTGCGCCCGGTACAGGCGCACGTAGGCCAGGTTGGTGGCCAGCACCGCATCGTCGGTGCCGGCTCGCGCCGGACGACGGCCCTCGCGCAGCGCGTCGCCGAGGAACTGCTGGAACTCGGCGACCAGCGCGAGCACGAGTTCCTTCTTGCTCGGAAAGTGCCTGTACAGCGCCGTGCGCGTCACGCCCGCGGCTTCACAGATCTCGCCGATGCCCATTTGGGCGTAGCCCGCGCTGGCGAGCTGGCGGGCCGCGGCGACGAGCAGGCGCGCGCGCGTGCGCTCGCCCTTGCCGCCCTTGCCTCTCTCGCCAACTGTGGCGTCCGGACCGCCATCTCGCGCCGCCGCCACGTCGCCATGACGCCGTTCGAGCCAACCTTCGAAGGCCAATACGTTCCCGCGATCCCTCGACGCCGCGCTGGCGCCCCTGCGCTTCGACATGCGACCAGTGTGCCGCGACCGCGACCCTCCAGGAGTCCGGGACGGCACCGTTGCGCAACATCAGGAAGTGACGTAGTGTCACTTTTGTCAGCGCCCCACGCCACGGAGACCGCCATGCGCCACGATGCCTCTCGTACTACACCCCACCATCCTCGCCGTCGTTCGGTGCTGCGCCACGGGGCCGCCGGCACCATCGGCCTCACGCTCTGGATGAACAACGGCCTGCTGCAGGCGCAGGACAAGCGCCTCGTCATCCGCGACCCGGGCGGTCCCTATGCGGAGGGCTTCGGCGCCGCGTTCTACAAGCCCTTCCGCGAGGCGACGGGCATCGAGATCGTGCCGGCCACTGGGCAGCACCAGCCCACCGCGTTCATCAAGACCATGGTCGAGACCAAGTCGTACACGTGGGACATGGCCCATGTCAGCCGCGACGTGCACGACGCGCTGCTCGGCATGGGGTACCTCGAGACGCTGAACCTCGACGCGACCCTGCGCGACCTGCCCGCCCCCTACCGCGCCGCCACCTACGCGGGCGTCGATGTCGTCGGCAGCGTGCTCGCCTACCGCAGCGACCGCATGCCTGCCGGCAAGGCCCCCCGCTCCTTTGCCGACCTGTGGGACCTCACGGGCTTCCCTGGCCGGCGCGCGCTGCGCCGCAACCCGATGGAGACGCTCGAGTACGCGCTGCTGGCTGACGGCGTGTCGCCGGCGCAGCTCTATCCACTGGACGTGGACCGGGCCTTCCGGGCGCTCGAGCGCGTGAAGAAGGAGATCGCCGTCTGGTGGACGAGCGGCGCCCAGACATCGCAACTGCTCAAGTCGGGCGAAGTGGACTTCTGCCCGACATGGAATGCGCGCGCGCAGGTCGTGGCCGACGAGGGCACACCGGTGTCGATCATGTGGAGCCAGCACCTCTTCACCACTGAAGGCTGGATCATCCCCAAGGGTTCGCCAAGGGCCGACCTGTGCCGCGAGTTCATCAAGTTCGCCACCGACGCCAAGCGGCAGGCCGAGTTCACCAAGAACCTCGCCTATGGCCCCACGTTGCCCAAGGCCTACGACTTCGTCGATGCGAAGCGTGCACGCACGTTTCCGGCTCACCCGGAGAACGCGCGCGGCGGCATTGAGTGGGATGTCGGCTACTGGGCGAAGAACCGCGACGCGGTGACCGAGCGCTTCAACGCTTGGGTTACCACCTGATGCCGGGCACCGCGCGGCTGCGCATCGAGGAGGTCGGCCGCCGCTACGGCGACGTGGTGGCGCTGGCACCGACCTCGCTGGACGTCGCCGCCGGCGAGTTTCTAACGCTGTTGGGCCCCTCGGGTTCGGGCAAGACGACCCTGCTGTCCATCGTCGCCGGCCTCGTCGAGCCCGACCACGGCTGCGTGCAACTCGACGGCCGCGACATCACCCGCACTGCGCCGCACGCGCGCGGCCTCGGCATGGTGTTCCAGCACTACGCGTTGTTCCCGCACCTGAGCGTTGCCGAGAACGTGGCCTTCGGCCTGCAGGCGCGCCGGCTGCCGGCGGCCGAGGTGGCGCAGCGCACCCGGCAGGCGCTGGACATGGTGCGGCTGGCTTCGCTTGCCAACCGGCTGCCCCGCGAGGTTTCCGGTGGCCAGCAGCAGCGCGTGGCGCTCGCGCGCGCGCTCGCCTACCAGCCGGCCGTCGTGCTGATGGACGAGCCGCTGGGTGCGCTCGACCGCCACCTGCGCGAGGAGATGAAGGCCGAGATTGCGCGGCTGCACCGCCAGCTCGGCGTGACGGTGCTGTACGTGACGCACGACCAGGAGGAGGCTTTGACGCTGTCGGACCGCATCTGCCTGATGCGCGAGGCGCGCATCGAGCAGCTCGACACGCCCCACGCGCTGTACCTCGCGCCGCGCACGCGCTTCGCGGCCGAGTTCCTCGGCGAGTCCAACCTGCTCGAGGCTCGCTGGGAAGGTGCCGCACTGCGCCTCGCCGGGCTCGGCACGGAGGTGCCAGCGGGGGCCATCGCGCCTGGCACGCCGGCCTTCGCGCTGCTGCGGCCGGAGTCCATCGAGCTGGCGCCGGCCGATGCCGCGCCTGCGGGCGCCTGGCGTGGCCGGGTCGTCGGCTGCAGCTTCCTCGGCGCGTGGACACGCTGGGAGGTTCTCAGTGGGGAGACGTTGTTCGCGGTGTTGCAACCCACGCGGGCATCGACGCGCCGCGATGCGCAGCCGCAGGAGGGCGCCGAGGTCGCGCTGTTCGCCCCACCCGGCGCCTTGCACGCGGTGGCGGCATGAACGCAGCGACATCCCAGGCGACGGTCACGCGATGCGGCCTGCTCACTTCGAGTGGCTTGCGCGGGGCGGCACCCTTCATGCCGCTCGCGATCTTCCTGCTGGCGCTGTTCGTGCTGCCGGTGCTGGCCGTGCTGGCCCTGGCCGTGTGGACACCAGAGTCGGGCTGGCAACTCGCCGCCCTGCAGCGCCTGGCCACGACGCCGGTCTACCGCGCCGTGCTGCTGCGCACGCTGCACATCGCCGTCTTGACCACGTTGCTGTGCGTGCTGGGCGCGCTGCCGGTGGCGCTGCTCGTGCACAGGCTCGCCGGCCGCGCACAGCAGTGGCTCACGCTGCTCGTGCTGCTGCCGCTGTGGACGAGCTTTCTGGTGAAGTCGTTCGCGTGGATGGTGCTGCTCGGCAAGAACGGCGCCGTCAATGCGCTGATCACCGCGCTCACCGGCGAGCCGGCGGCCGCACCGCTGCTCTTCAACCTCGGTGCCGTCATCATCGGCATGGTGCACGGGCTCATGCCATTCGCCGTGCTCACGTTGCTGCCGGTGCTGCAGGCCATCGACGCCCGCCTCGTCCCCGCGGCAGCCACACTCGGGGCCCGGCCCGTGGAGGCATTCGTGCGCGTCACGCTGCCGCTGCTGGCGCCGGGCATCGCGGCGGCCGCACTCATGGTCTTCGTGACCGCGCTCGGCTTCTTCATCGTCCCGGCGCTGCTGGGCGGCCCCCGCCAGACGATGGCCGCCAACATCATCATCGACCTGGTGCAGGAATTGCTGAACTGGCCGCTGGCGGCCGCAGCGTCGGCGGCCATGCTGGCGGTCGTGGCCCTGCTGTTCTGGGTTTACGTGCGCGCCTTCGGCATCGAGACGCTGGTCGGTCGCGCGCGCGTGCAGCGGGCTGACGCGGCCGATGCCGCCGCGCGCTTGGCCGGCCGGCGCGCGCACTGGCGGCGGCGCGCCTGGATCGCCTTCGACGCAGTGGCGCGTACGCTGCCGGCACGGCCGCTCACGCTCGGCCGCGACGGGCTCGCGCTGGCCACGGTGGCCTTCCTGGCCCTGCCGGCGCTCTTCCTCGTGCCGGTGTCGTTCAGCACCTCGGGCATCATCGACTGGCCGCCGCAGCTGTTCTCGACCCGCTGGTACGCGGCGCTGGACACGCCCGCCTGGCGCAGCGCCGCCTGGCGCTCGTTCAGCGTCGCCGCGGTCACCGGCGTGCTCAGCCTGGCGCTGGCCTACCCGGCCGCGGTGTGGTTCGTGCGACGGGCCGGGCGGGCGCGGCTGCCGGTGCTGGTGTTCATGATCTCGCCGATGGTCGTGCCGCGCATCGTCATCGCCATCGGGCTGTTCTATCTCTTCGCGCGCATCGGCCTCGTCGGCTCGTGGCTCGGGCTCGTGCTCGGCCACGTCGTCATCGCGCTGCCGTTCGTGGTGACCGCCCTCATCGCGGTGGTACAGGGCTACGACGAGCGGCTCGACCAGGCGGCCGCGGTGTGCGGCGCGGCGCCGCTGCGGCGACTGGTGCGCATCACGCTGCCGCTGCTCGCGCCGGGCCTGCTCTCGGCGTTCCTGTTCGCCTTCGTCACCTCGCTGGACGAGCTGACGATCGCGCTCTTCGTCACCGGGGGCCTGAGTGCCACGCTGCCCAAGCAGATGTGGGACGAGGCGCTGCTGCGCGTGTCACCCACGCTGGCGGCTGCCTCCACGGTGCTGTTCGTCGTCATGAGCGCAGCCGTGCTGGTCGCCCAGGCCCTGCGCCGGCGCTGAACGAGGGTCACGATGCCTGTCACCTACGAACGACGCGGCCAGGTCGCCGTGTTCACCATCGACAACGGCGAGCTCGGCGTGTTCACGCCGGTGATGCATCGCGAGTTGCACAGCCATCTGACGGCCTTCTTGGTCGATCCGGACGTGCGCGTGGGCGTGCTGACGGGACGCCCCGGCGCCAGCTTCTGCGCCGGCGACGACATCAAGGTCGCTCTGCCCGAACGAACGCGGCAGCAGGAGCTCGAGGGCTACCTGTTCCTGCACCAGAACGAAGGCGAGACCCCTCACCGGCCTGGCTGGGACGTCGACGTCATGAAGCTCGAGCGCTACAAGCCCATCGTCGCCGCCGTGGACCGCTACTGTCTGGGCCAGGGCATGGTCTACCTGCTGCATCTCACCGACCTGCGCGTGGCCAGCACGCGGGCACAGTTCGGCCTGCCCGAGATCGGCTATGGCATGGGTGGGGCGGGCGGCCTCACGCGGCTGGGCCTGCAGATCCCGCACGTCGAAGCGATGCGTCTCGCGCTGACAGGCGAACTCATGTCCGCCGAGCGGGCGCTGGCCTACCACCTCGTCAACGAGGTCGTGCCTGAATCGGCGCTGATGGCCGGGGCCATGGCGCTGGCCGAGCAGGTGGCGGCGCAGCCACCGGTCGCCGTGCGCGTGGAGATGGAGGCGTACTACCGCTCGTTCGACCTCTCGCGCGACGACAACCTTCGCTATGCGCTCAACCTGTACCGCCTGCAACGCATCGGCTACGAAGGCTACGGCGCGGGCACTGGGTTCTTCAAGCGCGGCAAGGACGTTGCGCGCCGCGAAGGCGGCGAGGGCGCCGAGGGTGGCGGGGGCGCCGAGGGTGGCGGGGGCCGGCATGACTGAGGCCTCGCGCCGGCTGCAGCACTGGCGCGCTGAGCTCGACCGCGTGGCGGCCGAGCCGTTGCACCCGCATGTCCCTGCCCTGCTCGCCGAGGCGGCGGCGGCCGATCCTCAGCGCGTGCTGCTCGATCTGTTCGAGCTGGGGTACACGCTCACCTGCGCCGGGCTCGATCGGCACAGCACAGACCTTGCCCGGGCGCTGCACGAGCTCGGCATCGGCCCGGCTTCGCGTGTGGCGGTCATGCTGCCCAACGGCATCGCCTGGCCGATCACGTGGTTCGCGTTGCTCAAGCTGGGCGCGGCCACCGTCCCCGTGAACCCAGGCTACACGGCGCGCGAACTTGCCTACGTGCTCGGCGACGCCGAGGTCGACGCATGGATCGTCGATGCCGAGCGGGCACCGATGGCCGACGACGTGACCCCCTGGCCCGCGAGTCTGCCGCCGGAGCGCGTCATCGCCTGCGGCGGCGTGCCGGGCGACGGTTCGGCCTGGGACGCGCTCATCGCACGGGGCGCTGGGCTGCCAGCCCCCGACCTCCCGCCGCCCACCCAGGGTACGTTGGCCAATCTGCAGTACACCTCGGGCACCACCGGCTTCCCGAAGGGCTGCCGGTTGACGCACGGCTACTGGCTCAATCTCGCGCGCGGGGCGCAGATGCTGCACGTGGCGCCGATGCGCCGCTTCTTCACTGCGCAGCCCTTCTTCTACATGGACCCGTTCTGGCAACTGCTGGTCGCCCTGCGCTGCGGCGGCACGCTGGTGGCCGCGCAGAAGATCAGCGGCTCGCGCTTTTTCGGCTGGCTCGCCGAGCACCGCATCGAGTGGGCCCAGTTGCCCGAGCTGGCGCTGAAGTCGCTCGACACCGTGCGGGGGCGGCCGCTGGCGCTGAAGATGGTGTTCACGTTCGGATGGAGCGCCGAATCCCGCGCGCTGTTCCACGAGCGCCTGGCGCCCGCGGTGGCCGTGGAAGCCTTCGGCATGACCGAGATCGGCCTTGGCACGGCCATGCCGCGCGGCTGGCCCGCCGGCGACCGGCCGGTCTCGGTGGGTGTGGCCGCGCTGCGGCGCGAAGTGCGGGTTGTCGATGCTGACGGTCGCCCGGCACCGCCCGGCCAGGTGGGCGAGCTCCAAGTCCAAGGCCCGCACCTCTTCGAAGGCTACTTCCGGCACCCGGAGACCAATCGGGAGGTCTTCGATGGCGAGTGGTTCCGCACGGGCGACGCCTTCGTGGCCGACGTGGAAGGCTTCCTGCGGCTGGTCGGTCGCTTCAAGGACATGATCCGGCGCAGCGGCGAGAACATCGCCGCGCGCGAGGTGGAGGCCGTGGTGCGGCAGCTGCCGCAGGTGGCCGACTGCGCCGCAGTGCCGGTGCGCGACCTGCGACGCGGCGAGGAGGTGAAGATCATGGTGCAGCTACAGCCTGGCGCCGCGCTGGAGCCCGTGGCGCTGCTGGCGCACTGTCGCACGCAGCTGGCCGCGTTCAAGGTGCCGCGTTACGTGCAGGTGGTGTCGGACTTCCCGCGCACGTCGTCGAACAAGATCGCCAAGGCCATGATCCTGGCCGCACCCGGCGATCCCACGGCAGGGTGCTTCGATCGCGAGCAACCCGTGATCTAACGGCGCCCCACCAGCATCGGTGACCCGCGCATGCACAGCCCGCAGGTCCACATCGACGACGGCGACGGCCTGCCGGCATGGACGCGGGCGGTGCCGGCGTCGAACAAGGAGACACCTCACGGCGCCAGCGGGGCGTCAGGCGGTCTGTCGATCGCAGTTCGACCCAGTGCGCTCGTCAAGCGACGGAGCGCCCGCACCTGCTGCCCCCAGAAGCCGCGGCCGTAGTCGCGTCCACCCATCTCCGGCAGCTGATCCCGAATGCCGGTGGGGCCGGGTCGCAGGTCATGGCGCGCCGTGCCCAGCAGGAAGTCCCACACCGGCAGCAGCACGGCGAAGTTGCAGCCGCCGAGCCGGCCCGTGCGCGCGTCCTCGTGGCCGATGCCGATGCCATGGTGCAGGCGATGAAAGCGCGGGCCGACGAGCAGCCGCTCGCCCAGGCGGCCGAACGGCAGGTCGGCATTGGCATGAGACAGCGATTCCAGCAGCTTGGACAGCGCCACCAGCGCTACGAACTGCGACGGGGCGATGCCGATCACGCGCGCCAACAGCACCACGAGGCTGTCGACGAGGACACTGTCGAGCAGATGGTTGCGGCTGTCGCTCCAGTACGTCATGTTGCGCTGGCTGTGGTGCACCGCATGTAGCGCCCACCACCACGCGTAGCGGTGCTGAGCCCGGTGGATCAGGTAGCCGAAGCCGTCGAGCACGATCAGGTAGGCGACGAACCCGGCCAGCGCCGTGTTGGTGACACCGGGGCAGGCCGGTGCGATCCACTGGTCCAGATGCCAGCCATCCAGGCCCGCGACGGCGAGCCGGCCGAACAGCGCGTTCCACAACGGGTCGAGCGCGAAGAACAGCAGCAGCCGCTGCAGGCCCAGCCGATCGATCAGCGTGTAGAGCACGTCCACCCGTACGGCCTGGCCTCGCTCACGACGCGCCGATGCGTCGACAGCCGGCACCTCGAAAGGCCGCCAGCGTTCAAGGGCGCCGAACCCGATCAGCATGACCAGCAGCTGCAGCACGCCGACCAGCAGCCACTGCGACGCCAGGTAGCCATCCTCCTGGTACGAGGCCAGGCCGAGCGCCTGCAGGCCAGGCGAGACCAGGTGTACGAACAGGCCGTCCTGCAGGCGGGCAAACCCTTCGGCGACCTGATCGAGTGCGTCCGGCAGGTTCATCGTGGCGCTTTGGAGGCCGCGAACGCAACGCCGTAGGCAGGGTGTTCGCGCAAGGTGGCGAAGCAAAGCCCGCGCGCCTTCAGGCCGCTGATCAAGGGCTCGAGCACGGCCGGTGCCCACGGGTCCTGACGCGACCAGATGCCCAGGTGCGCCAGCAGGATATCGCCGGCGCGGATGTCACGCAGCGCATTCGAGAGCAGCCGCTCGTTCGGCCACCGGTCGCTGGGCAGTTCGTCGCCCAGGAAGCCTGCCGGGCTCCAGGGCACGTGCATCCAGCCGCAGCCGCGCGCGGCCGCCAGCAGCGCCGGCGAGGTCTTGCCGCCCGGGGCACGAAACAAGCGCGGCATGCGCTGCCCGGTCATCGCCTCGAAGCGATCGGCGCTGCGCTGCAGTTCGGCGCAATAGCCGGCGGCAGTCAGCGTCGAGCTGCGGCCCGCCTGTGGGCCGGCGCTCGGCCGCACGGTGAAGCGGCCGTCGGCGCGGTCCGCGCGCCAATACACGTGATCGTAGGTGTGGCTGCCGAAGGCGTGGCCTTCGGCGGCGCGTGCGCGCCACCAGGGCGCCCAGTGGTCGTCGAGGCTGCTGCCGCCGTCCCGCGTGGGTTCGTTGGCGAGGAAGAAGGTCGCCTTGACCTGCTGGCGCGCCAGCACCTCGGCCACCAGCGCAGCGATGCCCATGTGGCCGGTGTCGAAGGTCAGGTATACCGGGCGCTCGCAGGCCGCCCGGGCGCCCAGTGCCAGCGCCAGGCCCAGCAGTGCAGCCACCAGCCGGCTACTGGCGCGGCGCATGGTCGAGCGTGAACACGCCATGGGGCGAGGTGCCGACGCGCACCTGGCCGACCACCCGCCGGGTGGCCACGTCCACCAGCGTGAGCTTGCGGATCCAGCGCGAACTCACCAGCAGGGTCTTGCCGTCGGCGGTCAGCTCCATGCAGTCGGGTCCGCCCGGACCGGGCAGTTGCGCGACGACGGCGCGCGCCGCGGTGTCGATCAGGCTGATCGTGTCGGCCGCGCGGTTGCTGACGAAGACGTGCCGCTTGTCGCCCAGGGCGCGGAAGGCATGCGCGCCTTCCCCGGTCTCGATGCGCTGCAGCAGCCGTGCCGGGCCGGAGGACACGTCGTAGGCCTCGACGAAGCGATCACCGGTCAGGGCGACGAACAGCGTGCGGTCGTCGGCCGTGAGGTAAACGTCGGCGGGCAGCTTGCCGGTGGCCACGCGCCAGCGCAGCGTCTGTGTGGCCAGATCGATCGCGACCAGTTCGCTGCTGTCCTGCATCGACGCGTAGACGGTGCGGCTGCCGCTGTCGATCCACTGGTGGCTGGGTGTGCGGCCGGTGGGAAGGCGCCGGGCGAGTTGCAACGGCCGATCGGGATCCTCCGGCATCCAGCGGTAGATGTCGACGTGGTTCAACCGATTCGCCAGCGTGACGAACCAGCGCATGTCGGGCGAGAAGCGCAGCTGGTAGGGGTCGGTGATGCCGGTCAGCTCCCGCTGCACCTGCGCCGTGCGCGGGTCGATGAAGGTGATGGAGTCGCCCACCGCGTTGGCCACCAGCAGCGAGCGGTCGTCCGGCGTCGTGTAGAGGTGGTGCGGCTCCTTGCCGACCGGGATGCGCCGGGTCTCGTGCAGCGTGGCCGGATCGATCACGCTGACGTCGGCGTCGAGCGAATTGAGCACGAAGATCGGCGCCGGCGACAGAGGCGTCGCCGGCCCGACCCTGGGCAGGCAACAGCCGGCCAGCGCCGCCACGCAGGCGCAGCGGCGCGATGGATCGCGGCGCGACGGCTTCGGAGGACGGATCAATGCTTCATGCCTTCGTAGCCGCCCGCCAGGTTCTCCACCGGCGCCTTCCGCCTCGACGCTCTCGGGCTTGCCGTGCTTGCCTTCGACGGCCAGCCGGCCACGCATGAAGCGCTCGGATGTGTTCAAGAAGTCTCCTGTCACCGCGCGGACGTGCGCGGCAGCCGACGTTCACCCGACGGAGCTGGACCCGGCCGGGCACTCCGTCGCTCAGGCGCCTTGCGGAGGCGCGCGCGGCTGGGCGCTCACCCGAGCGCCTTGCGCGTACCGGTCGGATTGGAAGACCCGAAGTCGTTCACGGCGGCCCTCGGCAATCAGCGGCGTGGGCTCCGGAGCCGAAGGCAGCGCCAAGTCCGGCGCGTGGTTCAAGCAGTACGAGCAGTGTTCCAGAACATGGCGCGACGCCGGTGCCGAACCGTCGCTGCCCGCATCGCCTTGCACCCATCGCAAACCCTGCGCAGTGCAGACCACGACCCACGCGGCACCCTTGGTGAGGCCGAAGGCATAGGTCAACGACGGCACGATGGATGCCAGCAGGACCGCCAGCAAGGCGATCCTGCCGATCACCGCAGAGCGGACACGCAGAAGTTGCACGCGCAGGATTCTAAGGAGGTGACCCTCGCGCCACGAGTGCATATTGATCGAGTCCGGTGTGGATCCTTCCGGGCGAGTTGGCCGTCTCCCGCTCGATCCCGCGGTCGAACCTCAGCGACCAGTGACAGACGAGCAAGCCGGCCTGTGGCCGGGCTCACGTCCAGGGGCTCTGGCGACAGACGGATCGACAGTGTCAGACTGTCGGGCGACGCCACCTCCGTGCAACCCGTTGAAGCGCTTGACGATGTCCCTTGACGACGAACTGGCGGATGCCTTCGAGGCGCTGGTGCGCGCGCGCGGCTACGAGAACCGCTCCGAAGCCTTCCGCGATCTGCTGCGGCAGGACCTTGGCAACGCGAGACTGTACGAGCGCCCCGACGAACCTTGCGTCGCCACGCTGACCTACGTCTACAACCATCACCAGCGGCAATTGGCGTCGCGCCTGACCGACCTGCAGCACCACCACCACGAGCTCACGGTGTCGACCACGCACGCGCACCTCGATCACCACCACTGCATCGAGACCGTGATCCTTCACGGCAAGACCTCGGCGGTTCGCGCGTTTGCCGACTCTGTGATCGCGCAGCCCGGGGTCAGCCACGGCCATCTGCATCTGATACCCATGGCGGTGCGGAACGCCCACGGCCATTCGCACCTGGAGCCCGCCACGGTGCATCCCGCCGGTCGGCCCCGGCGCAAGAAGGCCACCGTCCCCGGCGCCTGACGGCCGGCAGCACGATCGGCGCAGCGTGCGCCGCGGCCCCGTCGTCCGCGGTGGTGCGGCCTCGCTCCTCGCGCTGCGGGCCTTGGCATGGTATGTGTATGAAGATTGATGTAATCTTCATACATAGAGCGAGACAGGGCGCGCGTGCAGAACCTTCCGGCCGACTGGGGCGCGCTGTGCAGTGTGGTGTTCCTGCTGGGGATGCGCCACGGGCTCGACGCCGATCATCTGGCGGCTATCGACGGGCTGACCCGCGTGACCGCGCGGCGCGGGCAGTCGCATGCGCGCTACTGCGGCGCCCTGTTCTCGGCCGGCCATGGCGTGGTGGTGCTGTCGATCGCGTTGCTGGCCGGCCTGCTGGGTGCGAAGTGGGTGCCGCCGGGCTGGTTCGAGGCGGTCGGTGGCGCCGTGTCGATCGGCTTTCTGTTGCTGTTGGGTATCGTGAACCTGCATGCCGCGCTGCGCGCCCCGGCGGGCAGCGTCGTGCCGCTGGTGGGTGTGCGTGGCCAGTTGGTCGATCGGCTGCTCGGTCGCACCGCGCGGATGTCCGGTGCCTGGGCCGTGATGGGCGTGGGCTCGCTGTTCGCTCTCTCGTTCGACACCTTGAGTCAGTCGGTGCTGTTCGCGGTCCTGGCCGTGCAGTTTGGTGGTGTCGAGCGCGCGCTGGTGCTCGGTCTCTTGTTCGTGCTCGGCATGCTCGCCAGTGATGGAGCCAACGGCTGGTGGATCTCCCGCCTCATCGACCGCACCGACCGCATGGCCGTCGTGGCTTCGCGAACCATGACATTGGCCGTTGGCGCCGTCAGCCTGCTGGTCGCAGCGATCGGCATCGGACGCATGGCCTCGAGAGGCCTTGAGGACTGGCTGGGTGGCAACGAGCTGGCGATCGGCCTGTGCGTCATCGCGCTGATCGCGATCAGCTACGTCGTCGCGACGCGCGCGCGGGTCAAGGCCTCGCCGCGCGGCGCCGAGCGCGCCGCAGTCGCCCCGCCGACCGAGTGAGGCAGTCACTCGTGAACTGCGCAGGAACCCGGAGGAGGTCGCGTGCGTTCATTTCCCATGAATCCAGCGCGCAAGGGTCTGTGCGCGTTTCGCCGTGCTGATGGCCGCGTCGCAAGGCACGATCCGCGCCGAGCTGCTGAAGGGCCGCCGCCGCAGCGCCCGGGCGAAGTGCTCGAGTTCGTGCCTGCATGATCGTCACGCAGCACTCCGGCGACGGCAAGGCCAACGTTGGCGCTGCCGACCGCAGGCACGAACGGCCGTACGCGGCGTCCTCGGCGGCTCGACCGAGCTCGGCTCTCACCTGATCTAGCATCGTCGTCTTACGAGCAATGCCGGTCTTCGCCCGGACCCTGCCATGTCCCTGAACCGTTTCCTGCGCTGGGCGCCGCTGCTGGCGGCCCTGAGCCTGGCCGTGCCTGCGGGCGCGCAGCCGGCCAAACCGCGCATCGAGAAGGCCGCCGACCTTCCGCGTTTCACCTACAAGGTCGACGGCAAGCTCGAAGACATCGTCATGCGGCCCGAACGCTTCGCGCCTTTCGCCGCCCAGGTGCGGCGCGACACGGAGTCGGTGCTGAATGGCTACGAGATCCCCGACAACGCGACCAAGCGCGGCCTGCTGAACCAGCTCGCGATCCTCGATTTCCTCGATGGCCGCTACGACGCCGCGCTGGCGCGCGCCGAGGAGATCCGCGCACTGCAGGACAAGCCGGCCGACAAGCTGCTGTCGGCGCTACGCCTGCGCATGATGGCGCAGGCCGCCAAGGTCACCGGCCAGCGCGCAGGCCCGGCCTACCAGCGCGCGGTTGCCGATGGCATCAAGGCCGAGCTGGCGCCGCTGTCGTTCGAGACCATCGGCAACGAGATCCGCGAGCTCAAGGCCAACGCCGAACTCATCGGCGAGTCGCTCGTGCTTGGCCGGGTGCGCGAGGTGATGCAGCCGATCGCCGACCGCACCGGCGCGCTGAG
>Ga0335084_10003955_pt1 | contig 14584 bp, 16 predicted proteins | sample Lox_Sample_44_FD_206721 | JGI IMG/M metagenome (GOLD analysis project Ga0335084, IMG submission 206721) | Soil microbial communities from Loxahatchee National Wildlife Refuge, Florida, United States - Lox_Sample_4.4 | ecosystem: Environmental > Terrestrial > Soil > Wetlands | place: USA...
GCGCCAGAGACACTCCACCATCTCGATGCCTTCGGTCAGGAAGATGCCGAGGAGCAGCAAGGTGGCAGGCGCGATCACGCTCAAGACGCCGATATCGAGATCGGTCAGGTAGAGCCCGGAATAGGCTGCATAAACCCAGACGGCAGCCGATACGGTGCCTTGGGCGAGAATGGCGAGGAACAGGCGGCCGCGGCGCTTCAGCCCCAGCTCCTGACGCAGCAGCCAGAGCACGAAGGGCAGGCCGATCGCGAGCGTTGCCAGCGATAGCCAAGGCCAGTCGGGCCGGTTCATCAGCACGCCATCGAGCGCGGGCTTCAGATGGCGGTCGGCGTCGAAGATGCCCCAATAGGCACCGACGCCACCCTCGACCTGCATCTTCCAGGGCTGGTCGAAGGCCTCCATCACGAAATAGTCGAGATTGTGGTCCTTCGCGGCCGCCAGGAAGCGGCGCAGGAACAGGCCCTGATTGACCGGCGAGGCGACCGCATCCTTGCGGGTGAGACCCTCCGATGGCCAGCCCACCTCCGAGATCACGATGCGCTTGTTGGGAAACTCGCGCCGGAGGTCCTCATAGCGCTCCATCACGAACTTCACCGCCTGATCCGGATCGATGCCTTCCCAGAAAGGGAGGATGTGGACCGCGATGAAGTCCACCTGTTTGGCGAGCTCGGGATGGGCGAGCCATACATGCCAGGGTTCCGCGGTACTCACCGGCAGCGGCGTCAGTGCCTTCACGGCGCGGATATATTGAATGAGCTCGGGCACCGTGACGTCGGCGCGCAGCACGGACTCGTTGCCGACGATGAGCTGTGTGATATTGCCGTTGCTCCGCGTCATGTCGATCAGGTTGGCGATCTCCCGCTTGTTCGCGTCGAGATCGCCGCTGATCCAGGCGCCGGCCGTGACGGTCAGGCCCTGCTTCCACGCCAGGCGCGGCACCTGCATCATGGTGCCCTGGGTGGTATAGGTGCGCACCGACCGGGCGACGCTGGCGACGGCTTTCAGATCCCGGGAGATTTCCTCCGGCGTCGGATCGACCTTACTCATTGGATTATGCGCGTCGGTATAAGGCGCGAAGGAGAGACCGCGCAACTCGCCGCGCCAAGGCTGCTCCTCGACCGGACGATTGGTAATGCCCCAGGCGCCGGCAAAGAACGCCGCCGTGACCAGTCCAATGATCCAATTTGAAATGCGCATGTTCCCTGTCGTCGTCTGTTCCGTAATGAACATCGGAACCTGAAGAACGTTCCCCGTCCGCATATCATGCGAGCGGGCGCTCCTTCTTGTGTCGGCGCTGTGTTCGCGCAAGTTGAACGCCCCGCAGACTTTCCCGCGGAGAGGCGTCAATCTCACTTGTCCCGAAATTGAAAGAGACCAGTGCCGGCTCCAGGGAGCCGATCGCTCAACCACGCGTCGCGCCGCGGTCGGTTCTGATCTTCCTTTCTTGGCCCGGTTTATCAGCGCCTTACGGCGCGAAGTAACGCCTGAAATTTGGGTAATTTTGAGGCGTATTCTTGCGTAGTTATCGCAATTCAAACCCGCGATCAACGCATAACCGGCGCCCTCGTGCGATTTTTGTGGCGATCGGTAAAACGACCTTTGGCGCGACATCGCCGCATGTCGTCGGCAAGCAAGACCGGCGCCCCTAACAATTCCGCAATCTGGCCGGGGTGAGGTGCGACAGGGCGCCGCGGCGGGCCGCCGGGCCTTACCAGCGCTTGCAGCCGGGCCGCATATCGCCGGGCGCGAGCCTGATCGGAAAGCGGTTGCGGATGGCGGCATCGGTTCCGGCGTCTAGATAGTTCGGATAGTGCCGGCCCAGGATCTCTCGCACCCGCTCGTGCGCCGCCTCCAGCACATCCCGCCCGCCGGTTTCGGCCCAGACCGAGGCGGAGCGCCGGTCGGCGATCTCGGGGTAGAGATACTCCGTTTGCATCAGCTCCAGGGTCTGGTCCGATCCCAGGAAATGGCCCTGGCCCTCTACCGCCTGGCGGATGGCATCCAGCGACAGGGTTTCGTCGTTAACCTCGATTCCGCGCAGGCTGCGCTGCACCATCCCCAGCATGTCGTTGTCGATAACCATGGCCTCGAAGGAACAGCCCATCAGGCTGGCCAGCATCCCGGCGCATTCGCAGACATAGTTGCCGCCGGCCAGCGCGGCCATGGCGACCGAGACGCCCTTCTCGAACCCGGCCTGGTTGTCTGGCAGCTTGGAATCAGTCATGCCGGCGCCGACCGAGGCCGGCAGGTCGTAATAGCGGGCGATCTGCATGGCGGCGGCGCTCAGGATTGCCTCTTCGCCGCCCCCGCCGGTGAAGGAGCCGGTACGAAGATCCGAGACGAAGGGCCAGATGCCGAAGGTGGTGGGATGGCCGGGTCGCACCAGATTGACCACCATCACGGTCGCCAGCGTCTCGGCAACGGTCTGGACCAGCGTGCCGGCGAGCGCTGCCGGGGCGGTCGCCCCGGCTTGGGCCGCGATCGCCACATCGCCGATCAGTCCCAGGCGCGTGGTCTCCATCAGGACCGCGGTCGAATCTTCGGCAAAACGCAAGGGCGAGACGATCGGGCAACAGCCGATCACGGCGAAAGGGCGCTTGACGAACCGGCCTTCGCCGCCCATCGCCATATCGAACAATTCGACGATCGGCGCGACGTTCTCGGCTTGGCCAATGCTGATGCCGAAGGTCTTGGCTGTGCCGGACAGGCAGGCATAGGCGATGCTGGCGGCATGGGCCAAGGGATCCGCGATTTCCGTCGCGACAATGGTCTGGCCGAACTGGTGAATATGCTCGAGCCGGTCCACCAGCCGGGCGAAGTCATAAAGATCGAGCAAAGTCGAAGGCCGGAAGCGGCGTTGCTCGAGGTCGAGCACCGTGACGGCCTCGCCGGCCGTCGTGAAATGAACGCGCTGGCCGCCGACATGGACGTCATAGCGGCGGTCGGTCCGGCCATAGACCCAGAATTCGCGCGCGGCGCCGGCAATCACGTCCTCGACCAGCATGCGGGGGAAGAGAAGGCGCCCGCTCGGATCAAGCCTGCAGCCCCGCTCGAGCGCCAGCGCCTGCAGCGCCGGCGGCGCGTCCGCCACACCGATCCCGGCCAAGACGTCCAGCGCCGCCTCGTGAATGCGCTCGACATCGCGATCGGAGAGCGGCCGGTACTGGCCCCCCATCAAACCGGGCCGCACGACGCGGCTGGCGTCGGCGGTTTGGCGCGCCGCGATTCTCGCATCGCGCCCGCCCGAACGGCGTGAGGATCGTTCCGCCATTGCAGCCCCTCGCTTCTCAATCGCCACCTGTCGAGGGGATGATAGGCCAAGTTGCGGCGGTGGCAAACCCCGCCCGTCTCGCATCTTGGCTAGGGGCATATGACGTTGGGCTATTGCGCCAACGTCCGAGCCCTCGGCGCGCGGAAATGATCAGAATTCAACACACAAGAATTTCTGGGGCTAAGAGCGGGCGAAAAGCTCGTGAGCAACCCGAAGCGGAGCCTTTGGCGACCACCGGCCTCGTGATTCATCTCGAGGTACCGAACGGCGGCATCGATTTGCCGAGCAGATCGACAAACCGAGTTTCGATGCAGTGCTTTCGATCGAAGCGAGAGCGGCCGCCTGAAAGGCATTTCGCGGGCGGCAGGTTCTGTATTCAGGCCAGCCTGCCGCCCGCATTCACATCGCATCAAGCAGCGGGCTTGATGTTGACGCCAAGATCATAAACCAAGTGACCGCCGAAATAGGCAGTGACGGCGACCAGGAAAACCGCGGCAAGGCTCATCGCGGTCGCCAGCATCGCCCCACCGCGCTTGCGGTCGAGCCGACGGCGCCACATGACCAGCCGGACGAGCGCGATTGCCGAGAGTGCGATCGCCGTCGTCGTGCCCCAACCTTCATGGGATTCGAGCTGAGCATCCGTGAAGCCCCGGGACATCGCGACATCGAGCGCCATGTCGCCGAAAAAATAGGCGGCAACGGCCGTGATGCCGGCGCCCGCGGTCATGGCTGTCGCAAGGTTGCGCGCAATCGGCGTGTCGCCGACCGGGCGGGCCAGGGTCAACGCCCAGAGGTCGAAGAGCGCGGCCATGATGACGAGCACGATGGGAAAGTGAACGATCATGGGGTGGATATGTTCGATCGGCATGATGGCAATAGGTCCTTCTTCTTTTCCGCGTCATCGAGCTGCGTCGGCAATGGCGTCTACCTTGCGAAGTTGCGCGGGCAACCTTGCTGCTCGTTCCACCGCAGGCGGTCGGACGGCGGTGTGCGCCATTGCCAAGTCGCGCAATGATTACGTTTGAGCCGCTGACATCTTCCTGTCTGCGGGCTGCGACGCGATGACGCGGTGCCGACAGGATCGCGCCGATGGCGCAAGATGCCCCGAGACTTCAGGCCGCCTGGCAGGTCTCGGTTTAGACCCAGCCCGAATAGACCTCGAAGCCGCGCTTGCGGATCTGCCCGGCGACCACGAGACGCTGAATCTCGGAGGTTCCCTCCCAGATGCGGTCCACGCGAATGTCGCGATAGAGCCGCTCGAGCGGGTTCTCGCGCATATAGCCGCGCCCGCCGAGGATCTGGACCGCCTTGTCGATGACCCGGCCCGCCATCTCCGAGCAGTAGAGCTTGAGTGCGCTCGCTCGGCCATGGATCAGCTTGCGATCGGTCTTGTTGTCGATCTCCCAGGCGACGCGGTAGAGCATCGACTTCGCGGCAAAGATCTCGACCGCCATATCGGCCAGCATGAACTCGATCGCCTGGAAGTCGCGAATCGGCTTCCCGAACTGCACGCGGCTGGTCGCGTAGTCGTTGGCGATCTCGGCCGCCCGGATCGCAGCCCCCAGCGTGTGCGAGGCGATCTGGAGACGAGCTTCGACGAACCAGTCCTTGGTGAGCTCCAGTCCCTGACCGATGTCGCCCAACATCCGATCGGCCGGAACCTCGACGTCGTCGAAGCGCAGCTCGGCATGATCGAAGGCGAAGTTGTGCATGAACTTGGGCGAGCGGACATGCGTCAGCCCCTTGGCCGGCTTGTCGACCAGGAACAGGGTCGGCCGGTTCGGATCCTTGTCCACGTGGGCGTGGACGATGATGAAATCCGAGGCGTTGTACGAGGTGACGAACCACTTCTCGCCGTTGAGAACCCAGCGGTCGCCCTTGCGCACGGCGCTGGTTTCGACCTGGCGCGGATCGGATCCGGCATTGGGTTCGGTGATGGCGAAGCAACCGCGGCGCTCGCCATGACATGAGGGTTGGAGGTATTCGCGCCGTTGCGCCGCTGTGCCGAATTTGAGGCTGACCGGCGGACGCCAGACGCAGCTCCAGAGGCCGTTGGTGACGCGGCCGAGCTGCTCTTCGATCACGGTCTGCTCGAGCATGGTGAGGCCCAGGCCGCCATCTTCCCTGCTGTGATTGATTCCGGCGAAACCCCAGTCGCGCACCGCCTGGCGAATCTCGGCGCGGCTTTCCATGGGCACTTCTCCATGCTCGTCGGCAATCAGCTCGATCGGGATCAATACCCGGTCGCAGAAATCGCGGCCACGCTTGGCCAACTCCTTCTCGCGTGGCGATAATTCGAGATCCATGCCCGCTCGCTCCAGCACGTTGTTTCGATGGGCTCTTCAATAGCCTATCGGAACCCGGCGGGCGACGGATTTTCCGGGCTGTGCCGTGTAGAGCGGGCTGGACCGGACCTGACCGGCCCGCCGGAGCGTGGGTCTTCCTCCACCCCGCAACGCCGGTCGCGAACCGGCCTTGGAGACGGACTTCGATGGGAAAACGGTCGAATCGACTGCGGGCAGGATCGTCGCTGCTTCTGGCGGCGGTGATCTTGAGCGGTTGCGTGGTGAGCCCCTATCCCGCGCATTATCACAGCGTCGTGGTTGCGCCGCGGCCCTACTATGACCACCCCTACTATGGTCGCCCCTACTACGGCTATCACTCCGGCCATCATGGCTGGGGCGACCATGGCCGTCACTAGCCCCACCGGCGCGCGATCCTCAGCAATGCAAGGAAGGGAGGTCGATGGCGACCGGTTGATCGTCGCCCTCGACACTCCCTTCCCGCCTCGACGGAAGCTTCTGACGCCCGGGGTCTATTTGGTGTGCCAGACGCCCCCGTCCGAAGTGTATTCGGGCAGGGCCTTGAGCTGATCCTCGGTCATGTTGACCTTGGCCTTGATGGTGCTCTGGTCGCGGAAGAACTGAATCTGATTCCAGGCGATGGCGACATGGCGCCCCGCCACGCCCATCACGCCACCGACGGTGACGATCGCGGTGTCCACCGTGTTGTTGTCGCCGATCAGCACATCCTTGATCTCGGCGACCTTTTCGTCGTTGGCGTTGCGGAGATCCAACCCGATCAGCTGATTGATGCCGACCTCACCTGTGGCCGGAACCTGAGCGGCGCCGACTTGGGTCGAGTTTTCCGCAGGCGGGGTCGGAACCGTGGTGGTGGTGTCATCCGCCCACACGGCGCTGCTGGCGATCAGCATCGCGCCGCTCGCGAGCAGAAGGGGAACGCGTCTCATATTGACCTCCAAACATTGTTCCAACGCTCTGATCCGCATCTTGTCCCGTGCGGAGACGCCGAATCCGGCGGGCGACCTCGACGATTGCCGGGGCCATTCCCGCCGTTGCGACGATGCAGGGGAAACGGCGCGCGCGGCGCTTGGTTCCGCCAGCCGGCAGGTCACAGGGATGCCACGGGGAGGGGGATCGCAGGCGCCGCCCGGAACCCGGTTGCCAAGCGTCGCGTTCTGATCGGTGGCGACTTGCAGCGCCATACAACCGAAAGGAGTCGTCGATGAACTGGGACACTATCGCTGGCAATTGGAAGCAAGCGACGGGCAAGGTCAAAGAGGAATGGGGTGATCTCACGGACGACGACCTGGTCCGGATTGCCGGCCGGCGCGACCAGCTGGTGGGCCGGATTCAAGAGCGTTACGGCATCGCGAAAGAAGAAGCCGAGCGTCAGGTCAAGGCCTGGGAGCGACGCTACCACTGACAGCGCTTCCCTTGGGCGGCGCCGATGCGCTTCCAGCGCCGCTCAACTGCCCGCCCTTGTCGAGATGGGGGGCACCGGGCGGCGATCTCTGGCGATCGCCGCCCGCCTTTGATGAAGGAGACTGCCCATGCTTGGAACCATTCTTCTGATCATTCTGGTGCTGATGCTCATCGGCGCCTTGCCGACATGGCCGTACAGCCGTGAATGGGGATATTATCCTACTGGGATATTCTCGACGGTGCTCGTCGTCATCGTGGTCTTGCTCCTGATGGGGCGCATCTAGGCGGGTTTCGCGCGACCCGAGCCCCCGCAGCCCCCGTTGCCGACGCCTCCTCCGGGGGCTTGGCTCGGGGGCTCTTCTTCGCCTTTTTGCTCAATGGGCTGAGCCGCCGCCCGCGCCGGGCCGCATCCGGCGCAACGCGGCCCTCGGCGGGTATCCGCCGATCAGTTGCCGCGGCCGCGCGTGGCACCCGCTACGATGCCGACCGCGAGAGCCCCTGCCAGGTTCCACAGCGGATCCTGATCCGCTGCAGCCGCCCCAGGATCCCCCGACGACCCTGCGGCCCGCGCGCCGAACAACCCCAGCAGCCGCGTCCATGCCCAATAACCGAATCCGGCCGCCAGGATGGCGAAGCCGGCGGCGGTCACGGTCAATGCGGTCGCGCGCCCCCATTGCAGCTCGAGCAGAAAGGTCGCCAATTGGCCCAGGCACAGCAAGGCGGTAACGGCAGTCGCAGCCGCAATGGCAAGTCCGACCGCGGCCAGGCTGAGGGCGTTCCTGGCCTTGCGTTTGGCGATTTCGGCGCGCTCCAGAACGGCGACGCCGAGGAGCAGGCGGATCAAGCCCGCGTCGAGATTCGTCATGGGCTACCGCCGATCCAGGCCGCGGCCAATGATCACCCCGATGGCCAGCGCAATCGCCAGCGCGCTGTAAGGGTGCTCATTGACGGCATTGGCCAGAAGCTTGGTGGCGCGCTCGCCTTCGCCCTTGAGACCCTCGAATATCTCTTCGGCCTTGCGCCCGATCGTGTCCGTCGCCCGGGACGCTTGATCCCTGGCCGCGGCGCCGGCGTCGCTGTTGAGCTTGCCGAGCGCCTCCATCACGATCTTAAGGTCGGCACGCAGCTGGTCGAGGTCCTCTCGAACGGCATTGAGAGTGATGTCGTCGGAACTTGCCTTCATGATGCGCTATCCTTTCGGGACCGAGGAGCTTTGACGCGCAGGCGGTTGGGGCTTTGCTGGCAGCGCCATGCAGAGGCCGGCAATGATGGCTCCCAACCCGCCGACGATCACCCAGAGCGTGTGATTCGCGTAACTTCCGGTCAAGGCCTCGCCGACCCGCTCGACGGGGGCATCCGAGGCATTCAGCGCCACGGCCAGGAAGGCACCACCCGCCGCGGCGACCGCCATCCCCAAGACCCGCACGCGTGTCACTACCATCTCTCGACTCCGCTTTAGGGCGAAATCGGCCCGAATGCGCCCGATCGGCGGCCTGCCATTCCGGTAGATTCCCGAACCAGCAACGCCGTCGGCGGCTGCCGGTTCCGCGGGCGGGATCCTGCGATTGACGGAGCGTCGAAGGCGGGAGAACCGGGGGAGGGCGCCTCTAGGCCATCGTCAGAGTACCAAGGCACCCCAACGATGGCTTGCCGATGGCTTTGTGGGAGGAGCGTCAGGCGGCGTTCAGGAGCCGCAGAAATTCCTGCGCGGCGATCGAACGCGAAACTGGCTTGCCGTTCCTGGCGGGCTCGCGTGTCAGACGACCGGCACCCCGCTCGATGCGATTCTGCAGTTCGTTGCGGGCGCGCGACAGCCGGCTGCGGATCGTTCCGACCGCGCAGCCGATGACGTTGGCCGCTTCCTCATATTCGAGGCCGAGCGCCCCCACCAGCATCAAGATCTCGCGATGATTGGGGGCCAGCTGCCAATAGGCGCAGGCCATCTCCTCGAACTCGATCGCGGAATCCTGGGCGGGGCCGCTCACCAGCGCCGGGTGATGGCTCATATCCTCGACCGGCAAATGGGGGCCCTTGTTGCGGCGGCATTCGTCGAGGAAACGGTGGCGCATGATCGTGAACATCCAGGCGCGAAAATTGGTGCCAGGAACGAACTGGGCTCGCGATGCCCAGGCGCGCACCAACGCGTCCTGGACCAGGTCGTCGGCTGCGTCGGCGTTGCGGGTGAGGGCGCGGGCGTAGCCACGCAGGTGCGGTATGACATCGGAGAATTGCTTCTCGATCTCGAGATTCGCGTCCGAATGGAGATTGCTAGCGAGATGGGGTGTCATGACGAACTCCCTCCTTCCAATACCGGTGATATGCGATTGCCGAATTGGCCCGCCTCCGGCCCTGAAGCCGGCGGCCCGCGGGGTCTAAGCACGGTGGCTTGGGCCGGTCTTGCCGGCTTCGAGTGCCAGCAGAACGTTCGAGACACGCCGCAACATCTCTGCGGTGCTCTCACCAGACGCGTACGACGCTTTGCTCGCGCGTGCCGGCATGTTCTCGTCTGTCGCCGTCATCAGAAGCACCAGATCGTGCTTCCAGAGATTGAGCGCCCGTATCTTGGCCTCGTCGGCGAGAGTTGAACTGGCCATCAGGTTCTCCGGAAACCCGAACGCGTCCTCTGGGTCGGTGGGCTCCGGCGATTGGGCCGTCTGAAAATTCTCTTCGAGCATCGGATCTGACCTCTTTTGTCGTGCCGTAGCGGCGAGGATCGGGATCGTCGTCTCTTGTCTTTCCTTGGATGGAAATGGCTCTCGAATCTCTGCCGACCTCACGCGTCGGCGTGGACCAGACATGGCCTGATTCAATTCGCCAGAAAAGCCTGTTGGGCGTGGGAACCTTGTGGCATCACCGATCTCTGTTGCTCGAACAGGGAGTTACGCAGCAGCTATGACGTTATTTCTGCAATGGCTATATTGGCGGCACAGGCCGTTTCTCCCGACCAAAGTCGGACATGTTGCCGGTGTGATTTGCATTGAAGCGTTGCTGCCTGGAATGCGGGCCGACCGGCCGCGTTCACCCAATTTGATGCGAGGTTCGGGACAAGAGATGCCGCGCCGGGTCTCGAGTCGAAAACTGCAGGACTATGTCGAGGGTCGGCTCGCGCGCGATGATCTCGCCCGCATCGAGGGCTACTTGCGCGAAAATCCGGACGCTGCGGCGCAAGTCGAGAAGCTCCGCGAGCAGGCCCGCCGAATGAGAAGGTTCGGTAAGGCCCTGTTGAGCGAAGACGTCCCCCGGCGCTTATCGGATATCATCCCGCGAAAATCGAAATAGCGGGGAGCGGAGTTACGGCGCGGGAGACCTCAGGCCGACGCCTCCCGTCAGGTGCCGATGAAGTAGCGCTGGAATTCGAAATCGGTGATCTGCGCCGCCATCCAGCTGTCAAAGGCCTCGATTTCCGCTTGGCGGCTCATCACATAGTGCGTCTTGAACTCCGTACCAAAGACCCGATCGATGAAGCCGGAGCCCGCGAAGCTCTCGATCGAGCCCTTCAAGGTGCGCGGCAACGGCGGCCGGTTGAGGGCGGCCGGATTGCCCGGCGCCGCCGGTTCCAGCGTCATCTTTTCCTCGATGCCGTCGAGACCGGCCGCCAGCATCGCGGCGATCGAGAGATAGGGATTGATGTCGGCGCCCGGCACGCGATGCTCGAACCGCGCGGCGTCCGCCGTGGGTGTGGTGATGGCGCGAACCGCCGCGGTTCGGTTCTCGTAGCCCCAGGAGGCGTCTTCCGGCGACCAGGCACCGCGATCCAGGCGACGATAGGAATTGATGGTGGGCCGGAACAGCAGATGCGATTCCGGCAGCCGCGCCAGCAGGCCCGCCAGATAATGTTGCGCCACCTCGGGAAGCTTGTTGGCGCCGGCCGCGAAGGCATTCTTGCCGTCGCGCCAGAGGCTCTGATGGTGATGGCCGCCGCAGGCGCTTTCGCGACCCGGCGTCTGGAACCGCGTCATGAAGGTCGCGACCATGTTCTTCTCGGCGCAGAGCTCGCGCAGGTGCAGCTTGGCGCGCATGGCGTCGTCAGCGGCCTGCAGAGCCGGCTTGGGCGCCAATGCGAACTCGTACATGCCGTAGCCATATTCGGTCACGACCGAGGCGACGCCGATGTCGAGGCTGGCGAGCCGCTCGATGAACTCCGCCATGAAAGACTGATAGTCGGCGCTGCGGACCAGGTCGTAATTTACAAAGGAGTGCCCCCAGGGCTTGAGCTCGCGATAGCGGCCTGCCCGCATCAGATCGTGATCGGCATGGAAGATGCCGAACTCGTATTCGAGCGCGAAGATCGGCTCATAGCCCAGCTTGCGGGCGCGCTCCTCTTGCGCCAGCAGGATCGCGCGGGGATCGAGCCCGCAGCGCCTTCCGTCGAGCATGAAGGAATTGAGGATCACCGAGGCGAAGCGCGGATCCCAGCCGTGATGGCGGACAGTGGCGGGATCGGGGAGCGCCATGATGTTCGGATAGCCGTTGTCGTCGTTGCTGATGGCGCCGGCGAAGACCGGCACCGGCAGCGGATTGCCGTCGCTATGGGCGACGCAATAGAGGATGCCGTTGAGCGCGTCGCCGTTGTAGGAAAGCTTGAACGGCGCAGTCTTGCTGCGGAAGACGCCGTTGATCTCCGGCATATGCACCTGGATGAAACGGGCGCCCTTCTCGGCCAGGTCGCGTTGAAGCTCCTGCAACCGTGTCTTGCGCGCCGAAACGGCGCTCTCGAAATCCGTCGCCATGATCTACCTCGCCTTGCTCGCTTCGCCATCGCTGGTCGAATCGGTTTCCGGACCGGTCTGTGTCCCGGCCGATCTGCGCCGGCCCCACCAGTGCCGCAGCGCCTCGTCGAACTCGAGACGGGGAATCATGCCTTTGGGCCTGAAAATCATACTGAATACGATGACGCCGCCCATGGCCAGGCCCGAAAGGCCCAGGAGCGGCGGGGTCTGCCAATCGCCGATGGTGATGCCGTTTTCCAGCGTGCGGATGGCTTCGAGCAGGATCGAGAGGAGGGCGCAACCGACGACGGCGCCCGACACCGTGCGAAGCCCGCCCAGGATCAGCATGGCGAGCGTGGTCAGCACCAGCTCGAAATGGAAGGCGCGGGCGTTGATGGTGCCCATGAAATAGGCGTAGAGGATCCCGCCTGCGGCGCAGAACAGGGCGCCGACCACCCAGGCGATCAGGCGCAGCCGAACGACGTCGACGCCGAAAGCGCGCGCGGCCAGGAGGCTCTCGGCACTTGCGCGCAGCTGCAGCCCGACCCGGCTGTCCTTGAACAGGCGCGCCAGCAGGATCCCTGCGACCGAAAGCGCGATCGCGGTCTGCAGGCTCACCACCTGCGGGATGCCAAAGAAGGCTTGCGCGCCCTTGAACAGGTCGGTCCAGTGGATGAAGACGGAGTGCACGATCATCAGCAGGCTGAAAGTCAGGATGGTCGCGGCCTCGCCGGAAACGCGCGCGACCACGAAGCCCGTCAGCAGGGCAACGATACCCGCGATGCCGAGGCCGGCGCCGGCCGCGGCCAGCGGATCGATCGCGATATGCGAAAGACCGAAGGGTGCATTCGGGATCGACATCTTCTTCATCGCGATCGGCGTCGCCAGGATCGCCACGGTATAGGCGCCGATACCGACGAAGGCGCCCTGTCCCAGATTGGCGACCATTGAGTTGCCCATGAAGATCTGAAGACCGAGCACGATCAGCAGATTGACGTAGGCGGCGAAGGCGATGCGGACCAGGTAGGCCGGCGCGAACGCCATGACCAGCAAGCCGATGGCGACGACGGGAAGGGCGATCAGCAGCCCGCCCGCCAACGAGCGCAGCAACGCCGTGCTGGCCGCTGCCTTGTTCGCAGCCTTGTCGCCGGGAAGGCGCGCTTGAGCCGGCATCGTCATTCCGCGGTCGATCCCATCGCTTTCAGATCTCCTTGTCGCCCAGCTCGATCCGGCGCGTCAGCAGCCCGTCCGGCCGCCATACTAAGAGTGCGGCGATGATCGAATAGGTGATGGCGTCGCTGAGCCCGCCCATGTCCTGGGGCAGCAGGATCACGATGGCGACGTCGAGGAAGCCCAGCAGCATGCCGCCGAAGACGGCGCCGCCCAGCGAACCGAAGCCGCCCAGCACGCAAGCGACGAAGGCCTTGATCACCGGCTGGAAGCCGAAATCGGGGTCGATGCTGCCGCGCCGCGCCACGATGAAGATCGCAGCGATGCCGGCGAGCAGGCCCGAGAGCGCGAAGGCGGCCGCGATGACGCGATTGGCGCGCACGCCCATGAGGCGAACGGTCGAGAATTCACGCGTGGCGGCGCGGATCGCAAGACCTAGCGTGGAGCGCTTGAGGAACAGCACGAGGCCGGTGATCGCGACCGCCACCGTCAACAGCTCCAGAAGCTGCAGGGAGGAGATCGCATAGGGACCGATGAAGATGGTCTGGTTGAGGCCGGTCAGGACGGGCACGGCTCGCGGCCGGGGGGAGACCAGCAAGGTGAAGAGATTCTGCACCACGATGCTGACGCCGAAGGCGGTCAGAAGCCCGGTGGTGGCCGGCGCATGGCGCACCGGTCGGAACGCGATGCGCTCGAACAGCATCGCGGCCAGGGCGCCGGCGGCGACCGCGATCGGCGCCACCAGCCAGGGCGAATCGAAACCGATCAGGATCGCCAGATACATGCTGTAACCGGCGGACGCGATGATCTCGCCATGCGCGAAGTTCATCAGATTCATGATCGAGTAGACCAGCGCCAACCCCAGCGCGATCAGCGCGTATTCGGCGCCGAAGGCCAAGGCATTGACGAATTGCTGGATCGCGTAATCCATGCCCGGAATCACCCGCCCAGATAGAGGTCGATCAGGCGCGGATCCTCGCGCAGCTCCCGCGCCGGCCCTTCATGGCGGATCACGCCAGAGCTGATCACATAGGCCCGGTCGGCGATCTTCAGCGCCTGCATGACGTTCTGCTCGACCACCAGCAGGGTCACGCCCTCGGCTTTCAAGATGCCGATATAGTCGAAGATCTGCGCGACGATTCGCGGCGCCAGACCGAGCGACGGCTCGTCGAGCATGAGCAGGCTGGGCCGCGACATCATCGAGCGCGCGATCGCCAGCATCTGCTGCTCGCCGCCCGAGAGCGTGCCAGCCAGCTGGTTGTAACGATCCCGCAGGATCGGAAAGAGGGCGAGATACTTGTCGAGATCGGCATCGACCGCGGCGCGATCGGCGCGGATGGCGGCCCCGAGCCGGAGGTTTTCGGCGACTGTGAGATTGGCGAAGACGTGGCGGCCTTCGGGCGTCATCGACAGGCCGCGCCGGATCCGGTCCTCGGTCGGCAGGCGGACGATTTGCTGGCCCTTGAAGAGAACGCTGCCCTCGGCGGCGACCAGGCCCGCGATGCCCGAGATGAGCGAGGTCTTTCCTGCGCCGTTGGGCCCCAGCAGAGCGACGAACTCGCCCGAGGCCACGCGGATGGAAGCGCCATGCAAGGCACGGATGGCGCCGTAACGAACCGAGAGACCTTCAACCGAGAGCATGGGCGCTCGCGCCGGCGAGACCGGCGAGCGGGTGCCGCGAACGGCCGCCCCGCCGCCGATCCGCCCCG
>Ga0335084_10003956_pt1 | contig 14584 bp, 11 predicted proteins | sample Lox_Sample_44_FD_206721 | JGI IMG/M metagenome (GOLD analysis project Ga0335084, IMG submission 206721) | Soil microbial communities from Loxahatchee National Wildlife Refuge, Florida, United States - Lox_Sample_4.4 | ecosystem: Environmental > Terrestrial > Soil > Wetlands | place: USA...
AAGGCAGCGCCGACGGCTCCGGCACACGCAGCACCATGCGTGCCTGCTGCTCGCTGCAGGATGCCAGATTGACCGAACAGACGAGAACCAGAGCCGCCAGCACCGCTGCCTCCATGATCATCGGACTGGCAGGCCGCCCGGCCGATTCCGGGCACGTCTCCAGGCCGCGCGAGCCCATTACCGGACGCGCGACGTGCGGACTTGGACTGGCGCGACAAACGGCTGGACTGTGCGGCACCGTGTTTTTTCGAGGCCGCGATCCGGTCGATCGCGGCCGGCGGGCCGGTGCAGGTTGACGCTGGCTACTGTTTCGGGATCCCCGCCGCCTCGCGCACCTTGTCCCAGCGCGCCAGCTCGGATGCCATGAACTTGCCGAACTCCTCCGGCGTCGAGCCTTTCACGGTGACGCCGGCCTTGATCAGTCTCTCGCGCACCGCGTCGTCCTTGATCGCCTCGTTGAGCGCCTTGTTCAGCTTCGCGATCACCTGCGGCGGCGTACCGCGCGGCGCGAAGAATCCATACCAGGTCGTCACGTCATAGCCCGGCACCAGGCCGGACTCGATCGCGGTCGGCACATTCGGCACGACCGGGAAGCGCTCCTTGCCGGTCACCGCGAGCGGTTTGAGCTGCCCCGCCTGGATCTGTCCAAGCACGGCTTGCACGGTGTCGAACAGCACGTCCACCTGCTTGCCGAGCACCGCGGTGATCGCCTCGGGCGAAGTGCGGAACTGCACCGCCGTCATGTTGATGCCGGCGACCTGCTTGAACAGCTCCGCCGACATGTGCTGCGTCGCGCCGAAGCCGGGGCTCGCCACGTTGATCTTGCCCGGTTCCGCTTTCGCGGCCGCGATCAGCTCCTTGACGTTGCTGGCCGGGAAATCCGGGCGCGTCACCATGATGAGGCTCGCGGTCGCGACCATCGCGATCGGCTCGAACGCGGTCGCGGTGTCGTAGCGCAATGACTTGTTCATCACTGCCGCGATGATCTGCCCGGCGGTCATGATGCCGAGCGTGTAGCCGTCCTTCTCGGCGCGCGCGACCACCTCATTGCCGATCGTGCCGGCGGCGCCCGGCTTGTTCTCGATCACCACCGGCTGCCCGAGCTTCTCCTGCAGCGATTGGCCGAGGATCCGCCCGACGATGTCGGCGCCGCCGCCCGGCCCGAACGAGACCACAAGGCGGATGGGCCTTGTCGGATAGTCCTGCGCGGCCGCGGACGTGATGGCGACGACGGCGACAACGGCCGCCATGAGGGACTTGAGCATCAGCTTCCTCCGGACGCGCCATTGCGAGGCGCTTGGAACACAGCTTGCCGGGCGCGCAACGCCCTGTCGAGGGCGTTGCCGCAGCAAGAGAAACGGCCGGCGCAAGGGCAAATCGGGTGCAGAACTGATATGCGGCGCACCGCTTGGCGCTGCCGGAACCGAGGCGTTAAGATTGATCCATATCCGGCAGACCCCCATCTTTCCGGGACAGCACGCCGCGAGAGGTCGCGGCGCGCGGCTTTATTTGGATCAGGAGCGATCATGAAATTCGGCGTGGGCCAGCCCGTTCGGCGTTTCGAAGACCAGACCCTCATTACCGGCAAGGGCCGCTATACCGACGACATCAAGCTCGACAACATGGCGCAGGCCTACGTGCTGCGCGCGCAGGCCGCGCACGCCAACATCAGAAAAATTGATGTCACGGCCGCACGCCAGAAGCCGGGCGTGCTGCTGGTGCTGACCGGCGCGGACGTGCAGGCCGACGGGCTCGGCGACGTCCCCTGCCATGCCCCGCTCAACAACCGCGACGGCTCGCCGCGCCACGACACGCCGCGTCCCGCGCTCGCCACCACCCGGGTGCGCCATGTCGGCCAGCCGGTCGCGCTGGTGGTTGCCGAGACGCTGGCGCAGGCGCAGGACGCCGCCGAGGCGATCGAGATCGACTACGAGACCTTGCCGAGCGTGACCGATGCGCGCGCCGCGCTCGAGAAGGGCGCGCCGCAGCTGTTCGACCAGATTCCCGGCAATCTGGTGTTCGACTGGGACAATGACACTTCCGACTTCGCGGCGGTCGACGCGGCCTTCGCCAAGGCCGCCCATGTGACGACGCTCGAGCTCGTCAACAATCGCGTGGTCGCCAACTCGATGGAGCCGCGCAACGCGATCGGCGACTACGACGCGGCGTCCGGCCGGCCGGTGCTCTACACCGCGACGCAGGGTTCGCATTTCGTGCGCGATCCGCTCGCCGAAGCGGTGCTGAAGCTGCCGAAGGAGAAGCTGCGCGTGGTGACGCCGCCGAATGTCGGCGGCGGCTTCGGCATGAAGGCGTTCGTCTACCCCGAGCAGGTGCTGGTCGTCTGGGCGGCCGGCAAGCTGAAGCGGCCAGTGCGCTGGCAGTCCGACCGGTCGGAAGGTTTCATTTCCGACAACCAGGGCCGCGACCACTACACCAAGGCCGAGCTCGCGCTCGATGCCAAGGGCAAGTTCCTGGGGATCCGCGTCGCGCTCATCGCCAATGTCGGCGCGTATCTCTCGCCGATGGGGCCGTTCATTCCGACGCGCTCGACCGACCTGATCTCCGGCCTCTACACCACGCCGGCGATCGGCATCAACGTGAAGGGCGTGTGCACCAACACGGTGCCGGTGTGCGCCTATCGCGGCGCCGGCCGGCCCGAAGCCTCTTACCTGATCGAGCGGCTGGTCGACGCGGCGGCGCGCGAGCTCGGCATGACGCCGGACAAGATCCGCCGCCGCAATCTCATTCCGCCCAAAGCGATCCCCTATACGTCGCCGACCAAGCTCACCTTCGATTCGGGCGAGTTCGAAAAGCAGATGGACCTCGCGATGGAGAATGCCGACTGGAACGGCTTCAAGGCGCGGCGGCGCGAGAGCGCGAAGCGCGGCCGGCTGCGCGGCATCGGCATGGCGACCTACACCGAGCGCTGCGGTGGGGGTTTTCCCGAGACGGCGTCGATCGAGTTCAAGGGCGACCGCGTCGACCTGGTGATGGGCAATCAGGAATACGGCACCGGGCTCGTCACTTCCTACAAGCAGGTCGTCTCCGACCGGCTCGGCATCGATGCCGACCGCATCGACGTCGTCTACGGTGATTCGGACCGTTCGCCGCGTGGCCTGACCGGCGGGTCGCGCGCGCTTCCCGTCGGCGGCTCGGCGCTGCACGAAGCCTCGCTGAAGATCATCGACAAGGGCAAGCGGATCGCCGCGAACCTGCTGGAAGCGTCCGCGGCCGACATCGAGTTCGGCGACGGCACGTTCCGCATCGTCGGCACCGACCGCCAGGTCGATCTGTTCGCGGTCGCCGAGGCCGCGAAGGATCCCTCGAAGCTGCCACCCGGGATGACGCCCGGCCTCGACACCACGCAGGTGCAGAACCCGGCCGGGGCGACATTCCCGAGCGGCTGCCACATCGCCGAAGTCGAGATCGATCCGGATTCCGGCGTGACCACGATCCTGCGCTACACGGTCGTGGACGACTTCGGCGCGGTGATCAATCCGCTGCTGCTCGAAGGGCAGGTGCATGGCGGCGTGGTGCAGGGCATCGGGCAGGCGCTGCTCGAGGAGACGGTGTACGACAACGATTCCGGCCAGCTGCTCACCGGCACCTTCATGGATTACGCCATGCCGCGCGCCGACAACCTGCCGAACTTCTCGTTCACGACGCGCAACACGCTGTGCAAGGCCAATCCGCTCGGCATCAAGGGCGCGGGCGAGGCCGGCGCGGTCGGCGCGCCGCCGGCGGTGATCAATGCCATCGTCGATGCGCTGCACGACAAGGGCGTACGCCACGTCGACATGCCGGCGACGCCGAAGCGGGTGTGGGAAGCGCTTCACGCCTCCCACGCATGATCATCCCGAACGATCCGCTCGGCGCCTTCTGCCGCGACAACCACATCGCGGTGAAAGGTGCGAGCGCGGGACCGCTCGCCGGCCTGACCTTCGCGGCGAAGGATGCGTTCGAGATCGCAGGCGTGCGCACCGGCTTCGGCCAGCCCGACTGGCTGCGCACGCATCCACCGGCGACCGAAACCGCAGAGGCCGTGACGCGCCTGCTTGGCGCCGGCGCCGATCTTGTCGGCAAGACCCATTGCGACGAGCTTTGCTACAGCTTGACCGGCGAGAACGTGCATTTCGGCACGCCGGTGAACGTGAACGCGCCCGGCCGCGTGCCGGGAGGCTCGTCGAACGGCTCGGCCGCAGCGGTCGCAGGCCAGCTCGTCGACTTCGCGCTCGGCACCGACTGCGGCGGCTCGGTGCGCATTCCGGCGAGCTATTGCGGCATCATCGGCCTGCGCCCGACTCACGGCCGCGTATCGGACAAATGCGTGTTGCCGTTCGCGGCGAGCTTCGACGTGGTCGGCTGGTTCACGCGCGACATCGATCTGCTTGCCAAGGTAGGCGACGTGCTGCTCGGCGACGACACGGCCGCGCACCCGACGCGCCTGATCATCGCGGATGACGCCTGGGCGGAGGTCGAGGCGCCGGTCGCCGATGCGCTCAAGCCTGCCGCCGCGAAGGTCGGGACGGTGCTCGGCAACGCGACACGCCTGCGCGTCAGCGGCGAAGGTCTCAGCGAATGGTTCGAGGTCTTTCGCACGCTGCAGGCCGCCGAGATCTGGGCGACGCTCGGCGCCTGGGTGAGCGCCACCAGACCGCAATTCGGACCCGGCACGAAGGAGCGTTTCGCCTATGCGGCGACCATCACGCCCGCGCAGGTCGAGGCCGCGAACGCCCGCCGCGATGCGATCCGCGCGCATGTCGACAGCGTGCTCGCCCATGACGGCGTGATCTGCGTGCCGACCTCGCCGCGCGCCGCGCCGCCACGCGGCACGCCGGCGGATCAGGTCGAGGTCGCGTACCGCAATCAGGCGCAGCGCATTCTCTGCGTCGCGGGATTGTGCGGCCTGCCGCAGATCAGCCTGCCGATGGCCGCGCTCGACGGACTGCCGCTCGGCCTCTCGCTGATCGGCGCGCGCGGCTCCGACAAGGGCCTGATCGCGCTGGCGCAGCGGGTTCTGGCGTAGGGTGGGCAAAGGCGCGGTCCAGTGCTGCGGCCTCTCCACGCACGATTGACGTAGCGCCGTGCCCACCATCAGCATCGCGGTGGGCACGGCGCGCCACGCGCGCCTTTGCCCACCCTACGGATTCACTTCTTCTCTTTGCGCGGCGGCGCCTTCGGCGACGCCTCGATCAGCTGGATCATCTCGCCCACCGTCTTCAGCCTTGTGGCGACCTTGTCGTCGAGGATGATGTCGAACTCCAATTCCGACGCCATGACCAACTCGATGCAGTCGAGACTGTCGGCGCCAAGCGCCGCGAAGGTCGCATCCGGTTTGACCTTGTCGCGCGCGACTTCCATGTGCTTGACGATCAGGCCGGTCACGCGCTCGGGCACATTCGCATGCTCGGCACGCGCCGCGCCGACCAGTAGCGACGTCGCGGCGCCACCGAGAAGCCCGCCAGCGCGCCGTCGCGAGATTTGCCTGCTCATGAACGCCACTCTTTCACTGCGCAAATCCTGTTCGGAAAACCGGTACCCGCATTTCCGCGATATGCGTCAATGCGGCCGATGCAGCCGCGCACATTCGCGCGACACGGTCTTCCTGCCGCGCTTGAACACATACAGCACCGGCGCGAGCTCGGCGACCGCCTCCTCGACGCTCTCGGCATCGAGCACGACGATGTCGGCAAGGCATCCCGGCGTCAGGCCATAATTCTTCAGATTCATCAGCCTTGCCGAGCGCGACGAGATCATGTGGAAGCATTCGCGCACGTCGCTTTTCGCGCCAACCTGGCAGATGTTGGCGTAGAGATTCGCCATGCGCACCAGCGAGCAGTCGCCGAACGGCGTGAACGGGTTGAGCACATTGTTGGTCGACAGCGAGCAGTTCACGCCGTGATGCAGCGCCTTGTGCGAGGGCGCGACGCCGCGCATCACGCTGTGCTCCATGTGCCGCCCTATCAGATACAGGTCGGTCGAGGGCAGCACCGTCAGTGCGACACCGGCATCCGCCATGCGCCGCGCGCAGCGGTCGAACAGCGCGGGCGGCGCGGCCGACAGCTTGGTCACGTGCCCGATCGCGACGCGCCCGCCATAGCGATGTTTCTCGGTCTGCTCGCAGACGTAGAGCAGGTCGAGGTCGTCGGCGTTCGGCGCAAAGTCGAGATGCATGTCGATGTCGATGTCGAACTCACGCGCGATCTCGAAGATGCGGTCGATCTGCCCGTGCGGGCTCGAGTCCGTGTAGGGCGCCGCACCGACCACGCTGCCGCCGCTCTTGAGCGCCTGCACCATCAGCTCGTCGGTGCCCGGATTGTTGAGCAGGCCCTCCTGCGGAAAAATGCAGATCTCGACGTCGATCGCCCATTTGTATTCGTCGACCAGCTTGCGCACGCCTTCAAGACCACGCAATCCGATGATGGGATCGACCTCGAGCTGCGTGCGCATGTGCGTCGTGCCGTTGAGGATGCTTTTCTCGAGCGTCTTCTTGGCGCGCGCGTAAACGTCCTCGGGCGTGAAGCCGCGCTTGACCCGCGCGACCTCCAGGATCGCCTCCGCGAGATCGCCCTTCTCGGCCTTGACGCGATCGAGGATGCACGACTTGTCGAGATGGATGTGCGTCTCGATCAGCCCCGGGGAGACCAGCCGCCCGCCAAGGTCGATCGTCTCGCCTTCGGCGGCGAGATGCTGCTGCACTGTAGCGATCCTGCCGCTCTCAATGCCGATGTCGGTCAGCACCTGTTCGGCGCCGGCCAGCCGCGCGTTGCGCAAGATCAGGTCCATCGTTTCACCCCGGATGTTCACCCAGATAGGCCTTCGTCAGCGCCGGATCGGCGCGCAACGCGCCGGCCGGTCCCGCATGCACGATGCGGCCGGATTGCAGCACATAGGCGCGGTCCGCGACCGAAAGCGCCATCACGGCGGCCTGATCGACCAGCAGGATGGTGACGCCTTCGTCGCGCAGCTGCGCCAGCAGGTCGAACAGGTTTTCCACCAGCATTGGCGCGAGCCCGAGCGAAGGCTCGTCGAGCATCAGCACGCGCGGGCGCGCCATCAGGCCGCGCGCGATCGCGAGCATCTGCTGCTCGCCGCCCGATAGCAGGCCCGCGCGCTGATGCGCGCGCTCGCGCAGCGGCGGGAAGCGCGTCAGCATGGCTTCGATGCGGGCCGCAACGTCGGCATCGGGCCGCGCGTAAGCGCCGAGATGCAGATTGTCGATGACACTGAGCTCGGGAAAAACCTGGCGGCCTTCGGGCACCAGGATCAGTCCACGCGCCGCGATCTCGCTGGCGTCGCGTCTCTCGATCGCCTCGCCGAGAAAGCGAATGTCGCCCGCGACCGGCCGGCTCAGCCCACTGAGCGCGCGCATCAAGGTCGACTTGCCGGCCCCGTTCGGGCCGAGCACCGCCACCATCTCACCCTGCGCGACCGAGATCACGATGTCGCGCAGCACGTTCACGGCGCCGTAGCCGGCGCGCAGCGCGCGCGTGAGCAGCAGCTCGTCCTTGCGGTCGGGCGCCGCTCCCTTGCGCGCGCGATCCGCGCCTGCACCCTCGCCGAGATAGGCCTTGAGCACCGCCGCGTCCGTCGCCACGGCGGTCGGCACGCCTTCGGCGATCTTCTGCCCGGCATCGAGCACCACGACGTGGTTCGACACGCCCATCACGAGCTTCATGTCGTGCTCGACCAGGATGACGATGATGCCGAAACGCGCGAGCGCGCCGAGCAAGGCGCCGACGCGCGCGGTGTCGGCATCGTCGAGGCCCGCGGCCGGCTCGTCGAGCAGCAGCACCTGCGGCTGCAGCGCGAGCGCACGTGCGATTTCGACCAGGCGCTTGTCGACATGCGGCAACGCACCGGCGAGCGCGTGCAAGGGTCCGCGATAGCCGACGAATGCCAGCAGGCTTTCGGCGCGCGCTTGCCGTGCTGCATCGCGATCCGGGCTGAACATCGAAAGCCAGCCGAGCCGCCCGCGACCGAGCGCCACCAGAACATTGTCGATCACCGGCATGTTGGCGAACAGCTGCGTGGTCTGATAGGTGCGCGCGACGCCGGCCTGTGCGATGCGATTGGCCGCAAAGGCGCCGATGTCGCGCTCGCCGAGCCGCACCGTGCCGCTGTCCGGCCGGTAGAAGCCGCCGATCAGATTGAGCGCGGTGCTCTTCCCCGCGCCGTTCGGCCCGATGATGCTGGTGATCGCGCCGGGCTGCGCCGTGAAGGACAGGTCGCGCACGGCGCGCACCCCGCCGAAACTCGCCGAAAGGCCGCTGACCGTCAGCGCGGCTGTTTCGGACTGCACAAGGAAGGCTGCAACATCCGGGCCTGCCTGCGCCGGCCGGTCGTCCGGCTTGGCTGCAAACAACCGACCGATCAGTCCGACGAACCCGACCGGCGCGATCAGCAGCACGGAGAGCAGCAACAACCCGACGAACAGCAGCCGGTACTGCGCCAGGAACGAGAGCGCTTCGGGCAGCATCACGACGATGAGCGCGCCGACGATCGGTCCGGCGACGCGCTCGGCGCCACCGACCATCACGACCAGCACGAACAGGATCGACTGAAAGAACGGAAACGATTCGGGGCTGATGAAGTTGCTGATCGACGCGAAGATGCCGCCGGCGAAGCCAGCCGCCGCGGCGGAGAGCGCGAAAGCGGTCGTGCGGATCAAAATCGGATCGAGTCCGATCGAGACGCCGGCGACCTCGGAGTCGCGCAGCGCGCGCATCGCCCGCCCCCACGGGCTCGCGCTCAGCAGCGCGTAAAGCGCGACCGCCGCAATGGTGACGGCGAGCACCAGATAGGTCGCATTGCGCTCGGAGAGCTCAGGCCCGAACAGGCTCGGCCCCGGGATGCCGGCAAGCCCGTTCCATCCGCCGGTCAGCGCCGACCACTCGACCGCGCCCTGCTCGATCACGAAGCCGAACGCGATCGTCACCATGGCGAGATAGGGGCCGCGCACGCGCAGCGCCGGGATCGCGAGCAGCGCGCCGGCCGCGCAGGCAATCAGCGTGCCGAGCGGCAGCGCGATCCAGAAGTTCAAGCCGGTCCTGGCGGTAAGAATGCCCACCGTGTAGGCACCGATCGCGTAGAAGGCGACGTGTCCGAACGAAATCTGGCCGGTGAGGCCGAGCAGGACATTGAGGCCGACGCCGACGATGGTGGTCAGCCCGACCAGCGACAGCACGAACAACAGATAGTTGTCGGCGCGCGCGATGACGACGACCGCGATGAGGATCGCGGCAACTGCCGTGATGGCGGACCGCGCGGTCATACTTTCCGCGCCTCGGCGCGGCCGAACAGTCCGCTCGGCCGCAGCACCAGCGCGACGATCACCAGCGCGAAACTGACGATCTGTGTGTAGGTCGAGCCGAGCAGCGACGTGATCAGCGCCTCGACGATGCCGTAGATCAGGCCGGCGAGCACCACGCCCCAGGCGCTGTTGATGCCGCCGAGAATCGCCACCGCGAAAGCCTTGATGCCGAACAGCGTGCCCATGGTGGACGAGATGGTGAACAGCGGCGCGACCAGAATGCCGGCGACGCCGGCGAGCAGGCCGGAGAGCGCGAACGACGCGGTGATCACGCTCTCGACCCGGATGCCCATGAGCCGCGCGGCGTCGCGGTTCTGCACCACGGCGAGCAGGGCCTTGCCATGGCGCGTGCGCTGGAAGAACTGATGAATCGCGAGCGCGAGCGCGAGGCCGATCACCGGAATAATGAGCTGCAGCGCCTGCACCTTGATGCCGCCAACCTCCACATAGGTCGTGGTCAGGACACCCGCCGGCATGCCGCGCGGCTCCTTGCCGAACGTGAACAGCACGACGTTCTCGAGCACGATGCCGAGCGCGACCGTTGACATCAGCCAGGATTCCGAGCGCCGGCGTACGAACGGACGCACCGCCACACGCTCGACGAACACGCTCCAGGCGGCACACAGCGCGAGCGCGAAGAGGATCGCGAGCACAAGCGGCCAGCCGAGCGTGACGTAAAACGCGAAGCACAGGACCGCGCCCAGCATCATGGTGCTGCCCTGGGCGAAATTCACCGTGTTGGAGACCGCGTAGGTGACGTGAAAGCCGAGCGCGAGCAGCCCATACATGCTGCCGAGCCCGATGCCGGTGATGAGAGCCGCGTAAGCGAGCATGCAGGTGTCACGGCGGCGGCGGCGCGCGCAGGGTCACGCGAGCCGCCGCTGCGCTTCTGGTCAGTAGACCGGAACGACGTTGTCGCCCTCGTAGTGCACCATCACGTAGTCTTCCGGGCCGAGCGCATCGTGGTTCGCGGCGCTGAACGGCTTGTTGTAGGTCTTGATCAGCCCCTGATACGGCGCCTTCAGGTCCTCGAGCGCGGCGCGGATCTTGTCGCCGTCGGTCGAGCCGGCCTGCTCGATCGCGAGCGCGACGAGATGCATCGCGTCATAGGCGTTGGCGGTCCCGACCGGAGCAAAGACGTCGCCCGGGCCCTTGATCGCCGGATATTTCGCCTTCAGCGCCGCCAGCACCTTTTCGCCGACCGGTCCCTGCTTGCCGAAGAAGCTGTAGGTCTGCACGAAATGCGCGTCGCCCGCGGTCGGGCCGGTCAGCTCGGGGAAGCGGCCGCCGGAAATGCCCCAGTGCGACACCACCGGCACTTTCCAGCCGAGGCGCTCGCGCGCCTTCATCACCTGCGCGCCCGGCGCCGCATTGCCGACGAGAATGAGCACGTCGGCACCCTTGTCCTTCAGCCGGGTCAGCTGCGGCACGATGTCGACGTCGTTGTTCTCGAATTTCTCCGCGCCGACGATCTCCATGCCGGTGCGCGCCTTCACCGCCTCGGCGAGGCCCTTCTCGTTCGACTCGCCCCACGGATTGTTGACCAGGATCAGCCCGGCCTTCTTGGCGCCGTAGGTCTTGGCCGCATAGTCGAGCAGCTTCACGTCGACCAGCACGTCGACCGCGGAGACGCGGAAGATGTAGTTCGGGTTCGCACCGTTGCGCGTGATGCCGGTGCCGGCCGCCCACACGCCCATGTGCGGCACCTTCTCCTTGTTCTGGATCGGCACCATCGCAAGCGCGACCGGCGAGTCGATGCCGCCGAAGATGATCGCGACCTTCTCGCGCGAAATCAGCTCGCGCGCCGCGGTCAACCCTTTCGGCGGTGTCGATTCGTCGTCGCGCTGCACCAGCTCGAGCTTGCGCCCGCCGAGCAGGCCGCCTTTGGCGTTGATCTCGTCGATCGCGATCGTCAGCCCGCGCGTGATCGCTTCGCCGGATTGCGCCGAGCCGCCGGACAGCGCGGCGACATGCCCGATCTTGATCGGATCGGCCGCTTGCGCCGAGCCGATCATCAAAGCCGCCGCGACGGCGACGCAGGCGAGACGTGCCGGATGGCAGCCGATGGACGACCACACAGTTTTCATGGAGCTCTCCCCGATAGAACCCGAGGCTCACGGCCGTTCCGGCGACCCGGCCCCTCAGGCGCGAAAAACTCTATCGGCGCTTTTGCAGTGCGGCAAGCGCGCGCCCGGCCGAGGTCCGTAGCCCGCATGAGCGCAGCGACATGCGGGACCGTCCTACCCGGATTTCGCTTTCGCTCATCCGGGCTACAGTTGCTTCTGCGGTGTGGCAAGCGCGCGCCCCGCAGCGGCTCCATCAGGAATTGCGTGCCGCAGTTTGCGCCAGCATGGCATTGTGCTCGCCGAGTTTTGGTGCAGAACGCCGGACCGGCGGGCGCTCGCCGTCGAATTCGAGCGGCAGCCCGACCAGGGTCATATCGAGCGCGGGATCCTTCTGCAGGATGCCGAGCGCCGCGGTCTGCGCCGAGGCAATGACCTGCGCGACATTCTCGATCGGCGCCGCCGGCACGCCGGCGGCATCGAGGCGCGCCTGCCACGCCGCGCTGGGCTGGGCGCGGAAAATGTCCTCGAGCAGCGGCACGAGGACGCGGCGGTTCTCGACGCGTTTCGAGTTGGTCGCGAAGCGCGTGTCGTCGGCCAGTTCGGGCCGCGCGAGTGCGCCGGCGAGCGCGCGGAACAGGTTGTCGTTGCCGGCCGCCACCATGATGTAACCGTCGGCGGTCGGGAACGCCTGGTGCGGCACGATCTCGGTCACGCCGGAGCCGAGCGGCCGGCGCATTGCGCCACCCGAGAGGAAGCCGCCGATATGCGGCGCCATCCAGCCGATCGCGGTCTCGAACAGCGAAGTCGCGACGTGGCAGCCTTCGCCGGTGACATGGCGCCGGTTCAGCGCCGCCAGGATCCCCATCGCGGCCCACATACCGGCGCCCTGATCGACGATCGACACGCCGACGCGGACCGGTTCGCCACCGTCGATCCCGGTCACGCTCATGATGCCGCCATGCGCCTGCATCAGCGGGTCGTAGCCGGGCCGCTCGCGCAACGGCCCGGTGCTGCCATAGGCGCCGAGATCGCAGTAGATCAGCGACGGCTTTTCGGCACGCAGCGCCTGCGCGCCGAGGCCGAGCTTGTCGATCGCACCCGGCCGCATGTTCTGCAGCACGACGTCGGCTTGTTCGAGGATGAATGCCTTCAGCCGCGCGCAGGTGACGCCGTCGCGCAGGTCGAGCGCGAGCCCGCGCTTGTTGTGGTTCAGCACATGAAACAAGGTCGCGGTGCCGTGCGCGAACGGTGGCCCCCAGTCGCGCGCATAATCGCCCTTGCCGGGGCTTTCGACCTTGACCACATCGGCCCCGAGATCGGCCAGGATCGAGCCCGCATAGGGCCCGGCCACGCTGTGGCAGAACTCGACGACCGTCACGCCGGACAGCGGCAATCCGCCCATTTTGGTGTTTGCTCCCTTTGGCTCTTTCGACGCTAGCGCATGACCGCAGGGCGTGAAAACCCTGTCATGTTCATGCGCGCCATGTCATGGAGCCGACGCGACTGCTGGATAACCGACGGCATGACAACCCGCTACGCCATCTACTTCACACCGCCCGTCGGCGGCGCGCTTGCGCGCTTCGGTGCGGGCGTACTCGGTTATGAGTGCGCCACCGGCGCCGACGTCACCCACTTGTCGATCCCCGGCATCGCGCCCGACGCACTGGCGGCGCTCACCGCGGAGCCGCGCCGCTACGGCTTCCATGCCACGCTCGCGGCGCCCTTTCGCCTCGGCCAGGGCGACGAGGCCGCGCTGCGCGACGCGGCCGCGGCGTTTGCGAAGACGCAAAGCCCGGTGCCGCTCGGTCTCGTGCAGGTGACGCGCATCGGCAGCTTCATCGCGCTGTGCCCGGCGGCGAAACAACCGGGGATCGCGGCGCTCGAGGCCGCCTGCGTGCACGCATTTCACCGCTTCCGCGCGCCGCTCAGCGCATCGGAGCGCGAGCGCCGCCTGAGAGCGCGGCTGACGCCGCACCAGATCGCCCTCATGGACCAGTGGGGTTATCCCTACGTGCTCGATCAATACCGCCTGCACATGACACTGACCGGCCCGGTCGCGGCCGAACAGAGCGAGGCGGTCCTGCAAAGCTTGAAGCAGGTTTACGCGCCGCTTGGGCGCGGGCCGGTCACGATCGATGCGATTTCGCTGGTGCGGCAGGATGATGCGAACTCACGCTTTCGCGTGGTCGAGCGTTTCGCGCTGAGCCCGTAGGGTGGGCAAAGGCGCGAGCCGAGTGCGGTGGCGTCTCGACGTACTCAGGCGCAGCGCCGTGCCCACCATCGGCGTTGTGGTGGGCACGGCGCGCGAAGAGCGCGCCTTTGCCCACCCTACGGACCCTACACCAGCGCCTTGCGCAGCCAGGCGCTCACCATGTCCATCAGCACCACCGTCGCGATCACGACGATCATCTGCGCGGCGGTCTCCGCATAGTGGAAGGCGCGGATGCTTTCGTACAGCGTCTGCCCGATGCCGCCGGCGCCGACGATGCCGAGTGTCGTCGCCGAGCGCACATTGGTTTCCAGCCGGTAGAGCGCGAACGAGCTCCACAGCGGCACCACCTGCGGCAGCACGCCGAAAATGATCTCCGGCAGCCGGCCCGCGCCGGTTGCGCGGATGCCCTCGACCGGACGCGGATCGATCGCCTCGACCGCCTCCGAATAAAGCTTCGCGAACACGCCGGTGTTGTGGACGAACAGCGCCATCACTCCGGCGAACGGGCCGAGCCCGACCGCGACGACGAACAGCAACGCGAACACGATCTCGTTGATGGCGCGGAACGAATCCATCAGGCGCCGCACCGGCTGCACGATCCATTGCGGCGACACATTGGCCGCGCACAGGATCGCGAACGGCGCGCCGGCGACGGCGGAAAGCGCGGTGCCCCACAGCGCGATCTGCACCGTGACGATCATGTCGGCGAGATAGGAGTCCCACTCGTGGAAGTCGGGGCGCAGGAAGGCATGGCCGAACTCGGCCATGTTGCGCCAGTCGGTGAACAGCGCGGTCGCGCGCGACATCTCGGCGGGGGCCCAGCTCCAGGCGAGCAGGCCCGCAATGATGAGCCACAGCAGCCAGCCACGACCGCGGCGCGCGAGCGAATGGCGTGGAACCGCGGGATCGGCGGATTGTGCCGGGATGTCGCGACTCGGCAGGCTGGCGTCAGTCATGATCGTTCAAATCGTGCCAATCAGCGGCGCGCCGGGT
>Ga0335084_10003957_pt1 | contig 14583 bp, 18 predicted proteins | sample Lox_Sample_44_FD_206721 | JGI IMG/M metagenome (GOLD analysis project Ga0335084, IMG submission 206721) | Soil microbial communities from Loxahatchee National Wildlife Refuge, Florida, United States - Lox_Sample_4.4 | ecosystem: Environmental > Terrestrial > Soil > Wetlands | place: USA...
TCATCGCAACGCTGAAGAAGGTACCGTTTACGACGATGATCGGCGTGAACACGCTGTATAACGCGCTGCTCAACGCGCCCGGTTTCAGCGAGCTCAACCTGCACCGGCTGAAAGTGACGTCGGCGGGCGGCATGGCCGTGCAGCGCGCGGTTGCGGAGCGCTGGAAGCAGGCGACCGGGGTGCCGATCATCGAAGGCTACGGCCTGACCGAGACCGCACCGGTTGTCATCTCCAACCCGCTCAACATCAAGGACTGGACCGGCAACATCGGTGTGCCGATTCCTTCGACCGACGCCGCGATCTTCGACGACAACGGGGCGCTCCTGCCTGTCGGTGAAGTGGGCGAAATCGTGATCCGCGGCCCGCAGGTGATGAAGGGCTACTGGCAGCGGCCGGACGAGACCGCGAAGGTGTTCACGCGCGACGGCTGGCTGCGGACCGGCGACATGGGCTTCATGGATGAGGACGGCCGGGTCAAGATCACCGACCGCAAGAAGGACATGATCATCGTGTCCGGGTTCAAGGTATTCCCGAACGAGATCGAAGACGTCGTGATGATGCATCCCGGCGTGCTCGAGGTCGCGGCGATTGGCGAGCCCGACGAGCGTTCGGGTGAGGCCGTGAAAATCGTCGTCGTGAAGAAGGACGAGGCGCTTTCCGCCGAGGCACTGCTCGAGCACTGCAGGAAGAATCTGACGGCCTACAAGATGCCGAAGCTGGTCGAGTTCCGCACCGAGCCGCTGCCGAAGACCAACATCGGCAAGATCCTGCGGCGCGAGCTGCGCAAGGCGACAGCGCCCAAGGGAACGGTGCCGGCATAATCGCCGTCTGACGTCGTAGTTCAATTAGCCGCCGGGAGCAACGCCAGTCGCTGCTTCCGGCGTTCTTTTACAGAGTTGGCCATCCCTGTGGACGCGATGCCGTCACCCCGCTTCAACTGGCTGCTGATCACCCTGCACTGGGTAACGCTGCTGCTAATGGGTACCGCCTGCCTGGCGATCGAACTGCACGATGTTTTCCCCAAGGGCAGTGCCAGTCGGACCGCATTGACGACATGGCACACGATTCTTGGCATCAGCGTGCTTGGCCTCGTGGCACTCCGCCTGCTCGTGCGAGCATTCAGCCGCGCGCCGGCAATCCGGCCCGAGCCGCCGCGTTGGCAGGCGCTCGCGGCGACGGTCGTGCACATCGCGCTCTATGGCCTGATGTTCCTGCTGCCGCTTTCCGGCTGGCTGATGTTCAATGCCAGTGGCAAGGAGGTCGTCTGGTTCGGTGTGCAGCTGCCGACGCTGCTGTCACCGGACAAGGCGCTGGCGCATTCCATCAAGGAAGTGCATCAGGTGCTCGCCAATTTCGGCTACGCGCTGGTCGGCCTGCATGCCGCCGCCGCGCTGGTGCACCACTACCTGATGCGCGACAACACGCTGCGGCTGATGTGGCCGCAGTTGCGTCCGGCGCGCTGACCCGGCCTCAGCGCAGGCCCAAAACACGGTCCAGCGAGAACCGCCCTGCCCCGCGTCCCGCGAGATACAGCAGGCACGCCGCCCAGACCAGATGTGTGGGCCACGCGAGCGGGTAGACGAAGATCTCGATCACGGCGGTCATGCCGAGCAGGGCGAGCGCCGCGCCGCGGGTGAAGAGCCCAAGCACCAGCAGGATCGGAAACAGGTGCTCGGCATACGCGGCAAGATGGGCCGCAAGATCGGGTGACAGCAGCGGCAGCCGGTACTCGTCGGCAAACAGGGCGACAGCGTTTTCGCTGACGCTGAGCCAGCCCTCGACCTTCGTGCGGCCCGACAGCCAGAATACCGCGCCGATGCCGAAACGGGCCGCCAGCGCGATCAGGTCGGCGCCGATCCACGCTTCGAGGTGCTCGGCCGCGCGGTTGTACAGCGCGCGTGGGCCGCGCGTCGCGAATGCGGCATCGGCAGGCATCGTGTTCATTCCTCCTCCTTGCGCGCGGTGTCGCGCTGTGCGGGCTGCAGCGCGCTGAACGCGCCGGCATCCAGCAGTTGATGGATCAGTGCAGCGATATCCGCCGCGGGTTCGGCGCTCAGCGCGGCCAGCACGGCCTGCTCGATGCTCGCACCCGTGGCGCACGCGGCCAGAAACGCGGCACCGGCGCCCGACAGCGCGGCGCAGTGCACCGCGCCGTACGGTCGCGTCAGCAGCACGCCTTCGCCGGCCCAGACAATCTCGGCGGGCTCTTCGCTCGACTCGCTGCGATTGCGGCTCCACAGTGCGTGGATCGGCCAGGCGTCGCTCCAGTGCCAGCGCGTCGCGGCATGCAGCTGCAGGCCGGTCGTGGCCATCTGCGCGGGCGAGAGCGCCACGACCGCCGGGGGTTCGAGCAGCGGATCGTCCGCGGCAACATGCGACTCGGTCCACGCGCGGTCGACGCGCGCGACATCCGCGAGGTACGGCAGCTCCTGCGCCGGTTCGAACGCGGCGAGGAAGTCCGGGAACGACTCGCCGTAGACCAGCAGTGACACCTGCGACGGCAGCGTCGCGCGCGCGTGGATCGCCGCCGCGGCGCGGAACCACTCGTCACCGACCAGCCGATCGACCGTCGGGAAGTTCGCCTGCAGCGCGTCGATGCAGCCTTTCAGCACCGTATTGCGGTAGACGGCAAAGCCGGGCTGCGCCAGCAACGATCGCAGCTCCTCCGGTGCGTCGGCCGCAGGATCGTCGGCGAGCAACGCGGCCGCGAACGCGTCCTGATAGGCGTGCAGGGCGAGCTGCATCAGGCGGCCTGCGCGAGCGGCTGATGCAGCGACAGCAGCGAGTGCGCGTGATCGCGCTCGCTCAGCAGTTCATCGAAGCCGGGCACGTTCTCGTCGCGCTCGACCAGCGTCGGGCGCGGGCCGATGCGGTTGATCAAGCGCTCGTACAGCGCCCATACGGCGGCCGCAACCGGAGCGTCGTGGGAGTCGATCAGCAGCACGTCTCCGAGGTTCGGGTCAGCGCTGTGGCCGGCCAGGTGGATCTCCTCGACCCATTCTGCGGGCACCGCATCGAGGGTCTCCGCGGCCGAGTATTCTAGGTTGTTGGCACTGACGTGCACGTTGTTGACGTCGAGCAGCAGCGCGCAGCCGCTGCGGCGCGCGATCTCGACCAGGAATTCGATTTCGCCATACTCGTGCGCATCGAAGCGCAGGTAATGCGACGGGTTCTCGAGAGCGATTCGGCGCCTTAGTCGCTGCTGCACGCAGGTGATGTTGTCGACCACGCGCTGCAGAACTTCGCGGCTGCGCGGGACGGGCAGGAGGTCCGGCCGATAGGCGCCGCGCCACGTGCTCCAGGCGAGGTGCTCGGACACCAGCGCGGGCTCGACGCGATCGACCAGCGCCGCGAGACGCTCGAGCTGTCGTGGGTCCGGCGGCGCATCGGCCGCGAGCGACAGCGAGACGCCGTGCAGCGACAGCGGATGCGATGCGCGGATGCGTTCGAGCCACGCGAGCCGCGGCCCGCCGTCGACCATGTAGTTCTCGGCGTGGACCTCGAACCACAGCCCCGGCGCAGCGCAGGCGTCCGCCGCTTCGAAGTGCTGCGGCTTGAGTCCGAGACCGCCGGTCAGCATGGCGTGGGTCGACATCAGCATCATTCCGCGGCCGTCCGTGTGGGCGGCCGCGGCGCTCTCTCAATCAGGCGATCACATCTTGACGGGGGTGAGCGATCCCTTGCCCTTCGGCGTCGTCATCGACGTGCACGTGCCCTTCGCCACGTACTTCCACGAGTTGCCCTGGTAGTCTGTCTTCGAGGTCCCGGCGCAGGTGGTGCCCGGCCCGGCCTCGCAGTCGTTCTGCCCGGCCTTGGCCACGCCGTAGCACTTCTCCTTGTCGGTTTGCGGCTTGACCGGGCCCTTTTCCTGGGCCATGACGGCGCCCGCGACGACGGCCGCGAGCGCGAACGCGGTGACGGCCAGTGAATGACGATGATTCATCGGTGATCTCCTGTCGGGTTGGCGTCCCGCGCCCGATGGCCGGGGCGGTACGGCAGCGTAGTCGGAGATTCCGGGGTTGGCATTACAGTCGGCCGAAAAAATGCGGCACATCTTGGTGCGCCGCATCGCGGGTTTCATGCCTGCTCAGGCGCCGGCAACCCCACGCAGCCGCAGCCGGCGGCGGCCACGCACTACAACGCGGGTCCAGGCGCGCCCTGCGGCGGTCGCGAAATGCGCCAACGCGTCGCCGACCGCCAGTGCGCGTGCCCGGCGCGCGGAGTGGTACAGGGCGGTGCTGTCTGTGACGGGGCTCGGGTTCATCGCTGTCTCCTGGAGGGGCGAGTGACGATGGCCGCAATCTATGCAAGGATTCGATTCCTGAAAAATGAATTATTTGGATCAGGTTCATCTTGTTTCGAGATGAAGCAACGCTGGAGCGCAAGAGCGCGACGCGCCTTGGCGAAGGGAACCATCAATGGAACTGTCTGACTTGCTTGTCTTTCGCACGGTGGTATCGGCCGGCGGCGTTACGCGCGCGGCCGACCGGCTGCACCGCGTGCAGTCGAACGTGACGACCCGGGTGCGCAAGCTCGAGGAGGATCTCGGCGTCGAGCTCTTCGTGCGTCAAGGCCGGCGCCTGCAGCTGTCCCCGGCCGGCAACGTTTTGCTCGGCTACGCCGACCGACTGCTCGCACTCGCGACCGAGGCGCGCGAGGCGCTGCAGGAAACTGGCCCGCGCGGCGTGCTGCGGCTGGGATCGATGGAAAGCACCGCGGCGGCGCGCCTGCCGCGCCCGCTGGCACTGCTGGCGAAGCGCCATCCGGCGATCACGGTCGAGTTGCGCACCGGGGCGCCGCGCGAGCTTGTCCCGGCGGTAGTCTCCGGTGAGCTCGATGCAGCGCTGGTCGCCGAGCCCGTCAGTGACGAGCGCCTTGCATCCGAGGTCGCGTGGATCGAGGACTACGTGATTGTGGCCGGCCCCGACCATCCGCCGATCCGCACGCCCAAGGATGTGCATGGCCGCACGCTGCTGGTGTTCGAGCACGGCTGCCCGCATCGCATGCGGCTCGAGGCGTGGTTCGCCGAGCACGGCGTGCAGGTCGAGCGTGTCATCGAGATGGGCTCGTATCACGCGATCCTCGGCTGCGCGGTGGCCGGCATGGGCATCGCGATGCTGCCGAAGATCGTGCTCGACACGTTCACTGAGCGCCGTCAACTTTCCGTGTACCCGATGCAGGGCCGCTATCGCAGCGCGCGTACGCTGCTGGTGTGGCGGCGCGAGGCGCCCTCCGCTCGCGTGCGGGCGCTGGCCGAAGCGATCGGCGACGGGCGCCACCGGAAGACAAATATGGGGAGGCGCGATGGCACGCACGAAGGCGGGAAAAACGCGCGGCGGCGCGAAGCGCTCCGCAGCCGCGCGAGCGCATGAAAATGTGCTGATCACCGGCGCGTCGTCGGGCATCGGTGCGGCGCTGGCGCGCTGCTTCGCGCGCGACGGACATCGCATCGTGCTGGTGGCCCGCAGCGTGGACAAGCTGCGCGCACTCGCGGACGAGCTGCACAAGGCAACCGGCGCGCAGGTCCTGGTGCTGCCTGCGGACCTCGCGCAGCCTCTGGCCGCGGGCCGCCTCGCCGCTCAGCTTAGCCGGCACCGCTTTGCGATCGACGTCCTCGTGAACAACGCCGGCGTGCTGGAGTCGGGCCGCTTCGTCCGCATGACCGCGGCGACCCATCGGGCGCTGATCGACCTCAACGTCGCCGGCCTGACGGCGATGCTGGCGCAGTTCGTGCCGGCGATGGTCAAACGCGGCCACGGCCGAGTGCTGAACGTCGCTTCGATCGCTTCGTTCCAGCCGGTGCCGATGCTCGCCACCTACGCGGCGACCAAGGCGTACGTGCTGTCGCTGTCGGAATCACTGCGCGAGGAACTGCGCGGCAGTGGCGTGACCGTGACCGCGCTCTGCCCGGGCATCACCGCGACCAACATGCTCGCCACCGCACGGCGCAAGCAGGCGGGGCTCGATCGCATTCCAGGTCTGCTCGTCAGCGACGTCGACGAGGTGGCAGCGCAAGGCTACCGGGCCTGCCTGCGTGGCGACGACATCGTGGTGCCGGGCATCCTGAATCGAGCGACGGTGCTCGCGACGCGGTCGGCACCAAAGTCGTGGGTGCGCTACGTGATGGGTGCGCTCGCGCGCGAAGTGTCCTGACGCCGTCGTCCGGCGATCGGTTCGCGCCCGACGCTGATTTCGAATCCGGCTGCGCGCAGCCGTGGCACCAGCGTTTCGCCGATCGCGGTCGCAGGCGTCAGCACGCCGCCGCGCTTCGGTCCGCCGGGCAGCTTCGCTCCGTCGAAGGCCAGCGCCAGCCCGCCCTCGCACAGGATGCGCAGCGTCGCGCGATTGCCCGGATCGCCGTCGTACCCGATCCGCGCCCACGCGCTGCGGCCGTCGGCCGTGCGACCCACGAGATCGGTCTTGAACCAGCCGCGCGCCATGGCCTCCTCGGACGGTCCCTCTCCCGGCCGCGGCAGCATCGCGCCGAGCACCGTGCGCGCGCTCCGGTGTTCCATCACGCGCTCGAACGTGCGCAGGCCGACGGTGAACGCAACCGCCTTCGCACCGGCGAGCGACCCGCCCATCCGCATGTACTCCTGGTAGCTGAAGTGCGGTCCGTACGGCGTGCCGTAAGCGGCATTCAACGCAGCGCTGCGCCGGACCACGCGGGTGTTGATCGAGCCCATGATGAACGGCGCGACCCACCCGCCGACCGCCTCGTCGTAGTGCGGTGTGCGCACGTCCTGGTTGGCCACCAGCTCGCTCGCCGAATGGCGGGAACGCGGATTCAGCAGGAACGGATCCCGGCCGGTTTCGACTTCGCCGGCCTCGAAGCGATGGGCATTGGTTGCCAGCGTGCCGCCGTTGAACCCGCCCATCATGCGGAAATAGCCCCTGACTTCGACGCAGGGCGCGCTGTATTCCGACTCGATGTAGCGCGCGAGCAGCAGCGCGCCGAGATCCGAGGGCACCGAGTCGAAGCCACAGAACGGCACGATGCGCGTGCCGTCGCGCGCCGCGCGTGCATGCAGGCGATCGATCACGCGTCGCACCCAGGTCGTCTCGCCGGTGATGTCGGCGTAATGTGTGCGGTGCTGCGCGCAGGCATCGACGATCGCGTCGCCATAGAGCGCGAACGGCCCGGCCGTTGTGATCAGCACGCGGGTCGACGCCGCCATCGCCTCGACTGCCGCGACATCACCGCTGTCGGCGAGGACAATCCCCGGCGGCTGCAGCGTGCCCTTGTCGCGGGAGATCTCATCGCGCAGTGCGGCCAGCTTCGCCGGGTCGCGGCCGGCAATCGCCCAGCGCAGTTTCCGGCGCAGGCGACGCGTCGCGAGATACGCGGCCGCGCGGCGACCGACGAAACCGGTCGCGCCGTACAACACCAGATCGAAAGGCCGTGTGCTCATCGCTGCGGAAGCCGCTACCGAGCGAATCTACACCGGCCTTCCTTCATGTGCTCGACAGCGTCCGCGCGATGGATACCTCCTCAGACCCTTTCGTTCTCACGAAGGCCCGATCACCAGTGCCGGCCATACCAGCCCCAGCGGGGCGGCGGTGTCGCGACGACGACCGCGGCCGGCGGCACCACCACGCCCGCATAAACCGGCGCGGGGCGGTATGCGTAGGGTCCGGGCCCGGGCGCGGGTACCACGACACAGGCTGAAAGCAGGGCCGCGCCGGCGGCAGCGAGGGTGATGGTCATGAACTTGCCTGGCATCGACGACTCCTTGAGCGGCGCGAAGCGCGCCCATGTCGATCCAACGGTCCGCGCTGGTGCGCAGCCGACGGCAGTTCGTAACCTTCGGTAACAGCCTAGCGTCTCGCCTTCGGCAGCCGGTAGTCGACCTTGTTGCCGTCAAAGGCCAGCACGCCGTCGTGGGCGAGGCGATCGACCAGCGCCTCGAGCTGCTGCGGCGTCAGCGTGCGGCCGAGATGCGATTCAATGTGCCGCACCAGCCCCTTGCGCTTGGCCGGGCGCTTGTTGTCGCCCATGCGCTGCAGGCTCTCGATCACGCGCGCGAGCTGGTCATCCGCCGGCTTGGCGGCGTGCGCGCTCTTCTTGGGCGGCGGCGCGGCCTTGGCCGGTGCCTCAGCCTTCTTCTTCACCGCCTTCTTCGCGGCTGGCGCCCTGGGTGCGGGGGCCTTCACCGGTGCTGCGGCTTTAGCTGCCGGTGTCTTGGCTGCGCGCTTCTTCGCCGGTTTGTGCGCGACCTTCTCCGCAGCGACTGCCCCGCCGAGTGCGGCCTTGAAGCTCGGCGCCAGCGCAGCGCTGAAGCCCTTGCCGCGCAGATAGGCCATCAGCGGCTCGAAGCCCTTGTCGCGCGAGATGACGATGAAGCGCGTCGTTCTCTCCGCACCCGAATCCAGCGCGGCGACGATCTCGCCGATATGGAACGCGATCTGCATGTCGGCCGCGTTCTTGCCCGCCTTGGCACAGCGGCTGAAACTCACGTGATCGCCCATCGCGTGCAGCGTTTCGGCCAGATCGGCTTCGTAGCGTGTCGGCTGCGGGCCGCGCACGATGGCCAGCCGCAGGCTGGCGCCGTGTGCCAGCGCGATGTCAGACGCGCTCGGCTTGACGTTGTCGAAGTCGACGAGGATATGGGTCAGCGACATGAGGTCATCCTGCCAGTGGAGTGGCCGCGATCGGGCCGAACTGCGGGTTCGCGCGCGGGCGGCTGATTCTCCACTGCAGCCGGTCGCCGATCCAGTGCCGTGACGGCCCTGGGCGGCGCAGCGTCGTTGTGAAAACAACGGCGCCGCCGGCGCCCGCCTTCTGGCTGCGAAGGGAGGGTGCCGCCGGCGCCGAGCTACTGCGCCACTACGCAGCCGGTCGACGAGCCGGACGCGCAACAGGCAGTTTCATCACCTCTTTGCGCGCGGGCGCGACTTCATTCCACGCCTCGGCGGCGCTGCGCGCGATGTGGCGGCCTGCGAGCCTGACATTGCGCCAGAGCATCGCCATCGGCTCACGCGAGGCCTTCACCGCGACGGTCATCTCGCGCATCGAACTGCGCGCGACTTTGCCGGCAGCGTTGCCCGTGGCCTGGAGCTTGCGCCCCGCAGTCTCGAGCCTGGCCTTCATCATCGCCTTCGTCTTCGGCGGTACCGCAAGGGCGGTCGGCGCGTGCCGGGCCGCCTCGGTGACCTGCCGCCGGACTCCCGTGCCTTTTGTCTTGACTTGACGCCTGACCATTGGGACCTCCTTTCCAGCTGCATCCGACCACCTTCATCGGACGCTTCCATACTGGGTCAGGAGCGCAGAACCGCCCTGTGCTGCGTCAGGCGCGTTCCATTCGAGGTAGAACCTTCTAATGGATAAGTCGCGTTTTCGCGACGTCGCGGCGCTAGCCGCTCCTCTTCAGCGCCCCGGCGATCTGCCGGCACACCTCCACCAGCGCCGCGTTGCGCTCGGCGGGGCCGATCTGGTCCAGCGGCGTGCGCGGATCGTGCAGCGCCTGGAAGCCGGCAATTTCGGTCACTTCGTATGCCGAGGCCGATACCGGCAGCCAGAAAATGCGCAGGCCGCGCTTGCGCGCCGCCTCGAACAGCGGCGGCAGCTCGTGCCGGTCTATGAACTCCGACGACAGGAACTTCGGCGTCACCGGCAGCACCGCGGCGCCCGCATGGGCGAGCGCGGTCTCGATCTCGCTGCGCCACATCTGCCCGGCCGCGATGCGCGTGTCGTCCCACAGCTCGAAGTCCTCGCGCTTCAAGAACGGGCGCAGGTGCGTGTGCAGCTGGTCCAGCCAGTCGCGGTCCGCGTGCGCGTAGCTGATGAAGACCTGTGGCCGCGAGGCCGGCATCGGCGGAGCGACCGGCGTCGACGGCGCTGCCGCCGGCGACGGTTCCGTGCCATCAGCCCGCAGCCGCAAGACCTGATAGACATCGTAATCGGGGCCGCTTTCGCCGACGCTCTCGATCTGAATCTTGAACGGCTCCTTCCACTGCTCGATCACCGCGGCCGCGTTGCGGAAGGTCTGGTGGTCCGTCAGCAGCTGCTTGCCTTTACGCGCGTTGTGCACCAGCACCGAAGCGAGGTTGACCGCACGGCCGACCGCGGTGAATTCGCGCACCTGCTCACTGCCCAGCGTGCACAGCGTCACCGTGCCGGTGGCGACGCCGGTGCCGATGTCGAGAAACTCGAGCGACTCGCTGATGTCGTTGCGCCAACGCTCGCGCAGCGCCGAAAAGCACTCGATCATCGCCTAACGGCCGGGCGGTGGGCGGAGCATGGGCGAGGAATCCTGAAATAACGAACGCCCTTATTTCACGATAAGCCCGTTTCCTAAAATAGCCCAAGGGAAAGGATGGACTTCCCGATAATCGCCCGGGCATGCAGCGAGTCCCATCCGCGCTGGTCTGAGATCACAATCTGCCACCGCAGCGCACCCGGGAGTCCGCCATGGCAGCCCTGCCCGCGCAGTGCGACGTCCTGATCGTCGGTGCCGGCCCGACCGGGCTGATGCTCGCCAACCAGCTCGCGCGCCACGGCACCGATGCGCTGATCATCGACCGCCATGCCGGCCCGGCGCGCGAGTCGCGCGCGCTCGGCGTGCAGGCGCGCACGATGGAGATCTACGCCCACCTCGGGCTGATGGAGCGCGCGCTGGCGCTCGGCAAGGTCGCCACCGGCGCCAACATGTGGGCGCGCGGGCGGCGCACCGTGCGCATCCCGCTCGGCGACATCGGACGCAACCTTTCCGCGTATCCGTTCCTGCTGATCCTCGGCCAGGACGACAACGAGAAACTCCTCGGCGACGCGCTGCGCACCCACGGGCGCGACGTGCAGTGGCAGCACGAGCTGAGCGCGCTCTACCCGCAGCCCGACGGCGTGCGCGCCACGATCCGTACGCCGGGCGGCGAGCAGGTCGTCACCGCGCGCTACGTCGCCGGCTGCGACGGCGCCAAGAGCGCGGTGCGCGAGCTCAACCGCATCGCCTTTCCCGGTGCGCCTTACGAGCACGTGTTCTTCGTCGCTGACGTCACCGTCACCGGGGCGATGACGCCCGACGAGATCAACATCTTCCTGCTCGTCGACGGCTTTCACCTGTTCTTTCCGATGCGCAGGCAGGACCACTGGCGCCTGGTCGGCATCCTGCCGGAAGACCTGCGCGAGCGTGACGGCCTGACGTTCGAACAACTGGTGCCGAGGCTGCGTGCGCAGGCGGTGCAGGACCTGGCGTTCGGCGAGTGCCGCTGGTTTTCCACTTATCGCATCCACCACCGCAAGGCAGCGCCCTTCCGGGCCGGCCGCTGCTTCGTGCTCGGCGACGCCGCGCACATCCACAGCCCGGTCGGCGCGCAGGGCATGAACACCGGCCTGCAGGACGCCTACAACCTCGCGTGGAAGCTTGCGTACGTCCTCAACGGCAAGGCGGGCGACAAGCTGCTCGACAGCTACGCCGCCGAGCGCGAGCCGGTGGCCGAGCGTCTGCTCGCGACCACTGACCGCCTGTTCTCGTTCGCCGTGTCCGACAACTGGGTGAGCACGATCCTGCGTACGCGCGTGATCGCACACGTCCCTGCACTCGCGATGCGCTTCGACGCCGCGCGCAAGGCCGCCTTCGGCGCGATCTCGCAACTGGGCATCAACTATCGGCAGAGCCCGGTCTCGCAGACGAATGCCGGCCTGCCCGACGATTCGCCGCGCGCCGGCGATCGCTTCCCGTGGATGAAGCTCAGCTTCACACCGAATGCGCCGGCCGAGGATCTGTTCGTGAAGCTCGACGACACGCGGTTCACGCTGATCCTCATCGACCAGTCGGCCGAAGAGGTCCCGTCCGGGCTGCCGATCAGCGTCCTCGAGATTCCGAACGTTCCCGCCACCATCGCCGCGCTCGCGCGCGCGGGCATTCGCGGGCCGAGCTACTTTCTGCTGCGGCCGGACGGGTACATCGGCCTCGCCGGCACGCGGTTGCAGGCCGGGTTGCTGCAGCGGTATTTCGCCGAACATATCGCCCCGCACTGACTGGAGCAAACCATGGGACTCGAGCGGGACGTCGAATGGTTGCGCGATGAAGCGAACCGGCTCTTCGGTCGACTCAATCAGGTCGCGCACAATTTGCAGGACCCAAAACGCTCGGATGCACAGAAAGCAGGTGACGTGGCGCTGATGGCGTCCGACCTGTGCGAGGCTCTGCGCGAGATCAACCGGCGCGGCCTGTTCAAGGCGCTGGCGGGTGACGTAGAAAAGGAGCTGAAGGGCGGAAAGGTGTCGATCGACGTCATCCGAGCCGACATCGAAACGATTCTGAAATTCGAGCGCGGGCTGCTCGGCGCCTTCAAGCTCACCGAGGGGGCGGCCGACGATTTGCTGACCGCCTTCCAGGACAGCAAGCTGCTGCGTGAATGGCCGCATTTTGCCGAGGCGACGTTCATGCGGCATGTGAACAATGCCATCGAGGAGGTGTGCTCGGTGCCAAGGGGCGGAACCGTCCTCTGGACCCAGCAGACCTACAAGAAATTCAAGAAGCGATATGGAATGTGGGCGGCATGGCCATCGCGGCGGCGAACATCGCGGCGGTTGCCGCCGGAGGGCCAGCGCTTGTGTCGGCCTCGAAACTGGTCGGTGCCATCATCACTCTCGATGGCACCAGTCCGCCTGCTGATAGCGGTTGAGACTGCCGGCGGTGACCGTTGGCTGCGGCGCCGCCGCTTGTGGTGCGGGTCGTGAAGCCGGGCCCGCTGCGCGCCCGTCCTGAGTCAGCGGCGCGACGGCCCCTTGCACCACTGGCGCTCGCACGGGATGCCGTTGCCGTCGCCGTCCATCTGCGCGTTGGGGCAGTTGCGGAGGAAGAAGATCGCTTCTTCGCACGAGGTCATCTGCGAGCAATGCGTGCGGCCGTCGCACCGGTATGGGCTTGCAGCGGGCGCAACGGGCAGCGCCGCCGGCGCGGCGGGCGCCTCGTCCGCGACCGCCCTCGTGGCCTGCGCGCGCTTGTCGGAGTAAACCGTGTAGCCGTACACGCCGAGCGCGGCCACGAGCACGACCGGGATCAGGCGGCCGAGGAAGCCCGACCCGCCGCGGCCTTCACGCACATTGGGTGGCGCATCCCGAGTGACCGCCGACGGCCGCGATACCGGCCGCTGTCCGGGCCGCTGCACGTTGATCGCGCGCCGCCTGCCGTCTCCTGCGGGCTCCACCTCGAACGACAACGGCTCGCCCACCTTCGGCCGCCCGCTGTCGCGCGGGAACGCGGAGATGTGCACGAACACCGTGTCGCCACCCCGCGTGGGCATGATGAACCCGAACCCGCGGTCTTCGTTCCACTTCTCGAGCTTGCCTTCGAAGCGCATCAGGCTGCGATCGTCCGGTTGTGAGCGAAGGTCTTCGTACAGTCTCCTAAATCGCCTCCGGCGACCATCCTACTTCGACCCATTTGGCCAAGCGTGCCTCGGCCCGCTCCTGAGAAAGCGCGCCTTCGGCCTCGGCCCTCGGGTGCCATGGGCACCTGCGCGGAGAAGGTCCGTCGCGACGCACACTGCACCAGGACTCGGACTTCCGGACGAAGAGGGGCGTTCATCGCGGCGCCCGTCAGTCGCCCAGGAACTGCCGGCAGAAGGCGTCGATGCCGAGCACCGGGCATAGCCTCGGCGTGCCGGCCAGCGCGAGTAAATCGCGGTCGCCCGACACGAGTGCCCGCGCGCGGCCGGCAATGGCCAGGTGCAGGAACGGTAGGTCGAACGGGTCGCGGCAAGCGGGCGCGACCGGCGGCGGATCGGGAAGGCGTACGACCTCGACCCAAGGCATGAGATCTGCGAGCAGTTCCTCCTGCTCGGCGGCGGACAACTTGAACTTCGGGTAGCCGAGCACCCGCACCAGTTCCTGCGCCGTGGCCCTGCTTGCCAGGGGCACGAAGCGCCCGGACTGCCAGCCCGCACGTAGGCGTGCCGCCGGCCCAGCGCCGAACAGCAGCGCCGACAACACAACGTTGGTGTCCAGCACCACGCGCGGCGGCGCCTTGGCCGTCATGCGCGGCGCGCAGGCTTTTTGCCCTTCGCCGGTGTGGCGCCGCGCGCCTTATATCCCGCGGCGGGCTCAGCTGCCTTGGGCGCTGCTTTTCCTGCCGGCGCCGACCGTGCCCAGCGCACGGCGTCCCCCACGTCGGCCTCGGCCAGGCCGAGCTCGGCCAGCTTGGCGCGCACCGCCTCGCCGCGCTGGATGCGCACCGGCGTCAGCACGATCTGCCCTGCGCGCACGGTGACATCGAAATACTCCGCAGCCCCCACTGCCTGCACCGCGGCCTTGGGCAGGGTGAGCTGGTTCTTCGAGGTGATCTTGGCGAGCATGGCGAATACAAGGAAACAAGGATTCCTTACTTTAGCAGAACCGGAAGCCGGCAGCGTGCCCCAGAAAGAAGCGCGAGACGCAGCGGCCAAGCCCGGGCTCATGGGCTCCATTGATCGGCTTCTGGTGCGCGTCAGCGCGCGCTCGCGGCGGCGACGTCCTCGAGCGCGAACCGCTGCGGGATGTGCTGCGGACAGTTCCAGTCGAACGCCACGACGTCGATGAGCGCGACCCACTCGATGTGCGCGCGGTATCCGGGCAGCTCGACCTGGCGTAGCAGTGCGGGG
>Ga0335084_10003958_pt1 | contig 14582 bp, 14 predicted proteins | sample Lox_Sample_44_FD_206721 | JGI IMG/M metagenome (GOLD analysis project Ga0335084, IMG submission 206721) | Soil microbial communities from Loxahatchee National Wildlife Refuge, Florida, United States - Lox_Sample_4.4 | ecosystem: Environmental > Terrestrial > Soil > Wetlands | place: USA...
GCGGTGGCCGCCATCCAGGCGGGAACAACGCTGGTGGAGGCGGGCGTCAGCTCGACGAACGCGGCGGGAAGATCGCTGAAGGGCATCATCGAAGCCTCCGAGGATGTCGGGAACCTGATCACGCGGATCGCAGCGTCGGGCGTGCAACAGGCACAGTCCGCCGCACAGATCAACCAGAACATCGAGCGCATCACGCAAGCGGCGGTACAGAGCGCCACGGGCGCGCAGGAGTCCGCCAAAGCGATCGACGAACTCAACAGCCTGGCGCGCGATCTGGCCCGGCTGGTGGGGCACTTCCGCTTGCATCCAGAGGAAGGGGAACAGGGAAAGGCACGGGTGGACAGGCAGTTCGCGCCCAGCGCGCTTGGGGCCCGCGCCGGAGCCTGAAACGCCAGCTCCGATGATTATTCCTTTTGTTTCACGCGGACGACGGTAATTTTCGAGAAGCCTTCTTCGAAGGTGGGCGGCTTCATCTTCCCCGCCATTCTGCGCATGACGTCTTCATCGACCAACCGATTCCGCCGCCGGTTACGTTCCAGGCAGACTTCGAGAGGAACGTCGAAGAACACGCCGTTTACTTCGTAGCCATAGTCCTTGGCGAGCTTGATCCAGCTATGGCGATCATGCGGTGTAAGGTTGGTGGCATCGACATAATTCATAGGGCGCCGGGCGATCAGGCGCGCCTTCAGCATCGAGCGAAGATTGGAAAAGACGAGATCTTGAAAGCGCTGTTCCTGGGCATCGTCGAACAGGAGCTCGCGCAACATGTCGCTGGAAAGCGGACGGATGTTGTGGCGTTTGAACCAGGAACTCTTGCCGGAACCAGGCAGTCCGATGGCGAGGACGACTGTTCCCTTGCTGGCGGCGACCGGCGCCGGGACAGGCTCAGCGGGCTTGGCTTCGGCGGCAGGCTCGGGACTTGCAGGTTGTGGAACTTCCTGAGGGGGAGCCGCTTCCGGCGCTGGACGAGCGGCACCGCCACGCCGCCCGCGTCCGCGGCGACGGCGCCGAGAGGGCCGCGGAGAAGTTGGCGTTTCCGATTCCTGCGGGGCGAGATTGCCCTCTGCAGACTCGGGGGCAGCTTCGGATTCGGGCCCGGTTTCTACCGCTGGCGCTTCGGGTTCCGCCGGTGAGGGTTCAGCATCGTAGAATTTCGGCTGCAGGGGGGCGGGAGAGGTCCGTTTTTCGACCGGTTTTGCGTCCTCACCCTTCTTGCGACGCTTCAGGCGGTCGCGCATCCATTTCCGCATATCATCGCTTGTAGCACACCCCTCTGTTGAGCCGCAATCATGTCCGGTTGGCGGGCGAGATACCCAAACGCGATTCAGGTGTCAGCCATCGGGGAGGTTGGACCGCGTTTACAATAGGCGGATATGAATCCGACGCAGCCCGCCCCAGCCCCTATCGCCGCCGGACAACTGCCCGCGGTACCGCTGACGATCGAAGGCTACGCCACGTTGCACCAGATGATGCGCGTGCGCTGGACCGCGTGGCGCGCACTGGGAAGCGATGATCGGAAGCGAATTGCCGACGAAGCGGCGGAGAAGTTCTCACGGATGGAGTCACGATCCGGCGGGCAATCCGCGATCTTTTCCCTGCTCGGGCATAAGGGCGACCTGATGCTGGTCCATTTCCGAGAAACCTTCGACGAGTTGAACCAGGCAGAGCTCGACCTGGCGCGGCTGCGGCTGAGCGATTTTCTGGAGACGACCACGTCATACCTGTCAGTGATCGAGTTAGGACTGTATGAATCCACGATGAAAACCTACCGCGGCCTGGCGGAGCGCGGCGTGGAACCGCACTCGGAGGAATGGAACAAGGCGATCCAGGAAACGATGGCCCGACAAAAGGAAGCGATGAAGCCGCGGCTGTTTCCCGCAATGCCGCCCAACCGGTACATCTGCTTCTATCCCATGGATCGCAAGCGGGGCGAAGAAAAGAACTGGTACACACTGCCGATGGAAGAGCGCCAGAGGCAGATGAATGAACATGGGATGGTGGGACGGCGGTATGCCGGCGACGTGAAGCAGATCATCACCGGCTCCATCGGATTTGACGACTGGGAGTGGGGCGTGGACCTGTTCGCAGATGATCCGCTGGTCTTCAAGAAACTGATCTACGAGATGCGGTTCGACGAAGTGAGCGCGGTGTACGCGCTGTTTGGAAGCTTCTATGTGGGTCTGCGGTGCCCAGCGAATCGTCTTCCTCAGCTGCTGGAAGGCGAATTACCTCGGAATGCCGAATCGGGAGCCTGAAGAACTGGCGGTGGCCGCTGCCGCTTTCAAGTTGAGAGAGATTTTCGTTTCGATATTGGTGCCGCTGCCCTCGGTGTAGACCCGGACGGTGCGAACCCCTTCCGGTCCCTCCTGAAACAGGGACCGGCCATAGCCGCGTTGCCGCTTCTCCCGCCAGCCGGGCAATTCCCGCTTATAGAAGTCCCAGACGATGTCGGTGGGAGTCATCGTCCAGTAAGTAGCCACGAGAATGCGGTAGTCGCGGTTCAGGAGGTGGATGTCGGCCTCATAGGCAGCGGTTTGATCTTCGGCCCGAGTCGCGCCCGGATAGACAAGCATGCCGGCCAGAGCCGGATCCAAAGCTTCCTGAGACTTGAGGTCGAATATGCCGATCGGTGTTTCGACGTGCACGTCTTTTCTGCCCTTGCCGTCCGTGAACGTTGCGCGGATGCTTCTGGCGAAGCGCACCAAAATCTGGCTGAAGACAAACACCAGCGCGAGGATGAGTACGAACTTGATCACGGAGGGGCTCCGGCCGTAACGCGATTGGTTTCATTCTAGGTAGGAGTGAGACGGTGCCGCGCATCACGAAGGTCGTTGACCTTGAGTGGCCCGCAGGACTCGGAAAGAGCAGTCAGGGACGGCGCGCCTTCGGGAATTTGTGCTCGTGGACCTTCATGTCAACGCGCGCTCCGCGGAACGTAACACCTTCCATACGCAGGCGAAACCGCTGCTCGGCTCCTCCTTCGCCGGGGATCTTGATCGCGCCGCCGGAGCCCAGGACGCGATGCCAGGGAAGGCCCGAAACCTGACGCAGGACTCGTACGACCTGGCGGGCGGCGCCAGGCCATCCTGCGGCACGGGCGATGGCGCCATAGGTCGATACTTTGCCTTTGGGCAAGGACTGGATACAACGCACGATACGCGAGCGTTTGTCGCCGGGTTGCGAAGAGCGTGCTTTTTTCACAAAAACACGAAGTACAACCGATTATAGTGTCGACAAATCGACAATCTGCCGTCAGCATCCCAGAGATGCACGAATGCGGCCGATGGAGATACAGATGATGTTTCGCTGTTGGGGAGTGTTCACTTTGGCGTTTGCCCTGTCCGTGGGCCTGCTGATGTCCGGCTGCGGAACCGACCATACTCAGTATCGGGTCGTACTCGCGTCGAACGACTCGGGCAATATCGACGCGGCGGTGGATGGAAAAACCGTCGTCACCAACCTGGCGTTCGGTGAGGCCTCACCTGGGAGCGGATACCTGACGGTCGCAACCGGACATCACACGATTGAGATTCGGCCGACTGGAACCACGACCGACCTGGTTAATTCGTCGGTGAGCGCAGGTCAGGGAAGGGCCTACACCTTCATCGTTTCCGGATTCGTCACGCCGCCAAACGAGGGTGACCCAGGAATCGCGGTTATCGTTTTGACGGACGATCATTCGGCAGCGGCGGGCAACAGCGTGAAGTTGCGGGTGGCTCACGTGGCGCCAGATCTTTCCACCAGCCTGAATGTCTACATCGTGCCTACCGGAACGGATATCACGGGATTGTCCCCGACGATCCCCAGCCTTACGTATGGGCAGGCCAGCCTCTATCGAACGCCAGCGGCCGGATCGGTTGAAGTTATCGTCACCGAGACGACGGACCAGGTCCCGATCATCGATCAGACCTTCGACCTGTCTGCGGGGCAAAACCGAACCGTCCTATTGCTGGACAATGGGGCAGGTGGCGGCAATCTTCCATCGTTCGTAACACTGGCGGACCTCAACTAGACGCGAGCGCGCTAGAGAGCGATCCATCCGCTTCGGATAAGCCATAGCGACGTCACGGAAACGACGAGCCACAACAATATTCCCTGCAAGAGGGGGCGATGCCCGACTTCCTTCAACGTGGCGATCGAGATTCCGCTTCCGATCAGGAAAAGGGTGACCGTCATGCCGCGTTTTGCGGCGTGGGCAATCCAGGGATAGATTTCGGCGCCGGCACTCACGTAGGTGTTGATCAACGCCGCCAGGCAGAACAGCGCGATGAACCAAGGCCACGGAATTCTGGTCCGAGTGCGGCGGACCAGCGCGGTGCCGAGAGTCATGGGAACGATCCATAGGGCGCGAGCCAGTTTCACGGTCGTCCCAACGGCGAGGGCGACTGCGCCATACCTAGCGGCAGCGCCCACCACCGAACTGGTGTCATGGATGGCGAGAGCCGCCCACAGGCCAAACTGAGCCTGACTCAGCTTCAAAGCAGCCCCGATGAAAGGGAACGTCAACAGCGCCACGGAATTGAGCACGAAGACCGTGGCCAGGGAAACGGCCATTTCCTCGGCGCTGGCTCCGGCCGCTGGACCAACGGCGGCAATGGCGCTCCCGCCGCAGATGGCTGTTCCGGTTGAAATCAGGAACGCCGGTCTTCTCGTTACCTTCAGCAACGCACCCAGCGCCATGCCGACGCTCATGGCGAAGGCAATCCCGAGCAGAGTGTAAAGGAATCCGCTTCGGCCGGCGCGGAGAACGTCATGGAGATTCATTCCGAACCCGAGCCCGACCACGCTGGCCTGAAGGAGAATTCGCGAACCGCTTCGCGCTGCCTCGGGAAAAGGATTCTTGAACGCCAGGCCGAATATCAAGCCAATGGCCAGAGCGAGAGGGGGGGAAGCCCATCCGCTCGCAGAGAACGCCAGCGCCAGCAGGAACAGGACTGTCGGGATCATGAAGGGAAACCGGGCCCCGGAGGAGGCCCGGGATATCTACGCAGCTGCGCTCTTGAAGGATTGCACGGCAGCATTCTCGTTGTCGAACACTTCAAAGATCGTGACCAGCTTGGTAACTTGCAGGAGGTCGTCAACGCGTTGGGTAAGGCTGGCGAGTTTCAGGGCTCCGCCGGCATTCCGCGCGGTGGTATAGAGCGAGACCAGGGTGCCCAGACCACCGGAATCAATGTAGTTGACGTCACGCAGGTTCAGGACGACCTTGGGGCTCTGCACAAGCAGCTTCTTGACGTTGTCGCGCAGACTGGCGGATTCCTCGCCAAAGACAATGCGGCCGCTACAGTCGACGACTAACACGCCATCCACGGTTCGTGTACTCATGCGGAGTTGCATTAGTGCCTCCCGGGTAACAAGTAGAAACCCAGCGTAGAAGCGTACCGCGCCGGAGCGCGCGGTGCAAGCAGGCCTTACGCGTCCATCAGGTCAAGGGCAAGCCCATTCGCCGCAGGAGGGCCTGAAACCGCGGGTCCGAACGCAGGCCATCCCAGTCCCTCGCCACTGCAAGGTGGGCCAAGGGGGACTCATGTGCTACCGAGGCTCTTTCGAGCCAGTACAGGGCGCGTTCATTCTCTCCCGCGTGAGCGTAGAGACGCGCGATACGAACGGCCGGAACATGGACGCGTTTGGACCGGGTTGCCAACACATCGGCTGTGTGTTTCATTGCCCGGCGATAACCGCCCTCCTTGTAACCCTCCTTTAGTGCCCGCACTGCTTCCTCATCGTGCAGTCCGGCAAAAAATTGCTCGGCCGCCTCTGCGGCTTCGCGGTCCATTCCTTTCTTGTAGTAAGCGCCCCAAAGGCCCAGATAGGCCGAAGACCACTCGGGCTGCGTGATCAGAACCCTCTGCATTTCTGCGACGGCTTCATCGTAGCGGCCGATGTAGACCAGATGCCATCCGTAAAAGCAGCGAACGAAATAACTCAGGGGATCCAGTTCGAGCGCCTTCTGGATTTCTCGCTCCCATTCCTGGTTCCGCCGTCTGGAAATCAGGTAATCGGCGTACATGAAGTGCGCCATCGCATGGTTGGGATTGAGCTCGATGGCGCGCCGGAACTCCGTTTCCGATTCCCGATCGTCGGTGGCCAGATTCGCTAAAGTGACGTGGGCATCGGCGAGCGATTCGTCAAGCTGCAGAGCCTTAGCAGCAGCTGCTTTCGCTTCAGGGAGAGCTTGCTCTGGGGCTAGAATTCCAGTATCACTGCGCGCCATCCACACATCTGCCAGGCCTACATAAGCCAAGGCGTAGTCTGGATCTCGGTCCAAGGCGAGTTGAAAATACAGCTCCGCGTTGTCCAGTTCGTCCTTCGAAAGTTTGTACCAATGAAACCGGCCCTTGAGATAGGCCTCGTAGGCCTCAGGATCCACGGGACGAGCGCTGCTCAAATGCCTGGTTTCTTCAGGAGAAAGTGCAACCCTGATTTCGCGGGCAACCGTTCTTGCGACTTCGTTCTGTAGCTCCAGGACATCCTGCAGATCACGTTCGTAAGTTTCCGCCCAAAGGTGAGTGTCGGTCGGCGCATAGATAAGTTGTGCCGTGACCACTACGCGCCCTCGCGAGCGCTGCACCGATCCCTCGAGGATACCGTCCGCTCCGAGTTCTCGCGCGATCTGCGGCAGGGCTTTCTTCACGCCTTTGTATTGCATCACGGAAGTCCGGGAAATCACTTTCAGCGCCCGGATCTTCGACAAGTTGGCGATCAATGCTTCCGTCATTCCGTCGGCGAGAAACTCCTGGCCGGCATCTCCAGACAGGTTGGCCATCGGCAATACCGCCAGGGATCGGATCACTGGCGCATGTCCGCGACCCGTCATCCGCTCTCGCAGCCCGCCCAAATTCCAGATCCACGCGCCTGCCACCAACAGAATCGCCGCCGCGATTCCCATTGGCACGAATGTCCGTGCACGTCTGCGGCGAGGGACTGAACTGGCTGGGATGGCCGTGCTCGTCGGCAGCAGCAGCCGGCGCAGATCCACTGCCAGTTCGCGCACAGATTGATACCGGTTCTCCGGATCCTTTTCCAGGCATTTCAGGATGATGTCTTCGAGTCTCGTACTTATTCCCGCGTTCAGCCTGGTAGGCGGCAGAGGCGCCTTGCGCAAAATGGCGCCAACCAGCTGGGCGGGTTCGATCTCGCTGTGCGGTCTTTGACCGGTAGCCATTTCGTAGAGCACGACACCGGTGCAATAGATGTCGGTGCGGGGGTCCGCCTGTCCGCCCAGCAACTGTTCCGGCGCCATATACGGCAGCGTTCCTGCCAAGCTGGTGGTCTGCGTCAGGGTTTCCGTCGGCGCAGTTGGCGAGACCGGGAGGCGCAGCCTGGCCAGCCCGAAGTCGAGTATCTTGAGCCGCTGGTCTGCGGTGACCATCAGATTCTTAGGCTTCAAATCGCAGTGAATCACACCATGCCGGTGGGCCTCTGCCAGGCCATCCGCGAGTTGCAGGCCCAAACGGATCATTTCCTTGTCTGGAAGCGGACGGCCTGCGAGCTTCTCGCTGAGCGCCATTCCCGAGATGTACTCCATGACCAGGAAATCGACTCCACTCTGCGTATCGAAGTCGTGAATGGTAGCGATATTGGGATGATTCAACTTGGAAAGTGCGAGCGCCTCTTTGTGGAAACGCTTGCGCGAAGGCTCGTCGGCCAAAGTCCCAGGAGATAGGACTTTGATGGCCACCTGGCGGTCGAGGTGTTCATCCTGGGCGAGGTAGACATCCCCCATGCCACCGGCACCGATCTTTTCGACGATGCGATAGTGGGCCAGCGTTTTACCGGCCAACTCTTCAGGAAAAACTCCGTGACCGGCCATGGGGAAAGTTGCCCTTTCCCCTCACCCTCTCGGGTAACTGTAGGTCTGGCTCAGCACTCGCGTCAATGGGGAAAGGCAGCCTCTGGCCAGCCGGCTTTGTGCCAGTTTTGAGCGCGGGGAGCGGCGAAGGCAAGGACTGTATAATCAAGAATCCGATGAGCTACCAGGTCCTGGCCCGTAAGTACCGTCCGCAGAAATTCTCCGATGTCATCGGCCAGGAGCATGTTACCCAGACCCTGAAGAACGCGATCGAGCAGGAGCGGATCGCACACGGCTACATCTTCAGCGGGCATCGCGGGATCGGCAAAACCACGGTGGCACGCATTCTGGCGATGTCGCTGAACTGCCGCTCGGCAGCCAAGCCGGTCTCGGAGCCCTGCGGCATATGCGAGTCCTGCGTCGAGATTCGCGCAGGAAATTCGGTGGATGTGATCGAGATCGATGCGGCAACCAATCGCGGCATCGACGAGATCCGTGAGTTGCGCGAGGCGGCACGGTATCTTCCGGCGCGCGACCGGTTCAAGATCTACATCCTCGACGAAGCGCACCAGATTACGGATGCAGCCTTCAATGCATTGCTGAAGACGCTGGAGGAGCCGCCGGGGCATGTCGTCTTCATGCTGGCGACGACGCAACCGGAGGATATTCCGCAGACGATCCGGTCGCGCTGCCAGCACTTCAGTTTTCGCGCGGTGAAGTTCGAGGACATTCTTGGACAGTTGCGAGCGTTAGCCGCCAAAGAGAAGATCCCAGCCGACGAGGATGCGCTGGCATTGCTGGCAGAGGCGGGCGACGGATCGCTGCGCGACGCGCTGTCAATCCTGGATCAGGCGATCGCTTCTTCGGCCGATCACCTGACGCGCGACGCCGTGCGGCGTCTGATTGGCACGGCTCCGGCAGAGGCACTCGAGAGCGTGATGCAATCGGTGGCGGAGAGTTCGAGCGAGAAGATCCTGCTGCTGGTGGATGAATTGGTTGGTGAAGGCCATAGTCCGGTGCATTTTGCGCGCCAGCTCGTACGCTTTCTGCGGAATGTGACCGTCGCGAAGATCGCCGGGAAGGATTCGCCGTTGCTGCAGGTTTCTTCCGATGAGCGGGAAAGAGCCGGGCGCATCGCCGCATTCTTCAGCGAAGAGGATCTGGCGCGGCACTTGCAGATCATGCTGCGGACGCACAGCGAACTCAGCTACCGGCAGGATCAGCGGTTCCACCTGGAGTTGGGACTGCTGAAGATGGCTCACGCGCAGCGTCTGTTGCCGCTGGAACAACTGCTCAGCGATGCGGTTCCGGGAACATCGGGAACGGTGCGACCCGCGGGCCGTCCGGTGCTGGCGACGACGGAAACACGGAGAACAGATCCGGCTTCCGCCCGGTCAAACTTTGTATCGCCATTCGCAGCGGATTCCGCGCGAAAGAATGTGCCGAAGAGCGAGTCGAGCAACGACGTCGCCCCGCGCGCCGGCAGCGCCAACGTCGTGATCATGGGATCGGCAGCGCCGGCAGTCGCAGAAGTTGCGCAGCCGGAGCCGGCAGTGGCCGCGGCAAGTGGGATCGATGCCGTACGCGATGCCGTCTTGAACGGGCTGGGCGGTCAACCGATGCTTGCCTCCATGCTGGAAGGCGGGCAGTGGAGTCTGGAGGGCAATTCCCTTCTGGTTCGAGTTGCCTCATCGGCCACGATGATTGAGATGTCGTTCCATGCGGATGCGCGGCGTGTGGCCGCGGCGGCGGCCAGCGGCGCAGCGGGACGTCCGATCAAAGTGCAGGTGCTTCCAGGAGGAACGGCACAAGCGGCATTACCCACACGTCGACCGGCATCGAACGGAAGCGCCCGCAGCCGGGCGGAACAGGATCCAGTGGTCCAGCGTATGCAGGAGACATTCGGGGCGGAGATTCGGACGGTGATCGATTACAGGCAGAAGGAGTGAGGCTGATATTTGATATTTGTAATTTGCAATTTGTAATTTCGTGTTCTGGGCACCGCGGATTTCAATTGCAAATTGCAAATTACCAATTACCAATTACCAATTCCATGCCGGGATTCAATCTACAAGACCTGATGTCGCAAGCCAAGCAGCAGGCCGAAGCGCTGCAGAAGAAGATGCAGGAGACCGTCGTCGAGGCATCGGCAGGCGGAGGGACCGTCGCCGTCAAGATGGACGGCCGCAAGCAGGTGCTTGGCATCGTGATTGATCCAGAAGCGGTGAAAGCGGGCGATGTCGAAATGCTGCAGGACCTGGTGATGGCTGCCATGAACGAAGCGGCGCGGAAGGTCGATCAGGCGATGCAATCCAGCCTGGGAGGAATGCTGGGAGGACTGGGAGGGATGCTCAATTTGTAATTGGTAATTTGTAATTGGTAATTGAAAACCTAGCCACCCTGCCGACCTGCATTTCAATTACAGATTACAAATCACAAATTACAAATCCCATGTCCCGTTTTGCCGAGCCGATGACCCGGCTCATTGACGAATTGAAGAAGCTGCCCGGCATTGGTAACAAGACTGCGCAACGCCTGGCCTTCCATATCCTGCGCTCGAGCGAAGACGACGCGGAGGCGCTGGCGGGCGCGGTGCGCGACGTGAAAGCCAAGCTGCGGCTGTGCTCCGTCTGCAACAACATCACCGACGTCGATCCCTGCTCGTATTGCAGCAGTCCGACGCGCAACCAGAAACTGATCTGCGTCGTCGAGGAACCGACCAACATCGCTGCCGTGGAGAAGACGCGGCACTTCAATGGCGTGTACCACGTGTTGCACGGGTCGATTTCGCCGCTGCACGGCGTGGGGCCGGAACAGTTGCGGATCGGCAATCTGCTGAAGCGGGTCGAGGGCGGGCAGGTGGAGGAAGTGATTCTGGCGACGAATCCGACGGTCGAGGGCGAGGCGACAGCGACTTATCTGGCGCAGCAACTCCGGCGGCAGGGAATGCGCGTGACGCGGATCGCGATGGGCATTCCTGTGGGCAGCGATATCGAGTACACCGACGAAGTGACCATGCTAAAGGCGATGGAGGGGCGGAGGGAAATGTAAGGGCCCCGGCATCCCTGGGGAGCGGCACTCTCCTCAGCAAGTTGCACACAATGGAGTGCAATAGTTTGAACACTCGTATCCCGCATAGCGATCGGCCTGCGGGCCAATGCGCGGGACCGAAGGCAAACTAAGGTCAATTTCATCAATAGATTACAAATTTCATCGAAATTTATTGTTTAACTAGGATTCCTGGCAGAAGGGATGCTTCCTGCCTGGAGTCTGTTTCCTCGCTCTGTCTGAACACTCTTGCTGGCGAGGAGGGCAACCGGCGCTATCGCCGGGATACTCCAAGGCCAGCGCGCCGCGAGATGTAACCGCATCCCACGACGCTACCGAAACCGGGCCAACCAGCCCGGTTTCTTTTTTGGCTGTTGGCTCCTAGCTCTTAGCTCTCAGCTCCCAGCTTTTGCACGCAAGGGCACGAGTTTTCAAGGGTGTTGCTGAGAGGAAAACTACTCTGCCAGCGATTCCGTCAAGAATCCAATCGGTTCGTCTTCGACCGACGACATTCCAACGGGAAGTGAACCGCCGTTGTAGTCGATCATGCGATTCTTCCACTTCAGGAAATCGGTGATGGTTTGCGGCTCGATGCGGACTTCAACCCGGCGCAGGCTGGCCAGAAGCAGATTCATTTCGTAGCGGAAGCCGATCTCGGTACGCAGGTTCCTGGCAGCGAGTTTCGCGCGCTCGACCTCTCGACCGGATACTTCCAGCAGGCCCCAGCCGGCAGGCAACTCGCCGACGCGGATTAGTCCACGGGGCGCCAGGTAGTAGCGTTCATTGCCCACGCCGGTTTCGGGTTGCCGCCGAAACGGTTTGTCGCGATCCGCGAGAAAGTCTGCGCGGGAGACCTTGCACTCGACCAGTACTGAGTGGCAGGCCTTCTTCCATCCGATGGCATCGGGCATCTCGCCGCTGAGACAGGCCTGCTCGGACAACACGACTCCGCAGCGATAGCGGCGAAGCCAGCGGACAGCCAGATCAACCAGTTTTGCGTGGGTCACAGGAACTAGGATGAATGGGAGAATGCATTCTGAGAAGTGACGTTGCAGCTACGAGCTACGAGCTGCGCGCTCCGCGTGAGCTAGTGGCTCCCAGGCGCGCGTATCGCTCGCACCAGCACCGGCCGGCGCAATACGGTCTCGAGCAGGTGACGAGCGGCGGCTATTTCTTCGGCGGATCGATCAAGAGCGCGGTAGCCGGGGACGTGCACAGTAACCACACGGTTGTGTGTTTCTACATGCAGGGTGGGTTGAGTGCCGTTGCGGAAATCGAGGCGGTTGGCGAGGCGCAGAACCGCGGAAAGCTGGGTTGCAACCTTGCGGTCCGGCAGTTCGAGACTCCGCAGCGCCTTGCTGCGCGAGCGGGGCAAGGCGCCACGGTGGAAGCGCGCTACCGCAGCCGCCATTCCGATTTCGCGCGGAGTCCAGCCGGCGGGAACAGCCATGTCGCGAATGAGCTTGAACGAATCTCTCTGGTGACCCTTGTCTCGTTTGGCCCTGCCTACGTCGTGCAGCATGGCCGCCGCTTCAAGAATCAGGCGGGAATCGTGATGCGGGCCGATTCCCAGCAGGCCGGCGCGCGCCAAGCCGTCGAATAGCTGCAGGGCCAATCGGACCACGCGCTGCGAGTGGGCGAAATCGGGATCGAGGTATCCGGCCCAGACGCGCATGCGCGCCATGGCCACCGAGCGCAATAGCGGGCCGGAGGGCAATTCGGCCCGCCACATCCGCCAGAGAGATTCCTTTCCCAGCATCTTGGAGCGATAGCGGTCCACGCGCCTGGAACGGTCCGCGGTCAGCCGCTCGCGCCAGCGGTTCCGGCTCTCGATGTCGGGGAAGGCGGCGACCTGAACTGCTGTCGCCCACAGCACGTCGAGGTCATGAACCTCTCCCAGCAGGTCCTGCAATTCCTTGAGATCATTTCCCCAGGCGGCGTGCTGCTGAGGCAGAAAATTCTCCACGGTGTAGCGAAAGCGTTTGATGCCGATGCGCAGCTCGTGCAGAGCAGTCTGGGAGCGCGTGCGCAGGGCGCGCTTGTGCAGGTCGTAGGCGGCAGCCCATTTTTCGAGCGCAAGATGTTTGAACACGATGCTGCCGAGGCGCACGCGGGCGGCACGGCGCGGAAGCGAGCGGCTCCACTGACGCCATTGCTTTCGATCAAATTGCTGCAGGGACTGAAAGGCCTGTTCTTTGCACTGCGCTTCGCGCGCATGAATGTGATTCAGCAGCTTGACAGCAACGGGATCAGAAGCGTCGCCCAGCTTCTCTACCCACTCCTGCATCACATGCATGTCGCGCAGATCGCCGAGGGACTGGAAGAGCTTCTTCCCTGCTTTTTTCATGTCGTTCCAAGCCGGGTCGGGATCCATGGCCATCAGGCCATCGGCGAGCGAACGACAGCGGCGCAAGGCAACCCGCAAGTCGTGCACCGGGTCAGCTTCGAATCCGGCCGACGCGCGGTCACATTCGAGGAGCACGCGTTCCATCCACGCACGCAGCCCGAGCCGGTTCGTGGATTTCTCCGCGGGATTAGCGAAGGAGGTTCCCATTGGGATGGCCAGAACTTTTCGGAAACTATTGTCGCGTCTTTTGCGTAATACTTCCACAGCGCCAACGAAAACGGGCTTGGTTCGTCTTACGATAGAAAGACGAAAACAGCGGTTTGGGCGCAGATTCTCGTCGGCGCCATTGGGGCCGAATCGCAACCGACAATGAAGAAACTCCTGAAGATCGTACTGATCATCGTGTGCCTGCTGGGAGTGCTACTGGCTCTCGGTGTCACGGTAACCATCGGGTGGCGGCCCTTCTTCGGGCCAAGGGCGCGCGGTTTGACCAGCCGTCGTTTCGACGCAACACCGGAACGTCTGGCCCGGGGAAAGTACCTGGTGCAGAGCACGCTGGTGTGCTTTGATTGCCACTCCGATCATGACTGGAAAGCTGCGGGCATGCCCGCGCTGCCCGGCCGCGAAGGTGCAGGTTGGGTCATTGCCGAAGAAGGTCTCCCGGGCCGGATTGTGGCTCAAAACCTCACGCCGGATCGGGAAACGGGAACTGGAACGTGGAGCGATGATCAGTTGGCCCGTGCGATCCGCGAAGGCGTCGGTCATGACGGCCGCGCGTTGTTCCCGATGATGCCCTACCGCAACTTCAGGCGCTTGCCTGACGAAGACCTGGCGTCGGTCGTGGTTTACCTGCGTTCGCTGCCGGGCGTGCACAATCCTCTTCCTCCCACGGAAATGATTTTTCCGGTGAAGTACCTGATCCGTTCTGTTCCCGAACCCCTCACGGAGCCGGTATCGGCCCCGGATTTGTCGACGCCGGAACGGCGCGGCGAATATCTCGTCACACTGGCCGGTTGCGCCGATTGCCATACTCCGATGGATCGCGGACGTTCGAACGAAAGCAAAGCGTTCGCGGGCGGAAATCGGTTCAAGGGACCCTGGGGAGATGTGCTCAGCGCGAACATCACACCGGACAAGACGGGCATCTCGTACTACAACGAAGCGTTGTTCCTGGAAATGATGCGGACGGGAAATGTTATGGGAAGGCAACTGAATGCCATCATGCCCTGGGGCGTCTACCGCAATATGACGGACGATGATCTGAAGTCCATCTGGGCCTATTTGCGGACCGTCAAACCGGTGGAGAATCGCGTGCGGCGGACTGCGGCGGAATGAGCGCGGGGCAATGCCGAGGAAACAGAAGGCCAGCTTCGCTTGAAGCTGGCCTTGGCTTTT
>Ga0335084_10003959_pt1 | contig 14582 bp, 10 predicted proteins | sample Lox_Sample_44_FD_206721 | JGI IMG/M metagenome (GOLD analysis project Ga0335084, IMG submission 206721) | Soil microbial communities from Loxahatchee National Wildlife Refuge, Florida, United States - Lox_Sample_4.4 | ecosystem: Environmental > Terrestrial > Soil > Wetlands | place: USA...
TGCCGCAGCCGCAGCTCGCCCGCCTGCGCCCCGAGGCCCAGGCCTACTTCCTGCGACAACGAGCATGGCGTGCACACCATCGTCGAGCCCGCGTAGTAGATCCGTCCGACGGGATTCAGGTTGTCGCGCAGGCGGTCATGCGCGAACGGTTCGACGAGCATCCACGTACCGCCGGGAGCGAGCGTCTTGCGCACGTGCTGGGCAGCGCCTATGGGGTCGCCCATGTCGTGCAGGCAGTCGAAGAAGGCGACGAGGTCGAAGCGACCTTGGAAGGTTTTCGCGTCCGCAAGCTCGAACCGCGTGTTGCCTGCGACGCCCATGTCTTCGGCAGCCTCGCGCGCGCACCGGATCGATGGCTCGTGATAGTCGAAGCCGACGAACTGCGAGTTCGGAAACGCCCGCGCCATCACGATCGTCGAGGTACCGTGGCCGCAACCGACGTCAGCGACCGTCGCTCCGCGTTGCAGTTTCTCCGCCACGCCATCGAGTGCCGGCAACCACGACGAAACGAGGTTGGCGTTGTAGCCGGGCCTGAAGAAACGCTCGGTGCCACGGAACAGGCACTTGCTGTGATCGTGCCACCCCACGCCGCGTCCGGTACGAAACGCGTCGGCGATCTTGGGCTCATCCAGCCACAGCGCCGACATCACCTCGAACGCACCGGCCATTGCGGCCGGATTGTCTTCGTCGGCAAACACGCACGCCTGCTCCGGATTCAGAAAGAACAAATTGGTCTCGTCGTCGTACTCGACATAGCCGGCGGCAGCTTGTGCGGCGAGCCATTCGCGCACGTAGCGCTCGGTCGTGCCGGTGCGCCGCGCCAGTTCGCCCGAACTCACCTTCTCGCCGTTGGCCATCGCCTTGTAGAGTCCGAGGCGGTCGCCCAACAGGACCAGAGCGCCCGTGGCGATCGCGCCCAATTCGCCGACCATGCGGCCCAGGAAGGCGTTGAGCTTTTCGCCATCAGGTGCGGGCCGGACCGGGTTGGCCTTGCTGCTCGTCGTATCCATGTTTCCTCCGTCGAAGAGTCGCAGGGCAGGCTTCTCCCGCCCAGGCAGACGAATCTAGGAAGCTGCCGTCAGCGGGCGCGCTGGCGCGGCGTCAAAACTTCGTCAAAGCGGTTTCCCGCTCCTATGATTCGGCGGTGACCAGGCTCACGATCCAGGCCTTCGGCGGGCTGCAGGTATTTGCGTATTCGCCGCGGCCGCTCCTGCTGACCGCCAGGAAGGCGCAGGCACTGCTTGCGTACCTCGCGTTGCATCCCGGCCGGCCGCAGGTGCGAACCAAACTCGCGACCCTGTTGTGGAGCGACAGCAGCGACGCGCAGGCACGCGCCAGCCTGCGCCAGGCGTTGCTCGTTCTGCGCAAATCTCTCGACCTTGGCGAGGACGAACTGATCGCGGGTCCGGGAGAGACGATCGAACTGTCGGCCGACTGTGCAAACGTCGTTGTGCGCGACTTCGAGCGACTGCTCGACGACGGCACGCCGCCAGCACTGGAGCAGGCGGCGCGGCTCTACACCGGCGACCTCCTCGAGGCACTTGAAACGCGCGAGCCGGCGTTCGAAGACTGGCTGGCAGTGCGCCGCCGTCATCTGCGCGAGCGTGCCGTCGACGCGATGTCCCGCCTGCTGACGCTGCATTCGGAAAGCGGGCAGATCGATCGCGCGGTGGACATCGCACTCCGGTTGCTCGCCCTGGATCCACTGCAGGAAGCAGTGCATCGCACGCTGATGCAACTTCATGCAAGGCAAGGCCGCCACCCATCTGCGCTGCGCCAGTTCCAGCTCTGCCGGGACGTGCTTGCACGCGAACTCGGCACGCAGCCGCAGGCGCAGACAATCCGGCTGCGCGACACCATCGAACGGCAGCGCCGCGCCGCGCCGGAATTGCCCGGGTCGGAAGACGAGTCGCAGAATCGGACAGAGCTCGAACTCCGCCATCTTGCGATCGTCGTGGCGGAGCCGGCGGTCGGCGACAGCGCAGATCTGGAGCAGGCGCACGCCTCGAGCGAGCGGTTCGCTGCGGATGCAAGCGCCATCGTCGCTCGCTTCGGCGGGACGCTCGAGCGCCGCTTCGGCGCGAGCGTCACCATGCTGTTTGGGGTTCCCGAGGCTCACGGCAATGACGTCGAGCGCGCCGCGCGGTGTGCCCTCGCGCTGCACGAGCTTTCAGGCGGGAGCCGCATCGGCTTCTCGGCGGGTACCGCTCTGGTCACTCGACGCAGCGGACCCGCAAGCGCTTCCAATACGATTAGCGGCGAAGCTTTCGGCCTTGCCGCGCGCCTGGCGGCCGCCGCAGCCCCAGGCGAGATACTCGTTTCGGACGCCGCATGGCGCTCGCTGGCGCACCGCGTCGTCGGCGCCGCGTGCCCCGAGTCCACACTGCCGAAGACATTGCGGAGCACGCCGTGCTGGCGCCTGGTCGCGCTGCGCTCCAAACCGGTTGCACGCGGGAAGCTCGTCGGACGGGGCACCGAGCTCGTGCAGTTCGCCACGTCGCTGGAGGCGTGCCGCAGGAACGGCGCCGGCGTGACGATTCACGTGCGTGGCGAACCCGGCATCGGCAAGTCGCGGCTCGTCGAGGAATTTCTCTCCATGGCAAGTGCGCAAGGCTTTGCCTGCCACAGCGGCACCGTGCTCGATTTCGGCAGCGGTGCGGAGCGCGACGCGCTGCGCACCCTCGTGCAAGGCCTGCTCGGCGTCGAAGGCGATACCGACGCTGCAACGCAGGCAGCGCTCGCGCGCGCGATCGATGACGGTCTTGTCGACTCCGGGCAAGAGGTGCATCTGCTCGACGTGCTGCACCTGCCGCTGCCCGCGCCTCTGCGCAGCGTGTTCGACGCCATGGACAACGCAGCCCGCGAGCGCGAGCAGAACGAGGTGCTGACGCACCTGCTGCGCCGCTGCAGCGCGCAGACGCCCCGGCTGCTCGTGCTGGAAGACCTGCATTGGGCTTCGCCGCGCACGTCGAAGCGGACAGCGGCGCTTGCGGCGGCCGCCGAGCACTGTCCGACGCTGCTGGTGACGACAGCACGCAGCGACGGCGATCCGCTCGATGCCGCGTGGCGGAGCGCGGCCTCCATCAGTGCTCTCATCACGTTCGATCTGGGTCCGTTGCGATGGGCCGAAGCAACTGCGCTCGCCGCGCAATTTGCCGATCCGAACGACGCGTTTGCGATCCGGTGCGTCGAACGCTCAGGCGGCAATCCGCTCTTTCTCGAACAGCTGTTGCATGGTGCAACGGATGCCGTGGCCGCCCTGCCGGGATCGGTGCAAAGCGTCGTGCAAGCCAGGCTCGACAGGCTGGGCGCGCCCGAACGTCACGCAATACGTGTCGCATCGGTGCTGGGCCAGCGTTTCCCGCTCACGGCGCTCAATCATCTGCTCGCCGGAGCGCCGTGGGAAGCGCACCTCGCGCAAGGGCTGCTGCGCATCGACGGCAATGAAGGCATCTTCGCGCACGCGCTCGTGCACGAGGGCGCCTATGAATCGCTGCCGCGCGCGCAGCGACGCGAGTTGCACGCGAGGGCGGCCCATTGGTTCAACGGACGCGATGCGATTCTGCGTGCCGAACATCTCGATCGAGCCGATGATGAAAGCGCGGCGCAGGCGTACCTCGAAGCCGCTCTCATTCAAGCCGCCGCGCATCGACACGATGACGCGTTGCGCCTCGCGGGGCGCGGCTTTGAACTCGCTGCGGAGCACGGGCCACGCTTCGCGCTGGCCTATGCACGCGCGGACGCCTTGTGCGACCTCGGTTCGATGGCGCAGGCAAAGGATGCCTACAACGCCGCGCTCGCGTTGGCGGGCGACGATGTCGAACGCTGCCGTGCATGGATCGGTCTGGCGTCGGTTCTGCGTGTTCTGGACGATCTCACGGGCGCCGATGCGGCGCTCGCGAGTGCGGAGAGAGCCGCGTCCGCGCTCGGCCTGATCGAGCAGCGAGCGCGCATCCATTTCATGCGCGGCAATCTCCTGTTCCCGAAGGGCGACCTGGAAGGCTGCCAGCGCGAGCATGAGCGCAGCCTTGCGTGCGCGCGCGCGGCGCATTCGGTCGAGCTCGAAACGGCCGCACTCGGCGGCCTTGGCGATGCGGATTTCCTGCGCGGCCACATGCTGAGCGCGCGCGAACGCTTTGCTGCCTGCGTTGCGCTCGCGCAAAGGCACGGCCTCAAGCGGGTCGAGGCCGCCAATCTTTCGATGCTTGGAATCGTGCGGTGGTTTGGCGGCGATGCGAACGGTGCACTCGCCGACGGGCGCGCGGCCATCGCGGTCGCCGCACAAATCGGCCATCGGCGTGCCGAAACCGTCGCCCACCACGGGTGCTACGAGTTCACCCACGGGCTGATGCAGTTCGACGCCGCGCGGGAGCATGCAAATCGGTCGCTGGAGCTGGCGCGCCAGATCAACGCACCTCGCTTCGAGGCGGAAGCACTCGCATTCCGCGGTGAATTGCTGCGCACGATCGGCGAGCGCCAGGCTGCCGTCGACGAGCTGCACCGGGCGGTCGCGATTTCGCGCTCGACAGGACTGACATACATGCACGGGATCATCCTTGGGATGCTCGCAGTGGCGACCGATGACTCCGCGGAGCGAATGGCTGCGCTCGCGGAGGCGGAAGCGCTGCTCGAGGGCAGCAACGCCGGATTCAATCACCTCTTGTGCCGGCGCGATGCGATCGATGCGAGCCTCGCGGCGCGCAACTTCAGCGAAGCGTTGCGCCACGCCGCCGCGCTCGAAGCGAGCACGCGTTCCCAGCCACTGCCCTGGAGCGACTTCTTCATTGCGCGCGGTCGCGCACTCGCGCGCTTCGCGACCGACCCCGATGATGCTGCCGTGCGCGAGGAGCTGAAGAGATTGCGAGCGGAAGGGCAGCGACTCGGCCAACTCGTCGCATTGGTCGAGATCGATGCGGCGTTGCGGACCGAACAACCTCGGGCTGCGGATTGATGCCTTACCCCGGGCATCCTGCTCGGCGGATCTTCCCTCCCCTACGACAGGCGCTGCTCCAGCCACGTTCGCGCCATCGCGCTGGCCTCCTCGCAGGAAAGCGCACGCCCGGCACGATCCGCAGCGACGAGTTGTGCATCGTCCAAAGCCTCGCGCAATCGTTCTTCGAAGGCCGCTTCGACCGCCCGGTCCGAAGGTTCCGGATGCCAGTCGCCCTGGTCTACGAGCGCCCGGCACGCTCCCTCGAACGTTGCAGCGCGCTGCCATTCGCCCAAATGTGCCGCGAGGTGCTTCGCGATGCTCAGCAGCGCGACGACTGCGCGCTTCGAACCGATCTCATCGGCAATCGCCAGTCCCTCGCACACGAGTGCGACCGCACGTTGCGCCTGGCCGCGGTTCACCAGCGTCCAGGCCAGATTGGAGAGATGGATTGCCGTGCTGCCGCGATCTCCACGTGCGCGCGCCAGCTTCAAGGACTCCTCGAACAGAGGCTCGGACTGTTCGAGGTTGCCGTTGGCGCTGTGCAGGTTGCCAAGTGCGGTGAGCGCGCGCTCGAGAGAACGTTTCTGCGGCAGTCGACGTGATGTCGCAAGCGCCTCTTCCATGAAGGGCTGCGCCGCTTCCGGATCGCCCAAGCCCATCTCGGCATAACCGAGAAGACAAAGCGCTTCAACCGCGCTCTCGTCGTCGCCGATCTGGCGCGCGATCGCCAGGCTTGTCTCCGCATGGGCTCTGCACTCGCCATAGCGGCCCAGGAAATAGCAGAACTCGCCCGCGGTCCAGAGCGCGCGGCATCGAGCGGGAGACGGCGTCTGTGCACCCGGCCGCGCCAACGCTTCGACCGTGATGCGCCGTCCGAGCGCGAAATCGAGGCGATGCCGGAAGTACATCCATAGCGAGACGACCAGTCGCAATCCGGGATCGGCGAATTCTTCCGCCTGGTCGCACCACGCATGCGCGGCGAGGAGATTGTCGCGCTCCAGATCGAGGCGCGCGAACCACGCGGCCGGTTGACGCCCGACGAGGTGTGGTGCCGCTTGTTCGGCAAGCTCGACGTAGAACCCGAGATGGCTTGCGCGAACCGGGTGCGCCTCGGCTGCCTCGTTCAACCTCTCGGTTGCGTACTGGCGCACGGTTTCGAGCATGCCGTAGCGACTTGCCCCGCTCTCGACGAGTTGAACCGTGACCAGGGAGCGGTCGACCAGGCGTTCGATGCCATTCAGGACCGCGTACTCGTCCTGTCCTTCTGCGGCGACGCGCACGGCGCCGTCGAGGGTCCAGCCGCCGGCGAACACCGAGAGACGCCGCAGCAGTTTCTGCTCGACCGGGTCCAGATGGTCGTAGCTCCACTGCAGCGCCGCGAGCAGCGTCTGCTGGCGCGCGAGCGCGCGCGAGTTGCCCGTAAGAAGGCGAAAGCGGTCATCGAGCTTGGCGCGAATCTCCTCGACGGATAGAAGCTTGGCGCGTGCGGCCGCGAGTTCGATCGCAAGCGGAATGCCATCGAGGCGACGCACGATCTCTGCGATGGCCGGCGCGTTGGAAGGCGTGAGCGCGAAGGTGGTCACGAGGCTCGCACGATCGACGAAGAGACGCACCGCTTCGAACGAAGCGATCGCCTCGCTGTCGACAAGCGCCGGTGGCGGAAATTGCAACGATCGCACGGCAACCACGCGTTCGCCTTCGACTCCGAGGCCCTCGCGACTGGTGATCACCGCGCGGACATCCGGCGCCGCCCGCAACAAGCTCTCCATCAGTGCGGCGCTGGCTGCAAGGACGTGTTCGCAGTTATCCAGCACCAGCAGCAGCTGCCGGCCGGCGAGGTGACGCGCGAGTGTCTGGTCGACCAGTCTGCCGACATCCTCGTGGAGCGCCAGTGCCGTCGCCAGGGCGCTCGCAACACGCTCGGGTTCCGCGACCGGCGCAAGGTCGACGAAGCACACACCATCCGCGAAAGACGGGAGCAGCGTGCGCGCCAGTTCGATTGCGAGCCGCGACTTGCCGCAACCGCCGATCCCGGTCAGCGTCAGGAGTCGCGTCCGGGCCAGCACCCGGCCATATTCCGCGAGATCGCTTTCGTGCCCGAAGAAGCTCGTCAGCGGCTGCGGCAGGTTGCGTGTGCTTGCAGCGACCGGTTGCGCAGATAGCGAATCGACTCGCTGCAGCGGGAGCGTGAAGCGGTAGCCGAGCAAGGGAATGGTGGCGATCGCATCCTGCCCGATGATCTTGCGCAGGCTCGACACCTGGACTTGCAGGTTGTTCTCTTCGACGACCAGCTTGGGCCAGACGCGTTCGAGCAGCTCGTCCTTCGTTACGAGGCGACCCGGCCGCTCGATCAGGACGAGCAGGACATCGAACGCACGCGGACCCACCGCTACCGGCTTGCCATCAGCCAGCAAGCGGCGCTCGAGCGGCAGCACGACGAAGCGTCCAAACCGGTGTTGGGCGGCCGCCTCCTTGCTCGTGGCTTCCATCGTCCAGTGCGGTTCTCGCGTGCTCTTCTCGATGGGCAATGTAGCGCCTGCGCTGCCCGCGCGGCTCGACCTTCAGAACGTTTAAGGCGGATCACAGGTCGCTAAAGTACAGAAGGCGCCCTCCACCGGCACGATCCGTCCATCGTCAGCGATCAGGGGGGAATGCCGCCATGCAACGCCTGTACCGCCCGCGCTCAACCCTGCGCCCTGCCTGCGCCGTCCTGGCCGTGCTGGCCACGGCCTCGATCGCCGTCTTCATCAACGGGTTGGTGCACGACGGCGCCGCTCGACAGGCCTACTCTCCGCAGCCTGTCGTGGTCGCCAAGGTGCTCCGCAACGACTGGGGCCGTTGAGCTTTCAAGTCTTCGGATTGATCTCCGACGGCAGCACGATCCTCGATTCGTAGATCGGTTCCCCGGCGGATTCCCGCCCTCCAAAGCGCGAGGCGCGTTTCTCCTGGGCAGGGCCTTCGCGCCGCTCCATCAAAACGGGTTGCCCCGTCTTCGCCTGCTCGCGCGCGGCATCCATCGCGCTTTCGGCCGACTTGCTGTACGAGATGCGATACAGGCGCGTCTTGCCGGCCTTCGTCCAGACCTCGATGGCGGTCTTGCGGTTCTGCTCGACGACGACGTGATGTCCGAGGTAGAGAAATTTCGCCGGAAGATCGCCCTGCAAGGCGTAGCCGAGCGCCGCGTCGTAGACCTTTGCCGAAACGACGGAGACGCAGAGCGAGAGCGGAACGATGATCCAGCGCAACAGGTAGCTGCGGTTGCTATGGATGAACACCCACGCGCCAAAGCCGGCCATCAGGATCAGCGTGAAGCTGAGCGGCCAATAGTTTGAAAACGCCATCAGTTCATTCCTTCGGGATCGACTTGAATGAAGGGGATGTCGGCCTCGCGGTCGACCTTTGCGTCGCCGCGCTCGTTGATGACGAACTGGAACGCGGTCCGTTGTTCGCCGAGGCGCATCATCAGGACCTCGGTCCGCGCGATGTCGACGACGATCGGATTGAGCCTGGTGAGCGTGACCTTGACCGGGAACGGCAGCTTCGGATCCGACGGCTCCTCGGCAGTACCGGCGCCGATCGCGTAGACGTGCACGTTCGCGACGTATGTCCCCGGCACGATCGCCCGCAAGGTGATCACTTCCTTGTGCTCGGGAATGCGCCGGACCGTCCCATCGGCGATCCGATACACGCCGTTCGTGCCGAGATCGTCGTGATCGAGCATTGCGTGCTCGACCTCGCGCTAATCGCGCATGTTCTCTGCCGTGACTCCCCTCTCCTGCCCCTTGTCGACGAAGAACAGCGTTCGGCTATAGGGCAGCAGCACGCGGACGACACGCCGCTCCCGGATCTGATCGAAATCGCCCAGCCGCAATTTGTTTTCCATGCTGAACTGGCGCGGTGCTGGGGTCGCGGACTTGTCCTGCGCGAAGACAATCGGCGCCGCCATAACTGCGAGCAAGATCGCCAGCACCGGCCGCAGGCAGCGCTGCATGCCGGCGCGCGGGAAAAGCAACGGCCACCGTGCAGCGCGCGTCCTTTTCATGAGACCTGCGCAACCAATGGAAGCATCTTGTCTCTGCCTTGGCCCGGATCGGATGCTGCCGCCTTCGACCATGTCCCAGGCGCGTCACTGCACGCCTCACGATCCAACCGAGCTCACTTGCTGCGCTTCAGCGGATGCATTGACCTGGAACAACCGGAAGCCAGGTCGTGGCCTCAGGCTTCGAGACCGCCGCCCAGCGCGAGCAACAGGTTCACCCGCTCGATGCGCTGCTGCGCATCGACCTTCAATTGCTGTTGCAGCACGCCGTACAACGCAAGCTGCTGCTGCAGCACCGCCCGCTGATCACCAGAGCCCACGCGCACACGCTCCTGCGCGATCTTGACCGCCTGCTCCAGGCTCTGCACCTGCTTGGCGAGAAGCGACCGGCGCTCGACCAGCGCGACGTTGCTGGACAGTGCACCTTCCACTTCCGCAAACGCATTCATCGCCGTCTGCGCATAGCGCGCAACGGCTTCGCGTCGCTCGGCACTGCGTACGTCGACCTGCGCGGCCAACGCCCCGAAGTCGTAGATCGTCCCGAACAGCGAAGCCCCGGCACTGAACAGTGGGTTGGAGCGGCTTTGCAGCACGAACAGATCGCTGTTCACCGAGTTCACACCTGCGGTGAGCGACAGCCGCGGCAGACGGGCCGCCTTGGCGACCGTGACGTTGTCGAACGCTGCAGCAACGCGGCGCTCGGCGGCGATGATGTCGGGCCGACGCTCCAGCAATTGCGACGGCAGCCCGCCCGGCACATCGAGCGCGACCTCTGGAAAGCGATCGGCCGCCTGCAGCGCTGCCGCCGGATAGCGGCCGAGCAGCGTCTCCAGCGCCTGCCGCGATTGATCGGTCGCTAGCCTGGCCTGGCGCAGCGCGTCCTGCGTCGCGAGCACATTCGCCTCGCCCTGCACCACTTCGAGCGAGTCGCCGCGGCCAACACGTTGCCGCTCGCTGGCCAGGACCACCAGGCGCTCGTTCGCCTCGAGCGAACGCCGCAGAAGATCCTCCGTCAACCGCGCTTCGATCGCGACGAACCAGGCACGCGCGACCGCCGCGGCAAGCGACTGCCGGGCCCCTATGCGGTCCGCGTCGGCCGCCAGGACTTGTTCCGTCGCAGCGTTGCGCTGAGCGCGCAGGCGGCCCCAGACATCGACCTCCCACGACACGCTTACAGCCCAGCCGTTCAGCCCCGAGTTGTCACCCCCCATCTTGCCGCCACCACGCGCAAGGCCGACGACGGCCGGCATGATCGTGGCGCCTGCGGCTGCGGCATATGCGGATGCGCGTTCGACACGCGCCGCCGCGATCCGCACGTCGGCGTTGTTGGCCAATGCCTCGTCGATCAGCGTGTCGAGCGTCGAATCGCCGAACCCCTTCCACCAGTCGGCCTGCGCCTCACCGGCAGCCACCTGCCCGGCCTGCCACGCCGCCGGCATCGCGACGGTGGGCAGCGCCTCTTTCACCAGGTCCTCGCGCGGCGGCGGCGACGGAACGGCACAGGCCGTGAGCAGCGCTGCCACCGCCGCGCCCTCGCAGAATCGACGCATCATTGCCGCGGCCATCAGTGCAGCTTCGGCACGATGTAGTTGAAGTACGACCCGACCCGCATGATCACCCTGCGGAGAATGTGGACCGGCTTGGCGGTCTCGGTGTAGATCGCGACGTGGCCCGAGGCGCCGGCGCCGATCTCCTCGGCGATCGCTGGCTCCTGAAAGTCGAACTTGACCGCAAAGCCGCCCGGCGGAGCCGCAAGGACGGCGTTCGGGGACATATATCCCTGCGGCGTGGTACGCGCCTGGGCGAGGCCTTGCGCCCAGATCACCGAATCGACCTTGCCCTTGAAGATCTTCCCGGGATAGGTTGGGAGCACGAATTCGGCCTCGTCGCCTGGGTGGACCTGGTGCAGCTCGTTCTGTTCGTACAGCGCCACGATCTGGCCACGCTGCTCGATCAAGGTCATCACATTGTTGAACGGCATCGCCGTGACGTATGCACCGCGGCGGAGTTGCAGGTTGACCACGACGCAATCGCACGGCGAGCGCGTCACCGACTGGTCGAGCTGCCACTGGGCCTGGATGATGTCGGCCTTGATCTTGGCAACGGTGGAGACGTCGCCGTCGACCACCGCGCCCAATTGCGCCTGGATCTGGGCTTGCGCCGCGACCGACCCGGCCAGTTGCGCTTCGTAGTTCGCGACGTCGCTTTCGGCTGCCTCCAGGTCGAAGCGGTTACCCGCGCCACTGGCGACGAGCTCCCGGTACTGCCCCGCACGCTTGCGCGCCAGGTCGAGCTTGCTGCGCACCGCGGTCGTGGCGGTGACGCTTTCCTTGAGCTGCTCTCTCAGTCGCCTGGTGTCACCCTCGGCGCCTGCAAGCTGTGCCTTCAGCACCCTCAGCGTGTTCTCGAACGGAGTGGGATCGACCCGGAACAGCACGTCGCCCCGCTTGACCGGCCGGTTGCCCTCTTCGACACCGACCTCGACCACGCGCCCCGCTACCTGCGAAACGATCGGCACCTGGTAACGGTAGACGCGCAGCTCATGGGACGATGGCGCCACGACGTTGAGCGTGAGGATCAGCACCGTCAATCCGACAACGGGGATGAGAACGGCGATGACCTGCGTGGTGATGTTCCACGGAATCAACTTGAATCTGACGAGCAGCCAGACGAAGAATGCGTAGACGCCGACAAGGAGAATTTCCATTCCGGCTCTTTCGTCAGCTCACCGTCGGGACTGCCGTGTCGGCCGCAAGACGCATGCCGATCGAGGCACGCAGCTCTTGCAACTTCGGCGAAAGCGGCCCCCGGGCAGCCATGCTGTCGAGTTCGTCGCGCAGTTGAACCAGGTCGTGCAACGGCGCGTGCTCGTCATGCAGCAACTTTTCGCCCCGCTCCTCGTAGTAGTCGTCGTGCTTGTCGGTGCCGAAGGCAACCTTGTAGCCCACGGGCTTGGTGTAGGCCCACAACCACGCAAACGGCCACAACATGCCGCCAAAGACCAGCGAGAGGAGGCACACCGTCTGGATCGCGGCCTTCTGCGGATGGTGCTTTTTCTCCGCCAATTTCTCCGGCAGCACATGGACCATCCAGATCACCACGACCCCGATGAGCGGCGCGACGATCAGCACGACGATGGTCAAGACGTCGGCGACCTTATCCTCCATTTCGGGGGACAACAACGAGGCTCGCGCTACGAGCGGCGCCAGGCCAAGCAGGAGCGCCCAAAGCGCCCGCGTCGCCGCAAGGCACCGCGGCGCTACGCGCGCGAAGCAGTTTGAACGCACCAGGGATCCCCTCCAACAGGCAGCGTGTGCATACAACCTTCGCACACGACACGATTGCTCGTGTTGCCATTCTGGCGACGATCGAGGCACAGACATGTTGCGCCAAATCAAGCCAGATCGATATCGATGAACATGTGTGTACAAGCTTACGGCAAGAAACCGCGGCCTAACCGCGGCCTGCGCCGACTCATTCGAACGGCCGCGGACAGAGACTTGCCCGAAGACCTAACGTGCTCCGCCCAGTCTCTGCAGCGTCGGCAAGAACCTCCCGAGCCGCACCGACGAGCGCGAACCGATGAATGGAAACTTCCATTTGAGCCACGCATCCGCGCGATTGCGGCCGTGCTCGCGCAGCGCGTCGATGAACGCGGGCTGCACGTTGAGCTTGCTGTAGACGCTAAGCTGCGCCATCAGTTCTTCGTTTTCGATCACGTGCAGGTTCAGCGCACGCAGCTTGCGCTCCAGGGAACCGAAGCCGAAGAGCCCGCGCTCCGCTTCCTGTTTCGCCAGCACCAGTCCATTCAATTCCGTGAAGAACGCTGAAGCAAAGCTGATTTCAGTGAGACGCTGCCAGATCTCGTCCGCGGTGGCCGGCAGCTCGGGGCGCCGGGATGGATGCAGCAACACAACCATCACGTCGCGAGCGTTGCATTGATGCACCAGTGGAAATAGCGGCGGGTTCGCCGACAAGCCGCCGTCCCAATAGGCCTCGCCATCGATTTCGATCGGCCGGTGCAGGGTCGGCAGGCAGGCGGATGCGAGCAGGGCATCGAGCGTCAGTTCGTCGTTGCGAAACAGCTTCAGCCGGCCGGTGCGCACTTCCGTGGCAGCGATAAAGAGCTTGATCGTCCCGCGCGCACGCAGGTGTTCGAAGTCGATCTGTTTTGCCAGGACGTCGCGCAGCGGATCGATGTCCAGCGGGTTGAGTTGGTACGGCGAAAAGTAGCGCGCCAACGAGACCAGAGCCTTGATGGACCCTGACGGACTCATGTCCGCACCGACGGGGATCAGCGTGGGCGGTGTCTCGTGCGTGGCAGCGAACGGCGTCTTGGACGCGACGCTGTCCCAGAGATCCTTCAACGCCTGGCGTGCACCGTCGCGACCGCCGACGGTGAAACCGTGCGCGAGCGCGACCGCGTTCATCGATCCGGCACTGGCGCCGCTGATGCCTTCGATTTCAATGCGATGGTCTTCCAAGAGGCGGTCGAGGACGCCCCAGGTGAAGGCACCATGGGAGCCGCCTCCCTGCAAAGCCAACGAAATGGCTTTCCCTTTCATAGACACTCGCTTTCTCTCGGAGAGTTCAGAACCCGGAACACGTGAGCCCGGTCGGCTGGTCGCGCGACTGCGACATCGGTCGGACCGAGAGCGCGCCGGTATGAATGGCGTTGACCGCGTATCGGGGCGACACGTTGAACGATCAGGGCAGGTGCCGGCTGACGAACCCGCTGTGTCTCGGCCCGGACCCGACCCTCGCGCTCACAGTAGTGGCCGCGGCATGAACGAGCCAATCGGAAGGTTCGATGCCTGCCATCAGCTTTGCCGACGGTGCGTGCTCCGGGAGCCGGCCGAAGGCTCGGCGGGCTCGCTGCAGGACATCCTGTTCGTGGACACGCACGGGTTGGCGGCAGGACCAGGCGTGCTGCGGGTCTCGGGTACCAGCGGTGGCGAGTCGCGGTTGCAGCCTCTGCGCGTTGTTCCACCGGTTCATTGAGTCCACGGGCCGAGGGGACGCGCCTGGTAGCCGCTGCCGTAACGGAGGCAGTCGGAAAATCAAAGAACGCGCCGCGGCGCTCTTTGCGCGCGCGAGTCCACCGCTGATCAGCGTTCGAGCAGGCGCTGCCGGCGCGCGAGTTCGGGGAACATCCTCATCCAGAGCGCGACGATCACGAGCGTGCCGACACCGCCGAGCACGACCGCACCCACCGCCCCCAGCAGCGCCGCGACGATGCCCGACTCGAATTCGCCCAGCTGGTTGCTCGCGCCGATGAAGATCGAATTCACTGCGGAGACGCGGCCGCGCATTGCGTCCGGCGTGTCGAGCTGAACGAGCGACTGGCGGATCACCACGCTGATCATGTCGGCCGCACCCGAAGCAACCAGCGTCGCGAACGAAAGCCAGAACACCGTCGAAAATCCGAAGCCGATCGTCGCGACGCCATAGATCGCGACCGCGGCGAACATCACGCGTCCGACGCGACGCTCGATCGGCCAGCGCGCAAGCGCGAACGACATCATCAGCGCGCCAACCGCGGGCGCGCCGCGCAGCAGGCCCACGCCCCACGGACCGGTGTGCAGGATGTCCTTGGCAAAGATCGGCAGC
>Ga0335084_10003961_pt1 | contig 14574 bp, 16 predicted proteins | sample Lox_Sample_44_FD_206721 | JGI IMG/M metagenome (GOLD analysis project Ga0335084, IMG submission 206721) | Soil microbial communities from Loxahatchee National Wildlife Refuge, Florida, United States - Lox_Sample_4.4 | ecosystem: Environmental > Terrestrial > Soil > Wetlands | place: USA...
AATGATGACTGGTGATGGGGCAGATGAGCTGTTCGCTGGGTATAATTTCTTTAAAAGATTAACCAAAAAAGAACTGGAAAAAGATCTAGAGAGGATCTGGAATGTAATGCACTTTCCTTCTAAAACCATTGCAAAATCACTTGGAATATCATTGCACACTCCATTTCTAGCCAAAGGAATTTCAGAGTATGCCAAAAAAATACCGTCTGATTTAAAGGTAAAAGAAGAGGGTGGAGTAAAATATGGAAAGTGGATCTTGCGAAAAGCATTTGAGGACATTCTTCCCCCTTCGATAATCTGGAGAGAAAAGTCGGCAATGCAAGATGGTTCTGGAACGAGTGGGTTGACTTTATTTTTAGATAATTTGATTACTGACTCTGCCTTTTCTGAGAAATCAAAACTGTATATTGAAAAGGAGAAAACAAGACTACTCTCAAAAGAATCATTATTTTATTATGAAATCTATAGAAAATATTATAACACACCATTTAATCTTGGCAAATCAGAAACCCGATGTCCTAATTGCAATTTTGATGTGAAGGTGGATTCACATTTTTGCCGTATGTGTGGAAGCTATCCCATCTAATTTTTTTTCCACTTTTCTGGCTTTCGTGTAAAAATTCTCTTGCATCCGTGACAGCAAAAGTAATACTTTTTGCCCTTGTGTTCATGTACTAGGGCAAGACTCTCATCTAATTCTATTCCGCATACCGGGTCAACTGGCATATTGAGGTTCGTCTGCCATTTGTATTTAAAACTTGCACAATCTTGAGACTATACGCGTTTCAAATCGGCTTGGCATGTTTATTTGCTATTCAACTGTAGTAGACTATTAAGATTGGGAATAGTCAATCAACATCATATGGAGATAAAAAAGAAACAAAATTATCAGATCTTCCTATAAAGTAGAGCTCCTCTTACTTTAATTAACGGAAAATACATGAAAAATTGAGGATACAAGTTTGGGACTATTTGGCAAGAAAGGAATGGCATTTGAGAAAATAGAATTGTCAAAATCAAAAATCGCATCCAATAAAACCGCTACAATTAAGGTAAATGTCAAAAATTTTAAAGAAACCTTTACCAACATCGTATTAAAAACCAAAAGTGATGATAAAAGCAATGAGTACCTAATTATCAGCAATCCTTCTCTAAGCCTTCCGGCGCTAGATTTTCCTAACAGAAACACAGGAGATCATGAAATTACAATCACTCCACGCAACATTCCATTAAGTAAAATGACTTTCAAGATAGAGATAGAGGTTTATGCAAATAATAGAGACAGCCCAATACTCACAAAGGATTTTGATTTGACCGTAAACAAGAAGCAAGATTAGGAAATTACTCTAATCAATCCATGATGCATGTCAGTGAATTACAGTAAATCTAATATGCAGAAATTAATTTACGAAGATAACTTTTTAATTAATTCTGTAAACTCTGATTCATTCAAGACTGGGACATTAACCAATTCAAGATTTTCGGTGACATGTGATGAAGCTTTCTGGCCTATGACTGGTGCAATGATTCCAGGTGTTGACCTCACAAATTGAATTGCTCTCTGAGAAGGATGAGCAAGACCTCCAAACTCTGGAACGATGTTTGGACCTAGCAGCTTTGATTGCATTAGGGGAACGCTTGCAAATACTCCTACACCGAGCTTAATTGCTGCTTGAAGAATAGTATAAGGTACATTCTCTATGACTTGGTTTTTCATATTCAAGGCCTGATCAAGATACATATTGTAAGGCAACTGAATGAATTTAAAACCATTTTCAGAACCCCCTGCCTCTTTTGCCAGTCTTAGAACATCAACAATTGAAAGATAAATCGGATTCTCTTGGGGTACTCTAAAACAATCCCATGTTGCCATACCATAATGTCTTATAGTTCCAGCCTTTCTCTGGACTTCATAAAATTCAAAAACACCCTTCAACTTTTTCATAAATTCATCCTTTGGCAGGTCTTGAAGTTGTCCTTCTGCTGCGTTATGAATATACATCAAGTCTATGCAGTCTAGTTCTAGATTTTTCAGGCTCCGAGCTAATTGGTCCTGTAGGTATGGTGTGGACATGCAATGGTAGCCAGAAGAAATATCTCCAGATTTTATTATGCCTGATTTGACTAGAGTGTTTTGAATATTTTGCCAAAAGTCTTCTTTCACATCACCATCGTTAGTAAGGTAACCATTTTTTGTACTGACAAAGATCTCATCTCGTTTTACAAACGATGATTCCACAAGTTCTCGAATGGCTCTTGCTACTGATCTTTCTGCCTTTTGCGCTCTATAATTGATGGCCGTATCGATGACATTTATGCCTGATGTGACTGATCTTACTATGGCTTCTTGTACTAATTTATCTGTGGCATCATCTGGATTACCAAGGTATGTGCCAATGCCAATAGAAGATAGATGAAGTCCAGCAAAGTTTTTGAAGTGATTCGAAGAAACCTTGGTTTGTTTTTTTACAAAATTCAAAGTTCCTTCAGGAGTTGCATAGCCTATGGCCATAATCAAGAATTAGACGGCTACGATTTAATTCTACTGAAGTGCCTTTATGACAAATTCAACGAGAAAGGCAATAACAAACAGTGCTCCAGTGATTCTGCCATACCAAACAAAACTGCTCATAACTGGAACAAGTTTTTCAACATTGTCAAAATTATTTCTTAGTGAAATTCCAGATTTTATCGCAATGGGAATGGTTGTCAAAGTAATCAAACAGATTGGAGGAAAGATATTTGCTAGTACTGAGGATACTATAATTCCATGGATGATTATGGGAAATAACCAAACACTTGAGGCAGCCTTGGCTTTTCCTAATACTATAACGAGTGTTTTTCTTCCATGTGCCTTGTCTGCTTCATAATCTGGAAAAGAGTTGATAAATAGTACTATGGATGATAGAACGCCAGATGCAATCCCTGCGAGAATCGGTTCAAGTGTAATGTGTGAGCTTTGAACAAAATATGTACCAAGTACTATCATGGAACCTTTGATGGCGACAAAGATTTCTCCTAATCCAGAGTCAACAATTCTAGTAGAATAAAAGTAGATGGAAATAATTGCAAATCCCAAAATGATTGCAACCGTGATACCTCTCTCAAAAATAAAAAATCCGCCTATTGTTGATCCTATTATAAGAAGTAGAATGCCAGCTCTGTAGATCTGAACTGGTTTGAGTAATCCCTCCGGTAAAACACCTGTCCCACCACTAAACTTTGTCCGTTGTGTCTCAGTGTCAATCCGTCTCTTGTAATCCCAGAAATCATTTAACAGATCTACGCTTGCATGTAATGCGGCAACTCCAATAATTGTCAGTACAGCAAATCCAATATCCGTAGTTTTATTTTGCCATTGATTTATTACAAGACCAAGACAGACCGAGATGACTGAAGCAAGAAGAAATCTAATTCTTACAGCCCTCAACCAAACCTTTAGCATTGCCATCTATTCTAAAGAGTCTAATATTTCGGTATATGCCTTGGACTGTCTATGCTTACCTTAGTTTCTCTAAATCTACGCTTTCAATGGGCTTTCTTCCTGTGAAACCTTCATCTTTTCCATGCCAGAATTTTATTTTCGTCTCACCTTCTTTCCAGCAAAGCCAGATCTCTTCATTGAACATAAGTGATGGAAAGTCAAGCAACCCTTGATCAAGACTCTTTATGACTACTCCAGTACTCTCTAGGTCTTCAATCGATTTGTAAAAATTGGTTATTGTTGAATTTAGCTCTTGTTTTTTGAGAACATAATCCTTGAGGTTAATAGAAAATTTTGGATTTGTTTCTAATTCCGATTGTATTCTCACCACATCATTTTTCATTTTTATAGCATTGTTGAATTTGCTTATTATGCTTGGCAACAGTTCGTTTGCTTGATTGAGAGTATAATGAGAGAACATGGAATTAACACTTCATGTGCCAGTTAAAAGTATTAGCAGTGTTTTTCACTTTAAAGACGATGCCAGTTCTGCAATCATTCGTGATGCAAGATGGGATGTTCTATCTTTAATGTCATAGTTAGGACAAACTTCCATCATGTCAAATCCTAGTATGCCATTGGCAGCAAGTGATTTTAGAAGTATTGTAGCTTCTGTATTTCTCAATCCCATTGGTACAGGGACGGAAACTCCTGGGGCATATGCTGGATCTATTGCATCCATATCAAAGGAGACATAGGTGTTCTTACCAATTCTGTTGAGAATCAGATCTTCAATTTTTTTTATTCCATCTCTTGTAATGTCAAAGGGCGTAATCATGGGTAAATCATATCGTTTGATGTTTGCAATTTCCTCTTGTTCAGGAGTTCTAATTCCAATAAGAACACTAGTCTTTATGTCAATGTACGGGAGTACATCATGAAAGATTGAACCATAATAATCTGTAACCGAACCTATGAAATCCGGATGTGCATCAAAGTAAACTAGCGATAGAGGACCACAAGTTTTAGAAATCGATTTTATAATGTCTGCTGATAGCGAATGGTCTCCTCCTACTGATATGGGGATTTTTGAATTTGAAGATATCTTGCTAATTACATGGTCAATATTGGCTCTGTCTATATTGCCATAATCCTGAATTTTTTTTGTGATTCCTCCAACTGGTAAACCAAGCGAATTCTTGCTGTCATGCTTATAGGTGTCTCTAACTTGAGAAATTTCCCTTATTCTGTGGGGGGCTTCAGATGTACCTTTTCTTAATGCATGAGACTTGGATTCATCCGGGATGCCAAGAATCACTACATCTGCCTCATCAAAGCTTTCAGTATTTGCCCAACAAATTTTCATTTCTTTATAGTTGTCATGTAATTATAAAAAAGTGACTAAGTAATGTTTCAATGACTGTAATAAGAAAGAATCTGCTCAATGTTAAGAAATTTTTAAGAATTGTCTTGATTCGAGAAAAATGATATCACAAATATGATATGTCTCCAACCAGGATGTGCTTTAGTTTTCCACGTCTTGATACCACAAGAGCACCATTCTCATCAATAGTGATAGCTCTTCCTTTTATGATTTCATTATGGGTGGACACTGTAACAGTCTTCCCAATTGTAGAAGATTTTTGGAGCCATTGTTTACGAACTTCTGAAAGATTGTTTGAAATGATTTTGTCATGTAGCAGTTCTAGCTGTAGGAGAAACTCTTGGATTAATTTTTTTGGATCAGATTCTTGATCTTCTCTTAAGAGAGTTGTAACACCATGGCTTGCTCTGGAATCCTTGATTTTGTCTGATATTTTTCTAGGGTCGACTCTAAAATTTATGCCCACTCCTATCACAACATAATCTATCTTGTTTGATTCTACTGCTGCATCAATTAGAATCCCAGCAACTTTTTTCCCCTTCAAAGTAATGTCATTAGGCCACTTTATTTTCGGATCTAGTCTGAGAGTCTTTTCTATTGCTTTGGTGAGTGCAAGTGAAGTAATCATTGGAAATAATGACGTTTGCGATATCTCAATGTCTGGTTTTAGAAGTATGGATAACCAGATCCCACCCTTTGGGGAAACCCACCTTCGGTTCAATCTTCCCCTTCCCTTGGTTTGTTTTTCTGCAATTACCAGAGAGCCATTCTCATGAGGTTTTTCTGACAACCTTAATGCAAAATTTTGTGTCGAATCAATCGTATCAAAATAATAAATTTTTCTACCTATTCTATTGGTTTGAAGTCCATCCAAAACCTCCCATGGCAAAAGAAGTGATGTATCTTCAAACAATTTGTATCCAATTTTTGGTTTTGACTCGATCTTGTATCCAAGAGATTTAAGCCTCTTGACATTTTTCCAAACTGCGGCTCTGCTAAGTCCAAGAGATTTACAGAGTTTTTCTCCGGAAATGAATTCAGTATTATGAGATTTTAATAAAGTGACTAGTTTGTCAAGCGAATTTTTATCAAAAGAGGTGAAAGTTTGCAAATGAAAGTTTCAGTCCTGCCTTTATAGTTAGGTTATTCATTTAACAATTTCTTCACACTTTCTTCAAGAAAATCGTTAGTACCAAAACTTACGTCTCGGAGTATGCCCTTTTTGTCTATTAGTATGGATGATGGTGTCCCTCTTAACGCATATTCCTCAAAAGTCTGTGCAGAATATTCTTTGCTTTTGAGATATTGTTTGACTCTTTCTATGATTTCAGATTTTTGGTCTTCACTATAGGAGTCAAATCCTGGTACATTGGATTCTATGATCTCGTCGATTCGAGTCTTGCTTATGGGACCATCTTCCTTTACTAACATATCCATGGCTACTGGGAAAGGAATTTTGTATGGAAGTTTATTTGTATTTGCTAGCTGACCATACTGTCCTAATGCCTTGAGGGTTTCACCAATTACTTCTCCATTGGTTAACAAGAGTTCTAAATTTTCAATTGTATTTTTATCAAAATCTTCAAATGCTGTGGCAACACCAAGTACAGTTACACCTTCTTTTCGGTATTTTTGATAAATGTCTATTGCTTGTGGTATGCCATATAGAAAACAGCCAGGACAATTTACTTGAAATACCTCAACGAGAACTACATTATCTTTCTCTTTGTCAACGTTAGTAGGTAAACCTTGGACCCACTTTGATACGTTGAGATTTGGTGCTTTTGTGCCTATTTTTACAGTCATCTTAATTTTCAATTCAAAATAGTTGGTATCTATTTGTTTTCCCGTATGATACGATGACCATAATTCTTTTATATATAACTGGGAGAAGCAAAATCATGACGTCTAAACTAGTCATGGTAGCTCTAATGACGATTTTGATATCATCTGTCACCATTACTACTTTTCCAGTAAGCGCCCAGTCTGCTTCTCTTACTAAGAGCTCTTGGAACGATAATCCAACTACTGCAAGACTTGGCAACCGTATGGTTTGTGGAGATCATATGTGTGGTCCTGGAGAATTTGCCCAATTACAAGAAAAATTGAGTACTGCCCAAAGGAGCGCACAGGCTGGACGCCAAATTCCGACAACTCCTGGTGTACCTCAACAAAATATGAGCCAGTCAACTCCAACAACTCCAACAACTCCAACAACTCCAACAACTCCAACAACTCCAACAACTCCAACAACTCCAACAACTCCTAGTCCTCAAGAAAACATGTCACAACCAACACCTTCGATGTCATCGCCATGGATAACAAAAACTGGAACACTTTCATCTGTTCAAGATCCAGGTCAGGGACATGAGTCTCATCAACTTGCTATAGTTCTTGCTCCAAGTGACAAGATTTTCACCGGAATAATCTCTTGGACATCATCAGCCCCAATGCAAATTGTCGAACTTACAGGTCCAATCGAGTCAGGTGATGATAAGGGTCAACCAATTTGGACTACTGACGGAAAGACTAAATTTGCTTTGACTTTAATCGATGTTAACAAGACTACTGGGAGTATTGCATTTACAGGAAATGCATTGGCATTTCACCTTTCACAATCCATCACGTTTGATGTCAGTTATGCGATAAGCTACACGGAATCATCGCCATCTGATACAGTTAAGATGGGCACCCTGACCTCGGTCCAAGATCCTGGGCAAGGGCATGAAACTCATCAACTTGCTCTAATACTGCCACCGAGCAGTAACACCTATCACGGAATACTTACCTATTCTGCATCTGAGCCAGTCCAATTGGTCTCACTTATAGGCCCAATTGATCCAGCGGATAACCACGGTCAACTTGTTTACACGATGGACGGAAAGACATGGTATGCATTGGTATTTGTCGAACCAGGAACCCAGATGGGAACTTGGCAATTTGTAGGAAATGCAATAGCCATTCATACCAAGTATCCTACACCGTTTCAGGTTAGTTATGCCGTAGACGCACACAACTAGAGTCATATTATATTTTTACCATATTAATTCAGAAGTCTTTTATATGCGCTCGATAAAGCAAATCTGATGTCTAAAAAGATAGCATTATTCCTGTTTACGACTGCTGTTCTTATGGCATCGCTTGTTGTTATGTCAATCCCAGTAGCCAGTGCATTGACCCCAAGAACTGACTTCAATGACAATCACACTACTGCAAGATTTGGCAACAGTGTAGTCTGTGGAGATCACATATGCGCACCTGGTGAGCACAATAGGTGGATAAAGATGATAAATGATGCACAGCGATCATACGCTGCCGGTTATGCTACAAGCGGACAACATGGTGAAGATGTATTGCACCAATTGGCGAATGCAGCTCAAGGAACTCCTGTAAAAAGCAGCACGATGACAGAAAACATGACCATGACAGGGAACATGAACCAAACAGGAAACATGCCAAACGGCATGAGATAGAAAAAACTGTTAGTGCCACAACAATTTCCGAAAAAACTTCGGAAGGTCAACAATGTTTTTAATTTCTTTTACTTTTCTCTATTTTAGAAATTGACATCAAATCCGCCCATGTCTCCAGGGCCACCATCACCATGGAAATCTCCTCCACTATAATCTTGGCCTGAATCATGTCCTGCGTCATGACCAGCATCATGTCCCACGTCGGATCCTCCACTGTCCTGCACATAACTATCTGGTATGAAACTAGTCATGGCAAGACCCATGAAGCTCATCATAGTTGAAAACATCATCATATCCATTATTCCAAGGAACATCATGGAAGGAAGAATGGAACGATGATCATCCATGTACTGCTGAAGTTTTTGCTTATCTCCACCTTTCCACATTGTTACCATCTGATTCCAATTTTGTTCAAGCTCAAATTTCCGTTCTTCTAACTCCTTGTTGCCTTTTTCTGTAAGCAAAATCTCTTTTTTGGGTCCAAATAATCCTTTTTTCTCTACTGACATTACAAATCCCTTTTCTTGTAGACGGTCAATTAATTTTCTTAAATCATTTTCTTCAATTCTGGTCTTCTTTAAAATTTTATTAATCTTCTTTGCACCCTGACTTATCGCACTTAATACAATTACATCATCTGGTTCTTGTTCCATGATTATCTTATTGTATATCTTCACTATAAATCATTATTCCATAAGGTATTAAGCCTGAGATTGCTGGTAAGATATTATGGAAAAGGACTCTCACACTGACAATGAAATAAGAAAATTTTATTCTCTAAAAAATATTGCAGTTGTGGGAATATCAAAAAATCCAGAAAAAGCAGCACATTATGTTCCAAAATATCTTCATGAAAGGGGCTACAACATAATACCAGTGAATCCTACTGCAGCGGAAATTCTGGGCAAAAAATGCCATCCCACATTGCTTGATGTTTCCGATAAAGTGGATATAGTTGATGTTTTTAGACCATCAGATCAGGTCAAACCCATAATTGAAGAAGCAATTATGGTAAGACCACGAGTAATTTGGTTACAAGAGGGAATTCATAATCCTGAAGCAGAGCAGATTGCCACAAAATCCGGAATAGAAGTGGTATTTAACAGATGTATGCTTGCCGAACACCAAAGGCTATTTTAAACCATGGCTGATGACTTTGCCGCATTTCACGAGTCGCTTTTGGATTTAATAAAATCCTTTGAGAAAAAAAATACTCTAGTAAAAATACATTCAGACCCGAATTCCAATATTGTTAGAATATACGGTGAAAAATCTACCACATTGGAATTGGCGAAGATAGGCCTTGAGGAAGTAGAAGAATTGGCACTCACCACAGCAGAGCATCATCCGTACTGGAGTCTCTTATATGACAGTTCACAGATGTTGAAAATTGTTCTTGAAAAATGGAATGATAATCTTGCAGAAAATGAAATAAAAGAAATTTTGTGGTACGTGGACAAAATAAAAAATACCTTGGGTAATATTACTGAAAACCATTACCACGAATAATTTACGGCACAGATAAATAGCAAGCACTATCAGATTAAATTATGCCAATAAAAATTGGCCTAATAGGTAAGACCAACACGGGTAAAACCACATTTTTTAATGCTGCAACACTTGCTGGGGGTGAGATCTCAACTTATCCATTTACAACAAAAAAACCCGAAAAAGCATTAGGGAACGCAATTACCCCATGCGTCCATACGGAGCTTAGCGTTAAAGATAATCCTCAAAACTCAAAATGTATCGACGGCTGGAGGTTTATTCCTGTGGAACTAATTGATCTTCCAGGTCTCATAAAAGACGCATGGGCAGGAAAGGGTCTTGGTAATCAATTTCTATCAGTAGCTACTCAATCTGATGCACTTTTGCATGTTGTAGATGTTTCGGGAAGTATAGACGCTGCAGGGAGAATTACTGAAGTAGGAAATGGAGACCCAATAGCTGACGTATCTGATATAGAAGAAGAGCTTATCATGTGGTATCTTAAACTTCTTGAGGGTAACAGGGACAAGATTTCTAAACTAGTAAATTCAGAGACTGAAACACTTACTGCAATTACTGATGTATTTCGTGGAATTGGTGTAAAAGAAAATCACGTACGTGAAGCACTAAAAATAACTGGACTTGAAGACAAACACTTTGATAATTTTGATATGCATGATAGCAAGAAATTTGCAGCACATCTACGCAAAATATCGAAACCTACTTTGATAGTGGCAAACAAAATCGATGTACCAGATGCTGAAAGGAATTTTGATAGGCTTCGTGAAAAATATGTAGACACAATAATAATTCCTGCAAGTGCAGATAGTGAACTCTCACTTAGGAAAGCTGAGAGGAAAGGTCTAATCAAATATGTTCCAGGATCAGAGCAATTTGAGATACTTCAAAAAGATAGGCTAAATAAAAAACAACTTGAAGCTCTTGAATTCATCACTCAGGGAATTTTAGGTGAATATATGAGAACCGGTGTTCAGTTTGCAATCAACGTAACGGTATTCAAATTACTGAAAATGAATTCTATATATCCAGTAGCAAATCCTGAGAGTTTGTCCGATAGAAAAGGCCGTGTACTCCCAGACTTGATTCTCATGAAAGATGGTTCCACCATCGAAGATCTGGCAAGAGAAATTCATTCAGATCTAACCAAGGGATTGCTCTACGCAAAAGATGTTAGATATGGTGTGCGGTTGCCTGTAAATTACCAGTTACGCGACAGAGATATCGTTTCGCTAGTAAGTGCAAAGACCAAAAAATCCTAAAACTCGTGACCTATTTTTTCCTGCTTCATCCACAGTGTTCTATTTTTGTGATCGATAAGTGTGATGCCCATGTCAGATATTTTTTTTCTTATTTCGTCTGCCTCATTGAATTGTTTCTGGTTACGTAGGAAATTCCGTTGAGAAATGAGTTGAGTAATTTTTTCTTTCTCATCATCTGTCACGTTGGATAGTCTGAGACCTAAAATTGATATCATATGTTGGAATGATGGTAGAACGTCATTTGCTGTCGAGAGATCTAGCTTTTCACACGCTGCTAGCTGATTAATACTACGTACCAATTTAAAAAAGGCAGTCAAAGCCATAGGAGTATTAGAGTCTGAATCCAATGCAGCGTTGAATTCTTGCTCTAATTGCTTACATTCATCTGTTATTCCATCATAGCTTGGCGATGTATTGCGATTCTCTGCTAGGACAAGTTCAAAATAACAATTTTCAACTTGCCGCCACTTTGTTATGGTTTCACTCAGAATGTCTTCTGAGTAATCAATTGGTTTCGAATAGTGTCCTGAAAGGCAAAATAGTCGAATTACATTGGGGCCATACTTGTTAAGAACATGTTCAACTGATTTTGTATTTCCAAGAGATTTTGACATCTTCTCTCCATTAATTGTGACCATTCCTACATGCATCCAGATTTTTGCAAAATTCTTGCCAGAAAATGATTCTGACTGTGCAATCTCGTTTTCATGATGTGGAAATATTAGGTCTCTTCCTCCTCCATGAATCTCAAAATCCGTTCCAAGATACTTCAAACTCATTGCAGAACATTCTATGTGCCAGCCTGGCCTTCCTGATCCCCACGGACTATCCCATGCTGGAGGATCATTGGAAAATTTCCATAATGCAAAATCTAATGGATCTCTTTTTGTCTCATCTATCTCAATCCTTGCTCCTGACACCAATTCATCCGTTTTTTTCTTTGAAAGTTTACCATATTGGCTAAATTTTGAAACAGAAAAGTATACCCCATTTTGTGATACATATGCAACACCCTTTTGAATCAATACACTGATGAGTGAGATCATATCTGGAATGTGCTCGGTTGCTTTTGGATATAGGTCTGCTCTCTTTACGTTCAGTCTATCAAAGACATCAAAATAATTTGCAATATATCTAGAAGTTATCTTGTCCGAGGATACATTTTCAGCTTTGGCGCGGTTGATTATCTTGTCGTCTACATCGGTAAAGTTTTGGATGAATTTTACTTTTGAGCCTCTTGATTCAAGATATCTTCTCAGAATATCAAAAACTATGATTGTTCTTGCATGTCCTATGTGGCTTTCATCGTAAACAGTTACTCCACAAAGGTATATTCTTACACCATCGTTACTTTCTATTTCCTTCTCTGTTTCAGATAAAGTATCAAAGATTTTCAATTCTTTTTTCCTTCATATAGTGCATGCTTTGGCTGTAATTCTTTTATGTTTGCTATTTTTGTACATTATGTAGATTTTTTCTACACTTGAAATTGGTATTTCTAATATCTTTGAAGTCTCTACAATAGTAAGATTATTGTCTGTGAGGCAATGAAGTATGGAATCTATTTCATTATATGGTATGCCTAATTCTATTTCTGCGGTGTGCCCCTTCCACAAATGCGGTCCACTTGGTTTCAATAAAATATCCGATGACACTTTCAATTTTTTTGCCAGTTCTCGTATCTGTGTCTTATAAAGTGAAACTATTGGTAATAAGTCTGCAGCACCATCACCAAATTTTGTAAAATATCCTATCAAAAACTCGCTCTTATCTGAAGATCCTAACACTAAATATTTTCTTACATTAGCATAATAATAAAGTACATTGGCTCTAATTCTCGCACCAAGATTTCCAAACGCCAATGTATCTGGTTCCAGATAATTTGAATACACATTATGGATGTTCTCTATGTCGATCAGTTTGTATTCTATCTTGAGATTTTTCGCAATCATTATCGCATCATCGGTGTCTTTTTTTGGTGTAATCTTTCCATTTGGCATTATAATGGCCAAGGCTTTCTCTTTAACAAATTTGGCACAAAGCATTGCTATGACTGTTGAATCTATTCCACCACTTAGTCCAAAAACCACTCCATTAAATTCTCCATTTGTCATTTCATTGTTTAAAAAATTACCGATTTTATTCTGAATCAATTCGTAATCTATTCTCAAAAGTTTTTCCAAAACTTTCTGGTTCAACATTTGTTACAACGATCCTAGCAAATTAAACATATTCCCTGTAAAACCTACAATAATTGATTAATGGTCATTTGCAGTTTTTGTTAAGGGTTTATTTCTCTTACGCTCATCTTCTTATAGACCAATCCATCCGTACCAACACCGTCACTTCTCCAGTATACCGATATGTTTGGCTTGCCTGATTCCGAGCCTGGCCTATTGTCGTCATTTGTAAGCTTTAGTGCCGGATTTACTCCAGATGCACAAGCCGTACCACCTACTCCAAAGTTGCTGCCAGTATCGACAAGTTCGTTTACCTTTGTCCAGTTACCACCATTTAGACCGTCTGTCATGTCAAGATATTCTTCAAGTTTTACGTTTCCATCTGGCAAATCATATACTACTAGCTTGTATCCGATCCACACATTGTGTGGTAGTCCTCCAGACCACATTGGTTTGTTGGATACGGCAACCGAATTTGGATGGCTGGTTTCTTTCTCAAAATCAATATGCCCGTCATATCTCATTCTTGCATCAATTCCCCTGGTATCACAAAGATTGCTCAGTTCAGGACCTGTCGTACCATGGTTGGTTCTTGCCACGCCTTCTATTCCTCCCCATGGGGTACTGTTGTCTGATATCCTCATCGCATATACGGTCATCTCGACATTTCTCCAGGATTGTACCAGTGTTGGGTCATGTATGTACATTCGTGGAGTATTTCCCGATATCTTGAACAGTCCATTTCCATCTACAGTATATGTCGCATCTCCGTGAGCTGCGTCAAACCATGGGTCCTGTGGATCTTTGGCATAACCAAATGTCCTTGGGATGCCATTGTCCCACTTTGAGAACCATTCCTTTCCACCCGGTGTGGTACTGTAAATTTCGGATATTCCAAATTTGTCTTTTGATGTGCTGGATTGATTGCGATCATATTGGTTTGAGATGTGGTTTCTATCACCTAAATTTTTACTCAGATTCTCGAGGTTCGATGTTGTATTATTTCTATTTTTTATTTCTAGTATGTTGGAATCAAGAATTGGTATGATAAAAAGTGTACCAACTATAAACATGATTCCTCCAGTTATAATGAAAATCAGAGTACGTTTCATACAATCATTAATTTTGCACAGATCTTAAACTATTCCAAACAAATCGATACAGATGAGATTCCGTTATTTAATGAAAAATAAAACATAAAATGAATTCAAATTTTAGCCACAAGTGATAAAACTCCCATGATTTGTCTTGGTATTCGGATCTTCAAGATTCTGAACTGGCTATAACCTGAAGATCTGACAAAATGTAGAGGTATTATGTAGATGAATTTATCGAATTTCTGTTT
>Ga0335084_10003962_pt1 | contig 14571 bp, 17 predicted proteins | sample Lox_Sample_44_FD_206721 | JGI IMG/M metagenome (GOLD analysis project Ga0335084, IMG submission 206721) | Soil microbial communities from Loxahatchee National Wildlife Refuge, Florida, United States - Lox_Sample_4.4 | ecosystem: Environmental > Terrestrial > Soil > Wetlands | place: USA...
TGCTGCTCTACAAAAGCGCGATCGGCACGCGCACAGTTTGAACGGACGCGTAGCCCGGCATGCGGCGGGGCCTCTACGCGCCCGGGGGAAGCCGCGCGGTGATGCGGCGCGCGAGGTCGAGTGCATCCGCCTCGGTGACGCGCCCGTTCGCGCGCTGCATGCTCAGGTTTTGCAGAAGATTCTTCAGCTGGTCCCTGTCGAGGCGAGCAAGCATGTCGTCGCTCCAATCGATTCGACCAGGTAGATAAGTTTTCCATAGCCCGTTCGAGGCGGGCGGGCTGTGATTTTGAGGCATTTCGATGTTCCAGAGCAAAGGAGAGCGATCCGACCGGATCGAACGGAACGAGGGATCTAACGTATTGCCCGTGTGAAGTATGAGCGTCTGATGTCCACGTGCCGCACCATCGCGCATTTGCGACTTCGAGGCAGAACTCGGGCATTGATCAATCGGAATCCCTTCGTCTCGTCGAATCGCTTGACGACGCTACTGCAGTTTCCTGACGCCTCTTGACCGCAACGACAAGACCTATCGGCCCCGAGCGCGTCTCGCGCCCGAGCTGACGATCAAGAGAACGTTTGACCGGCAGTCTGTCAGCGTGACGCGGCATAGCGAGATGCGCGCTCAAGTGCCGCGCCGGCGCGGAGCGGGTCCCCTGCCATCTATGTGGCGGAAGGTAATCCGCCCCTTGCTGAGGTCGTACGGCGACAGGGCAAGGGTAACTTTGTCGCCTGCCAGAATGCGGATGTGGTGCTTGCGCATCTTGCCGCCTGAATAGGCGACGAGCTGATGACCATTGTCCAGTGTCACGCGGAAACGTTGGTCAGGCAGCACCTCGCTGACGACGCCGTTCATTTCGAGATGTTCTTCCTTCGCCATAGCGAGGCCCTCGGAGTAAGGAGGAAAGGGACGAGCGGCGTCGGCCGCTACGCCGACAGAGGCCGCGGCAAAGCGGATCCGCCTGGCCAGCAACTTCGATTGACGGCACGATCGTGGCGCCACGCGCAGAGCACTTCGGGAGAGCGCGGCCGTAGCCGCAACTTCCCGCCGGACGCCGATCAGAGGAGCTTGATTTCGGCCGCTTGCGGGCCTTTAGCGCCCTGCTTCTCGACGTACTCCACACGCTGACCCTCGGCCAGCGATTTGAAGCCTCCAGCCCGGATCTCGGAGAAGTGCGCGAACAGATCCTTGCCGCCTTCTTCCGGCGTGATGAATCCGAAGCCCCTTGCGTCGTTGAACCACTTGACGATCCCAATAGCCATTGTTTCGATTCCTTGAAAGTCGAAAAAGATCATTTGCCATGAGAACGCCCCGTGGCAAGCCAACAATCAAGAAACGTAGACCTGGGAAGACCTGGATGCGTCGCTGCGGGAACCGCAGGCGCCAGAGAAAGCCGGAGGAAAAGCGCAACTCAACGTAAGCAGCGCAACGGTACCCGGCTTCGCCGCGCATGTCGAACGATTTATTTCTCGTAGCGTGGACTTGAGGATTTGAGCGCGTACCCCGGAAGTCGTGCCCGACACCGATCCAGCGATGCGCGGCTCAAGGCGCATTTCGTTTGCTACATCGCGCGCATTCATCGATCGCCGGATGAAATGGAGCGCGTCGGGCGCGGGTGCAAGCCAGCTGCGACTTCGGCTCGTTCCTACTCGCCATCCACCCTGCTGACATCGCTGCGGCGCTTCGCGCCATTTCGCTTCGTCAGAAGCGCACTGATGCGCTGATCGAGAATGACTGCGGTCGCCTCACTCAGCCTGCCGATGGCTCGCTGATGGTCGAGGTTGGCAAGCAGATTCAGCAGCTGAGCCTGATCGAGCGTGCGCAGTCTTTCCTCCGTCCAATCCAACAGCATCGGGCTATGGAAGATCTTGGGTGCTGCAGCCGTGCCTCGCGCCATCTGTATTGCCCTTCAGGATGAATCAAATTGCGCGCGGCTGCCTCCTGCCTTGGTCAGCCGCTGGTGCGACCCGACCGGGTACGCGCAGCGATGTCCGCCTCGGCCCGCTCGGCGCGGGCTTTGAGCGCGTGGTTCATCGCCTGAAACGCCGGGATGCGTTCACGCCGCAGCGACAACCACAAGAGCGGCACGGCGAGCCCGCCGAAGCGTTCGCTCTGGTGGAATCGTACGCGGCCGGCGCTCAGCGCCTCGATGCGAAAGCGTCGCTCGGTCGCGTAGATGGAGTCCGCGGCCCAACCCCCGCGCCAGTACAGTTCATGCGGCTCGCGCACGTGTTTGACGGTCCGGCGGACGATGGCCGCGCGGCTCGAACGCGCCAGCTTCCCGTTGTGAGTGCGCTTTTCTGTGATCACGATCGTGTCGCCGCGCCGCGCGGCACCCTGAACATTGCGCAGCAGCGGGTTCCAGCGCTGATATCTCGCGAAGTCCGTGAGGATGTGCCAGACAAGCGAAGCGTCGGCATCGATGTCAACGTGAGTAGAGATTTCACGCATCAGAGTGCAAGGCTTCCTGCCGCCGTTGCGCCGGTCATGGCGCGCCGCGTCGGCGTTGTTTGCGCACTTCGGCAGCCCGGACCACGCAGGGCCGCGAGCGAGGCTGCTCGCCCGGCAGCGACAAGCGAGCATCGGCCCTTGCTGCGCTCGCCTCGAAGCGGCTGCGCGGCGTCGAGCGGTAGGCGACCTCGAGGTCCGCTTTCGCGATCCAGTCGTTTCCCATCGCCTCGGTCAAGCAGATCTCGCGCGGCTGCGACCAATCTGCATCGCACGCGGCCTTGGCAGCTCGGAGTTGTGTCGACAGTTGCCGCTTGGGAGCGAGGTAGTCGGCGAGCGACGTGTCCAAAGAGCCAGCCAGTGCACTGCTGTAACACCCCGCGGCAAGAAGGGACGCGACCAGGCGGTTAGCCATCGATCGTTTCTGCACCGACTGCGAAAGGGTCGCGCCGCTGCGCATTCGCAGCGACAGCGGCCTCGACGCCACGCAGCTTGGCCGGCGAGTAGGGAAACCAAGTCGGCTCGCGGTCCGCGTCGCCGTCGCCTACCAGGACCTGTTGCGCGGCGGCGGGTTGGCCGCCGGACTCGTCCCGCGCCCCCGGCCAATATCCGCCGCGCGCGCCTGCTTTCAGCAGCACGTCATTGACCGCCACCAGCCGGACGCGCAGCTGGGTTGCGATCCGCCTGGCGCGTAGCCGATCGCCAGAAAATACACAGGTACCGAATCCATTCGACGTTTCGTTGGCAAGCAGGATCGCTTCGCGTTCGTCGTGTACCGCGGTGACTCCCAATATCGGTCCGAACGTCTCTTCACGTATCAGGCGCGTCGAGCGCGCAACGTCGGTGAAGACGGTCGGTGGCCAATAGAAGCCCTGTCCGTGCGCGCCGCGCCACTTGGCCGACATCGACCCCGTGACGTGCGAAGGTGTACCTCCGGTCAGCACCGTCGCACGGTGATCCAGCGCGTCCTGCATGACAGCGCGCAGATGGCGCAGTCCGCGTCCGCTCGCAAGCGGACCGAGCTCGCAGTGTGGATCGGTGTACGGGCCACTCTTGAGCGCGCGCACCTTGTGGACGACCTTGTGCACGAATTCCGCCGCCACCGAATGCTGCACGTAAACCGGATTGACGCTTCCGCCACCCTGGCCGTTGTTGCAAAAGCGTCCGAATACCGCGGCATTGGCGGCGCGTTCGAGATTGGCATCGTCACAGACGATCAAGGGAACCACTGCAAGCGCCTCGAACCATGCAGGCCGCCGCAGTGCATTCAGCGCGGCTTGCAACTTGTGCGCACTGGCGCGGGAGCCGGAAAAAAAGACGCAATCGACATCTTCCGCGGTCGCCAGCAACGAGCCGATCTGCGCACCGCCTTGCACGACCTGCGCCAGCCCGGGAAACTCAGCGAATGCGTGGTGAAACAGTTGGGCTATCAGCGCACCCACGAGTGACGCCGAGGACGCCGGCTTGACCACCACGGCGCTCCCCGCCGCGAGCGCGAGGATCGCGGGCGATAGTGCGCGCTCGAAAGGCAGGCCGATCGGCGCAATGACGCACACGACCGGTGGCGGCGTGCGTGCAAGGGGCATGGAGCGCTCGATGCACTCGTTGAGCGTTTGCAGCACAGGGGCCACGTCGAAAGCGAGCGCCTCGATCAGTGGTTTGCCAGTGCTGCGCGAGATCGTTTCGGCGATCGTGCCGGTCTGCTGAACGATCAGTTGGCGCAAAGGCATCAATGCCTGCGCTCGCTGCGCAGCGGACAAACCGTCCCAAGCGCGACCCGCTTTGCGCGCCCGCGCAATGAGAGCGGGAATTTCAAGCACCGGCGTGACAAATACGCTCGCAATGCTTTCGCGCGCTGCCGGATCAATCGCATCCATGACGACGCGCTCGCCACGCTCAAACGTGTGCAGCGCAGGAGGCTCGTCGAATCGAAGTGCGGTGCCTATATCACAGTCAACGCGTGCGGCGTGGTCGATCTCGCCTGCTTCAGGCGCCGGCATGGCCCGCCTTTTGAAAATTTCGGATACATGAGGAGCAGCCTATCCGTGCGAGCGCCGGTTGTCGGTACGTTGGCGCACACAGCCACGACGCTTTCGGACGGGCGGTGTGCGAGACCGCCGCGGCAGCCCTCGCAGCGTACTGTGAGTGACGACGCCTCTCTGTTCGCTGCCGCACAGAGTCAGCATTGCTGAAAGTGCGGGTCGGGTTCGATCCCTGCCGAAGCTGCCGAGCCGGGCCTTCATGCGACCGAGTGAAGCGTCACCGCTCTTCGCGCAGATTTGCGGACGCAAAGCTGGCAAGTCGCGTAGCATGCGAGTTGCTTTCGGTTGAGTCCTTGTCTTCCTCCGGTTTTCTTCCGTCCGCGTTCCGGTCCTGCCGGTAAAGCGCACGTTTGGTTCCTCAGGGCAACGTTCTCTTGATCGTCAGCTCGCCGCGCGATTTCGTCGGCGACGGATAACGTTGATTCTCACCTATCAAGGAACTTCAAGATGGCGACAGGCATCGTCAAATGGTTCAACGACGCAAAAGGATTCGGCTTCATCACACCCGATGATGGCGGCAAGGACTTGTTCGTGCATTTCTCAGCAATCCAGGCCGGCGGTTTCAAGACGCTCAAAGAGGGCGAGCGGGTGGACTTCGTCGTGACGCAGGGCGCAAAGGGCCCGCAGGCAACGGAGATCCGAATCGTGTCTTCTTAGTACGCGGTGGCCGGTGCGAAGCCAACCTGGCTGGATCGATGATCGAACCTCTCCTGCTGACTGCCGCGCCAGTCTTCACCTTGGCGCGCGACAAACCGCTCACGAATGCGAGCGGCTTTTTTTTCGCGCGTGACAAGCGGCTGTTTCTCGTGACCAGCCGGCATGTCCTGCTTGACAAGCCGAGCAATCATTTCCCGGACCGCATCGAAATCGAGTTGCATATCGATGCAGCCAACCTTGCGCGCTCTACCGTGTATTCGATTCCCCTCTATCGAGATCGCAAGAGCGTCTGGCGCGCCGGCCTCGATACCGCGGGCGACATCGACGTGGCGGTACTGGAACTCGATCGCGACGTGCTCCCCGCGACGATTCTGTACCGCGCATTCACGCCACATCACTTGCTCGCTCCGACCGATCAGGTCGAGGTCGGCACGTCGTTGCTGGTGGTCGGTTTTCCGCTCGGGTTTCACGACACGTTGCATCACATGCCGGTCGTGCGCCACGCGGTCATCGCCTCCTCGTTCGGCCTGCGGTTCCAGGGCGAAGGCTATTTTCTTACCGATGCGCGCACGCACCGTGGCACGAGCGGCGCCCCGGTGGTGATGCGGGTCGCGCAGCCGCGGGCAGAACAGGCCGAGTTGCCGTGGATGCTGCTCGGTGTGCATTCCGCCCGCCTCGACGTCGGCACACGGGACCTCAAGGTCGACGAAGCGCTCGGTCTGAACTGCGCCTGGTATGCCGACATCCTGCTCAAACTCACAGAAAACTGAAAGAAAAGAGACGGCTTATGTCAATTCATGCACTGGAGCGGCCGTGCCTTTGGCTCGAGTTCGAAGGCGCGGCGGGCGATCACGCCGTTTCCAATCCTTTTTCATTCGTACGCTTCGTCGCCGACCGTATCGAGGGAGGACGGCAGAAGGAACGGATCGCGAGCCTGCGCGTGGATCGCTGGATGGTTGCCCCCGACGAGGCGGCGCGTTTCTCGCGCATCAGCGGGCTTGGTGTCCTCTCGGTACACCTCGAGTATCTCGACGGCAGCGCGCTCTCGATCGAATGCACACAGGTACGGGTGGATGGCGCGCTGCTGCTCGTAGACCGCTGGGCCGTGGCCTTGTTCGAGAGCACTCGCGCGGCGTGGATCAGGTTGGGTACGGAAGCACGACTGTCCGGCATTCGAATGGAACCGGGAGGGGCGGGACGCGCGATCGCTTCGCAGCGCCACCCAAACCACATGCTGCCGCAAGCGCAGGTTGCCTAGTTTGACCATGAGACACTGGCGTGTCCTACCAAGGCAACGACGCGTGCGTGAGCGGCGTCGAGTTCGAAACGAGATACTGACGCGATTGCGCCGGTGACCCAACCGCTCCTTCAAGCCGCCGATCTGCGCGGCGCCGCCCGCCTGACCACCGACGCAGTGGCCGGCCTCACCAGCCTGGTGGAGGCGATGCACGCGCGCATTGCCAGCCTGCCGCGCCCGCCGGGGGCCGGTGCAGCGTCACCCGACGATGAACGCACGCGCGGGCTCACCGGCCTCGTCTACCAGACCGTGCGCGGCGTCACGCGAGTGGTAGGCGGCAGCGCAGAAGCGCTGCTTGGCTGGCTTGGGCCGGCGTTGGCCACATCCGACCCGCACCAGCCGCCGCGCGCGGAGCGCGAAGCGGTCGTCGCCGCGCTCAACGGCGTGCTGGGCGACCACCTCGCAGCCACGGACAACCCACTGGCGATCCCGATGACGTTTCGGCAGGCCGGCCGGGAGCTGGTGCTCGAACGCTTCGCGATGCGCTCGCGCCTGCCCACAGCGACGCCGCGACTGCTCGTGCTCCTGCACGGCTTGTGCATGAACGACCTGCAGTGGCGGCGTGCGCGCCACGATCATGGCGACGCGTTGGCGCGCGCGCTCGGCTACACGCCGGTCTACCTGCACTACAACAGCGGGCTCAGCGTCTCGACCAACGGTCGCATCCTCGCGCAGCTGATGGAGCGACTGTTCGACGCCTGGCCCGTTCCGATCGAGCGCCTGGTGATGCTAGGCCACAGCATGGGCGGGCTGGTGGCGCGCAGCGCGCTGCATCACAGTGCGTCGATCCAGCGTGGAGGCCTGCGTTGGCCGACGCGCGTGAACGACCTCGTGTGTCTGGGCACGCCGCACCAGGGCGCGCCGCTCGAGCGCGCCGGGCATGGCATCGAGCTGCTGCTCGGCGCCGCGCCGTATGCGGCGCCGCTGGCGCACCTTGCCAAGTTGCGCAGCGCCGGCATCAACGACCTACGGCGGGGCAATATCGTCAGCGGCCCGCCCGGCGACGACGGCACGCATCAGGCCGCACCGGTGAGCTTGCCGGCGGCCACGCGCTGCTTCACCGTCGCCGCGAGCCTTGGGCCGTCAACCGGCAGCCTCAAGGCGAAGCTGCTGGGCGATGGCCTGGTGCCGGTGCCCAGCGCCCTGGGCCAGCACGACAAGCCCGATCGGCGCCTGCCCTTTGCACCTGACCGCCGGGCGGTGGTGTACGAGACGAGCCACCTGGATCTATTGGCGAGCGAGGAAGTGTTTGGCCTGCTGCGGCAGTGGCTGCGTTGATGACTTGGTGGTCAGGGTGCGCGAATCGCCGCCGAATCTGCGGCTCCAGATCCGAGCTCGGCGAATGCAATTTCCAACGAAGGATCCAAAAGGCCGCGGATTTCCATCGCCGTTTCTGCATGCAGTTCCACGTCGGCCTCCCTTCGCAGTGATCCATCGGCGCGTTAGTTGAACTTCGCCGATCACAACAACGCTGGTCTCACGAATCTTCACGGCCCCCGGACGATCCGTCCGGCGACCTCGAGCGGTCATGCTGGAGCAAATCGTTGCGCGCTGGTGGTCATTCGACGCCGCATAGTGCCGCGGGTGCGCCGGAGTGCGGATGGCTTCTTCACGCAGCGCGATGGCCTATCCAGGACTAAGACGCCGGGCGTGACAGCGGCGGCGCACGGCGAACGATGTCACGGCCAGGATAGTTGCGCGCCACCGCTGCGGCGAGTTCCTCCACAAACTGCGCCGCTGGGCGGTGCGAGAAATCGGCGGCCGTCCCATGCCACGGCCGCCCAGCGTCCGATCGGCGCACCGCGATGCATGAGTGGCACGGCGCGCAGCCGCGCGTCGCGCACCACCACCGGGATCGGTACCACCGCAACGCCGTGCCCTTCGCTCGCGAGCGCCAGCAGCGTCTGCGGCACTGCGCTCCCGAATAGCAACCGCGGTCGTACGCGTGCGACCTGGCACGCAGCGTCGAAGCAGTGGTGCGACGCGAAGTCCCGCTCGAGCACCAGCAGCGACTCGCCGGCAAGCTCACGAATTTCAATCGTCGCTGATCCATTCGTATCGTCATCGCATGGTCTCGAACAAAGTCATCGCATCCTGCCTCATCGCGGCTGCAAGCACAGCCGCGCAGGCCGACATCGTCACCGACTGGAACGCGATCGCGATCAACGCAAGCGCAACCTCGCCGAAGGCGATCCTGCAGTCGCGCACGCTCGCGATCGTGCACGCAGCGATCTACGACGCTGTGCGCACAATCGAAGGGGGCGGCGCACCCTATGTCGCGAAGGTCGAGGCAGGCAGCGGCGCTTCGATCGACGCTGCGGTCGCCGCCACCGCGCACGGTGTGCTGACGCGGCTCGCGCCGGCAAGCGTTTCCATGCCCGATGCCGCGCTCGCTGCCATCTGGCCAAAGTGCCCGAGGGCCGCGCCAAGGCCGACGGAACCAACGTCGGCGCAAGCGTTGCCGAGCAGCTCGTAATGTCACGCAGCGAGGACGGTGCCGACGCCTCGGTCGCTTTCAGCTCGGTACCCGGCGCCGGGCGCTATCAGCCGATGCCACCGCATGCACCGCCAGCGATCCTGCCGCATTGGGGGTAGGTGAAGCCGTTCGTGTTGAGCAACGCGGCGCGATTTCCCCTGAACGGGCAGACGCCGATCCAGAGCGCTGCATTCGCGCGCGACTACGAAGAGGTCAGGATCGCATCACCTCTTGCCTTCTCGGCTCGATGCAACGCCGGTCACGGCCGGCATGCCGACGGTTGGCGTCGGCGACCGGGCCGCCGACTGCGGTAGCTTAGGTTGTTTCGGCTTCTTCGCTTCCTTGTTGCCTTTTCTGCCCTTGGACATGAACGTCTCCATGGTGGAATACAACACCATCCGCGCGTCGCGGATCGGTATTGTCAACCTGATCGTGCCGGCGCCAGGTGCCGCGCGGAGCCCGCCGCCATCCACCCGCGCCCGGACGCACGCGTGCGATGAGTGCATTGGACAGCCGGCGCTTCAGCGCCATGTATTCGGCGACCGACACCGCGAGCGTGCGGGCGGAGACGCTGCCGCAGAACGCGGAGCCCAGACCGAACGCGAGCAGGCAGCTACCCATCGGCAGTCACCAGATCGGCGGTCGCCGGACGGTCCTGTGCCGCCAGTCGCGCGATGGCGCCTTCGGCGCTCCGCAACTTGGCGAGCGAATAGGGAAACCAGGTCGGCTCGCGATCGATTTCGCCGTTGCCCATCCGTACCTGTTGCGCAGGGACGGGCTGTTGATCGGCCGCGGGGCTGGCCTCGCCGCCGGGCCCCGCGCCTTCGCTCTGCCAGCAGCCTCCGCGGGCGCCCGCCATCAGGAGCACATCGTTGACGGCAACCCGGCGGGCGCGCAGCGCTCCGGCGATGCCGGCGGCGCGTTCACGCGCGCCCGAGAAGACGCATGCGCCCGATCCGTGCGACGGGCCGTTGGCGAGCGCGATCGCTTCGCTCTCGTCGTGGAACGACGCGATCGCCAGGATCGGCCCGAACGTCTCTTCCCGCATCACCCGCGTCGACGGCGCGACATCGCTCAGGACCGTCGGGGGCCAGTAGAAGCCTCGCCTGCTCGCGTACGCGGTCTCGACCACACGCGGCGGCGCTCCACCGGTCAAGACGGCCGCCCGGTTGTCGATGGCGTCCTGCAGGATGGCTAGCAGGTGTGGCTGGGCGCGAGCACTCGCGAGCGGACCCAGTTCGCAATGCGCGTCGGTGTACGGTCCCACCTTCAGGGCGCGCACCTTGTGCACCACCTTGTGCACGAACTCGGCGGCCACGGCCCGGTGCACGAGAATGCGATTGACGCTGTCACCGCCCTGCCCGTTGTTGCAGAATCGGCCATACACCGATGCGTTGGCCGCCCGCTCCAGGTTGGCGTCTTCACAGACGATCAGAGGCACAACGGAGAGCGGCTCGATCCAGGCCGACCGTCGCAGCGGTTCCAGGGCAGCCTGCAGGCGCAGCGCACTGCCACGCGCCCCGGAGAAAACCACCCGATCCACGTCTTCCGCCGTGGCCAGCAACGACCCGATCTGCGCGCCGCCCTGCACGACCTGCGCCAACCCGGGGAAATCGGCAAACGCGTCCTCGAACAGGCTCGCGATCAGCGCGCCGACCAGCGACGCGGACGATGCCGGCTTGACCACGACGGCGCTGCCTGCGGCGAGCGCCGCGACCGCGGGCGCCAGGGCGCGCTCGAACGGAAGGCTGATCGGTGCGATGACACACACCACCGGCGGCGCAACCACGCCAACGACCCTGGGGCGCGCGATAAATGCGTCGAGCGTTTGCAGCACGGGCGCGACGTCGTACCAGAACGCCTCGACCATCGGCTTGCCCATGCTGCGCGCGATCGTCTCGGCGATGGCACCCGTCTGCCGCGCGATCAGTCGGCGCAGCTCGGCCAATGCGAACGCGCGCCGCTCCGCGGGAAGCACTTCCCACGAACCTGCCGCTTTGCGCGCGCGCGACACGATGGCGGGAATCTCGACTGCCGGCGTGGAAAAAATGCTGGCGATGCTTTCGCGGCGCGCGGGGTCGACCGCGTCGGAGATCAGACGGTCACTGCGCGCCAGCGTCGCCGGCGTCGGCTGTTCAACCGTTTGCGCAACGTTGCCCAAGTCGCGCCGCCCCGGCGCTGCGGATGGGATCCCGCGCGAATCAGGTCCGTTCATGCGGGTCCTTAAAGGATGTCGAATGCATGGCGCAGCGTGCGCGGGCACAGAGCGGCCGTCGGTGCGCTGCCGCACACAATGCGGGGATTCTCCCCTCTCGCGCGCACGCCGTACCCAGGGCCAGCGCGCGTCCCGCCAATCCCTCGCCGCGACGGCCGGTGCGCGCCTCTTGCCGCGAGACCATCCGAGACGTTCCGTTCTCGACCGCGCGCCCGACATGAAAGCGCACCGGATCCTCAATCCCTTCATCAGCGAGCCGTCGCACTGAGGCGGTGACGACAGTTGGGCGGTATACCGACGTGGCGGTGATCGAGCTCGATCGAGCGGCACTGGCCGCCGACGCGGTATTCGACAGCTTCACGATCGCGCATCTGCAAGGACAGCGACGACATCGAGGTCGGCACATCGGTGCCGATCGTCGGTTTCCCGCTCGGCTTCCACGACACGCTTCACCACCTGCCGGTAGTGCGTCAGGCGGCGCTCGCGTCGTCGTTCGGCCTGCGCTTCCCGGGCAATGGTTACTTCCTGACCGACGCCCGCACGCACCGCGGAAGGCAAGAAGACCAGCGGCGCCCGTGGACGTCGCACGTCGGTGAGCGAACGTACGGCAACGAACACACGGAGTAACCTCGCCGTACCCAAGTTGAAGAGATTGTGGCTTTACGCCCTGCGAGTCTCTCCTAGCGGCGATGAAAGCGGCTTCCCGTGATCCAAAACAGAACCGCCTGCTGGCTGCGCTGCCCGACGCGGAGTGGCGGCGCTTGCTGCCGCTTCTCGAGCCGATCGAGTTGCCGCTCGGGCACGTCCTCTACGAGTCCGGGAGGACGCTCACCCACGTCTACTTTCCGACCACTGCTCTCGTTTCCTTACTGCATGTGATGGAAAACGGCGCCTCGGCGGAAATCGCCGTGGTCGGCAACGAGGGCATGGTCGGAATCTCTCTGTTCATGGGGGGCGAATCCACGCCAAGCCGCGGGGTCGTGCAGAGCGCAGGCCTCGGCTTTCGGCTCGGCGCGCAGACACTCCGTGAGGAATCGAGCCGGGCCGGACCGGTGTTGCGCTTGCTGTTGCGCTTCACGCAAGCGCTGATCACGCAAATGACGCAGACGGCTGCGTGCAACCGCCATCATTCCGTGGACCAGCAACTATGCCGTTGGCTGCTGCTGAGCCTGGACCGGCTGCATGGCCACGAACTCGTGATGACGCAAGAGCTGATCGCGAACATGCTGGGCGTGCGCCGCGAAGGCGTGACGGAGGCGGCCGGCAAACTGCAGGCGGTCGGATTGATACGGTATGCGCGAGGCCGAATTAAGGTGCTCGATCGTCCCGGGCTGGAGCAACGCTCTTGCGAGTGCTATGGCGTGGTCAAGAGGGAATACGATCGACTGCTGCCGGCAAAACTGGCGATCTAGTTCGCGAGTGCTCTCAATCGCGTGCCAGCGCACGAAGGCTGTCGGCATACCAGGCCCAAGTCAGAGCAGAACGGAGAGCAGAGCCGGCGCCTCATTGAATCTCATGTCGCGCGTGCCGACGTCCAGGCGCCGGGTGCACGGCGAGCAGCATCCACGGCAGGCCGCGCCGCTCTTCATCGGGCGCCGCGCTACGCATCACTACTGGCGCGCCGCGGGTCCCACGCTGCGTCGTGCATACGCGAAAAGCCGCACTCGGCCCGGAACCGCAAGTCGAAACAAGACGGCCACCACGGCATGACGCGCGACGGGCATGTGGCGCAACGTTTCGTGGAAGCCGAGCGCGAAGCCCACCATCAGCAGAGCGGTGCCGGATTCGATCCGCGTCGAGCGCGACCAAGTGCTCAGACCTGCACGCAACCGACTTGCATCGTGCGCTCATTAATGCGCCAGCTATCTGTGCGCTAGCGAACCGACCTCATGGCCGCCAACACGGTAAGCTGTCCGAGACGCGGTGGCAACGGTCATCGACAGGTTTCGCGACAACAGACAAGGAAAACCATGCCCATCGCTCGTCCCGCATCGCTGCTCGCACGCATCCGTGCGCGCTCGGACCGCTGGAACCGAATATGAGCCACAGCGACGGAGCGCTCATCGCAAGCGATCTGGTTTCACCCGAGGTCTACGCTCGCGACCGGAAGGGCTGGCATGCGCAGGCATTGGCCCATCGCGAAGCACGCACGGTCCGGGTAGGACCCAATGCGATATTGGCATTCGAAGACCAGGTCACGGTTCGACACCAGTTGCAGGAGATGATTCGTGTCGAGCAGATGTCTGAGCCGTCGTCCATTCAGGCCGAAATCGACAGCTACCGCGCTTTGCTCCCCGACGGCAGCAACTTCAAGGCAAGCCTCACACTCACGTTCACTGATGCCGCCGAACGACTCGCAATCGGCCCGCACTTGGCGGGCATCGAGCGATCGGTTTGGGTTCGGGTCGAAGGGCAGATGCGGATCTTTGGCGCTGTCGACGACACAACCGATGAGCAGGATGCAGCCGCACCGCTGATACATCGACTGGCCTTCCAGTTGAGCCTGCAGGACGTCCAGGCCCTCCACGCCGGGGCCCGACTCTCGATCGGCATCGACCATCTTCATTACAACGCGAGACTGATCATGCGCGACCGGCAGCGCTGCATGCTGGTCGAAGACCTGGACTGAACGGTGGCGATGCGACTCTGGACCCTGGTCCTGGCGGCACTGCCTGGAATCGCTTGTGCCGAGCGCCCCAACATGTCACTCGTCGACTACATGGCGCGCAAGGAACTGCTTTCGGTCGCGCACCGCGATGCACGGGTCGCATGCAACGCCAATCCTTCGGCTAACCGTGAGATATGCCTCGCCGAAGCGCTGGGCGCCGACTGGATTGCCAAGGCCGACCTCGAAGTCGCGTATCGGTCGACCCCGCGCAGCCGCTTCGAAGCAAGCGCAGCCAGAGCACAAGCAAGCTTCTGGGTCGCGCGCGAGCGCTGTACCGATATTGCCCGCGCCATCCGAAAAGTTTGCCTTGAAAATGCCGATGCGACTCTTGCCGCAACGTTGGCCGGCGCCAAGGCGCAAATGAAGGCGGCAGAGGCGGCACGTACAGTCGACGACATGTGCGCCAATGCAACTGCAGCAGGCGTTCAGCGAAGCGGCTGCAGTCCCGCAACAGCGCCCGCGGCGCGCCAACCGGTGCCCAAGGGCTAACGCCCTGACCCCGATAGCCGACGAATGGCCGCCGCGCCTGCGTTCATCCGCGAACACGCGCAACAGCCGTAGCGCGTCGACAAAAGGGCCCATATTGCGCCATGCGAGAAATCTCAACTCATATCGACATCGAGGCCAGCGCTTCCCTTGTGTGGGACATCCTCACCGAGTTCGCGACCTATCGGCGCTGGAATCCAACGGTGAGCAGCATTCGTGGCAACGCACGGCGCGGCGATACCCTGTTCATAACCCAGCGGCGCGCGGTTTCTTCGCCGCGCTCG
>Ga0335084_10003963_pt1 | contig 14570 bp, 17 predicted proteins | sample Lox_Sample_44_FD_206721 | JGI IMG/M metagenome (GOLD analysis project Ga0335084, IMG submission 206721) | Soil microbial communities from Loxahatchee National Wildlife Refuge, Florida, United States - Lox_Sample_4.4 | ecosystem: Environmental > Terrestrial > Soil > Wetlands | place: USA...
TCCTGCGCTGGCTCTTCGGCGACCCGGAGTCGGTGACCGCGCTCGTCTCGGACCGGACTTCGGGCCTCGCGGTCGAGGACACCGCGCTCGCGATCTACCGGTTCCCCGGCGGCCTCCTCGCCGAGCTCGCCACCGGCTGGAACTTCCAGGCCGCCGACGTCTCGGTCGAGATCTTCGGCACCAAGGGCAGCGCGCTCCTCTCGGGCGTCGACCTCGCGTCGAAGGAGCACACCGCGAGCGGTTTCCTGCGCTTCTACTCTGCGGACCAGCCGCAGCGCACCTGGGAGGTCTCGGCCATCGTGCCGCGGTTCAAGACCGGCGGCTTCCACCAGCAGAACGCGATCGCGTTCGTCGATGCCCTGAAGCGCGGCGCGGCGCCGCCGATCGGGCTCGAGGACGGCCGGCGGTCGCTCGCGATGGTCCTCGCCGCCTACGAGGCGGCGCGGACCGGGATAACGCAGCGCGTCGCGGAGTTCTACTGATGAGCGGGATCGTCACGCGGCAACTCGAAATCGAAGTCGAGCGCGGCGTCCGCACCGGCGCGTACGCCGCGCTACCCGCGCGCGCCGAAGGCTGCCCCGGCGTGCTCGTCCTCGGCGAGATCTGGGGCGTCAACGGCAACATCCGCGCGGTCTGCGAGCGGCTCGCGCGCGCCGGCGTCGTGGCGCTCGCGCCCGACCCGTACCGCGGTGCGCCGCCGCCGCGGGAATCCGATCCGATCGAGCAGGTGCTCGGGTTCTTCGACCGCTACGACGACCCGCGCGGGATCCGCGACTGTCGCGCGGCGCTCGGCGTGCTCGCCGGCGGCCTCGGGGTGCGTCCGCGCGCGCTCTTCGCCTGGGGGTTCTGCAAGGGCGGGCGCTTCGCCCACTACCTCGGCGCGTTCGACTCGAGGCTCGCCGGCGTGATCAACTTCTACGGCCGCATCACCTTCGGCCGCGATCCGGTCCTCAAGCCGTTCACGCCGCTCGACGTCGCCGGGCTGATCGGAGCGCCGTATCTCGGCCTCTTCGCCGAGCGCGATCCGCTGATCGCCGCGACGGACGTCGAGGCGCTCCGCGCGTCGTTCGAGCGCCGTGGCCATCCTCACCACCTGCATGTCTACGCCGGCGCGGAGCACGCCTTCTTCAACGACACGCGGCCCTCGCACCATCCCGAGGTGGCCGCCGACGCGTGGGGCAGGGCGCTTGCGTTCATCACGACCGGAGCGCTGCCGTGACCCCCGCGCCGCTCGCCATCGCGCTCCTCGGCTGCGGCGGCTTCTCGCGCCGCTATCACGTGCCGGCGTTGCGCGCCGACCCGCGCACGCGGATCGCGTGGATCTGCGACGTCGCTCCGGAACCGTTGCGCGCGCTCGCCGCCGAGACCGGCGCAAAGCTCACCACGCGCGTCGACGACATCCTGGCGCCGGACGCGTGCGCTGCGGTGATCCTGAGCACGCCGCACACGCTGCACGCCGAGCACGTGCGTCGCTGCATCGAGGCGGGCAAGCATCTCCTCGTCGACAAGCCGTTCGTCATGCACGAGCGCGAGGCGTCCGAGCTCGCCGCTGCCGCCGCCGCGCGTTCGCTCGTGAACGCGGTGGCCTTCACCCGCCGCTTCGATCCCGGCTCGGTCCGGGCGCGCGCGCTGGTCGCGGCGGGCGCGCTCGGCGAGATCCGCTACGTCGAAACCGTGCAGCTCGGCTACGAGAAGGCGGGCTGGTTTCTCGACCCGGCGCTCGGCGGCGGCGGCCCGTTCACCGGCCGCGGCTCGCACATCGCCGACCTGCTGCCCTGGCTCCTGCGGCGCCAGCCGACCCAGGTCCGGGCGATCACCCGCCCGGGACCGCCCGGGAAGGCCGACGAGGGCGGCTTCATCGAACTCGACTTCGGCGAGCTGCGCTGCCACCTCGCCTGCATCTCGCGCGGGCTGCACATGTGGGACGAGATCCGGATCTACGGGGAAGCGGGTCTGATCGAGCTGAAGCGCCCGCTCGACCTCCCGCTCGGCTGGCAGCTCACGCTCTGGAACCGCGGCCGCGCGCCCGTCGAGTCGGTCACCGCGGACGCGACGCCCGGCCCCGCCACGCGCGACTTCGTGGACACCGTGCTCGGGGAGCGGCCGGCGCCCGCGTGCTCGTTCGCCGACGCGTGGGTGTCGGTGCGCGTGATCGAGCGTGCCTTCGAGTCGGCGCGCCTCGACGGCCGCTGGCTCGCGGTCTGATCCCTCCGCCGACAGCGGTCAGCCGCCGCGCGCGTTCCGCATGAGCCAGTTCGGCGCCGGCTCGGCGATCTTGCGCAGCGTATTGCGGTCGGTGTGGTGGAAGAGCTTGTCGCTGCCGGCGATCCTGAGCACCGTGTCCTGCTCGTACGACCACGTCCCGTCGGCGTTCACCGTGACCTTGATCCGGTACTCGAGCGTCTTGAACGCGTAGTCGAGGAACGGGATCGAGCACGTGCCGTTCGTCGGCGAGCCGAACTCGCAGCGCGCCTCGAACGCCTTCGCGTCGGCCGCCGCCTTGCCGATCGCCATCGCGATCTGCCCGCGCGGGATGGTGAGCGACAGGATGACCATCCCGCTCGCCGGCTCCCACAGCCAGTAGCCGACCTGGTCGTGGAAGGTCTCCGGCTCGCTCGGCCGCACGATGTGCGTGTGGTAGCGCAGGCCGTACAGGAGCTGCGGGCCGTTCGCCTGCGGGTCGATCGGCTGCAGCTCGTAGCGCTCGTAGTACGCGTCCTTCTCGGGCCCCTCGGGCTTGGGATTCACGTCGAGGCCGCGCTTGCCCTCCCAGACTCCGGCGAGGGGCGTGAGCGGCCCGAGGTGCTTCATCGTGTCCGGATCGATCTCGGACGGCTCGGTGTAGATGTCGGTCGGAAACTCGTTCATCGTATCTTCGGTCCGCCTCGGGTTGGCTTGCCGGCCTGCGGGGGAAGCTAGCGCGAAGCCGGCGCGGTGTCCAGCCGCGCACGCGCTCGACGACGCCGGCGACGGGATGTTGTATAACCGCCGGCAACGGAGGAGGCGCGATGGCCATCAGATCGATCCTCTCGCTAGTGCTGCTTGGCATCGCGGCAAGCGTCGCCGCGCAGACCTGGCCCACCAAGCCGGTGCGCGTCATCGCAGCCTATGCGGCCGGCGGCGCGATGGACATGACCGCGCGCGTCATCGCGCCGATCCTCGCCGACTCGCTCGGCCAGTCGGTGGTGGTCGAGAACCGCGTCGGCGGCGCCGGGCTCGTCGGCGCCGAGCTGGTCGCGCGCTCGGCCCCCGACGGCCACACGATCCTCCTCTACGCCGACGCCTACACGATCGCGCCGGCGCTCTTCGCGAAGCTGCCGTTCGACCCGGTGAAGGACTTCGTCCCGGTGACGCAGATGATCAGCGGCCCGCACATCCTGGTGGGACATCCTTCCGTGCCGGCGGCGACGCTCGCGGAGCTCATCGACTACGTCAAGCGCAATCCGGGCAAGCTCGCCTACGGTTCGCCGGGTAACGGCACGCCGCAGCACCTCGCGGCGGAGATGTTCAAGGCGATGGCGGGCGGGCTCCAGATCACGCACGTGCCGTACAAGGGCGGCGGCCAGGTCATCGGCGACGTCGTCGCCGGGCAGATCCCGCTCGCCTCGCTCGGGATGCCGCCGGTCGTGCCGCACGTGAAGGCGGGCAAGCTGAAGGCGTACGCGGTGACGAGCAAGACGCGCGCCCGCCTGCTGCCCGACGTGCCGACGTTCGACGAGTCCGGCCTTACCGGCTTCGAGACGGTGCAGTGGTGGGGCCCGGCGGTGCCGGCGGGAACGCCCGCGCCGGTCGTGAAGCGGATCTACGACGAGTTCCTGAAGGCCCTCGCCAACCCCGGGCTCGTCGAGCGCTACAACCAGGCCGGCCTCGAGGTGACCCCGAGCGCCTCGCCGGAAGCGTTCGCCGCGTTCATCAAGGCCGAGATGGAGCGGTGGCCGCCGGTCGTGAAGGCTGCCGGCGCGAAGGTCGACAACTAGCCTCCGCATGAAGATCGCCGACGTCAAAGCGCACGTCCTGCGCTCGCCGCTCGCGCAGCCGTTCGCGTTCTCGCAGGGCTGGGTCGCGAGCCGCGGCGCGGCGATCGTCGAGGTGACGACCGACGCCGGTGTCACCGGCTGGGGCGAAGCGCTCTGCCAGGGCCTGCAGCCGCCGGAGATCGCCGCCGCCACGGTGCACGCGGCGCTGAAGCCGCTCGCGGTCGGCGCCGATCCGCTCCAGCCCGAGGTGCTCTGGCACCGCATGTACCACCACACGCGCGACTTCGGCATGAAGGGTGCGGTGATCGGCGCGATCAGCGGCATCGACATCGCGCTCTGGGACATCCTCGGCAAGGTGCGGGGCGAGCCGGTGGCGAAGCTGCTCGGCGGGATGTTCCGCGACAAGGTGCAGGCTTACGCGACCGGGTTCTACCGCATCACCGGGCGCGGCGAGGCGCAGCGCCTTGCGCAGGAAGCCGTGATGCGGCACGAGGCCGGCTTCCGCGCGCTCAAGGTCAAGCTCGGGTTCGGGATCGAGGACGACCTCGAGGTGATGCGCGCGATTCGCGATGCGACCGCCGGCCGCGCATTCGAGGCGATGATCGACACCAACCACGCGTACGGCGTCGCGGAGGCGATCGCGCTCGGCCGCGGTCTCGAGGACATGGGCTGGAAGCTCCGCTGGTACGAAGAGCCGGTCACGCAGGAGGATCTCGACGGCTATGCCGAGGTGCGGCGCGCGCTCGCCACTCCGGTCGCCGGCGGCGAGAACGAATACACCCTCTTCGGTTTCCGCGAGCTCTTCGCGCGACGCGCCGTCGACGTCGCGCAGCCGGATTTGTGCGCCGCCGGCGGCTTCACCGGTTGCCGGCACATCGTCGCGCTCGCGCACGCCCACGGCGTGCAGGTCAATCCCCACGTCTGGGCGTCGGCGGTCGGGCAGGCGGCGTCGTTGCAGCTCATCGCCGCGCTGCCCGTGGCGAACCACGCGCTCTTCGCGCGCGAGCCGCTGCTCGAGTTCGACACGTCGTCCCACCCCTTCCGCGAGCACCTGACCGATTCGCCGCTCCGCCACCGCGACGGCTGGGTCGAGATCCCGCAGCGCCCCGGGCTCGGGATCGAGGTCTCGCGCGGGACGCTGGAGAAGTACGCCGCGTCCTGACGCCCGCCGGATCCGGGGGCGAGCGGCGTTCTGCAGACCTTCCCTAGTCGCCGCCGCCGGGCGTCGGGGCCGAGCCTGACTGAGCCGCGGCCGCGCGCCAGCGCCAGAGGCCGAAGGTCCCGCAGACGGCGAACATCCACGGCGCGGCGACGAGCGCGAGCGGCGCCTGGTCGTTCGCCGCCGCCACCTTGAGCGCGATCACCGCGGCGGCGAGCGCGCCGCAGCCGATGAACCCCCAGCGCAGGACCGCGCCGAGCGCGCCGGCGACGAGCCCGTGCCGCGGCGCACGGCGCCGGTGCGCTTCCCGGTACGCGACCACCGCCCCGGCGAGCGCGACCGCGATCGCCGGACCGAGGAACAGCACGAATTCGAGAAAGGCGTCGCGCATCGCGCGACTCGGGGTGCGGCGCCGGAGGCGCGCCCGGTCAGTCGGTCCCGGGCCGGCGAAGCGCGATGCCGCCGATGCCGAGCACGAATCCGACGGCGAGGACGTACCAGCGCGACAGCGTGGCGCCGCTCGCCTGGACGAGCGAGTTGCCGGCGAGGAAGAGGCCGACGGTCGCGCCGACCGCGAGCGCGATCAGGGCCGCGCCGGCGACGCGCGTGATGAGCGGGATCGACGCGTTGCGCGCCGCGAACACCACCATCAGGTAGCCGACGACGGTCAGCGCCGGGAACATCACCCACGCGACCGGCCCCGGTTGCACCGCGCCGACGCCGAACGGCGCGAGGGCGAGGAGCACCCCGGACGCGAGCCCGAGGACGAGAAAGATTGCACCGGCTGCGATCATCATGACGTTGGCCTCCGTAGGCGGCGTCGGACCCAAGTATCGCGCGAACGCGTTGCCGTCATCGCGCCGCACTGCGGCATCCGCCGCGTTTCCGTGCGGTATTGCTCGACCACCGCTACTCGAGCTGGTCCGCCGGCAGACCGAGGCGCTCGAGGACGCCGCGCAGTTTCGCCGCGTAAGCGGCGTTGCCCTCGCCCGCCGCCGGCGGCTCGACGAGGTTGAAGGTCGCGACCGGCGCGCAGGACCCGTCCTCGAAGAATGCGAGCACCGACTCCGCGCGGTACGTGTCGAGCCCGGCGCCGGAGTAGAGGCGGGCGAGCTCCGCATGCGTGATGGCGAAGACCATGCCGAACGCCTGGCCGCCGAAGCGCGGCACCAGCGTCGCGCGCGCGCCGATCCGCGTCCGGTATCCGGGCACCACCGCTTTGCGCGGGTGGCGCGGATCGACGCCCTTGTCGCGGAGGACGCCCTCGTCCATGTACAGGCCGTAGAAGAACGCCTGGATCGTGCGCTCGCTCATTGCCGTCCCTCGCGCTCGCGCGCCTTCAGCCGCGCGCGCCCGCGCGCTGCGCGTACCGCCAGCCGAGCTCGGCCATCGGCCGCGCGCGCTTGCCCGCATCGAGCGCCTCGGTGCTCGCCGCGGTCCCGTCGAGCGCGCGCTTCATGATCCCCTGGAGGATCGCCGCCAGGCGGAACATGTTGTACGCGAGGTAGAACTCCCAGTGGTCGATGCCGGGCCGGCCGGTGCGTTTGCAGTAGGCCGCCACGTAATCGGCCTCCGAGGGAATCCCGAGCGCCGCGAGGTCGAGCCCGGCGATGCCGCGGAACTTCTCCGGCGGGATGTGCCAGCTCATGCAGTGGTAGGAGAAGTCGGCGAGCGGGTGGCCGAGCGTCGAGAGCTCCCAGTCGAGGATCGCGAGGATCCGCGGCTCGGTCGGATGGAACATCAGGTTGTCGAGGCGGTAGTCGCCGTGGACGATCACCGTCTCGTCGCCGGGCGGGATCGCACCCGGCAGCCATTCGATCAGGCGGTCCATCTCCGGGATCGGGTCGGTCGCCGACGCCCGGTACTGCTTCGACCAGCGATCGATCTGGCGCTGGAAGTAGTTGCCCGGCTTGCCGAAGCCCTCCAGCCCGATCGCCTTGTAGTCGACGCTGTGCAGCGCCGCGATCACGCAGTTCATCTCGTCGTAGACGGCGGCGCGCTCGCGCGGCGCCATCCCCGGCAGCGACTGCTCCCAGAGCACGCGGCCCGCGACGAACTCCATGACGTAGAACGCGAGGCCGATCAGTCCCTCGTCCTCGCAGAGACAGTGCGTGCGCGGTACGGGCATGCCGGCGCGGCCGAGCGCGGTGATCACGCGGTGCTCGCGGTCGACGGCGTGCGCGGAGGGCAGGAGCTTCGCCGACGGCGCCGGCTTCGAGCGCATCACGTAGCGCATCTGCGGCGTGGTGAGGAGGAACGTCGGATTCGACTGGCCGCCCTTGAACTGGGTCACTGCCAGCGGGCCGCGAAAGCCCTCGATCCGTTCGGCGAGAAACGCCTCCAGCCGCCCGACGTCAAAGCGGTACTTATCCTGAACTGCGGTGGTGACTACTGCATCAGCGCTCATCTCGATCCCTGGAAAATTCGCGGGCAATGCTAGCACGCGAGCGGAGGCGCACCCGGCGCGCTGTCGAGCCGTCATCAATGCGCGTCGATTGCCGGACGCTCGCGCACCGATTAACGGACAGCGCGCAATTTGCCGGCGTTCTCGGCCCCGCCCTGTGCCGCTCCACGTCACTTGGCGCAGTACGTGCTAGCAGGCTGGCACGAACAGCAACCCCAGCAGACCATGACATCGGGCACCAGGCTCCAGATCCAGCGCGCCGAAACGACCGGACTTTCACCGGCCGAGCAGTTCGTGCTCGAGTCGTTCGCCGCTCAGGCGGCGCTCATCGGCAGTCTCCTCGCCGACGCGCGGCAGCTCCGCATCGAAGGGTGCGTGCCGGTCGACGTCACCAGCTCCACGACCCTCGAGTATCTCCTGCTCAGCATCCGGTTCGCGACGAAGCAGCACCTTCAGCGCGGCGAGGATCTGCTGCGCCTCATCGAACGGCTGGGCGCGATCCTCGACGCCGGGCGGGGCGCCCGGGCCGAAGCCGGGAAGACCGACGCCGGGCTGCATCTCCTGCGCGGGATCGCGATGGCGGAGCTGCTGCACGAGGAGTCGCGCGGGCGGTTCGCCCGGCACGCCGGCCTGCGCGCGCTCGCCGACGTGACGATGGCGTCGCTCGTCGCTGGATTCCTCGCGCGCTTCGGCGGCGAGCTACCGGGGGAAGTGCGGAAGGCGTTTCCCGGTTTCGCCGCGGCGATGCGCGACGCGTGGCGGCCGATCCAGGAGCGGCGCGGTCTGCTGCTCTGGCTGACGCAGCGGGGCTGACCGCGCGGCGGTTGCTCCCGCCGCCGGCTACGCGCGCAGGACGATCTCGAAGCGGGTGGTGAGCGCCCTGCCGTCCGGCGCCTTGTCGAGCCGGACGGTGACGGCCGCGCGCTCGCGCGGATCGAGCGCGGCGAACACGCCATCGCGGGCGTTGCCCGGTTCGCCCTCGACGTACATCTGGGTCACCAGGACCGGGATCGCCGTGCCCGAAATCTTGAAGTGAATGTGCGGCGTGCGGCCGGGATAAGGCACCGGCCGGATCGTGCGGAAGCGGTACTCGCCGTCGGCCGCGGTGACGAACTGGCCCCAGCCCTGGAAGTTCGGATCGGGCGGCGAGCTCGAGGAATCGCGCGAGTGGTGGTAGCGGCCGCCCGCGTCGCACTGCCAGATCTCGACCCGCGCACCGGCGAGCGGCTTGCCGGCGAGATCGGTCACGCTGCCCGCGAGCAGCAGGATTTCGCCGCGCGCGATCCCGCTCTGCCCTTTCACTGCGACGAGGTCGTTGTCGTCGTCCGCCGGGAGCCGGTCGGGATAGAACGGCCCTTCGGTCTGGCGCGGGGTCGGGATACGGCCGGTGCCTTGTGCTCCGGTACGCCATGGCACGCCGGCGAGTGCCGTGCCGGCGAGCGCGGCGCCGAGCAACTGGCGACGCGCGCTCCGCGCCGTGCGCAGCCCGAGGGTGTCGCCGAGCGACGGCGTCGCGATCCGTGTCGGTCCCCGCCTCATCCGTCCCTCGCTTCTACAACGCCTGCTTGGTCTTGAAGTACGCGGACCGGTCGATCGACTTCACGCGCACGTCGCGCGCATCGACCCCTTGCGAGATCCGCAGCGGCACCTCGACGCCGGCGGCGCCGAGCGACCACACCTTGCGGTAGAGCTCGGCGTGCGTCTTCACCGGCTCGCCGGCGACGCTCTCGATGACGTCGCCCTGTCGCACGCCGGCCTGCGCCGCGGGGCCTTCCGGCGACACGCGGCTCACCAGCAGCCGGCCCTGGACCTCCTCGGTGTTGAGCCCGAGCCATGGCCGCTGCGGGCCGGCAGCGCGGCCGTTCGCCTTCAGCTCCGCGAGGATCGGCTTCAGGAGATCGGTCGGCACGAACATGTTGCCGGGCTGCGGCGTGCCCGGCTCGACCGTGTCGCGCACGAGCAGCGATCCGACGCCGACCAGCCGCAGCTGGCGGTTGACGAGCGCCGCGCCGGCCCAGGTCATCGTCGGCGGCGCGGTGAAGATCGCGCTCTCGAGCAGGTACTCCCAGCTCCCGGTGAACTGGCGCTTCGACATGACGTAGGCGAGGGTCGCGGCTTCGCGCCCGCCGTGCGACACGACGATCACCGGCTCGCGCACGCCGAGCGCCGCCGAGTCGCCGATGGCGAGCGGCTTGACGCCGAGCTCGCCCTGCACCTTGAGCAGCCCGAACCCGGTCGGGTGATCGTAGCCGGCGAGCGTGGCGGGGAGCGTGCGGTCGTTGACGGTCGTGACCTCGATCGCGTCGGGCTCGATCACCAGGTACCCGATCGTGAGGACGTAGCCGGGCTCGATCACGATGCCGCTGCCTTCGCGCGTGTCGCCGAGCGTCGCGTTCGAGCGCGCGTCGGGAACGGCGCGCATCTTGACCCGCACCACGGCCGACAGCGTGTCGGCGATCCGCTGGTCGATTTCCTTCTCGTCGGCGACCGGCTCCTTCGTGAGCGGCTTGTCGGCGGGCTGCTGCGCGGCCGCGGGCCACGCCCAGGCAAGGGCGGCCGAGAGGAGGAAGGGGACGAGCGAGCGCGGCGTCATGGGGCGCACCTCCGTGCGAAGAAGAGACCGATCGAGCGGGGATTTGTTCCGGGATCTGCGCAACATTGTGTCCCGAAGGCGGGCGGAGCGCCAGTTCCCGCGCGGCATACCCGCGCCCGCCGGCGGGTTTCCGGCCGCCGGCCGGGCTGCTAAGCTCGCGCCGTGTCCCGCTACGCGCCCGTGTTCTCACCCGACGCCCTGGTGGAAGAACGCATTCAGGAGGCGATTCGCCGCGGCGATTTCGATGACCTGCCCGGCGCGGGCCGACCGCTCGCGCTCGACGACGACGGCCTCGTCCCGCCCGAAGTCAGGATCGCATACCGGATCCTGAAAAACGCCGGCTTCGTCCCGCCCGAGGTGCTCGAGCGCCGGGAGATCGCCGAGCTCGAGGCGGAGCTCACGGGAATGAAGGACGCGGCGGCGCGGCAGCACGCGCTGACGAAGCTCGCGCTGCTCCGCACCCGGCTCGGGCTCCGGCGCTCGCGCGCGCTCGCGCGAAACCCGTACTACGAGCGCAAGATCGTGGCGAAGCTCGCCGGCGGCTAGCGGGTTCGGTGCTCGCCGTGCAGCCCCCGACCTACGCCGACATCCTCGCCGCGCGCGAGCGCATCGCACCGCACCTCGCCCGCACGCCGCTTTACCGTTATCCCGCGCTCGACGAGTTGCTCGGCTGCGCGGCGTTCGTCAAGCACGAGAACTATCAGCCGGTCGGTGCCTTCAAGGTGCGGGGCGGCGTCAATCTGATCGCGAGCATGACGAGCGACGAGCGAGGCCGCGGCGTCGTCACCGCTAGCACCGGGAATAACGGTCAATCGATCGCCTGGAGCGCGCGCCGGTTCGGCGTGCGCGCGGTGATCTGCGTGCCCGAAGGCGCAAACCCCGGCAAGGTGGCGGCGATCCGCGGCTTCGGCGCCGAGATCGCCGAGCGCGGCGCGAAGTTCGACGACGCGGTCGCCAACGCCCAGGAGATCGCGGCGCGCGAGGGCATGCGCTTCGTGCACTCGGCGAACGAGCCGGCACTGATCGCCGGCGTCGGCACGTACGCGGTCGAGATGCTCGAGGACCAACCCGGGCTCGAGACGATCATCGTGCCGGTCGGCCTCGGCAGCGGCGCGTCGGGCACCTGCATCGCAGCGAAACACCTGAACCCGCGCATCCGCATCATCGCCGTACAGGCGGCCGCCGCACCCGCCGTCCACGACTCGTGGGCGAGCGGCCGGATCGAGACGCGGCCGAACGAGACGTTCTCGGAAGGTCTCTCGACCGGACGCGCAGCGGAGCTGACGCTGGCGATCCTGCGCGAGCACCTCGCCGACTTCCAGCTCGTCACCGAGGACGAGATCCGGCGCGCGACGGCATGGTGGATCGAGCGCTGCCACACGCTCGCGGAATCCGCGGCCGGCGCGACGCTCGCGTGCGCCTATCGACTGCGCGGCGAGCTCGCCGGCCGCAAGGTCGGGCTCGTGCTTTCCGGCGGCAACACCTCGATCGCTCACCTCCGGCAGGCGCTCGACTCGATCGCCTGAGCCCGCCGGGCCGTCTCGAGGGCGAACCCCGAGCGCGTTTTTGGCGCGAGCGTAGTTCACCGCGCCTGTCGGCCTGCGCCGACGGCGCACGCGGCTGATTCCTCGGCGCTTTCCACTGTTGCCGCCCGGCGCTGTCGCCGTGCGGCGACGTTACGCAATCATCATCGCCGATTCACGCGGGCGCAACGCCCGGCGGGCATGATCCGTGCAGCAAGACCCGACTTCCGCTGGACCCTCCCGGAAACCGCACGAAAGGAGCGAACCATGCTTACGCCCGAATTCCTTGCTGCCTCGATGATCGCGCTCGGGATCAGCGACGTTCGCCATGAATACGCGGCGCGGGCGCGCGAGCTCGTCCGCGCCGCGCGCGACTCGGGCCAGGCGGAGGTGCGAAGCCGACGGGGCCGCCGCCTGCGAAAGCGCGGTATTCCCCCGGTAAGCCGGGAGCAGCGTTAACGCGCGAAGTACGCGCTCGGCGCCACGCCGAGCGCGCGCCGGAACATCGCGCCGAAGGCGCTCGGGCTCGCGTAGCCGCAGTCGAGCGCGACCTTCGTCACCGCCTCACCCGCAGCGAGCCGCCGCAGGCTCTCCAGTAGCCGCGCCTGCTGCCGCCACGCGGCGAAGCTCATCCCGGTCTCCTGCCGGAAGCGGCGCGCGAGCGTGCGCGTGCTCGCGCCGACCGCGTCCGCCCAGGCCTCGAGCGGTCGCGTATCGGCCGGCGCCTTCAGGATCGCCTCGCAGATCCGCGCGAGGCGCCGGTCGGCGGGCTGCGGCAGGTGCAGCGGCAGATCGCTCGCGCTGCGCAGCTCGTCGAGGATGAGCCGCATCACCCGCGCGTCGCGCCCGCGCTCGTCGTAGATGAGCGGCATCTCGGTCGCCGCGAGGATCAGCTCGCGCAGCAGCGGCGACACGTTCATCACGCAGCAGCGGCGCGGTAGCGTGGCCGCGACGTCACGCCGCAGATAGAGCGTGCGCATCTCCACGCGGCCCGACATCCGGCTCTCGTGATCGGTGCGCGGCGGCACCCAGACCGCGCGCTGCGGCGGCACGACCCAGGTGCCGTGCGGCGTCGTCACCGTCATCACGCCCGAGACCGCGTAGACGAGCTGCCCGCGCTCGTGGCGGTCGACCGGGATGTGATGGCCGTGCGGGAAGTCCTTCGCCATCGCCGCGATCGGTCGCGGCACCTGCATGTAGTCGGCGACGTTGGTGCTCTTGCGGGCCATCGTGCGCGCGAGGGTATCATTCGCCGCCCCGCCCGCCCTCGATGGCCGCCCTCCTCAAGCTCGCGCTCGTCCCGCTCGTCGTCTGGCTCGCGAGCGTCGCGGGCCGCAGATGGGGGCATGCGACCACCGGTTGGATCAGCGGACTGCCGCTCATCGCCGGACCGATCAGCGTCTTCCTCGCGATCGACCACGGGGCACAATTCGCGGCGGACGCGGCCGCGGCGACGCTGCAAGTCACCGGCGCGGCGGCGCTGCATTGCCTCGCATTCGCGCACGCCTCCCGGCGGTTCGGGTGGGCCGCCTCGCTGCTACTCGGCTGGACGGCGTTCGTCGCCGGGTCGGCCGTGCTCGGCGCGGTCCCGCTCCCGCCGCTCGCCGGGGCCGCGCTGACCGCGGTCCTCCTCGCGCTGACGCTCGCCGCGCTGCCGCGGGTGCCGCGACGCAGCGGTCCGGCGGGCGTCCCCGGCGTCGAGCTCGCCCTGCGCGTAGCCGTAGCGGCGGCGCTCGCGGCGGTAATCACGCTCGGCGCGACGGCGTTCGGCCCGCGCGTATCGGGGATCCTGCTCACGTTCCCGATCACCGGCTCGGTGCTGCCGCCGTTCACGCTCGCGCTGCACGGCGCCGACGCGACGGTGCGCCTCCTCGCCGGGTTTCTGTCGGGCCTCTTCGCGTTCGCCACGTTCCATTTCGTGGTCGCCACCGCACTTCCGGCGTGGTCGCCGCTCGTCGTGTATCCGCTTGCGATCGGCGCCGGCCTCGCCGTGACCGGCGCCGTGCTGCGCCTTCGCACCTAGCGGCCCTTGGCCGGACCGCGATAGATCTTGTCGGACTCTCGCGCGCCGGACGGGGCCGGCCGCGCTACGATTCGCACCATGAAAAACCCCACCCGCCTCGACCTGTTCCTGAACGTCGGCCACTTCGTCGACCATCTGGCGATGCTGATCTTCCCGACCGCCGTCCTTGCGATCGCCGCGGCGTGGCAGCGGCCGTACTCGGAGCTCCTCCCGCTCGCGCTCGGCGGCTTCATCGCCTTCGGCGCGTTCTCGATCCCTGCCGGCTGGCTCGCCGACCACTGGAGCCGGAGCGGAATGATGAAGCTCTTCTTCTTCGGCATCGGCGCCGCCACCATCCTCACCGGGTTCGCGCGCACGCCGGTCGAGCTCGCGCTCGGCCTGACGGCGGTCGGCATGTTCGCCGCGATCTACCACCCGGTCGGCATCGCGATGCTCGTCTCGAACCAGCCGAACCTCGGCCGCACGCTCGGCGTGAACGGCGTGTGGGGCAACGCCGGGCTCGCGTTCGCCGCGCTGCTGACCGGGGCGCTCGCGGACCTCGCGGGTTGGCGCGCGGCGTTCTTCGTCCCGGGCGCGCTCTGCATCGCCGCCGGCTTCGGGTTCATCTGGGCGGCGCGCGGCATCGCGCTCGGCAAGGGCGCGGTGAAGAAGGCTCAGGCGCGCCTCCCGCGCGCGCTGCTCGCGCGGGTGTTCCTGGTCGTCGCCGTGGCGACCGCCTGCGGCGGGCTGATCTTCAACGCCACCACGGTGTCGATGCCCAAGGTGTTCGACGAGCGACTCGCCGCGCTCGCCGACACGAACTTCGGGATCGGGCTGCTCGTGTGCGCGACCTACCTGATCGCCGCGATGGCGCAGCTCCTCGTCGGCTGGTGGATGGACAAGAAGTCGGTG
>Ga0335084_10003966_pt1 | contig 14567 bp, 6 predicted proteins | sample Lox_Sample_44_FD_206721 | JGI IMG/M metagenome (GOLD analysis project Ga0335084, IMG submission 206721) | Soil microbial communities from Loxahatchee National Wildlife Refuge, Florida, United States - Lox_Sample_4.4 | ecosystem: Environmental > Terrestrial > Soil > Wetlands | place: USA: Florida...
ATGTGCTGGTAAGCAAGCGACAACTCATAGTGAATCTCCGGCAAACTTCGGTTCGCGGCTTCCAGTGCTTTCAACCGACCAACTCCTTCATCGTAGGCGCCGGTTCGCGCCAGCGACGCCGCATACACAAACGCCAGCTTGGGCGTCTGACCCATCTGGTCCTGGATCGGCCGCAGCCCTTCTACCACCCCCGCATAGTCTTCAATCTTGAACAGGCTGAACCCGAGCGCGCCACGTGCTGCCGTATCATCCGGATTGGCTGCGAGATAACTCCTCAGCAAAGGCGCCGCCTCGCGGAGCTGGCCTGAGTAGAACAACGCCATGCCGAGATTGTGATCGAGCCCGGGCAGAGCCGCGTTCCACTGACGCGCCCGCCGGAAGTAGTTCGCAGCCGTCGCGAAATCCTTCTCATTGCCCGCAATCGCACCCAGGTTGTTATACGAATCGGCAATGCTGGCACGCAGCTGGTCGGCAGCATGGCTTTCCGGACCGGCCGATTCTGCCGCGGCATCGGTTGCCGCAGCAGGCGCTTCCGCTTCCTCCCGCAGCACGCTGCCCGCTCCGACGGCTCGGGCGTCCGCAGTCAGCACCGTGCCGGAATGCTTCTGCATCTCTGCGACGAGTGCGAGTTCCTTCTTGCCTTCCTCCTGATGCCCGGGTTGTGAGAGCAGAATGCGTCCCAGCAGGTAGTGAGCGCGGGTAATCTCGCGGCTTGTCTGGTTGCCCGCAATGGCCAGCGCCTGGCGCAAGATCACCTCGGCGTCCTTGGGGCGATTCGTCGCCATGTACGTGTCGCCCAGCGCGAGCAGCGCCTGCAGGTCTTTGGGGCGGAGCGTCGTAGCGCGGACCAGTTCTTTCTCCGCTTCCTCCCACCGGCTCTGCTGCACCGCAATGTAGCCGAGCATGTAGTGGCTCGAGAAGTCATCCGGCTCCAGTTCCAGTTCGGCGCGCAATTCGGGGATGGCCTTGTCATATCCGGCAGCCTCGTCGCCGCGCAGGTAGGAGAGAGCCAGTTGGTAGTGCGCTCCGCGCACACGCGGATTGATCGCCATGGCTCTGCGGAATTCGGCCTCGGCCTCTTTCGCATATCCGGCCTGACTGTAGGCCCGGCCAATGAAGATGTGGTTGCCGTCGCTATCTCCCCACTGCCGCAGCATGGAATCAAATAGAGCCCGCGCGGCCGTGTCGTTATGTTCCAAGAGATACGCCTTGCCCAGCAGATATCCGGTGCCGAATTCGGGATCCTTGGCGTACGCCGCCTGCAATTGCGTACTCGCGCCGGCGTAGTCTCGCAACTGGTACAAAACCTGTCCCAGGAGCAAGAGGGCTTCCGGATTCTCCGGCTGCAGCCGAACCGCTTCCTGCGCCTGTTCTTTCGCCGGCAGGAATTTCGTAACGCCGAAGAGCGCCCGCGAGTACTCCATGCGCAGGTCCACGTCGCCCGGCGCAAGGCTCACCGCTTCTTCGTACAGAGGCAGGGCCTTATCCAGATGGCCGGTTTTCGCCGTGGCGGTGGCAAGGGTGCGCAGAACCTCTCTGAGAAATAACCGGAATGCCGCTCCGGCCTGCGCCTCTTCTCCGGCCGCAAGATGTTTTCCGGCGGCGGCATAGTACTGGAACGGATCGCTGCCAGAATCACTCGGGGCGGCCTGAGGCTGCGCCACGCTCAGTAGAGACGACGCAACCAGCAATCCCAACGAGAAAACGTGACACCCGCAAGAGAGTAGTCCCCGGCCGTGTCGCCCTGCAGTGTCTCCGCAACGCCCGACAGTCCGCGTCTCCTGCATGGTTCGGTTATTTCGCTTCGGGCACGTTCCGCGAGGGATCGCCCTTAGAAGACCTGTGCCTTCGTTTTCCAGCCCAATCATCTCACATCCGATCCACGGGAAAGGAACGGAACGCGGCCCACTTTTCTTGCCGGGTTTCCCCTGCCGAAGTCGTAAAATATCGTTTCGGTGCAACACGTCAGAGGTGTGAAACATGAAGAGGACCACGCTGTTTCTTTTGTTGTGTGTGGTGGCGATCCTGCCGGTCCCGTTTGCCGCGGGCCAGATGGATCAGCAGATACCGGAGTGGAAGCGCGAGCAGAACCGGAACCAGATGGAAGATGCCTCCAACCGGGCCAGTTCCAAACAGAACAAGGTTCCGAAAGAGGTCAAAGTCTCCATCGAAGCGGAAAAAATTCGCGGTTCGATGGCGCCGTGGGTAATGGCCGTCCATTCGCTTGCCTCCGACGCCCATCTCGCCGATCCCGACGTGATTACCTTGCTGCGGAACGCTGGCATCACCACCGTGCGCTATCCCGGCGGACACGTCGCGGGTACGTATCACTGGACCACGTATCATCCTACGAACTGGCAGGGACTTGATCACCCTAACGTCGGTTACGCGCCGCCGAATAACCTCGGATCCTTCATGCGCTTCATGGAGCAGGTCGGGACCACCATCTTCACTGTGAACTATGGCTCGAACCTGAACGGCACTGGCCCTGGAGAGCCCGCAGAAGCGGCCGCGTGGGTCGCATACGCGAACGGCAATCCCGCTGACGCCAAGGCCATCGGCAAGGATTCTGCAGGCAATGACTGGCAGACCGTTGGCTACTGGGCCACCATGCGCGCCTCGGCGCCGCTGCCCACCGACGACGGCAAGAACTTCCTCCGCATTCAGCACCCCGCGCCGTTCGGCATTCGTTATTGGGAAATCGGAAATGAGGCCTATCTGGACGGCTATTACGGTGGAGAAGGCCAGGAAGAGGACCTGCACGCCCCCTATCCCAAGGAAGCCAAGGAAAACGAAAAGCAGCGCAAGAAGAATCCGAATCTCGGGCCGGAAGCCTATGCACGGAACTTCGTCCAGTTCGCCCAGGCGATGAAGGCTGTCGATCCACGCATTCGCGTGGGAGCGTCGCTGGATTTGCCCCTGGCCGGGCAGATCAACCGGCAGGAGTGGACACAGGATCCGGTCACCGGAAAGTATGTCCCAGACACAAACGTGAGCGTCGACAAGGATTTTAACCGCGGGATGGACTGGGACAAGGGCGTACTCACGACAGCGTGCAACGACATCGACTTCGTATCTCTACACTGGTCCCCGAGCGATACCACCGAAGACTCGGGCTGGAAGAACATGGACAATTACAAGCTTCTGGCCGCCCCGCAGGATACCTTGCGGCAGATCCTGATGGGAGCCGTGAACCAGCTCCAGGCCGCCTGCGGGCAGCGCGCGCGCAGCATTCAGGTCGCATTTACCGAGATCGGGCCTGCTTTTTATGTAAAAGTTATAGACGAGATAGTGCCTGGACTATTTGCCGCGGATGTATACCCGACATTAGTAGAGTATGGTGTTATTAACGCGGATTGGTCAGAGTTACACAACGCTAACTTCCTCGACGAACACAACAAACCCGGGCCTCATTACTTCGGCATGCAGATGGTGCATGCCCTGATGAATTTCAACGACGCGATCCTGGCCGCATCCTCCACCAGTTCGATGGTGTCCGTTCATGCCTCCAAGCGTGCCGACGGCAGCCTCGGCGTAATGTTGATCAATAAAGACGGCAAGAACGCTACAACCGTGAAAGTGACGATCAACAACGCGGCCCTCGCCGCCAAGGGAGTCCGGTTCGACTACGGCAAAACCAACCCTCCAGACGGAAGTTCCATCACAGGCAAGCCCATGGAAGGCCTGGGAACGTCATTCTCAGTTCCGATGCCGCCTTATACGGCAACCGTGATTGTGATTCCGAAGGCGCAATGAACGGGGACTCTCCTGGCGCGCGTACTCCCCAAGAAAGGTGTACCTTTCTAGTTGAACCTTCACAACGAGATTCGGACCTGATTCCCTTCGCATTCACACAAAAATAATGTGATTGACATTCGCGATCGGGGGGCTAGATTGCGTCCGCCGCTCTATCTTAAGCCACAAACTCCTCAACCCCTAACAAGAAAAAGGGCACCCCATGAAACACTTGTGCTGGTTAGTCTTATCGGGGGCTGTTCTGCTGACCGGTTCGCTTCCACTTATTGCCCAAAGCGGGAACTGCACGTTTGGGTGCTTGAAGGTCGAGGAGATTGTCGTCCTTCCCTGCCACGGGAATAACTGTGAGAGTACCTTTGTCATAGAGGCCTGCCGACAAGGCTGCAACTGTGGAACATGTTTTACGAGCGGTTATGGTGATTGTCGCGGGTATCACTGGAGCACCCTGAGCATCGCTCAAGAGCCTGGAACGTGTAATGGATGCCAGGGTCTTGCGATTCATGCCCGTACTCACTCAGCTCGACGCAGCTCGAACACTCAACACAACGCCGTTCGGCAAGGCTATACACCGGGCCTTATCATGCTTACGCCAACAAAGAGCTATAGGCCACCATTGTTTATGTACGCCTACAATCGTTGCCGCCACACTTATATGTTGATCACCGAAGAACGCCAGTCGACCAAGATCGGGGGATGTAGCCATGCTTATACGTACAACGGCGCTCATGACCCTGCTGTGCGCTATCGGCGTGTGGGCCGCGGCGCAGTCAGAGCCTAAACCCGAACAAAAGTCAGCGACGAAGGCCATTACGCCGAAGGGGCCGTCCTTAAAGAACCCGGTGGCTGGACATCTGGTTCGGGTGCAGACGATCACCACTCCATCCGAAGTGGCACAGGTATTTTTCCCTCCCTTGCGATGTGACAGCGATGGCAACTACTATTTTCCGACGGAGGTTGTCGGTGCGCCGGTGATTCACAAGCTGAACCCCAGAGGTCAGAAGGTTGCGTCATTCAGGCCCGACGCAAACCCAGACTTGAAGGTTGACCTCGCCGCCTGGTACGCGCTCGACCCCGGCACAGGAGAGCTATACCAGCTTGTGGACCCTCATGTGCTTGACCGGTATGTGTACGTCTACAAATCCGATGGCACCCTTAAGTCCACCATTAAGCTCCAGACAGGCTTTCCTTTTTTCCCCAACCGGCTGGCAATATTCCCCTCCGGCCAATTTCTCGTCGCCGGGGATGAGTATGACGCCGACCGTACTGCAGCCATGTGGCCATTTACCGGGATCTTCGCGCCCGATGGACGCCTGCTCAAGGAACTGGAACTGGAAGATGACCAGACCCTTCACGATATGGCAGCGTCCGGAGATGCTCGGGTCGTATCTCCGACCAATTCTCAGTCCAACTTGGCGATTGACTATGGTCTTCTGGAGATGGGTACGGATGGCAATGCGTACCTGGTGCGGTGGGGCAACCCGGCGATTTTCTATACTATCTCCGCCGGCGGCCAGGTGGTCCGCCGATTTACGGTGGACGCGGGAGAATCTGGCTATCGGCCCGCGGGGTTCCACATCACCGGGAACCGCATCGCCATCCTCTTTTGGGACAGGGAGAGCGCCGACGAGGTCATGAAGATCGTCGATCTGGAAGGGCACGACATCGCGACCTATGAAGCTCCGAAAGGCGCCTACGGCGGAGATACCGGTCTAGGTTCCTCTTTCGCCTGCTATACAGAAAACCCTACTCGCTTCACGTTTCTTGGAGCGGACGACAATCGCAGAGTGCAGTTCTGGATTGCAGAACCCAGGTAGGGCGGCGCAGTCTTGGTCTCTCCGTTATTGGAAGTCGATGCGATGGCGGAAGGGAGCGGTGTTCGGGTCCGCCACTGTCGCCAATACGAGATACGATAGAAGGATGCGATTCGTTTTTCTTGAGGCCCTGTGCCTGCTGGTCATCGGGATCGGTGCGGAGTCTTTGTCCTCGTCAGCTCAGCAGTCGGCTGGTTCCACCATTGTCTTTGAAGAGGTTGCCAAGCAGAGCGGCGTCGATTTCATCTTCAACAACTCTGTCACGCCCAATAAAAATCAGCCGGAATCGGTGGTCGGAGGAGTAGCACTCCTCGACTACGACGGCGATGGTTACCTGGACATCTATTTCGTGAACGGCGCGGCCATTCCTTCGCTACAGAAAGAAGGACCGCAGTTCAAGAACCGCCTTTATCACAACAACCACAACGGCACATTCACCGATGTGACCGACAAGGCCGGAGTCGCGGGTGACGGATACGACGTCGGGGTGGCAATAGGCGACTACGATAACGATGGTCGCCCAGATATCTACACCGTGGGCGTTACGCGCAACCATCTCTACCACAACAATGGCGACGGCACCTTCACCGACGTGACCGACAAAGCCGGCGTCGGGGGCGGCGTCTACGACGGCGGCAAGAAGATGTGGTCGGTCGCGGCCGCGTGGGTCGACTACAACAACGACGGCCTGCTCGACCTTTTCGTCTCCAACTACGTGAAGTGGGAGGTCAACAAAGATCCGCTGTGCATGATGGCGAAAGTCCGCAGCTACTGCAGTCCGGAACACTACGAGCAACTGCCGAACACGCTCTATCGCAACAACGGCGACGGCACGTTTACCGACGTCTCGGTTGAGACCGGCATCGCCCAGCATCCCGGTCGCGGCATGGGCGTGACGATCGCCGATTATGATGGCGACGGCTTCATCGACATCTTCGTAGCCAACGACGACAGCCCCAATCAACTCTTCCACAACATCGGTGGCAAGAGGTTCGAGGAAGTGGGCGCGGCGGCTGGCGTTGCCTACACGCAGGACGGCCGAATCGTGTCCGGGATGGGCTCCAACTTCATCGACATCAACAATGACGGACGTCCCGATATCTGGATGACAGCGCTGCCCATGCAGACGTTTCCTCTCTACCTGAACCGCGGCAACGGGGAGTTTGACAACGTTACCGAGCGCAGCGGGTTGGCTTGGCAAACGCTGAAGAAGTCGGGGTGGTCGAACGCAGTCGTCGACCTCGACAACGACGGCTGGAAAGACCTGGTTGCCGCGTGTTCCGACGTGCTCGACACCATCGAACAATTCACGTCACGGCGATACGCGACTCCCAACGTTGTGCTGCGCAACCTGGGTAACGGGAAGTTTCAGGATGTCAGTGCGACAGCGGGCGAAGCATTTCAGTTGCCCGCAGTCCATCGCGGCATGGCGGTTGGCGATCTCGATAACGATGGCAAGATGGACGTCGTTGTTGTTGCCCTGAACAGCCAAGCCAAGGTTTTCCACAACATCTCCCAGAACGGCAATCACTGGATCCTGCTACAGCTTCGCGGCACCAAGAGCAATCGCATGGGCATTGGAGCGCGCATTCGGCTCACCGGCGAAGATGGATCGAAGCAGTACAGCGAAGTGACGACGAGCGTCGGCTATGCATCTTCCAGTGACAGCCGCGTGCACTTCGGGTTGGGCGCTTCGAAGAGCGCGAAAGAAATCGAAGTTCTTTGGCCGAGCGGAATTCGGCAAGTGCTTGAGAATGTTCAGGGCGATCGCCTCGTTTCGATCGAGGAGCCGAGTTCTTCTCCAAGCGCGGGGAAGAAGTGACTACTGCGGGGCTGGAATCACAGAGACGACGGGCTTTTCGCGTGTTTTTTTAATTCTCTCGAATTCTTGTTGTTCTTTCGCGGCGTCCGCTTTCCTGCCGGCGGCGCGATAGGCTTCCGCCAAGTCGAAGTGGTTCTCCGGGCTCTGGGGTTCCATGCGAACGGCAGTCTGTAATTCCTGGATGGCAGCCGCAGTTTGCCCGGCGGCGAGAAGAGTTCGGCCCAGTGCATTGTGAGCCAGGAAATAGTCAGGCGCGACTTTCACGACCTCGCGGGCGAGGGGGAGTGCTCCTTCGGAGTCGCCTTGCTTCAACTTGAGAAAGACGATCTGGACCCGCGCCACGATTTGTGACGGATTGATTTCGAGTTCCTTCTGAAATTCGCGCAGGGCGGCTTCCGGGTCGCTAACCAACAGACGCACACCATAGGCATAGTGCAGGTTCGGTTCTTTCGGATACTGGGCGATCAATTCCTGAAATGTTTTAAGCGACTCTTCCGGATGGCCGGCGAGGGAAGGCTCCCAGGATGCGCGACCGGCTTTCATAACGAGGTCTTTTTTGTCCGGCGGGAGGTCAGCCGGCAGAACCTGCATCCGAAGCGCATTGATGCCGACCGCTTCAATAATCGGCTCACTCACGTCCCCGACCCAGGAAAACGGCGCCAGGCGGTCATGCGCCCATTCAAACTGCCCGCTGAGGTTCAGCAGAATGGCAATGTGGTAGTTGACCGTCATCACCATCTCTGTGTTCGATCCCATGCCAAGCTCTTCTGCGCGAAGCAGTTGCTTCAATGACTCGGGATAATGGTGGAGTTGAAACTCGCAGAGGCCCATCAATGCCCGCGAGGAACCGTCCTTGACGTCGATCCGGCTGAGGTGCTGGAAGGCGTCCAGAGCTTGCGCATAGCGATGCAGGTCGTACAGGCCTGTACCGAGATACCACCATCCTTCGCCCCAGGAGGGGCGCAGTGTGACCGCCTTGCGGTAGAGCGTGACTTGCTCTTCGGTCTGTCCAGACTGGTGGGCCTGCTCGGCGCGCTGCTTGAGATCTGAGAATGACTCAGAGGGCGAGGCAGAATTGGCCTGCGCAGTGCAGGGAACGGCACTGAGGCAACCGAATGCGAGCACCCAGAGAATTATCTTTGCCAGCAATTCACGACTCTTTCGACGACATCACCAGCGGCTTGGCCGGAGACGTTAACTAGAATAGCAACATGGTACCCCTCCCCCCTCCCCCTTCCCGAGCTAAAATATCCGGAATCAGCGACTTAAGCTGCACTATCCGGGCAAAATCTTGAGCCCCAAGGGGTTAGAGGCAAAATATTCCGGACAAAGGAGTTAGGTAGCAGCCCCGGCCGGATTGCGTTGTCAATGAGCTATTGGACAATCAATGTAATTATCTTTTTGTGTGATGGTTTTGTCAAGGAGTTGAATCACAATGGGAAGTTTTCCTGTAAAAGAAACGGGGTGGCCGCGAGGCCACCCCGTACTCCTGGGGAAGGTACAGGAGGTTAGAAGGTGAACTTCACTGCAAACTCCATCACGCGACGGCCGACTTTGCCGAGAGGCTTGCCGTTGGTCGTTCCGTTGCTGTTGCACTCTGGTTGTCCCGGACTGCACGACGTGGGCTGAATGTAGCCGCCCGCACCGTCGCGAATCTGGTTGAGCCCGGTGAAGTTAAGGTTCAAGTCGCTCCCCAATCCGAATTGCGGCAGAGGATGGTTGAGGAAGTTGAACGCGTTGACACGGAACTGGACCCCCATGCTCTCTCGAATCTTGAAGTTCTTGTAGAGCGAGAGGTCGTGGTTCATGTACGCCGGGCCGTGAATGTACGGCCAGATGGATGGGCCGTTTTTCCCCGGGATGAAGTTTCCGTTTGCATCCTCGCCAGCAGGAATCGGCGAGGTGAAGCAGTTGGGGTTGAAATACTGACCACTCGCCAGACCGACTCTCGGATCGCAGAGGAGAATGGGCACGGCCCGTTGACCGCTGGTTCCGAAGACCTGATTCGCGCTGGCGTCGTAGGTAGCGTTGAGGTTGCCATTCGAATTGGGCTGAATGGGCGCGCCGCTCTGTACTTGCGAAATACCCGAGAACTCCCACCCGTTGATCACTCCGCTCAGGAACGGATTTCCATGAATGGGGCTGGGCAGGTGAACGACATAGGCGATGTTGAAGATGTGAGTGTGATCGTACCCAAGTGGAGCGTAATTGTTGCCGAGCACGAAGGCATCATTGATCTGACCATCGCCGGTTCCGTTGTTGGTTTGGCCGTCGCGGATGCCCATGACCTTGCTCCAGGTGTAGTTGGCCATGAAGGTGATCGGGCCCCGCTGCTTCTGCCAACTGATCATCATCGCGTTGTAGTTGGAGTAGCTGCCATGGGTGTTGATGACCAAGGCTTGGTCATAGTTCAAGTACGGGAAGTAATTATGGAGCAGGGACTGGGCCAGTGCGTTGCCGTTCGGATCCGAGTACTTGTTGCCGCTGGGTACTATGCATCCGTACAAGGTCGGGCCGCTGTTCATGTAGGCGCCGGTGCCAGCACGACCGTCTGCGCAGCTCTGTTCCCAAACATTTTCACCGGTCACGGGATCAGGTCCATAGAGGGCCCCAAGGGGAACCTTGTTGATGTTGGGATAGAACTGAACGTTGGTTCCATTTCCGGCGAGCAGGGCGTTCCGTGTCCGGTTGCCCTGGTATTGCAGTTCCAGGGTTGACTTCCACGGGAGCGCCTGGGAAACGATGACACTCCAGTTTTCGGTGTACGGAGTTTTGTTGTCGCCGAGCTTCAACACGCTGATATTTCCGTTGCCGGCAATCGCGGGCGAGAATGTTGCGGCGGCGCAATTCACCGCGTCCGCCATTTTTGATAGCGAACCGAGGTTGGAACAACTGGTGCTCCGGATTCCCTGCGGCTGATCCTGGCCGCCACCGATGTCATTGCCCGACACCTGCCAACGGTACACGCCAAACCCGCCACGCAGGACGGTCTTGCCGGTGCCGAACAAGTCGTAGGCCACGCCGATGCGAGGCGCATAGTAGAAGGTCGGAGAGGTCCAGCCTGAGAGAGGAACTTTGCTGTTTACGCCGTGCCAGGTCAGACCGGTCCACTGCGGGGAATTCTCAGTGTCGTTGCTGTAGAGAGACGGATCCCAACTGGCGATTCCTTTCCCGTTGTCAACGAACCACTGACCCTCGTGATCCAAACGGAGACCCAAAGTGAGGGTCATTTTCCGCGTCGCTTTCCACTGATCTTGCGCATACATCGAGATCTGGCGGTACTCCTGGAGATTGATGGGAATGTGTTCGTTCTGGGAGTAAGTACCATGGCCGAGCACAAAATCGGCCATTGCGTTCCCGGATGTGTTCCCGTTGTAGTTATCAAAATCGTAGATCCCCTGGCCCCACTGGTTGTAACCCTCCGTCTGGTTATTGGTGTTCTGATCCCAGTAGAAGCCAGCCTTCAGGGTGTGGGTTCCAATCACCTTGGAAACGTTGTCCGAAATGGAAGGTACGCGAGAGTCTTTACCAAAGGAGTTGTTGGCCCATCCGGTCTTGGGGAACCCGGGGGCGTAGTAAATGGGCATACAACCGCTGTTGCCTGATATCACGCAGCCGCCCCAACTCTGCATGTTCGGGAGTTGCGGCAGAATGTTGGCATCGAATGGTCCGTGTGCGGTGTACCCGTACGTGGCTGGATCCATGCCCTTGGGGTCGTTCGGTTGGAACGGATTGATGAAATAGGCGTAGCCAAACGTCAAGTCGTTGGTCAGCGTTGGGCTAAACACCGTCGTTACGCTTACGTTGGCGGTCCGTGACTTTTGCGGAGTTCCCATCCCGGTTGGGTAGGGAATCGTATTCCCCGGCCACCACCAAACGCCGACGTTGTTGATGTCTTTCTCATTCTGCCATGTGTAGCTGCCGGAGATTTTGGTGCTTTGCGTCACGTTGTAGTCGACACGCACGCGATATTCCCAGCGGTTCACCGGAGCGTTGTTGTTGTATTGAAAGTTGAAGGGGTCATCGAGAGTTGGGGTATGGTTTGGCATTGGGAAAGATTTGGCCAATGCCAGCGCGTTGGGGTCCATGACGCTCAGCGGGATGTAGCCACCCGAATTCTTCAATATCTGGCCTTCAGGCGAGGTGCAGTAGCCGCCATACCACCAATCACCAGTGTGCGAGGCACCGCAGGGAGCCTGGGCTGTGCCGTCGCGATTTGTATTGACAACTGAGCCGTCAGGATTGCGTTGTTGGTCCAAGTGGAGCGAAGCCAAGTAAGGCTCGGTGAAGTTACCGCAAGGGCCGTCGATTCCAGCGGCCTGACAGTCGGCCAAAGGTGCACCGCCCAACATGTCCGCAGTCGGAATCACGTTCTCGATGAGAGTTCCGACCGGCTGCTGCTTCATGTACTCGTATGCCGTGAAGAAAAACAGCTTGTCGCGGTTCTTATTGAAGTTTGTGCCCGGGATGATCACCGGCCCGCCGAGGGTGCCGCCCGGATAGTAATAGCTATCCTGAGGAGCTTTGAATCCTCGATTGTTGAACCACCAATCGTTCGCATTGAAGGTTCCGTTACGCGTGTACATGTAAGCGCTGCCGTGGAAGTCCTTGCCACCGCTCTTGCCGATGGCCTGGAAAGTTACCGGACCCTTTGCGGCTTCCGCGCCATAGGTCGCGTTCAGGATGGTGACTTCCTGGGTCATGTCCTGGTTGATGTTGGCGACCTGCGTTCCCTGGTTACCGGGATCGACGATCTGGGCACCGTCGGTGGTCATTGACAAACCGCCGTAGGGCTGTCCGCCACTGGCGCTGTACATTCCGATGGGACCGGTGTTGGTCTGCGTCGTCAAGCTGCTGAACTGAGTCTGATTCAGGCCGGTGTTCATACCCATGCCGGGCATGATCTTGATCAATTCGGCTGCATCGCGGCCCTGGATCGCCATCTCGGGCAGCATCTGGCTGGTGATGGTTTGGCGGCTTTCGCTGGTGGTCAGAGGCACGATCTCAGTTTCAGCCGAGACCTCGATCTTTTCCGTTTCCGCGCCCATCTTGAGGACGAGGTTGGACAGAGTGCGGTTCTCAGCCTGGTTGAAGACGACATCCTTCTGTTCCCAGCCACTGAACCCTTTCGCGGTGATGGTCACCGTATAAGAGCCGGGCTCTACGCCTGCGAAATAAAAGAATCCCTCGCCGTTGGTGACCGTGGTACGCGCCACGCCGGTGGATTGGTCTTTCAGAGAAACTTGTGCGCCGGCAACCACGGCTTGCGCCGGGTCATAGACGGTACCCGACAGAGATCCGCGCCGGACTTGGGCAAATAAGGATGGCTGAGCTACTAGCAGAATGATCGCCACCATCGCAATGACTACGAGGGTCATTCGCAACCAGTCAGAACCACGATGTTCTTCTGGGTGAATTGCTCTCATCTTTTTCCTCCATAGGCCACGATGCCTAGCAGTACCACTTCCCCGCGCTGAGAACTTCGGCTCAATCCGTCATGAAAGCCCGCAACTCTCGGTCGACAGAGACCGCAACTTCGGCACGACTGTCTAACAGAGCCGAAATCAAATGCCAAACCTGCCGCATAGCGTAAACGTTGCCGCCCTGGCGGACGTAAACGTTCCCACTTTTTCAGGCGGTGCCATTAAGCGGCAGATGTTCTGTATTGTCAAGCAAAAAAATCGATTCTGTAGGTAAATCTGGGAGAGAGGTAACTGCTATGTTTTCCTGTAGATTTGTACGAAATTGCGGATTGTCTCCAGGTCCGGTTTTCCCCTGTGAGCAGCACATGTTCGGCCCAATCGGGTCGTTGGCAGGCCAGGTTCTACGGAGATTGGTAGGGGCACCGATACGCGGAATTCAAGGGGGGCTGCGGTCGTCCTGCTTATTCTGGCTCGACCGGTGGCAGGGCCTTTTCCTTGCGCGCCAAAGGATCGTCTTTCATTGCGCGAACCGGCAGCTGAAGTTCCACGGTGCCGATGTAGGTTGACGCAACGTCCCCGATGCCCAGTCGCAAATAGCTCGCGTCGGCGGGCACATCCAATTCCTGGCGGAGGCGGAATCCATCGGACAGAACACTTCGATAGTTGACTGGTTTGAGGTCGGCGGTTGCCGTGCTCGCGGCCTGCAGCAGGCTCTTGCCTTCGCTGTCGAAAGAATTCGCCAGCAACCGGACGTTGCCATGGAGGTTGCCTTCCGGGCCCGGGTCAAAGCGCAGCGAACCGGCGGAAATCGCGTAGTCGACGCTGTAACGCTGCAGCTTGATCGTGGTGGGCGCGTTCTTGCCCTGCGCGCGAATGCCAACCTCCGCGGTGCTGACCGTCTTCGGATCGCCTACCGGCACCAGACGCACCTCGAAGGGAATCTGTCGCGATTCGGGCGCACCGTGCATCATTCCGGCGAGGCTGGCGGTCTGCAGTACCTGCTCTGATTTTTCCGGAAGGCGGTTGGGGTCCTCGGCGTAGTAGCCGGAGCGGTGGGAGACACGACGGTTGTGGCCTTCGACTTTTACGTGAATCTTGCGAAAGCGGCCGTCGTATCTCCGATTGGTCGGCGTGTAGGAAATTGTGTAGTAATCCGCGCCCTGCTCGACGGTCGCACGGAGTGCGTCCGTAATGTCGTTGCTTCCGTAGTAAGCCTTGCCGCCGGTCTGCTCGGCCACGAGGTCCATGGCGCTGTGTTCGGAATTGCGGCGCGTGGAATCTTCGATGCTGCGCTCGACAAATCCGTCCGCGGGGACAGCATGGTCGTTGGCCAAGTTGCGAGCTCCGGCCACAGCGATTGGGTCGAAGGCGCCACCACCCGCTTGTATTTGCTGGTTCATGCCCGAAACACCGGTCAGCGGCGAACTGGGGAGATTCTGGCTGACGGGCAGTTCGGTGGCGATGTCATACACCGTGTTGTTCATCACGCCGCGGACGTCCACGGGGTAGACAGCCACGTGAGCGGAGGCAAGAAGGTTCATGGTCTTGCTCACGAGGCGTACGAAGCTCCTCTGCGAGTGGAAGGGTCCCGCATCCAAGCCCTGCGTCGAAGCAAACTGACCCAGAGGAAACGCGGCCGACAGCCACAAGACCTTCTTGCGTCCCGGAACACCAGCCATATAGCGGGCCAGTTCCTCGAAGGCATGAATGGTCATGTATGTACGCATGTCGTTCTGACTCATTTGCTCGTCTTCG
>Ga0335084_10003968_pt1 | contig 14564 bp, 12 predicted proteins | sample Lox_Sample_44_FD_206721 | JGI IMG/M metagenome (GOLD analysis project Ga0335084, IMG submission 206721) | Soil microbial communities from Loxahatchee National Wildlife Refuge, Florida, United States - Lox_Sample_4.4 | ecosystem: Environmental > Terrestrial > Soil > Wetlands | place: USA...
CACCAGGACGCGACGATGCTGCTCGCCGGGATGTTCAACATCGGCATTCCCAGTGACGGCCAGCCGCATACGGCCGGCGGAGGGTGCGTCTGGGAACACGAGAGCCAGCTCGTCGGGGTCTGGCCGCATCTGCATTCCCGCGGCACGCACGTGGAGATGACGATCACGCATGGCGCGTCACCGACCACCGTGCTCGACCAGCCGTACGTGCTCGACCAGCAACCCATCATCCCGACGTCGTTCGCGCTCCATACGAGCGACTCCGTTCAGACGACGTGCACGTACGTCAACGACACCGGACACACCATCTTCTTCGGGGAGTCCTCTGGGGCGGAGCAGTGCTTCGTCGGGATGTACGTGTGGCCTTCGGACGGCCTCTCGATGTTCGACTGCGCATCAAACTGAGGGACGCCATGACGAGAGCACTTCGCGTAGCAGGCCCGGTCCTCTTCGTTCTCCTCGCGACACGTGCGGCCATCCCGGCCACGCCCGCCGACACGTGCGCGGCCGCCAAGCTCACAGCCGCCGGCAAGAAGGTCGTCGCCAAGCTCGCCTGCTGGGGCAAGGCCGTCAAGAGCGGCCTCGTGGCCGACGACGCCTGTCTCGCGAAAGCCGAGCAGAAGTTCACGACGGCGTTCGCTGCGGCCGAGGCGAAGGGCGGCTGCCGCACGATCGGCGACGCGACGCAGGTCGAAGGTCACGTCGACGACCTGGTCGCCATGCTCGTCGCCGACGAGCCCGGGGATTGCGGCGAGACCGGCGATGCGTGCGACCCGGCGGCGTGCTGTCCCGAGCTCGTGTGCGACACGTCGGCGGGGCCGCCGACCTGTCAGACCTCGACCACGACGACGACGGTCACCACGACGACCCTGGTGCCCTGCGCGCTCTCTCTATCGTGCGGAGGAAGCTGTCCGTCCGGCCTGCACTGCATCGCCCAGGGGGCGTTTCCGCCGTTCACCTGCACTTGCGCTCCCGATCCCAAGTAGCCGCGAGGGCCGGTGCTACGGACACGAGGTCGTAGCGCGTTCGCGGCTACAGCTCGGGGCTCGACGGCAGCGACGTCTCGCCCATGAGGTACGCGTCGACGCCGCGCGCGCATTCGCGCCCTTCCCAGATCGCCCACACGACGAGCGACTGGCCGCGGCGCGCGTCGCCGCAGGCGAACACGCCCGGCACCGTCGACTGGTAGTCGGGGCCCGCCTTCACGTTGCCGCGCTCGGTCAGCTCGCAGCCGAGCTGCGCGATCGCCGTGTCGGTCTCGGGGCCGAGGAAGCCCAGGGCCAGCAGCACGAGCTCGCACGGCAGCTCGAACTCGCTGCCGGGAATCTCCTTCATGACCGGACGGCCGTTCTCCTGCGCCCAGTCGAGCCGCACGCCGCGCAGCGCCCGCACGCGGCCCTGCGCATCGGCGAGGAAGGCCTTGGTGTTGATGCTGAAGTCGCGCATCACGCCTTCCTCGTGCGAGCTCGAGGTGCGCAGGATCATCGGCCAGTTGGGCCACACGTGGGGCGGGCGGTCCTTCGGCGGCTCGGGCAGGAGCTCGAACTGGTGCACCGAGACGGCGCCGTGGCGGTTCGAGGTGCCGAGGCAGTCCGAGCCGGTGTCGCCGCCGCCGAGGATGACGACGCGCTTGCCGGTCGCCAGGATCTGCCCGGTGATCTCGTCGCCCGCGACGACCTTGTTCTGCTGCGGCAGGAACTCCATCGCGAAGTGGATGCCCGCGAGCTCGCGGCCGGGCACGGGCAGGTCGCGGGGCTTGGTGGCGCCCCCCGAGAGCACGACGGCGTCGAACTGGCGCCGGAGCTCGTCGGCCGCGACCGTCACGCCGACGTGCACGCCGGTGCGGAAGGTCACCCCCTCGGCCGCCATCTGCTCCATGCGGCGGTCGATCAGGTGCTTCTCCATCTTGAAGTCCGGGATGCCGTAGCGGAGCAGCCCGCCGATGCGGCTCTCGCGCTCGAAGAGCGTGACGTCGTGTCCCGCGCGCGCGAGCTGCTGCGCGCAGGCCATTCCGGCCGGGCCCGATCCGACGACGGCGACCTTCTTCCCGGTCTTCCGCTCGGGGAGCTGCGGCGTCACCCAGCCCTCCTTGAAGGCGTAGTCGATGATGCTCTTCTCGATCAGCTTGATCGTGACCGGGTCGTTGTTGATGTTGAGGACACACGCCTCCTCGCAGGGCGCGGGGCAGATACGCCCGGTGAACTCGGGGAAGTTGTTCGTCGAGTGCAGGCGATCGATCGCGTCCTTCCAGCGGTTGCGGTACACGAGATCGTTCCAGTCCGGGATGATGTTCCCGAGCGGGCAACCCTTGTGGCAGAACGGAATGCCGCAATCCATGCAGCGCGCGCCCTGGATGCGCAGCTCCTCCTCGGGCATCTTCTGCTCGAACTCGTGCCAGTGCTTGAGCCGCTGCGGCACCGCCTCCTTGTGCGGCGTCTCGCGCTCGTACTCGAGAAAGCCCGTGATCTTACCCATGGAGCCTTGCCATCCTAGATCGCGGCGACGCGCGCCGCATCGGTGTCGAGGTGCTGCCGTGCGAGCACGGCCTTGTAGTCGGTCGGCATGACCTTCACGAACCGCGTGCGCACGCGGTCCCACTCGCCCAGGATGCGCGCCGCGACGGCGGACCCGGTGAGCGCGCCGTGGCGCTCCACCAGCTCCCGCAGCGTCCGCTCGTCCTGCGCGGTCAGCGGGTCGAGCCCGACCATGCCCTTGTTGCAGTGGCCTTCGAAGGTGCCGTCCTCGTCGAGGACGTAGGCGACGCCGCCCGACATGCCGGCCGCGAAGTTGCGCCCGGTCTTGCCGAGCACGACGACCGTGCCCTTCGTCATGTACTCGCAGCCGTGGTCGCCGACGCCCTCGACGACGGCCGTCGCGCCGCTGTTGCGGACGCAGAAGCGCTCGCCCGCCTGGCCGCGCAGGAAGACCTCGCCGCCCGTCGCGCCGTACAGCGACACGTTGCCGACGATGATGTTGTCCTCGGCGACGAAGCTCGCCCGCTTGGGCGGGTACACGACGACGCGCCCGGCCGAGATGCCCTTCGCGAAGTAGTCGTTCGCGTCGCCTTCGAGCTCGACCGCGATGCCCGGCGCGAGCCAGGCGCAGAAGCTCTGGCCGGCCGAGCCCGTGAACTTCAGCCGGATGGTGTCGGGCGGCAGGCCCTCGGCGCCGTGGCGGCGCGAGACCTCCGCCGACAGCATCGTGCAGGCCGTTCGGTTTCGGTTCGTGATCGGCAGGTCCAGTGTCACCTTCTCGCGTCGCTCGAGCGCCGGCGCCGCCCTGGCGATGAGCGTGCGATCGAGCGCCTTCTCCAGGCCGTGGTCCTGCGTCGTGACGCACCGGATCGCGACCTCGGGCGGCACGTCCGGCTTGTGGAGGATCGCGGAGAGGTCGACGCCCCGCGCCTTCCAGTGCTCGGAGACGTCGCGCACGTCGAGCGCGTCGACGCGGCCGACCATGTCCGCGACGGTGCGGAACCCGAGCTCGGCCATCACCTCGCGCAGCTCCTCGGCGAGGAACATCATGTAGTTGACGACGTGCTCGGGCTTGCCTTCGAACTTCTTGCGCAGCCGCGGGTCCTGCGTCGCGATGCCCACGGGGCAGGTGTTGAGATGGCAGACGCGCATCATGATGCAGCCCGTCGCGACGAGGGCCGACGACGCGAAGCCGTACTCCTCGGCGCCGAGCAGCGCCGCGATCGCGACGTCGCGCCCGGTCTTCAGCTGGCCGTCGGTCTCGACCCGGATGCGGCCGCGGAGGTCGTTGGCCACCAGGATCTGCTGCGTCTCGGCGAGGCCGAGCTCCCACGGGATGCCGGCGTGCTTGATCGAGGTCAGCGGTGACGCGCCCGTGCCGCCGGAGTCGCCGCTGATCAGGACGACGTCGGCCTTCGCCTTCGACACGCCGGCCGCGACCGTCCCGACGCCGACCTCGGCCACCAGCTTCACGCTGATGCGCGCGCGGTCGTTCGAGTTCTTGAGGTCGTGGATGAGCTGCGCGAGGTCCTCGATCGAGTAGATGTCGTGGTGCGGCGGCGGCGAGATCAGGCCGACGCCGGGCGTCGAGTAGCGGATCCTGGCGATGTACTCGTCGACCTTGTGGCCGGGGAGCTGGCCGCCCTCGCCGGGCTTCGCACCCTGCGCCATCTTGATCTGCAGCTCGTCGGCGTTGACGAGGTAGTAGCTGGTGACGCCGAACCGTCCCGACGCCACCTGCTTGATGGCGCTACGGCGCAAGTCGCCGTTCGGATCGCGCTGGTAGCGGACGGAGTCCTCGCCGCCTTCGCCGGTGTTCGACTTGCCGCCGATCCGGTTCATGGCGATGGCGAGGTTCTCGTGCGCCTCGCGCGAGATCGAGCCGAGCGACATGGCGCCCGTCTTGAAGCGCTTGACGATCTCGGACGCCGGCTCGACGTCGTCGATGGGGATCGGCGTGCCCGGCTTGAAGCGCAGGAGCCCGCGAATGGTGCACAGGCGCCGGCTCTCGTCGTTCGCCGTCGCCGTGTACTCCTTGAAGAGGCGGTAGTCGCCCTTGCGCACCGCGTGCTGGAGCTTCGCCACGGTGTTGGGATTGTACATGTGGTGCTCGCCGCGGCGGCGCCACTGGTACTGGCCGCCGACGTCGAGCTCGCCGTCGAGCGCGGGCGAGACCTGGAACGCGTAGTCGTGGCGGCGCTGGGCCTCCTCGGCGATGACGTCGAGGCCGATGCCCTCGATGCGCGACGCGGTCCAGGTGAAGTAGCGGTCGATCACCCGGCGGGAGAGACCGATCGCCTCGAAGATCTGCGCGCCACGGTAGCTGTGCAGCGTCGAGATCCCCATCTTGGTCATGACCTTCAGGACGCCCTTGTCGATCGCCTTGCGATAGTTCTTGAGCGCCGTCTCCTGGTCGACGTCGCGGATGACGCCTTCCATCTCCATGTCGCGCAGGGTCTCGTAGGCGAGATACGGGTTCACCGCGCCCGCGCCGTAGGCGAGGAGCAGGCTGAAGTGCTGCACCTCGCGCGGCTCGCCCGACTCGAGCACGATGCCGACGCGCATGCGCGTGCCTTCGCGGATGAGATGGTGGTGCACGGCGCCGACGGCCAGCAGCGACGGGATCGGCACCTTGCGCTCGGAGACGCCGCGATCGGAGAGGACGAGGATCGTGTAGCCCTGTGTCACGGCGTCGGAGGCGCGCTCGCACAGCTCGTCGAGGGCGGCCCCGAGCCCCTCGCCGCCGAGCTTCGCGGGAAACAGGATCGGCAGGGTGATGGCGCGCAGCGATCCCTCGTCGAGCGCCTTCACCTGCGCCAGCTGCTCGTCGCTGAGGATGGGGCTCTTCAGCTGGAGCTGCGCCGCGTGCTCGGGCGTCTCCTCGAAGAGGTTCTGCTGCGGCCCGATCGTCGTCTGCACCGACATGACGAGCTCCTCGCGGATCGGGTCGATCGGCGGGTTCGTCACCTGCGCGAAGAGCTGCTTGAAGTAGTTGAACAGGAGCTGCGGGCGGTCCGACAGGACGGCGAGCGGTGTGTCGGTACCCATGGAGCCCACCGCCTCCTGGCCGTTCAGGGCCATCGGCGTCATGAGGATGCGCAGATCCTCGATCGTGTAGCCGAACGCCTGCTGGCGGGTGAGGAGCGTGTCGGGCGAATGGGCCGGCGCGAGGACCTCGGCCTCGGGCAGGTCGTCCAGGTGCTTCAGGTTGAGGTCGAGCCACTGGCGGTACGGCTTGCGTACCGCCATGGACTCCTTGATCTCCTCGTCGCCGACGATCCGTCCCTGCTCGGTGTCGACCAGGAACATGCGACCGGGCTGCAGGCGATCCTTGTGCTCGACGTTCTCGGGCGCGATGTCGAGCACGCCGACCTCGGACGCCATCACGACGAAGCCGTCCTTGGTGACGACGTAGCGCGACGGCCGCAGGCCGTTGCGGTCGAGGACCGCACCCACGACCCGACCGTCGGTGAAGGCGATCGAGGCCGGGCCGTCCCACGGCTCCATCAGGCACGCGTGGTACTCGTAGAACGCGCGCTTGCTCGGGCCCATGCTCTCGTGGCCCTGCCACGCCTCGGGGATCATCATCATGACCGCGTGCGGCAGCGAGCGCCCGGTGTGGACGAGGAGCTCGAGCGCGTTGTCGAAGTTTCCCGAGTCGCTGGTCGCGGGATCGCAGATCGGGAAGAGCTTCATGACGTCGTCGAAGTCGGGGGAGGCGAACATCGCCTGGCGCGCGTGCATCCAGTTGACGTTGCCGCGCAGCGTGTTGATCTCACCGTTGTGCGCGATGAACCGGTAGGGATGCGCGCGGTCCCACGACGGGAACGTGTTGGTCGAGAAGCGCTGGTGGACGAGCGCGATCGCCGACACGAACAGGGGATCGACCAGGTCGTGGTAGAAGGCCGGGATCTGCTCGGGGAGCAGCAGGCCCTTGTAGACGATCGTGCGCGCCGAGAGGCTCGGCATGTAGAACCGCTCCGATTCCGGCATGGTCGAGGTGCGCACGAGGTTCTCGACCCGCTTGCGGATGACGTACAGCTTGCGCTCGAGGGCCGTGGGGCCCTTGGTGTGGCGGCCGGCGCCGACGAACACCTGGCGAATGACGGGCATGGCCTTCTGCGCGACCGGACCCGGCTTCGTCTCGTCGATCGGGACGTGCCGCCAGCCGAGGACCTTCTGGCCCTCCTCGCGCACGACCTTCTCGATGATGCGTTCGCACTCGTTGCGCTGGTGCACCTCGGCGGGGAGGAAGACCATCCCGACGCCGTAATCGCCGGGCGCCGGCAGGTCGATGCGAAGCGACTTCGCCTCGCGCCGCAGGAACGCGTCGGGCATCTGCATGAGGATGCCCGCGCCGTCGCCGGTCAACGGGTCGCAGCCGCACGCCCCACGGTGCGTCAGGTTCTGGAGAACCGTCAGCCCCTTCTGCACGATGTCGTGCGACCGCTCGCCCTTCACGTTGACGACGAATCCCACCCCGCATGCGTCGTGCTCGATCCGCGGGTCCCTCAGCCACTGTGTGCTTCGTTGCGCCATGCTACGCTCTCCGCAGATGTCCGGTTCCCTCGCTCGAGCGCCGCGTGCGCCGGGTGTGCGTGGGCGGCACGGTGTCCTCGGGCTCGAGGCCGAGCTGCACGCGCTCGATGTGGGTCGACAGGACGACGGTCGTTTCGGTCCGCGCCACGCCGTCGATGGAGCGGATCTTCGAGATCAGCCGCTCGAGCGTCGACGTGTTCGCGGTCTTCACCTTGAGCAGGAAAGTGAACGCCCCGGTCACGTGATGGCACTCGAGAACGTTCTCGACCGCGGTCACCTGCTGCTCGAACGCTTCGATCGAATCGGGATTGGTGGTAAGGACGCCGATGAATGCGGTGACGTCGAGGCCGATGCGACGCCCGTCGAGGATGGCGTGGTAACCGGTGATGACGTTCGCGGCCTCGAGCTTCTTGATGCGCTCGAGCACCGCGGGCGCCGAGAGCCCCACCTGCTCGCCCAGACGCGCGAGCGGAGTGCGGCAATCCTCCTGCAAGAGCGACATGATGCGGAGATCCGTGTCGTCTGGCGCGGCGTCTGCGTTGGCTCCGAATCTCATAAGGTGCTCCTGGGGGTTTAGTCCACTTTTATTCAGGATCTTCCATGCGTGTCAATGGTTTATTAGGCATGCCAAAGGGGGAAGCATGAGGGCAGCCATGGCGTCGATCGGGGTGGCTCTGGCCGTGACCATGGCCGCGGCGCAGCCGGTCTCGCAGCGCATCACCGCGGCGGACACGGCGCTCCTGTTCGGCGGTGCGGACGCCGAGGGCGGCATCGGCGATTGGTACGTGTCCAACGGCGTCGTGCAGGCGATCGACCAAGACGAGGGCGTCGCTGGTGACCGCGAGCGGCACCGAGCCGCGGAAGCGCGCCGTGCCGCCGCTCGATGACGCCCGCCGCGCCACACGGTTCCGCAGGGCGTGGTCGCCGTGCTCGACGCACGCACCGACGAGCCGGTCGTGCGCTACGGACGGGAGGGCGCCGTCGTCGCCCTAACCGGGGCGCGGTAGCCGGCGGCGCGGCGAGCGTGCTAGACGCCGCCGGAGGAGGGCCGGATGGCGAAGGCACGCAAGCGCAAGAAGACGAAGGCGAGCGGGCGCAAGCGGGCTTCCGGGCGCGCGACCAAGCCGAAGAAGCGGGCGAAGCGCCGCCCCAAGCGCTCGGCGAAGCCCAAGACCCGCACGCGGCGCGCCGCCAAGCCGAAGGCGCGCGCCAAGCGTCGCGTCGCGCCGCGCACGAAGGTGCGCGCGATGGCCTCGCGACCTCCGCAGCCCGCAACCGCGGCGTTCGCGCCCCCTCCTATCGCGCCGGCGGCGGTGCCGGCGGACGGGCTACGCGCGAAGGTCGAGGCCTCGCTCGTCGCCCGCGGCTACCATCCACCGGAAGCGACGGTCGTCGACGTGCTGACGTCGATCGGACACGGCTACGAGCAGGGTCCCTCGGCGCCGCCGGCGGGATTGAATCTCGACATCGACGGCCCGGTGTCCGACGGCCTCGCCGATCGCTACGCCAAGGGCGACCGGGCGCCGTTCCCGGTCCGCTCGGCCCATCGCCACCCGGTCCGCTCGACGGTCGACTTCAACCTGGTACAGCTCGGCCTCGGCTCGACGAGCGAAGCGGCGCGCGAGGCGCTGACGTCGTTCTGCCTGGGCTCGTGGAATCCCGACGCCGATCCGATCACGATGCGCGACGCCATCGCCGGACCGGTCGTCGCCTGGTATCGCACCGGGCTCGGCTGAGCCCGGGGGCCTTCACGCGCGCGGAACGATCCCCTTCGACGCGAGGTAGTCGACTACCTTCGCGACCGCCGCGTCGACCGACAGCTCGTGCGACTCGAGCGTGAGCTCGGGCTTCGCCGGCGCCTCGTATGGGGCCGAGATGCCGGTGAACTCCTTGATCTCGCCGGCGCGGGCCTTCTTGTAGAGGCCCTTCACGTCACGCTGCTCGCAGACCTCGACCGGGCAGTCGACGAAGATCTCGACGAAGTCGCCGGGCTTCATGAGCGCCCGCACCTGATCGCGATCGGCGCGATAGGGCGAGATGAAGGCCGTGATCGCCACCAGCCCGGCGTCGGTGAAGAGCTTCGCGACCTCACCGATGCGGCGGATGTTCTCGGTCCGGTCCTCGGGCGAGAAGCCCAGGTTCTTGTTGAGGCCATGCCGGATGTTGTCGCCGTCCAGGATGTACGTCCGCACGCCGCGCTCGCACAGGCGCTTTTCGAGGTCGACCGCGATGGTCGACTTGCCGGAGCCCGAGAGCCCCGTCAGCCACACGGTCGCTCCCTTGTGTCCGTTCAGCTTTTCGCGGTCGTCGCGGTTCACGGCACCCTGGTGCCAGACGATGTTCGTTGCCTTCTGCTCAGCCATAGGGGCGAGAGCATTATCGGGGTCGGTCGGGCGGGGCAAGCCTACGCGTAGGCCCTCGACATTCGGCGGCCGCTCGCGACGCGTGGTGGTTCCGCGAAATGCCGTGGGCCGTCGTGGGCGGCGGCCGCGGCGTGCGTTCAGGGCCAACTCGCCGATCCGTCGCAGGATTCCGGATCGGCGACGCCCACGATCGGCCTCGGTACGAGCGTTGCTCTACCGAACCGCATGCTGCGAATCACACGCCTCCCCGGAGCCGACCGGACCACCCACCTGCGCGCCGAAGGACGCATCGTCGCGCAGAGCGCGGCCGAGCTCGATCTCGCGTGCCGCCGCGCTCCTGGCCAGGGCCTCGTGCTCGACCTCGCACGAGTGACCTTCGTCGACGCCGTCGGAACCGAACTGGTCCGAGGCCTCGCCCGCGAGGGCGCGACGCTGGTCGGATCCTCGTCGTTCGTCCGCGAGCTGCTGGGCACGCGCGAGGCCGAGACCGGCGACCCCGAAGAGGCGCCGCTCGTGGCCCGCCTGCGGGGCGGCGACGCGGCGGCATTCGAGGCACTCGTGCGCGCCCATGGCGGCCGCCTCCTCGCGGTCGCGCGTCGCATGATGGGGGGCAACGAAGCCGACGCGCGCGACGTCGTGCAGGACGCGCTCCTCCAGGCGCACCGGGCCATCGCGAGCTTCAACGGCACGTCGCGGCTGTCGACGTGGCTGCACCGCATCGTCGTCAACGCGGCCTTGATGAAGCTTCGCTCGCGCCGCCGCCGTCCCGAGGAGTCGATCGACGACCTGCTGCCGCGCTTCGACGACGACGGGCATCGCCTGGAGGCGAGCAGCGAGTGGGCGACGCCGGGCGAGGAGGCGGCGCAGCGACGGGAGACCCGCGCGATGGTGCGCCGTCTGATCGATCGCTTGCCCGAGAGCTACCGCACCGTCCTCCTCATGCGCGACATCGAGGATCTCGACACCGAGGAGGTGGCGGAGGCGCTCGGGATCACGGCCAACGCGGTGAATGTGCGCCTGCACCGCGCGCGGCAGGCGCTGAAGGCGCTGGTCGAGCGGGAGCTGGGCGTCGGCAGGACCGGCGTGCCGACCGCCGTCGCATCCTGATCGGGCCTTGCCGGCGCGGCCGCTTTCCCATTAGAGGTCGCGCCATGGTGGAGAGCGTTCCGGAGCGCCTGCACGGGCCTCTGGATGGGGTCGCGCGCCTGGCGCCTCTCATTCGCGAGCACGCAGAGCGCTCGGAGCGCGAGTCCCAGCTCGCAACGGAGGTCGTCGAAGCGTTCCACGAGGCGGGGCTCTTCCGGGTCCTCCTGCCGCTCGAAATGAAGGGCAGCGGCCTCACGATCCCCGAGACGCTCCGGGTCTACGAGGCCGTCGCCCGCATCGACGGCTCCTGCGGCTGGAACCTCGCCATCTGCGCCGACGGTCCCGTGTTCGGCCACTTCCTGCCGCACGCGACGTATGACGAGATTTTCGGCGACCCGCGCGCGCTGATCGGCGGATCATTGAACCCGATGTCCACGCGCGCCGTCCGGTGCGATGGAGGTTGGCGCTTTTCGGGGAAGGCCACGTTCGTGAGCGGCTCGGCGCAGCTCACCTGGGTCATGTCGTCCGGGATCGTGTTCCGCGACGGCGCGCCCGAGATGGGGTCGAACGGCATTCCCGTCATGCGGTCGGGGGTGTTGCCCAAGCGCGTGTGCACGGTGCTCGACACGTGGTCGGTCAGCGGCATGCGCGGGACGGGCAGCAACGACTGTGCCTTCGAGGACGTGTTCGTCCCCGACGCGTTCACGTTCGATTGGCCGGATCCGCGCTCGTCCTGGCAGCGCGGGGCGTTCGCCGCCGTTCCGCTCGTGACCCAGTTGGGTGGCGGTCTCGCGTCGGTCGCGCTCGGCATCGCACAGCACGCGATCGATGCGCTCGTGGAGCTGGCGACGACGAAGGTCCCGGCGGCCACGCGCGCGACGCTCTGCGAGCGGCCCCTTGCCCAGATCCAGGTCGCCCAGGCCGAGGGGCTACTGCAGGCGGGGCGCGCGTACCTGTGGAGCGCGAACGAGGAGGCGTGGCGCAGAGGCGAGGCGGGTGCGCCATTCGGCGCGCCGGAGCGCGCCGCGGCGCGGCTGGCTTCGGTGACGGCGGCGAAGCTCGCTGCCCAGGCCGTCGATCTCGTCTACGACGCCGCGGGCGCGACGTCGATCCAGAAGTCGTCTCCGATCGAGCGCTGCTGGCGCGACGTCCACGCCGTCACGCAGCACGTGATCCTCAGCACCGGCCGCTTCGAGATCGTCGGCCGCGTCCTGTTCGGCCTCGACCCGGGCGCGCCGATCATCTGATGGCCGGCCACGCCGCACGCTACTTCTGGTACCAGCGTCCGTCGTCGGCCTCGAGCCACTCGTCCGGATAGGAGCGCAGGCGCCACTGCTCGGCGTAGTCGTGCTGGACGAGGTCGAGCGGCTTCGCGTCGCGACGCGCGACGTAGCGGTAGACCTCGTCGCGGCTCGCGTTCTCGCGCCTGACGAGCTCCTCGGCGCCGGGAAACCGATCGTCGATCCCGGTGGTGCGGGCTTCGAGGAGCCCGCGCGCGTTCTCGCCGACGAGCCGGAGGTTCTTCATGGCCTGCACGTCACCGGAGCGCAGGCGCTGCTCGGCGACCGCCGCGCCGATGCGGGCGCGCTCCGCGTCGGCCTCGGTCGACTCCGCGATCCCGAGCGTCTCCTGCAGGAAGCGCGTGACCTCGCCGCCGAGCTCGACCGACATGCGCGTGCCGCGTGTGTTGACGAGATCGCCGCGGCCCTTCGCCACCTGCGTCCCCGTGCCGGACGCCGCGACGTCGAGCCCGGCCAGGCCCGGCAGGGCCAGGCGATCGAACGGCGCCGCGCGCCCGAGGTCGGTGCCGCGCGCCGACGCCGTCGCCGACCAGACGAGGGAGAAGTTCGCGCCCACCCAGCCGTTCGCGTACGACGCGCCCACCTCGCTGCCGAAGCGCAGGTCGGCCTTCGCCTCGGCGTCGCGACTGACGGCGGCTCGGACGGGTGGAGCCGGCATGATCGTCAAAGACAACCACGGGTTCCGCGCGCGGGTCCCGTTCCAGACGAGCTCCTCGGCCTTGACGCTGCGGACGACGTTCTCGTCGCCCGTCTGCGGCGGCCAGTTGAAGCGCAGGTCGCCGCGGAGGCCCCGGACGTGCAGGCCGTACTCGGGGAGATCCCAGTCCGGCTCGGCGACCTTCAGCTCGGTGCGCAGCAGGAACGCGCCGTTCGGATCGAGCGGCACGTCGCTGGCGTCGGTGCTGAACTTGAAGGGAAGGCGGAGCTGCACCACGCCCCAGGAGCTGAGGGCCATCTCCAGCCCCTCGACGTCGAAGCGCGAGAGCACGAACGGCGCCTCCGCCGCGGACGGCACGCCCGACGCCGCCACGGCCGTCGCGGCGGGCCGCGCCCCCCCCAGGTCCTCGACGAGGTGGAACCAGTCCTCGCCGATGTGGAGGACCGGATGCTCGATCCGCAGCTCACCGATCCGTCGCGCCGCGAGGTCGCGCCAGGTGAAGCGCACGACGACCGCGTCCACGGTGACGAGCGGCGCCATCGGGCCGTAGGCGGCGCTCATGACGACCTGGTCCGCGCGCAGCGTCTGCGGCGCGTCGTCCTGCGGGTTGGCGCCGAGGTTGCCGAGATGGACGTCGTGCAGCACGAGCGCGCTGTCGCGGGCGAAGCGCAGCGGGATGGACGTGCCACGCGCCGAGAGGTTGTCGACGTGGACCGTGATGTCCGAGACGGCGAGCGTTCCGATGCGGTACGGCGTGGACGAATCCGACGGGGCGGCGGAGCCCGCCGCGTTCGAGAACGCCTCGCCGAGCCAGAGCTCGGGCCCGCGGATCTCGACCTTCTCGATCCGGCGATTCCACCAGAGGTCCAGCGGCCGGTACTCGACGTCGATCTCGGCGACCCGCAGGAAGACCGGCCGTGCGCTCGTGTCGGCGTCCGAGAGCTTCGGCGCCGCCATCTTCACGTTGACCATCTGGACGTGACGCAGATCGAAGCGGGTGAACTCGCCGGCCGCGAGCCCGAGGCTCTGGCGCAGCGTGTCCCCGAGCAGCCCGGCGAGGAGCCCCGCGCCGCGGTCGCCGCCACACCCCGCGAGGATCCCGACGGCGAGGAGGAGACCCCGAAGGCGGCGCGCGGCCACGCTACAGGATCATCGGCGGGCGGGGCGCTGTCAAAGGCAGAGCGTGCCGTCGACGACCGTCAGCGCCGTGCCGCCGATCTCGACCGTGCGCCCTTCGCGAGCGACCGCGACGTCGACGATGCCGTCGCGACCGAGCTCGCGTCCCTGGCTCGCGCGATAGCGCTCGCCAGTCTCGGCGACGAGGCCGCTGACGCCGAGGTAGGCGCCCACCGAGGCGTTGCCGCTGCCGCAGACCGGATCCTCCGGCACGCCGGCCGCGGGCGCGAACGACCGCACGGCGATCGGGTTGCCACGCGCGCCGAGCGCGAAAACGGTGATGCCGGAGGCGCCGATCGTGCGCGACAGGCGATCGATCTCCGCGAGGTCGGGCCCGAGCGCGCGCACCGTCGCCTCGTCGGCGAGACGCGCGACCACCCACAGCGGCCCCACGTCGATCACCATCGGGGCCTCCACGGGCGCCGCCCCGAGCATGCGCGCCACCGTGTCGCGCTCGAGTGCGAGCTCACGCCGGACCTTCGGGTCGGGAACGCGCACCGAAAGCCGCCGTCCCTCGACGCGGATCGGCAGCACGCCGGCGCGGCATTCCTGATGGAGAAGATCCGCCTTCGGCTTTGCGATTCCTGCTTCGAGCACCGCGTGCGCCGATCCGACCGTCGGATGTCCGGCGAAGGGCATCTCCGAGCGCGGCGAGAAGATTCGCAGCCGGTAGTCCGCACCGGCCGCGGTCGGCGGCAGCACGAACGTCGTCTCCGAGAGGTTCGTCCACGCCGCCAGCCGCTGCATCGTCGCCTCGTCGAGCCCCCCCGCATCGAGCACGACCGCCACCGGGTTCCCCGCGAGCGGAACCGACGTGAACACGTCCACCTGCTTCCATCTCCTGACCATGAGCCGAGCTAGCCCGAGGGGTGCGCCGAGGCAAAACCGGCGACGTTGCATCGTCCCGGCGGAGCGGGTGCCGGGGGTGCAGCGCCGAGCGATTATCGGGGAGCGAACGCTGCACCCC
>Ga0335084_10003975_pt1 | contig 14550 bp, 9 predicted proteins | sample Lox_Sample_44_FD_206721 | JGI IMG/M metagenome (GOLD analysis project Ga0335084, IMG submission 206721) | Soil microbial communities from Loxahatchee National Wildlife Refuge, Florida, United States - Lox_Sample_4.4 | ecosystem: Environmental > Terrestrial > Soil > Wetlands | place: USA: Florida...
GCAGAAACGGCGACTTGAGGCTCAAGTCTTCATTGTGTGCCACGCCATTCTTGATCGCGAAGGTCGCCGACAAATCGGAGAAATCGGTTTTTTCCTTCTGACTGCCGCTGCCCTCCGCGTCCTGTCCGCCAAATTTGGCTTTCACTGTGCGCACCGCACCCGCCAGATCGATGCCTTTGATCGCGCCATCGCGCAGCTCCATGCGGACATTTCCGTTCAACGCCCGCTTGAGCTGGCTGACCAGCGTCCCGGCCGTGGTCACATCGAGTGTAACGTTGCCTTTGCCTTCCAGCACGTCCTTGTTCGCGGCATCGCGCAGCAGCGGCCCGATGCTGATCCCGTTGAGCTTCTGCTGCACGGCATACTGGTTGGTGTTGGCATTGACCATCAGCGTGCCGGCCACACTGCCTTGATAAAGCTTGGCCGCGAGCGGGTTGACGTCGATCCGACCGTTGTGCGCCTTGACGTCGACGCGGATATTGGCGGCCTTGACGTTCTCCACTTGCAGCTGTCCGATCTTCAACTTGCCGTTGAGCTCCAACGTCTTGAGCGCCGATACATCGATCGGTTTTTCCGGCTCCTTTGCCTTGCCCTGCGGCTTCTCGGGTGCGCCGCTCGGCTTGGGTGGCAGATACTTGTCCACATTCAGCTGATCGATCGCCACATCGAAGCTATACGCAGGCGCGCTGAATTTCTCCAGACCCAGCTTCGCCTGAATGTTGCTCTGATCGAACGTGGTCGCCAGATCGGCAGCCACAACCTGCTTGTCGAGATCGGCGCGCACCCAGCCCGACAGCGGGACCTTCATGGTCTTCTGCGGAATGGTCGGTCCGCTCACAGTGAAGGCCGCGGCAATCTTCGCGAGCTCAAACAGCCTGCGTTCGAGGTTACCAGTCACGGGCGTGCTGAGCGTGCCCTTAACCCCATTGTCCTGCTGGCGCGCGTCGACATCGAGCGTGAGCGCAGCGATCTTGAGCGCCTTGGCTGATCCTTCCACACCGGACAGCTTCAGCACGACGTTGGCATTGCGTTGCGCACCGTCCAGCTTGGCGGTCAAAGTAGCCGATTCGCCTTTGGCATGATCCGGGTTCACATCGAGTCTCGGCGCCTGCAGATGCACTTCGATGTTGTCGGCGCCGCTCTTGCCTTTGGCGTTGAATGTGAGGCCCTCGAGCGCCACCATCTGACTCGGGAGATTCACGCGCAAATGCGGCACTTTGAAGTCGCTGTCGGTGAGCTGGAGCGAGCCGAGCGTCGCACTGGCGTTGCCGGCCAGACCCTCGATTGCCAGCTGCTCAGGACCGGATTCCACACTGGGCGCGGACACTTTGACCACATAGCGGTTCGCACCCTGCGCCGCTTTGCCGTCCAATGCCAGTTGCACAACCTTCATACGCTGAGTGGCGCCATCGGCATCGATGTCGGCCTTCAACTTGACCGCGATACCGCTGTACGCGAGCGCCGTACCCTCGATATCGACATCCAGCGACTTGAAACTGTACTGCTGCTTCGCCAGATTGAAGGTCAACATGCCAGTGAGGCCGGCTTTCAAGTCGAGCTTAGGTTGCGTACCCTTCACCAGGAGGTTGACTTCGACGCGGCTCGGCACGTCCTCGGCGATACGGCCGGTTTTGAATTCGGTCAGCTGCACAGCAACGTCGTTGCCCGCTGCCTCATCCTTCCACAACACCGCCGCATTCGTGATGCGCACACCGGAGATATCCAGCTTGACCGGCGGCGCGCCGGGCCCCGTCTCCTTCTTGCCCTCAGGCTTGGTTTCGCTCTCCTCTCCTCCGGCAAGATCGGAGAAATTCGTGCTGCCATCCCGATTCTTCACCAGGTGTGCCGTCAACCCATCCAGGTGCACCTCATCGACAACGACACGCTTGGAAATGAGCGGCATCAGGGCAACGTAGACCTGAGCATTCTCCACGCCGGCGAAATTCTTCTCGCTGTTGCGTTCCGATAAGGTGATCTTGCCGACCTGCGCACCGATCCTGGGGAACAGCTTCAGTTTGATATCGCCGTCGATCGCGAGCGTGCGACCGGTCTTGTCCTTGACCTGCTGGATGATCTGCGGCTTGTACTGGTTGGGGTCGAACGTCAACGCAATGATCAGCACCGCGACGATGATGAGCGCGACCAGTGCACCGAGGGCATACAGGAGATACTTGAGCAGGTTCATGTGCGATATTCTAACTGCACCAGCGGCAATACGCGGGCAGCGGGGTTGCGCAGTTCCCACGGCTCCGATAGCGTTGTACCGGCGGCCGCCGGTCTACTAGCGGGCGCATTCGGCGTATCGTTAGCCCGCGCTGACATTAGGAGAAGAAACGTGAGGAGAACGCTTTTCGGCATGCTCGCGGGTCTGTGGCTCGCCATTGGTGTGGCATCTGCGCAGCAGCCGATCATCATCAAATTCAGCCATGTGGTGACGCCCGATACGCCGAAGGGCAAGGCGGCCGAGTACTTCAAGAAGCTCGCCGAGGAACGCACCAAAGGTAAGGTGAAGGTCGAGGTCTATCCCAACAGCCAGCTCTACAAAGACAAGGAAGAAGTCGAGGCGCTTCAGCTCGGCTCGGTGCAGATGTTGGCGCCCTCGCTCGCGAAGTTCGGGCCGCTCGGCGCGCGCGAGTTCGAGGTCTTCGACCTGCCCTATCTGTTCGACAGCTACGAGCAGTTGCACAAGGTGACGCAGGGGCCGATCGGCGCCAGTCTATTGAAGCGGCTGGACGCCAAAGGCATCGTCGGGCTTGCCTACTGGGACAATGGCTTCAAGGAGATGACCTCCAACCGCCCGATCAGAAAGGTGGAGGATTGCAAGGGTTTGAAGCTCCGCATTCAGTCCTCGAAGGTCCTCGATGCGCAGATACGTGCGCTCGGCGCAATTCCGCAGGTGATGGCATTTTCCGAGGTGTATCAGGCGCTGCAAACCGGCGTGGTCGATGGCGCCGAGAACACCTACTCGAACATCTACACGCAGAAGATGCACGAGGTGCAGAAATACCTCACGGTGTCCGACCATGGCTATGTCGGCTACGCGGTGATCGTGAACAAGAAGTTCTGGGAAGGGCTGCCGCCGGACATTCGTGCGACGCTGGAAGGCGCGATGCAGGAAGCGACCAAGTACGGCAACCACATCGCTAAGCAGGAAAACGACGAGGCGTTAGAGGGGATCAAGAAATCGGGCAAAACGCAGATCATTCCGCTGACACCGCAGGAAAAGCTCGTGTGGAAGAAAGCGCTGCTGCCGGTGCACAGCCAGATGGCGGACAAGATCGGCAAGGATCTGATCCAGTCGATCTATCAGGCCACCGGCTTCGATCCCAACAAGCTCTGACAACCGCCGGCTTGAGACGCGGATTCGACGATTCCGGTGTGGTGACCACGTGCTGAAGTTGCTCGACCGCCTCGAGGAGTGGCTGATCGCCTTCTTGATGGGGGGCGCGACGCTGATCATTTTCGTCGCGGTAGTGCACCGCTACGCCTCGACGGTGCCCATTCCGGTGGTGCAGGACTGGCTGCTCAAGTTCAACCTGAGCTGGGCGCAGGAGCTTTGCATCTACATGTTCATCTGGATGGCGAAGTTCGGCGCCGCCTACGGTGTGCGCACTGGCATCCACGTGGGGGTCGACGTCCTCATCAACCGGCTGCCAGACCGGTACCGCGCCAAGTTTATCGTCTTCGGATTGCTCGCCGGTGCGCTCTTCACCGGTGTGATCGGCACCCTGGGCGCGCAGTTCGTGTGGGACATCGCGCACACGGACGAAGTGTCAGCCGACCTCGAGGTGCCGATGTGGATTGTCTATCTCGCCATTCCGTGCGGCTCGTATCTGATGTGCTTTCGCTTTCTGCAGGTCACCTGGTCGTTCCTGCGCACGGGCAAGCTCCCACATCACGATGCGTCCCATGTCGAAGGCCTCGATGAAGCGGCCAGTGCAGGCCTGCATCCGGCCGACGTCGAGCGCGGAGCCAGGCCGTGAACGCCTATCTGATCTTCGGCCTGCTGATCGCGCTGATGCTGACCGGCACGCCGATCTCGATCGCGCTCGGCCTCACCGTGTTGACCTTTCTATTCACCATGACCGACGTACCGCTGCACGCGGTAGCGCTGAAGCTCTTCACCGGCATCGAGAAGTTCGAGATCATGGCCATCCCGTTCTTCATCCTCGCCGGCAGCTTCCTTACGCGCGGCGGTGTGGCAAAGCGCATGATCGACTTCGCCACCTCGATGGTCGGGCACTGGCACGGCGGGCTCGGGCTTGCCGGCGTCGTTGCGTGCGCACTGTTCGCCTCGGTGTGCGGCTCGAGTCCGGCGACGGTGGTTGCGATCGGCTCCATCGTGCTGCCCGCGATGGAGAAGCAGGGCTTCCCCCGGCGCTTCGGTGCCGGCGTGATTGCGACCTCCGGCGCGCTCGGCATTCTCATGCTGCCCTCGATCGTGAAAGTGATCTATGCGGTATCCACCAACACGTCGATCGGGGCGCTGTTCGTGGCTGGCGTGCTGCCCGGGCTGATGTTGACCGTGATGCTTGGCGTCACCACCTGGTACATCGCACGCAAGAACAACTATCCTCGCCTGCCGAAAGCGACCTGGGGCCAACGCTTCCGGGCATTTCGCGAATGCATCTGGGGGCTGTTCCTGGTGGTGGTGGTGATCGGCGGCATCTACGCCGGCATCTTTACCGCCACCGAGGCGGCGGCGATGAGCGCGGTGTACGCGTTTTTCGTCGCGGTCTTCGTCTACAAGGAGATGTCGCTCAGGCAAGTGCCCCGATCGCTGCTCGATTCGGCCAACCTGTCGGCGATGATTCTCTACATCATCACCAACGCCGTGCTGTTTTCGTTCCTGATGACCTCGGAGAACATTCCGCAGCAGATGGCGGAGTGGCTGCTCAACAAAGGGCTGGGGACCATCGCATTCCTGCTGATGGTCAACGTCCTGCTGCTGATCGCCGGCAACGTCATGGAGCCTTCGTCGATTGTGTTGATCATGGCGCCGATTCTGTTTCCAGTCGCCATGAAGCTCGGTATCAACCCTGTGCACTTCGGCATCATGATCGTGGTCAACATGGAGGTAGGCTTGTGCCACCCGCCGGTCGGCTTGAATCTCTATGTCGCCAGCGGCATCACCAAGATGGGCATCACCGAGCTCACCGTGGCGGTCTGGCCCTGGCTGCTGACGATGCTGGTGTTCCTGGTGATCGCGACCTACTGGCCCGGGTTGTCGCTGTGGCTGCCGAAAGTGATGGGTATGATGTGACGCTTCAGCGAAGCGGTGCAAAGGTGAAGAGGTGAAAAAGTGAAGAGGTGAAGAGACCGCGTCGCCGGTTCTGAAACCGCCAGCCTTCGACTTAGCGTTGAACTACTCAGCGGTCACAAGGCGCGTCCTGTTCACCTTTTCACCTTTTCACCTCTTCACCCCTTCACCTGTTCACCTGATCTGGCTCGGCAGCCACGTCGTGAGCGGCGGAAACACGATGGTGAGCACCAGCACGATCAGCGACCATCCCAGAAACGGCAGCACCTCCCACATCACGGGCCCGATCCGGATCTTGCCTACGCTGGATACGACGAACAGCAGCAGTCCGATCGGTGGATGCATCAGGCCGATCATGAGGTTCATCACCACCACAGCACCGAACTGGATCGGGTCGATGCCGACCTGCGCGCCGAGCGGGATCAGCAGCGGCAGGAAGATGATCATGGCCGGCAGCGGCTCGACGATGCAGCCGATCAGCAGCAAGAACACGTTCACGATCAGCAGCACCACGATGGGATTGGTGGAGATCCCTTGGATGGTGTCGATCACCGTCTGGTTGATCTGACTTTCGGCCACCAGCCAGCTGAACGGTCCCGCGGCAGCGAGCAGAAACAGAATCGTCGCGGTGGAACGGCCGGCGTGGAAAATCAGCTTCGGCAGCTGCCGCAGCGTGATGCCGCGATAGATGAAGAAGCACACGAACAACGCGTACAGCACAGCCAGGGCCGCCGATTCGGTCACCGTCAACACACCGAAGCGGATGCCGCCGATGATGATGACCGGCATCATCAAGGCCCAGGACGCACGCCCTGTGGCACGGACCTTGGTCTTGCAGTCGACCGCCTCACGGCTCGGATACTTCCGATAGCGTGCGACGATACTGCAAATGACCAGGAAGCCGAGTGCCAGAACGATCGCCGGCACCACGCCCGCCATGAACAGCTTCACCACCGACTGGTTGGAGATCTGCGCATACACCACCATCGGAATCGACGGCGGCAGAATCGGGCCGAGCAGCGCGCCGGCCACGATGACCGCCCCCGCGAAGCCTTCACCGTAACCTTCCTTGCGCATTGCCGGAATGAGCGGCTTGCCGCTCGCGACCGCGTCGGCCACCGCCGAGCCGGATACCCCGGCGAGCACGAAGTTGGTGATGATCGACACATGCCCCAGGCTGCCGCGCAGACGTCCGACCAGCGCCATCGCCCAGTCGATCAGCCGCATGGTGAGCCCGCCCGCGTTCATCAACTCGCCCGCGAGAATGAACAGCGGCACCTGCACCAGCGCATAGCTGTCCACACCGGCGATCATGGACAGCGACATCATCGCCATATCGATCGACTCACCGGGCTTGGCGAGAATGCCCAGCCACGCGGAGAAGATCATCGAGAAGCCGACGTCGAAACCGATCAGCAGCGCCAGCAGGAATGCGACGAAGAGCAGCGCGAGCATTTACGGCTCCTCGGGGCGCGGCAGCTCGAAGCGCAGCAAGCGTGCGATGAGCCTCAGGCCGACATAGAACAGCATCAGAACCGCGGCGATCAACACACCGGCGGCAGGAATTGCGGCGGTGAACACGGTGCCTAGCAGATCCTGGTCTTTGCCGATTTCGATCAAACGCCAGCAGCCCGGCACCATGGCCACCAGCAGGAGCAGCATGAGAGCGTCGAACGCGATCTCGAGGATCGAGCGCGCCTTGGGCGGCAGGCGCGCGTCGATCAGATCCACCCGGATATTCACCATCGTGCGCACGGCAATGGCAAAGCCGATGAAGGTCAGCCACACCAGTGCCACGCGGGCATATTGATCGGGCGCCGCGATGCCGGTGTCGATGAAGTGGCGGTCGATGAATTGCAGCGAAACGATGCCAACGAGCGTTACCATCAGCGCCACGATCACCCATTCGACCAGCAGGTCTAACCAGCGCAGCGCGCGGGTGAGAGCGTGAGGCATGGAATCAGACTTGAGCGAGGATGCGGATGCTTATTTCTGCGCGGCTTTGATCTTCTCGACCAGACCCACCGGCCAGACTTTGCCCTCGTAGCTCTTGTAGACGTCCTTCCAGGCCACCTCGAACGCGGCTTTATCGGGCACTACGTAAGTCACGCCGGCCTTCTTCAGATCATCGAGGCCCTGCGCATCGATCTGCTCACCCAAGTCGGTCGCGACCTTGCCGCCGATCTGGGCGGCGCGCTTGAAGAGGTCCTGCTGCTCCTTGCTGAGCGTCTTCCAGCGTTTCTCGGCGATGTACCAGGCGGCCACGTCATAAACGTGATCGGTCGCCGACCAGTACTTGGACACTTCGTGGAAACGGAACGACACCGTGAGATCGAAGCCGTTGTCCTGCCCGTCGACCTGCCCGCGCGACAGCGCCATATAGACTTCATTCAGCCCGAGCGGCACCACCTTGACGCCGAGCGCCTCGAATGTATCGCGGAAGATGGGCACCGGCGGGATGCGCAAGCGCATGCCTTTCAAGTCCTCCGGCTTCTTGATCGGACCTTTGGTCGTGACGATCGCACGCGGCGAGCGCGCGCCGGCGACCGCAAAGATGCGCGTGCCGGAAGATTTGGCGCAAGTATCGTAGAGGTCGAGAAAAATAGGGCTGTTGAGGATCTCGGTAGCTTTCTGCTTGCTCTTGAACAGATATGGCAGATAACCGACGTTCAGCGCGCCGCAGTCTTTGAACTGACCGGAATTGCCCACGCCGAGGTACGCCATATCGACGGTGCCGAGCTGCATGCCGGCGATGAGCTGCTGAATGTCGCCGATCTGACTGTCGGCATACACCTGCACCTTGATCTTACCGCCGCTTTCCTTGGCGACGACTTCGGCGAACTTCTCCATCGCCTTGTGCAGGTTGCTGTTGGTCACGAACGGCGAGCCGAAACGCAAAGTGAGATCGGCCGCATGAACATTGCATACGCTGGCCACAAGCAGCAGCGCCACGGTCGCACAACGGCGAAGCTTCATGGTCCTCCCGAATTTGCTGATTGCTATTCTTGGTCTTCATCCGCGGCATGGCAGGCGCCCGCCGCAGCTTCAGGCGACACTATCGTGGGACAAGCTCGGGACTGTCAAGAGCGTTGGTGTCCACCGTCCCCGACACGCGCAGTGGTCCTGGACATTGCAGCGGATTCACTGCAATCGAAATAGAGATTGATCAGCGTCAAAGCCGTGAACCAGTACACTGAAGGGCGCTAAGTAGGCATACTAGGCGAGCCCCGCATGCGTGCTCGAGCTCAAACTCGCTGTGGATGCGGTGCGCAAGTAGAATTGCTTCATTCCGACGTCGAAGGGCCAGCTCGGCAGCGCGCCGGCTTTTCGCTTGTTGCCAACCACTGACGGCGCCATATGGCAGCTCCCGACCGCGACCGACCTGACCCCGACGCACTGCTGGCTCAGCTCCATGAGCAGGAGGCGGAATCTCGGCGTGGGAAGTTGCGAGTTTACTTCGGTGCATCAGCCGGTGTCGGCAAAACTTACGCGATGCTCTGCGCTGCGCGTAAGCGACAAGAGGAAGGGCGCGATGTCCTGGTCGGCGTAGTGGAAACGCACGGCCGCAGCGAGACCGCAGCGCTGCTCGAAGGGCTCAAGCTGCTGCCGCTCAAAGAGCTCGACTACAAGGGCAACCGCCTGCGCGAGTTCGATCTCGACGGCGCCATCGAGCGCCATCCCGACCTGATTCTGGTCGACGAACTGGCGCACACCAATGCGCCGGGCTCGCGCCATCCCAAGCGCTATCAGGATGTCGAAGAGCTGCTCGCGGCGGGGATCGACGTCTATACGACGCTCAACGTTCAGCATCTTGAGAGTCTGAATGACGTCGTTGGTGGCATCACCGGCATTCGGGTGCATGAGACGTTGCCCGATCGCGTGTACAACGAGGCCGACGAGGTGATGCTGGTCGATCTGCCGCCCGACGAGCTGCTCAACAGACTCAAGGAAGGCAAGGTTTATCTGCCCGATCAGGCCCGGCGCGCAGTGCAGAATTTTTTCCGCAAAGGCAATCTGATCGCGTTGCGTGAGTTGGCGCTCCGTCAGACTGCCGACCGCGTCGACGATCAGATGCGCGAATACCGCGTCGACGAGGCGATCGGCGAAGTCTGGAAAACGCGCGAAGGTGTGCTCGCCTGCATCGGCCCGCGGCCCGGCGCGGAGCGCACCGTGCGCAGCGCCAGCCGGCTGGCGAAGCAGCTCGATGCGCCGTGGCATGCGGTCTATGTCGAGACGCCTTCGTTACAGCGTATACCAGAACACGAGCGCGCGCGCGTCCTCAAGATTCTGCGCCTGGCGCACGAGCTCGGCGCCCAGACCGCCACCCTGCCTGGGCAAAGCGCCGTGGATGCCATCATCGACTACTGCGCCCGTCACAACCTCAGCAAAGTCGTAGTGGGCCGCGATCCCAGTGCGCGCGTGCTCGCTGGTTTGCGCCGTGCGTCGTTTGCGGACCAACTGACCCGCGCCTCCCCCGAGCTGGAAATCATCCAGGCGCCTTCGCGAGAGTCCGGTACGCAGAGGGTATTCAAGGCTGAACCAACGCCGGTCGATGAGCAGGCTCAAGCTTTTAAGAGGCCAACGTGGACCGGCTACCTCTGGGCCATCGGCTATTGCGCGGCCGCGACCCTGATCGCATGGCCACTCCCAGAGAGCCTGGCGCGAGTCAACATCGCGATGCTGTTCCTGCTCGCGGTGGTACTGGCAGCGGTTCGCCACGGACGCGGTCCCGCAGCGCTAGCGTCCTTGCTGGGCGTGGCTTCCTTCGACTTCTTCTTCGTCGACCCGCGCTTCTCCTTCGCCATCAGCGACGTTCAGTATCTGTTGACCTTCCTGGTCTTGCTCATCGTCGGTCTGATCACCGGTCAGCTCACCGCGGGTCTGCGGTATCAAGCGCGTGTGGCGGCGCAACGCGAGTCGCGCGTGCGCGCGCTGTTCGAGCTGGCGCGCGAGCTGTCGGCGGCGCTGATGCCCGAGCAGATCGCCTCGATCAGCAATCGCTTCGTGCAATCGAGCTTCGGCGCCAAAGCGGCGCTTCTGCTCATGTCCGAGCAGGACGAGCTGTTGCCTCCGCTGTGTGAAGCCGATGCATTGCAGGCTGAAGCAGTGGATATGGGAATCGCGCACTGGGTGTTCGATCATGGCGAGCCCGCCGGGTTCGGCACCGACACGCTGCCGGGCAGCTCGGTGCTGTACCTGCCGCTGAAGGCGCCGATGCGAACGCGCGGGGTATTGGCAGTGCAGCCTTCCAACCCCCGCTGGCTTCTGGTGCCGGAGCAGCGCAGGCAGATCGACGTCTTCGCAGCGCTTGCCGCGGTCGCGCTCGAACGGGTGCACTATGTCGATATCGCTCAGAAAGCGCTGGTGCGGATGGAATCGGAGCGGCTGCGCAATTCCCTGCTGGCCGCAGTGTCGCACGATCTGCGCACCCCTCTAACCGCACTGGTGGGGCTGGCGGACACACTTTCGATCCTCAAACCGCCAATGCCGCAGGCACATCAGGAGGTGGCCCAGGCGATCCGTGCGCAGGCTACGCGCATGAGCGCCATGGTCAACAACCTGCTCGACATGGCCCGCATCGAGTCCGGCGCCGTGAAGCTCAACCTACAGTGGCAGCCGCTGGAGGAAATCATCGGTGCGTCGATCGGAGCCAACAAGCCGCTGCTTCATGCACACGTGGTGCGCGTGGCCGACTTGCAGCATCTGCCGCTGGTGCAGTTCGACGCGATGCTGCTGGAACGCGTGTTCAGTAATCTGCTCGAGAACGCGGCCAAGTACACGCCGCCCGGCAGTGTAGTCTCGATCGATGCGCAGGTGCGCGACCGCGATATCGAAGTCAGCATTAGCGACAACGGCCCCGGCTTTGCCCCCGGCAGCGAAGAAACCATCTTCGAAAAATTCACCCGCGGGGAAAAGGAATCGCCGACGCCTGGTGTGGGCCTGGGCCTCGCGGTGTCGAAGGCGATCGTCGAGGCGCATGGCGGCCGGATGTGGGCCGAGCGTCCTGCGACCGGGGGGGCACGCTTCGTTTTCACGCTGCCGCGCGGCGAGCCGCCCGCGGTGGATCTCGAGGCGGCCGAAGCACATGAGGCCCACTCCCCAGCGCGAAGCGGTTAGACGGACATGGCCAAAGCTGAGCCGGCGCCTGTGGTACTGGTGGTCGAAGACGAGAAAGATATCCGGCGCTTCGTACGCACCTCGCTCGAGTCCGAAGGCTGGCATGTGTTCGAGGCGGACACCGTTTCCAGCGGACTCATCGAGGCCGGTACGCGCAAACCGGACATCGTGATTCTCGACCTCGGCCTGCCGGATCGCGATGGCGTGTCGTTCATACACCAGGTGCGCAAGTGGTCGGAGCTGCCGATCTTGATCCTCTCCGCGCGTACCGAAGAGCCGAACAAGATCGCGGCGCTCGATGCCGGCGCCGACGACTATCTCACCAAGCCGTTCGGAGTAGGCGAGCTCCTCGCGCGCGTTCGGGCGCTGCTCCGCCGACGTGTGAAAGCTTCGGGCGTCGATACCCCGGTCGTGACATTCGGCGACAATAGAGTCGATCTGGTCAACCGCGTCGTCGAGCGCGCCGGCAAACCCGTGCATCTGACGCCGATTGAATACCGTCTGCTGAGCGTGCTGCTCACCAACCCAGGCAAGGTGTTGACGCAGCGGCATCTGTTGCGAGAGGTGTGGGGACCTTCGCACTCGGAGCAAAGTCACTATCTGCGAATCTATATGGGTCATCTGCGGCAGAAGCTGGAAACCGACTCGACACAGCCGGTGCACCTGGTCACCGAAGCCGGCGTCGGCTATCGTTTTGTTCCGAGCTGAGCTTCGCCGATGAGCTCCGATACGTCTGAAACCGCACCGCGCGTCGCGCACTTCCGCGAGATCGTGCTGTGGCCCGTGCAACTGATACCGAGGCACGAGGGCGTCCAGATTCAACGCCATTGGGAATACCTGAACGAGCCGGGCGCCGAGGCGGTGTGGAAGGAAGTCGTCGACGGTTTCACCGCCGATCCGGCGCAGTTCGGCGAGCGCCACTACAAAGAATTCGTGACCTTCCTGCCGTACGTGCAGCGTTTCCTCTACGGTGAGGGGCCGAGCGCCGGCGTCAGCGCCGAGGCCGCGCAGTCGCGTGTTCGCGTGTTCCGCCGCTACGACGTTGCGCAAGCGTGCATCTTGTTTCCGGGCAACCCGCAGCCGCGCCGGTTCGAAGTGGCGCGTGTGGAGCTTTGCTTCTTTCACGACATCGATGTCGCGATTCTGGTGATCGAGATTTCCGCTCGCGATATCCCGCTCGCTACTGCGCTCGACACGCTCTATCGGTTCGGACGCGCCTACCCTACTCACTGGGAAGCGAGCGGCCGCGGCGGCCACTGCGCCGAGCGCGTCGAATGGCTGTCTGCGGATGGTCGCGTACTGGCCGCGTCGGACTACGAGAATCGCAGCCGCTATCTGTCCTTCGTGGCTACGCACCGCGTCCCCTGTGTCGCCGCACATTGGGAGTATCTGCTGCAGCCGCTGGTGCTGCATCAGTCGGGCGAAGGCGGATCGATCCGCTACCGGGAAATCGAGCATCAGCGCATGCCGCTGATGAGCTATCTCGCATTGGACGACACCCGGCATCTCACCCGCGGCGATCTGGTGCGCCTCGGGCTCGTCACGCGACCTGGCGACTCGCAAACGCTGCCCTATTCGGAGCATTTCCTCCGTAACTTCGAATATCGCTATTGCTATGACCGGCACTGGGAACACCAGCACCACCAGGAGTCGTCGAACACGCGCTTCATGTGCAATGGCCAGGCGTTTACCGTGCTCGGCCACGCCGGCGATGCTTTCTTCGTCGATGCCGAGAACGGCATGCTCGGCCAGTTCCGCCATCAATACTTTCTGCTCTGCCTGATCGCGCATCTGCACAAGGCGGCGTTGCTCATGCTTTCGGACCGGCTGGTGGTGGCGCTGAATCGGCTGGACATCCGCAGTCCAGATTCGATCCGCGGCTTCAAGCGCAGCATCCGCCAGACCTCGGAGATCTTTTTACGCTTTACGCACCGCTACTGGTTCCATGCCGTATCCGACCAGCCTCAGGCACGCGATCTGTTCAAGATGTGGACGTTGCACCTGGACACCGATGATCTGTACGGGGAAGTGAGGCAAGAGATTCAGGACATGGCGCACTATATCGACAGCGACCAGCTACGCCGGCAGGCCGACACCGTCGTGCGCCTCACTGTGGTCACGACCTTCGGTTTGATCGGTTCCGTGGCAACCGGTTTCCTGGGCATGAATCTGATCGCCGCAGCGGACAATCCGCTGTCGACCAAGATAGTTTACTTCCTGCTGGTGTTCATTCCGACGGTCGTTCTGACGCTCTACACCATCGTCAAGTCGAAGCGCCTGGCCGAATTTCTGGAGGCGCTGTCGGACGAACGGCTCACGCGGAACGACAAGCTCAACATTCTGCTGAACGTCTGGAAGCGGCGCAGACGCGGATCGCGCGGCGATGCTGGATAGTACGCGCTACTTCCCGGGAGCGTGCAGCACACCGCGCCGCATCTGATCGAGCTCGATCGATTCGAACAACGCCTGGAAGTTGCCCTCGCCGAAGCCCTGGTTACCCTTGCGCTGGATGATCTCGAAGAAGATCGGGCCGATCATGGTTTTGGTGAAAATCTGCAGCAGCACGCCCAGCCGCCCGCTCGCATCGTCAGCCCCAGGCGCACCATCGATCAAAATGCGTTGTCGGCGCAGGCGCTCAATATCCTCAGCGTGGCCGGGCAGACGGGCGTCGACCTGCTCGTAGTACGTTTCGGGCGTGTCCATGAACTGCACCTGCTGCGCGCTCATCGCCTCTACCGTGCGATAGATGTCCTCGGTGCCGAGCGCGATGTGCTGGATGCCTTCTCCGCGATACGCATCCAGATACTCCTGGATCTGCGAGCGTTCGTCCGCGCTCTCGTTGATCGGAATACGGATCTTCCCGCACGGGCTGGTCATCGCCTTCGACTTGAGTCCCGTCACTTTGCCCTCGATGTCGAAGTAACGGATCTCGCGAAAGTTGAACAGACGCTCGTAGAACTGCGCCCATTCGCCCATGCGGCCGCGATGCACGTTGTGCGTCAGGTGATCGATGTAAGTGAGACCCGAGCCCTGCGGCGGCGGCGCATCTCCGGCCCAGAGCGACTCGAAGCCAGCGAGCGGTCGGAAGTCGACATCGTAGACGCTGTGCCCGTAATCGTTCTCCGGATAGCGATCCACCAGATAGACCAGCGAATCGCCGATGCCTTTGATCG
>Ga0335084_10003976_pt1 | contig 14549 bp, 15 predicted proteins | sample Lox_Sample_44_FD_206721 | JGI IMG/M metagenome (GOLD analysis project Ga0335084, IMG submission 206721) | Soil microbial communities from Loxahatchee National Wildlife Refuge, Florida, United States - Lox_Sample_4.4 | ecosystem: Environmental > Terrestrial > Soil > Wetlands | place: USA...
CGATTCGGCGAGAACCAGGAACCGGTCGCCACAGTCGATCAGCGCATAGGTGAATTCGGGATGGAAATTCAGCGCCTGGTTGGCCGGAATCGTCCACGGCGTCGTGGTCCAGATCGCCGTGAACGCAGGCTTGGCGAGCACGGGGACACCGAACGCAGCCGCGAGCTTGCCGGCATCTTCGGCGGCAACCTCGAACGCGACGTCGACGACCGGCGTCTTCTTGTTCAGATACTCGACTTCCGCTTCGGCGAGTGCCGAGTTGCAATCGAAGCACCAGTTGACGGGTTTCAGTCCGCGATAGACGAAGCCGCGTTCGATCATGCGGCCAAGCGTGCGGATCTCGTCCGCCTCGGTCTTGAACGTCATCGTCTTGTATGGATCGTCCCAATCGCCGAGCACGCCGAGGCGCTTGAACCCCTTCATCTGCAGAGCGATCTGCCCGGTCGCGTGCGCACGTGCTTTTTCCTGCACCTCGGCGCGCGGGAGGTTCTTGCCGAATTTCTTCTCGATGTGGATCTCGATCGGCATGCCGTGGCAATCCCAGCCGGGCACGTAGACCGCGTTGAATCCCGCGAGCGAACGGACCTTGACCACCATGTCCTTGAGGATCTTGTTGACCGCCGTCCCGAGATGGATCTCGGCGTTCGCATAGGGCGGACCGTCGTGCAGGATGAACTTCGGACTGCCGGCGCGCACGGCGGCGATCGACTGGTAGACCCGCTTGTCCTCCCAACGCTTCACCCACTGCGGCTCGCGCTTGGGCAGGTCGCCACGCATGGGGAACGGCGTGTCGGGCAGGTTGAGCGGGTACTTCTTGGTCGCCGGATCGGCGGGTGGTTTCTTGTCGGCGTCAGCCATGGCTCGGTCCCCTCGGACTCTGCGAGTCAGGTTAGAGGTCAGGTTACTTCAGATTGCTCAGGATGCTTCGACGCTTCCAAACAGTGCGCGTGCCTGCGCGGCGTCGTTGCGTATTGCCTCGGTCAGTTGATCGAGTGTTCCGAATTTCTCCTCGTCGCGCAGCCGTTGCACGAACTCCACGCGCACCAGCCGGCCATATATGGACGCCGCGAAATCGAACAAGTGCACTTCCAGCAGCCAGCGGCCTGACTGGGAAATGGTCGGGCGCAAGCCGACGCTGGCCACTCCGGGCCATGCCCTGTCGTCGATGCCGAACACCCGCACCGCGAAGACGCCGTGCACAGCCGGACGCTTGTGCGCGATGCGCAGGTTGAGCGTGGGAAACCCGATCGTGCGCCCCAGCTTGGCGCCGTGCAGTACGCGCCCCGAGATCGAGTAGGGGCGTCCGAGAAGACGCTGTGCCTGCTGCAGATCGCCGTCGAGGAGTGCCGCACGAACCCCCGAACTCGACACCCGTTCTGCGCCCTCGGTCACGGTCGCCAGCTGTGCAACCTCGTAGCCGCCGCGATTGGCATGCGCACGCAGCAAAGAGACATCACCCGCACGCCGGCTGCCGAAGCGAAAGTCGTCACCCACCGCGAGCCAGCGCGCGTCGCAGCCGCGCACGAGCACGTCGTCGATGAAGGTCTCGGCGGTCATGCTGGCGAGATTGCGATTGAAGTGCATGACGAACACATGCTCGATTCCACATGCGCGCAGCGCGGTGATCTTGTCGCGCAGATTGGCGACCCGCGCAGGCGCGGCTTGCGGCGCAAAGAATTCGCGCGGATGCGGTTCGAATGTCATGACCGCCGAGGTGATCTTGCGCGCTTTCGCGGCGGCGACGACTTGTTGCAGCAGCGCCTGGTGGCCTCGATGCACGCCATCGAAGTTGCCGATCGTGAGCGCACAAGGCACTCGTTCTGAGGGCGCGGGCACGCCGCGATGGATCTGCATCGGTCAGTGGTCAAGTCGCGTCGCGATTATACGAAGCCCGCCCGGAAAACATTGATTTTGCTGGCGCTTTCCCCGGCGGCCGGGCGTCGCCGAGAGCTACGCCCGTAGAATCGCGCGCGATGAAAAACGTGGTCGTTCTCATATCGGGACGCGGCAGCAACTTGCGGGCGCTGCTCGCCACGGCGCGTGCCGACGACTGGGAAGGCACGCTCGGCGTGCGCATCGCCGCCGTGATCAGCAATCGCGGCGATGCGCCCGGGTTGCACATCGCCCGCGAGTTCGGCGTTCCCACGCAAATCGTACCCAGCAACGAGTTCACCGGCCGCGATTCGTTCGACGCGGCTCTGGCACGAGCCATCGACGCGCATCGGCCGCATCTCGTCGTGCTCGCCGGCTTCATGCGGGTTCTGACGCGCGCCTTCGTCGAACACTTCGCGGGCCGCTTGATCAACATCCATCCATCGCTCCTGCCCGCCTTCCCCGGCCTGGCGACCCATCGACAGGCGCTCGCGGCGGGCGTACGCGTGCATGGCGCGACGGTGCATTTCGTCTCGATCGATGTCGACGCAGGTCCGATCATTGCGCAAGGAGTGGTGAGCGTGCGTGCCGATGACGACGAGGCGTCGCTTGCAGCGCGCGTCCTCGAGGTCGAGCACCAGCTGCTGCCGCGTTGTGTAGCGCTGGTCGCCGGCGGCGACGTCTGGCTCGAACGCGACCAGGTGCGCGCGCGCGGTGACGTCGCCGCGCGGTTGGTGGTCCTTGAACCATGAGCGTCCGCGTCACATCGCTCGTCGTCGATCACCTCGCCGCGCTGCTTGCTCTGGTGTTGCGCTTCGATGGCCCGGCGGACGCGATCATGTCGCGCTATTTCAAGCAGCATCCGCGGATCGGCCAGCGCGATCGCGGACTCATCGCGGAGGCAACGTTCGATGCCTTGCGCCGCCTTGCGACGCTCGGCTGGATCATGCAGCCCGCACACCCGTCGCGCGCGCCCCGGCTCGCCGCGCTCGTCACGCTCGCACGTCAGCACGGTCTGGGCGCTCTCGATGGACGCGCTCTGCGCGGCGACGAGCACGCGGTGCGCAGCGCCCTTGGAATCGAAATCGCCAACGCGCCCGGCGCGATTCGCGCTGAGGTGCCGCTGTGGCTGTTCCAGCGTGTGACCGTGCAGTATCACGACGCGCAGGCGCTGCTCGCTGCGCTCGCGGAACCCGCGCCGTTGGACCTGCGTGTGAACACGCTGAAGGCCGATCGTGCGCGCGTGCTTGGCGAACTGGGACAGGGCGCGCATGAACGCTCCGCTGTCGCGGCGACCGCGACGCCGTTTTCCCCGGACGGCATCCGGCTCGCTGGTAAGCCGGCCATCACGCGGTGGCCGGCGTACCAGGACGGCCTGATCGAGGTCCAGGACGAAGGAAGCCAGTTGATCGCGCGGCTGGTGGCGCCGAAGCGTGGCGAAATGGTTGCCGATTTCTGCGCAGGTGCAGGTGGCAAGACACTTGCACTCGGGAGCCTGATGCGTTCGACCGGCCGCTTGTATGCGTTCGACGTACATGCGCGCAGACTCGCAGGCCTTGGACCACGCTTGAAGCGCAGCGGATTGTCCAACGTGCACCCCGCCGCCATCGCCAGCGAGACGGACCCGCGCGTCAAGCGCCTCGCGCGCAAACTGGATCGCGTGCTCGTCGATGCGCCGTGCTCGGGCAGCGGAACATTGCGCCGCAATCCGGACTTGAAGTGGCGCTTCGACGAGACTGAACTCGCGCGCGTCAACGGCGTGCAGGCGCGCGTACTGCGTGCCGCCAGTCGCCTGGTCAAGCCGGGCGGACGCCTGGTCTACGCGACGTGTTCGCTGCTCGCGCTGGAGAATCAGGAAGTGATCGAGAATTTCGTCGCGGAGCAGGCCGAGTTCACAGTGCTCGACGCGTCCAAGGTGTTATCAGCGCAGGGCATCGAGATCGATCCGGCGCACCGCTTCGCGCCCTGGTTCGTGATGCTGCCGCACCTTCATGCGACCGACGGATTCTTTGCCGCCGTCATGGAACGCCGATGAATCAAACCCCGCTCCTGAGCGACCTGTACGCAGCCCTTGCCGGGGGCCTGGTCCAGCCACAGCACCTCTTGTCCGCGGGCCTTTTCGTACTTGCGCTCGCGATCGGGTGGTTCGGCGCGCGCCGGCTACGCGATCGCGTGCAAAGGCGTTACGCAGCGGCGCGTGACGCAGGGCAAGCTGCGAGCCAGGCATTCCGGCTGTCGATGGGAGGCATCGACCGGCTCGCTTTCCCGGCGATCATGCTCGCGGTTCTGCTTCTCGGGCGCGAAATCCTGCGTGCCTTCGGCGTGTTCAGGGGTGCTGCCGACGCGCCACTGCTCCACTTGATCATCACCCTCGTTGCAGCGCTGGTAGGCATTCGCCTCGTCATCTACATCTTGCGCCGCGCCTTTCCTGGCGTGGCGATGCTCGCGAACTTCGAGCGTGCGATTGCGATGCTCATCTGGCTCGGCGTCGCTCTCCATGTGGGCGGCGTGCTCACCGACGTCGTCGATTGGCTGGAGGAGACGACGCTGCCGATCGGCAAGACGCATGTCTCGCTGTGGCTCGTCCTCATAGGCCTGCTGTCACTGGCGGTGACGGTTCTGGTTGCGCTCTGGCTCGGATCCGTCGTCGAAGCGCGCCTGCTTGCAAGCTCGCTCGACTCGAGCCTGCGTCTGGTGCTGGCACGCGTGGCGAAAGCGTTGCTCCTGGTGCTTGCAGTCCTGATCGGATTGTCGGCGGTTGGCATGGACCTGACCGTGCTATCGGTGTTCAGTGGCGCGCTCGGCGTCGGTCTCGGGCTCGGTTTGCAGCGGATCGCCAGCAACTACGTCAGCGGGTTCATCCTGCTGCTCGATCGCAGCTTGCGCCTTGGCGACATGATCACCGTCGACAAGTATCACGGCTTCGTTGCCGAAATCAGTACGCGCTATACGGTGTTGAGGGGGCTCGACGGTACCGAAGCGATTCTGCCGAACGAGATCCTTATTTCATCGCCGGTCACCAACTTCACTCACTCCGACCGGCGCTCGCGAGTCGGAATCAAGGTTTCGGTTGCCTACGACTCCGACTTGAAGAAGGTGAAAGCGCTGCTGATCGAAGCTGCGCAAGCGCATCCGCGCGCGCTGAAGGATCCGGCGCCGGGCGTCGGCATCACGGGACTGGGCGCCGACGGCATCGACCTCGAAGTTGGCCTGTGGATTTCTGATCCTGAACAGGGTAAGGGAAACGTCCAATCGGATGTCTGGGAAGCAGTTCTGGCACGTTTCCGCGCTGCCGGTATCGAAATTCCCTTCCCCCAGAGAGAGGTACGCATTACCCACGTAAACCCTGCTCCTCCTCTAGGAGATTGAGCGATGTCAGTTCGACCCCAATTTCCCCTATCGCGGGAAGGGGCCCGCCATTAGAATGTTTCCGCGGCTGAATTTGGGGGGCCGCGACCCGAAGTTTGTTATACCTGACGACAATTTCGGCGCGGTTTGGAGCCGCGTTTCGCTGGAGTGTGCATGTATTTCTTCGAATTCATGGATGGCGGCGCGCTTGGCCTGAAGTGGTGGCAGATCATTCTCGCCACGCTGGCCCTTACACACATCACCATCGCATCGGTCACCATCTTCCTGCACCGCTCGCAAGCGCATCGCGCGCTCGATCTGCATCCAATCGCGAGCCACTTCTTCCGCTTCTGGCTCTGGCTCACCACCGGAATGCAGACGATCGAATGGGTGGCGGTCCACCGCAAGCATCACGCGAAGTGCGAGACCGCGGAAGATCCGCACAGCCCGCAGACGCGCGGGCTGAAGAAGGTGTTCTGGGAAGGCTCCGAGCTCTATATGGCCGAGGCGGCCAACCGCGAGACTCTCGCGCGCTACGGACACGGCACCCCCAATGATTGGATCGAACGCAAGATCTATTCGCGCTTCACCTGGCAGGGCGTCGGCATCATGCTTGGTATCGACTGGATTCTTTTCGGCTCGGCCGGATTCACTGTCTGGGCAGTGCAGATGATGTGGATCCCCATCTTTGCGGCCGGCATCATCAACGGCGTCGGACACTTCTGGGGCTATCGCAACTATGACGTCGCCGATGCCAGCACCAACATCGTTCCGTGGGCGATCATCATCGGTGGCGAAGAACTGCACAACAACCACCATACCTATCCGACATCAGCGCGCCTTTCGTCCAAGTGGTACGAGCTCGACCTCGGCTGGATGTACATCCGCATCCTCGAGAAGCTTGGGCTCGCCAAGGTCCTGCGCGTCGCGCCTGTACCCAAGGTCGAACGGCCGCGCGCCGGTATCGATCTCGACACGCTGCAGGCCGTGATCTCGAACCGGTATGACCTCCTCGCGCGTTACGCGCGCGACCTGCGCCACGCGTATCGCGAGGAACTCGAGAAGATGCGCGTATCCGCGGCGGACCGGCAACGCTTCGCCGCGCTCAAGCGGTGGCTGCGCAAGAGCGATGTCGAAGCGATCCCGGCAGCGCAGCAGCAAACGCTGCGCGACATGCTTGCGCACAGCGGTGTCATGCAGACCTTGGTCGACATGCGTACCGAACTTGCCTCCGTGTGGGGCCGTTCCGCTGTCTCGCGGGAGCAGATGCTCGCTCATCTGCAGGACTGGATCGCGCGCGCCGAAGCAAGCGGCATCCGCGCTTTGCAAGAGGCGGCATTGCGCATTCGGAGCTACGCTCCGGCGCGCCTCGCTGCATAGCGCAGCCTCCGTCCGAAGAACATCGAAAGCGCGTCCGAGTGGCGCGCTTTTCTTTTGCCCGCGGCGATAACCTCGGCGCCTGCGAGGGAGGCACGCAATGAGGATCGGATGACGCTCGTCGGGCGGGCGCTGGCGGCTACTTTGTCCAGCTTCCTGGCCGCGGTCGCGCTCGCGAGCGATCGGCCGTATCTGGCCACCACCAGCGCCGTCGCGGACGAAGACGACGACAACGTGATCGCGCTCGAGTCGTGGATCGAGGCAGCGCGTCGATTCGGCGACTTCCGGTTCGAACCTGAATACAACTTCGACCCGCGCAATGCAGTGCGCGTCGAGCTCGGGATATCGCAGGATCGCCGGTTCGATCCGGAAGTGCGCTCGCGCGGCGCCGAAGTCGAGTACAAGCATTTGTTCACCGATCTGGCGCGGTCGGGCTACGGGACCGGCGTCATCGTCGGTGTGGACTGGGACGACCACAGTGGCCCGATCGAGGGACTCGCAAACGCTGCGGGACACACGTGGTCGCTCGGCGTAGTTGGGCTGACAACGCTCCGACCCACGCCGGACACGCTGCTTCATCTGAACCTGGGCGCGGGAATCGAAAGCGGCGAGGGCGCGCGTGTCCGCTGGGCCGTCGCGGTCGAGCATGAAATCGTGTCTCGAACGATGCTGTTTGCCGAAGCAGGCACCGCCGGCGAACAGCGACTCATCCACGGCGGCATGCGCCATTGGGTAAAGCGCGATCGCTTCGCCGTCGACCTGACCGTGGGACGGCGTTACGGCGAGCCGATCGATAGCACGTTCATCACGATCGGGATCGCGTTGCAGGACATCTACTGGTAGGGCGTCGTCAGCTGTTGCGACGCAGGCCGAGGCGGTCGACGATGCGCTTTTCCTCGGCGAACGCCTCGCGGCATGCATGCGCGTAGTCCGACGGCCCGAGATATGCCGGCTCGAGATCGTATTTCTGCAGCTCGGCAAGATGGACCGGATCGAACAACGCCGCCTTGAAGGCGTTGTGCAGGGTCGTCACCACTTCGTTCGATAGCCCGCGCGGCCCGCCGATGCCGTAAGGCGAGTTCGCGACGATGGGAAAGCCCAGTTCGCGCAATGTCGGGACCTGCGGCCAACGTCGCGAGCGCTGCTCGCCAAACGTCACCAGCAGCCGCAGCTTTCCCGAATCGACATACGGTCCGAAGCCGGTCGAATTGGCTCCGGCCATCAACTCGCCGGACGCGACCGCGAGCATCTGCTCCGAGGTGCCCTTGTAAGGGACGTGGATGTAGGTCAGGCCGCGCGACGTGAACAGTTCGTCAAGCACGATGTGAGGCGTCGTGCCAATGCCGTTGGTGCCGATCGAGAGCTCGCCCGGGTGCGCGCGCGCGTAGGCGAACAGGTCGTCGAGCTTGTTGAACCGGCTGTTGGCGGCGACGACGATGCCGAACGTGTAACCGGAGATCTGGATGATCGGGGTCACGTCGCGAATCGGATCCCAGGTGACGCGCTGCGTGTACGGCGCGCGGAAGATGGTCTGCGGGAGCTGCGCGATCGTATATCCGTCCGGACTCGAATACTGCAGCACCGGCATCGCAAGGGTGCCGGCGGCGCCGCCCCGATTCTCGATGACGATCTTCTGACCGAGATGGCGCCCCGCGATCTCGGCGAGGATACGCAACGAAAGATCGGTCGATCCGCCGGGAGGCCACGGCACCCAAAGGGCGACCGGTCGACTCGGATATCTGTCTTTCGTCTGCGCGAGCACTGGCGGCGCGCACACCATTGCCGCAAGCATCGCGAGCGCAGCGCGGCGGTCCACCGGACCGGCGCGCGCGCGCTTTACGTCTTCCGCCATTCAAGCAACTCCTTGGCGTCGGCCCGCTGGTGCTGCCGACGAATGATTGCAAGCGGCGCAGTTGTTCATGGTCCGCCGCGCTTGGTGAGAGCACCGAAGCCGCGCTGTGGATCGTAGCCCCAGCAGGCGAGCAGGAAGCAGACCGCGGCGCACCCGAGCACGATGAGCGGCGCCCATCCTGGATCCTTGCCGTAGAACGCGAAGCGGATCCACTCGACCGCGTACGTGAACGGATTGATGCTCGCGGCGTAGTAGACCCACTGGGCGCCCGACTCCTGCAGCTTCCACAGCGGGTAGAGCGCCGTGGAGATGAAGTACATCGGGAAGATCACGAAGTTCATCGTGCCGGCAAAATTTTCCAGCTGCTTGATGTGCACCGAAAGCAGAAGTCCCAACGCGCCCAGCATCAAGGCGCCGCCGGTCATCGCGAGCAGCGCGTGCAGGGCACTCATGCCACCGAGCGGGAGCTCCGTTCCGAGCACCCACGCGATCGCAATGAACGCCAGCGCCTGCGCCAGCGACAGCACCGCGGTCGCGGTGAGCTTGGAAAACAGCAGCCAGGGCCGTGGCAGCGGCGCGGTCAGCAGCAGCCGCATCAGCCCCATCTCGCGGTCATACACCATCGCCAGCGACGATTGCATGCCGTTGAAGAGCAACACCATGCCAATGAGCCCCGGCACGATGTAGACGTCGTACGAGATGTACGTGTCATATGGAGGCACGATCGAGACGCCGAACACATTGCGAAAGCCCGCGGCGAACACGGCGAGCCAGAGCACGGGGCGCACCAGCGCCGAGATCAGCCGCCCATACTGCATCGAGAACTTGAGCAACTCGCGCACGACCAGCGCACGCAATGCGCGCAATGCGTGCGGCAGGAACGGCGCGGGCGGCGCCAGGGTTACGGTGGCTGATTGTTTCGCCGCCACCGCGTCGGTCATCGTGTCTTGCATAGTCCTTCCGGTGCGTCCGCGCCAAGCGTATCGAGCACGTTGGTCGGGTGCAGGATTCCTTCCGCAGGCGCGAGCGCGACGACGCCCTGGCCGTCGGTGAGCAGCAATGGCTGACGCAGTTGCCGGTCCCAGGTGCGAAAACTCAACCGTACGCCTTTGAAGCCATCAAGTGTGAAGCCGGGTTGCACGAAGGCCTTCAGTTGCGCTGCCGGCGTCAGTGCCTTGTCCAGCGCGGCCTGAAGTATCGCCTTGGTCGCGATCCACCCGGCCCAATCGTGTCCGGTCATAGGGCGACTCGCGCCCCGCAGAAAACGACGCGCGAGTTGGGGCGCACCGAAGCGTTCGAAGTTGGGCGCCCAGGCGAGTGCGAACAATCCGCCGTCGCCCACGACCGGGCGCGGCAGCGAGATGCGATAGGGCAACGAGCGCGCGAACTCACCGTCGCTGTCGACCACCCAAACCACGTCGTAGTCGAGATTCGCCGTGAGCAGCAGGGGATTCCCGAGATCGCGCTCGCGCGGGTCGGCCGAAAGCTTGAAAGGGCGCGTCGCCACGGGCTTCAAGCCGAATCGTTTGATCGAGGCCTGAACCGTGGTAAGGCGTGTGGCGTCGTCCTGCGCGGTTCCATGAAGCACCAATACCTTGCTCCAACGCCGCGATGCGAGCGTCTGCGCAATGGCGTCGGCGCGCATGCGTTCGCTCGGATACGTATGCAGGAGATTGGGCAGGCACTGGGCGCCACGCAGGTTGTCGTCGGGTTCGCCGGCATTGATGAGCGGGATCCTGACGGCAGGGGCTGCGCGCGAGATCCAGTCGGCGGGAAGGTCGATGACGATCGCCGCCGCGCCCGCTTTTTCGAGGCGCTGCATCGCCGCCTGCGCTTCCGTCGCATCGCGCGCCTGCAGCGCTTCGACCTTGACCTGCAGGTTGGCTGCGTCGAGTTCGAACTGGCTTTCCTTGATCGCCACATCCACCGACTGCGTGAGCGGGCCTCCCGGATGGCCCAGGTATGACAACTCGACGCGGTGCGGATCGAGACGATCGTCGTCGGCGCGTGCGAGAACGCCGATGGTCAACGTCGCGGCCGCTGCTTGCAGCGGCAGGGCGGCGAACCCGAGGGCAAGCGCGACGATCCATGTCGCGCGGCGGCGCGCGCGTTCAGTCATCCACGACGACCATGTACGGGACGCGACCGGCCGGAATCGTCTTGATCGCCTTCGCTTGCGCAACGTCGATGACGGTGACATCGTCCGAGAGCCCGTTCGCGACGAACAGGCGTGAACCGTCGCGGTTCAGCGCGACGTTCCAGGCGCGCTTGCCGACGAGCACCAGGTTGGTCGTCTTGCGCGCGGCGACATCGACGAATGCGACGTGATTGGCGCGGCCGAGGGCGACGAACATGGTCTTGCCATCGCGCGAGAGGGTGAGGCCGACCGGCGTGATGTCGTCGGGCCGCATACCCTTGACCTCGAAATTGATGGTGTGCACGACGTTCAGGTCGCGCGTCGAAATGATGCTGATGCTCGCACCTTGTTCGCTGGTGACCCAAAGCTCCGAGCCGTCCGCGGACAACGCGAAGCGGCGGGGGCGCATGCCGACCTTGATGTTCTTGACGACCCTGCCCGCCGCCGGGTCGATCACGTGCACCATGTTCGCGACCTCGGACGTGACGTACACGCGGCTCCCATCGGGCGAGACCTTCACGCCCTCGGGTTCCTTGCCAACCGGAATCGACTTGGTGACCTTCTTGGATGCGAGGTCGACGATGTTCAGCGCGCCATCCTCCTCGTTCGAGACGTATGCGAACTTGCCATCGGGGGAAAGATCGAACGCCTCCGGGTCCTCGCCCAGCGGGATGTTGCCGATCACCTTGCGTGCCGCCACGTCGATCAGGTCGGCGCGATTCGAGTCGCCGCACGCGACCATCAGCGTCGATCCGTCGGCCAGGAACTGCATATGGCGCGGACGCTTGCACGTTGGAATCGTGCCGGCGATTGCAAGCGTCTTTACATCGATGACCGCGAGCGCGTTGTCCTTTTCGCTCGAGACGAATGCCATGCCGGTGTCCTTGGCATGTACTGCCGTCGCGATAGCCGCGAAAGCCAGCGCGGCTGCGGCGAAGCGGAGTGGTCGGCATGACGGCATCGATGGTCTCCTCGTGCTTTGTTGTCAGGCGTCTCGTCAGGATGGCGCTGCCGCGCCGGACGTGGCAGCGACGAATGCTTCCTCGAGGCTTGGACCGCCCAGCGTACGTGCGACGGCGCCTGGCGCCCCGTCCGCGAGAAGCTTGCCCTTGTGCAGAACCAGTACGCGGTCCGCCTGTTCGGCTTCTTCGACCCAGTGCGTGGCCCACAGGACACATGTGCCGCGCTCCTGCACGGCGCGACGTATTGCGCCGAGCAGATCGCGGCGCGACTTTGGATCGAGCCCGACGGTGGCTTCATCCATGAACAGCACCGCAGGCCGATGCAGCAATGCGCGCACCAGTTCGACTTTGCGCCGCGTTCCGCCCGACAGTTCGCGCGCCTTGCGGTCGATGTCGGCGCTGAGGCCCATTTCGGCGCAGCCCGCGTCGATGCGACCGTGTGCCTCACTACTCGCGAGACCATGCAGGTCGCATTGCAGTTGCAGGTTGCGTCGCACGGTCAGGTCGAGGTCGAGCGCCGGTTGCTGGAAGACGACACCGATGTGTCGCAGCACGGAGACGGCGTGGTGACGCAGAGACTGTCCGGCGACCAGCACTTCGCCCTCGTCCGCCAGGAAAAGTCCGGTCATCACCTGAAACAACGTGGTCTTGCCGGCGCCGTTAGGCCCGAGCAACGCGGTGAACTGGCCGGACGACAGTGCGAAAGAAACCTTATCGAGCGCAGCGCGCGCGCCGAATCGTTTGACGAGTTCGCGGACTTCGAGCATTCAGGACACCGGTTCGCAGTAGACACCGTCCCGGGCAATCGGTGCCCAGTTTGTTGGCTTGCGCGTGCGCTTTCCAGCCGTACTTGCACGAGGCCCCACGGCGACTGGGGCGGCCGACGTCGCTCCGAATCGTGCGTGGATCACCATAGCCGGCGCGATGTGCACTGTCATGCCCGAACCCGGTGATGCGCCGGTCTTGACCTCGTGAGTTTTTCCCGAGACAAGCCGCCCGTCCAGGTCCGTGGGCGCGCTGACGGGAAAGATGCGTCTGGCAAAAAAAAGCCCGGCGGGACCGGGCGTTCGTACTCCTGAGACCTTGGTACTACTTCAGCTTCACTTCCTTGTACTCGACGTGCTTGCGCGCCACCGGGTCGTACTTCATGAACGAGAGCTTGTCCGGCGTCGTGCGCTTGTTCTTGCTCGTCGTATAGAAGTGCCCGGTGCCCGCGGTCGACTCGAGCTTGATTTTTTCGCGTGCGCCCTTGGCCATGGCGGTTCTCCTTTGCTACTCGTCTAGATTTCGCCGCGCTGGCGCAAGTCGGCGAGCACGACGTCGATACCCAGCTTGTCGATGGTCCGCAGCGCCGCGTTGGTGATGCGCAAACGCACCCAGCGGCGCTCGCTTTCGACCCAGAACCGGCGGTACTGCAGGTTGGGCATGAAGCGGCGCTTGGTCTTGTTGTTGGCGTGCGAGACGTGATGGCCGACCATCGGCGCCTTGCCGGTGACTTGACACACACGTGCCATAGCGGATCTCCCAGAGTGGGGCGGTATGTCGCAAAAAGCTGAGATTCTAAGGGAATCCCGATCCGGCAGCCAGGCGTAGGTCGAGGCCGCGAGCTAGAGCAGCCCGCGCTCTGCGAAGGACACGGTTTGGCCAGGCCCGGCGACAATGATGTGATCGAGCACCTTGACATCGACCAGGGCGAGCGCATCCCGCAAGGTGCGCGTCAGCAGTTCATCGGCCCGGCTGGGCTCGGCGGCTCCGGAAGGGTGGTTGTGCGCAAGGATCACAGCGGCCGCGTTGTAGCGCAGGGCCTCCTTGACGACCTCGCGTGGAAAGACGCTGGTCTGCGTCAGCGTGCCGTGGAACAGGTCGCGGTATTCGATGAGCCGGTTCTGCGCATCGAGAAACAGGGCTGCGAAGATCTCATGCTTGGCGTGCGCCAGCGAAAGGCTCAGGTATTCGCGGACCCGCTGCGGCGAACCCAGGACGGTTGCATGGCGCACCTCTTCGCGCAGCGACCGCCGCACGAGCTCGACCACGGCGGCAAGCTGCGCGTACTTGGCCGGGCCGAAGCCCGCCACCGCTTCCACCTCGGTGCGCGCGGCGGCAAACAGTCCATTCAGGCCCTTGAAGCGATGCAATGCGTCGCGCGCGATTTCAAGCACATCGCGGCCCGCGATGCCGCTGCGCAGGAATACCGCCAGCAGTTCCGCCTCGCTCAAGGCCCGCGGACCCATTGCGAGCAGCTTTTCACGCGGGCGCTCGCTGGCGGGCCAGTCCTTGATGGGCACACTATTCCCCTAGAATTACGAACAAGGAAATTCGTTCTTGCGTTCGCATGAAGAAGGTCGGACCTCACTCGCACGTGACGCTGCACTATCGCCTCGCGGTCGTTGCGCCCGGCGAAGAGAGAGAGATCATTAGCACCTTTGGCGGCCGTCCTGCCACCGTGCAAATCGGTGCCGGCCATTTGGCCCCGCCGCTGGAACACAAGCTGGTGGGACTGCAGGAAGGCCATCACGAGGCGTTCGAACTCTCGCCTGCCGAGGGATTCGGCGAGCGCAATGCTGCTCTTGTCCAGACCCTGACCCGTGCTGTGTTCGACGGCAACGCCGATCCGAGCGTGGAATATGGCCCAGGCGACGTCGTCGAATTCAACGTCCGCGAGCGCGGTCGGCTGGCCGGTGTGCTGAGGTCACGCGACGAACTTGCGGTCGTGGTGGATTTCAATCATCCGCTCGCCGGACAGCCGCTGCGTTTTTCGGTACACGTCATCGGAGTCATCTAGGTGGAAGTCGTCCTCGCCCAGCCGCGCGGCTTTTGTGCCGGCGTCGATCGCGCGATCGAGATCGTCGAGCGTGCTCTCGCGTTGCACGGTCCGCCGATCTATGTGCGGCATGAAATCGTCCACAACAGCTTCGTCGTCGCAGACCTGCGCGCCAAGGGCGCGGTGTTCGTCGATGAACTCAAGGAGGTGCCGCCGGGGTCGACGGTCATCTTCTCGGCG
>Ga0335084_10003977_pt1 | contig 14548 bp, 13 predicted proteins | sample Lox_Sample_44_FD_206721 | JGI IMG/M metagenome (GOLD analysis project Ga0335084, IMG submission 206721) | Soil microbial communities from Loxahatchee National Wildlife Refuge, Florida, United States - Lox_Sample_4.4 | ecosystem: Environmental > Terrestrial > Soil > Wetlands | place: USA...
CGTGGAGGCCTCCCGCCGCATCGGCCTGATTCCCCATATTGACCCCGCCCGCATCCGGCAGGTTGGCAACGCCGCCATCGAGGGCGCCTGCGTCGCGCTGCTGTCCCGGACGAAACGCGTGGAATTGGAGCAGCTGGTGCGGCGCGTCACCCACTGCCGCCTTGAAACCCACCCCGCATTTTTCGACATCTTCGTCGACGGCTGCCAGTTCGCGCCGCTGGAGGACGCGCTGGCGCCGGCCGCGCCCTGACCGCCGCCCTTCGGTCCCGATGTTCGAGCTCCTCGACACCAATCCCGATTGCCACGTGCCGGACGCCGAGTACCGGCGCCTGCTCGGCTTCCCGCGCGCCCATGTCCTCGGCGAACGCGCGCGCGAACTCGCCGCCTGGGCGCGGGACTGGTACGCCGGGCACGGCCGGCCCTGGATCTACCTCCGGGTAGCGGACCTCGAGGTCACCGGCGATACGCTCCACTTCGATGGCGTGGAGTTTCGCTCGCGGCAACTGCACGGGCACCTCCGGCAGGCGGACGCCCGGCGCGTCGTGCTCGCGGCGGTCGGCGCGGGCCGCAGTTGCGAGGATCACGCCCGCCGGCTCTGGCAGGAAGGCAAACCCGACGAGTATTTCTTCCTCGAGATCTTCGGCTCCGCCGTGGTCGAACACTTGGTGGCCGCGGCGAGCGGGCGCATCTGCGCCCGGGCGGAGGGCGACGGGTTGATCGCGGTGCCGCACTACAGCCCCGGCTACACGGGCTGGGATCTCACGGACCAGTCGAAACTGTTGGCGCTGATCCGTGGCGACCGGCCGCACCCGTTCCCCGAAACCGTGGAGGTTCTTTCCAGCGGCATGTTGCGGCCAAAGAAATCGCAGCTCGCCGTCTTCGGCCTCACCGCCCGCACGCCGGAGGCGCTCGCGTCCGCGCGCCTGGTCCCCTGTCGCAATTGTTCCTTCTCGCCGTGCCAGTACCGGCGCGCCCGCTATCGCCACGCCCCCGACCCCGCGACCGACTTGGTCCCCGCCTCATGACCCGACTCTGCGCCATCAATCCCGCCGCCCGGGACCGGCTGCCGCCGGCCTTTCCGGACAAATCGGGCGTCGGCGTGCATTACGTCGACGCTTTCATTGCGCCGATGAACACCGCGTTGCCCGACGGCACCCCTGTGGCGTGCAAGCGGAAGGGCCTGCGGCTGACACTGCGCGTCGGCGCCAAGAAGGGCGATGGGCTGCTGCGGCGCCTCGCCGTCAGCCCCGATCCGACCGTCATGCTCCCGGCCGCGTTGCAGGACGCCGCACGGGCCGCGGGGGTGGAGCTGCAGATCACCGACACCGAAATCCTCCTCGCGCCCTGATTCGCCACTGGAATCTGGCCAACGAATCCCTGGTTCACCCTCACTTTCACTCTCACCTTCACTCACGAAAGGAGCCCGCTCATGAGACCCGAACAATGGGAGATCTTCAAGAAGGCCGCCCGCCGCGAAAAACTGGATCACGTGCCCATGGCGCTGATCATCGACAGCCCGTGGATCCCGGGCTATCTCGGCCTCAAGCACCTGGATTTCTTCCTGGATCCGGAGCTGTGGTTCCAGTCCCACCTCAAGATCCACCAGGAATATCCCGAGATCATCTTTGTGCCCTCGTGGTGGATGGAATACGGCATGGCGGCGGAGCCTTCCGCGCTTGGCGCCAAGATCAAATTCTGGCCGGACAACACGCCGAGCGAATACCACACCCTCTACCACATCGAGGACATGGAGAACTTCCCCGAATACGAAGTTGACGCCGACGCCTTCATGGGGCTGACCCTCCATCGCATCAAGATGCAGCGGCAGCGCATCCTCGACACCGGCGAGATCCTGCCGCTGGCGACCTCCCGCGGCCCGATGTGCACCGCCGGGTTCGTGCGAAGCACCACCGAGTTCATGATGGATCTGGTCGAGCGGCCCGAATGGGCGCACAAGCTCCTCGACCTCTGCACCCGTCTGATCATCGACTGGCTCAAAGCCCAGGCGAAGGCGATGGGGCCGACGGTCGAGGGCATCTTCCTCCTCGACGACATCGTCGGATTCGTGAACGAGGAGCACTACGAGGAATTCGCCCACCCCTGCCTCAAGCGCATCTGCGATGCCTTCCCGAAGGACTGGGTGAAGATTTACCACAACGACGCTTCGATCGAGGCCTGCCTGGAGCACCTGCCCGACGCCGGTTTCCACGTGCTCAACTGGGGCAAGCAGACCGACATCGCCGACGTCAAGCGGCGCGTCGGCGGGCGCCTGTGCCTTATGGGCAATGTCAATCCGCTGGAGGTGGGCGTGCGCGGGACTCCCGCCGAGGTGCGCGCCGCCACCCTCGATGTCCTCGAGAAGAGCGGCGGCGAAGGCATCATTCTCTCCGTCGGCGGCGGGACCAGCCCGGGCATGCCGCGTCAGAACATCCGCGCCATGCTCGACGCGCTCGCTGAGTTCAACGCCGCCCACTTTGGAAAGGCGCGATCGTGACCACGCACTTCTACGCCAGAATCATTCGCGTGATTGATTGCGTTTCGGTGGTAGGGCCGGACCTTGGTCCGCGCCGATGCCGCAATTGAGTGGCCCGCGCCCTTATCCCCCTCCCCATGCCCGACTACGCGCTGATGAACCAATGCCTCTACGAGGGCAAAGCCAAGGAAGTCGAACAGATGACCCGGGATGCCCTCGCCGAAGGCCGCAGCGTACAAGAGGTGCTGCAGCAAGGGCTCATCGCCGGCATGAGCGTCGTGGGCGAGGACTTTAAGCACAACATCCTCTATGTGCCCGAGGTGCTCATCGCCGCGCGCGCCATGAAGGCGGGCATGGCCGTGCTCAAACCGCTGCTGTCGGCGCATGGTCCCGACACCACCTCCACCGGGCGGCTGCTGATGGGCACGGTCCGCGGCGACCTGCACGACATCGGGAAGAACCTCGTGTGCATGATGGCCGAGGGGGCCGGTTTCTCGGTGAAGGACATCGGCGTCGACCAGAGCCTCGAGAAATTCCTCGCCGCCGCCGGGGAGTTCAAGCCCGACATCGTCGGCATGAGTGCGCTGCTCACCACCACGATGACCTACATGAAGGTGGTCATCGACGGCTTCGAGGAGCGCGGCCACGGCGGCATCAAGATGGCGATCGGCGGCGCGCCGATCAGCCAGGCGTTCGCCGAGGAGATCGGCGCCGACGGCTATGGCGCGGATGCGTCGGCGGCGGTCGATCTGTTCCTGTATCTCGTCGGCAAGGGCGCGGCGCCGCCGGCGTCCGCGAAGCCCGGCGCCGCCGTGCCGCGGAGCGCCGCCCGCCCGCCCACCCCGCGACCAGCCGGGACCACGGCCAGATTCCAGATTCTCTACTGGCAGGATCTGCCTTCGCAGGTGAAGGCCTGGGACGATTTCGAGGAAGTCAAGGTCGACCTGGCCCCGCGGTTCGCGGCGCGGATCGACGCCGCCGCCCAGCGGCTCGGCCTGACGCAATCTGATGCCTATCTCGCCCAATGGCGGTGGAGCGACGAGGCGGAGCGGCCGGGCTCCGCCGCCGAGGTGGCCGAAGCCGTGCGCGCGGAGATCGAGGCCGCGGCCCCGTGACCGTTTGACAAGCCTTCACCGGACGGCCGAACATCGCCATCCAATGTCCCAGATACCCCTGCTTGAAACCCTCCGCGCGCGACGCCTCGTGTGCGACGGCGCCATGGGCACGCAACTGATGCTGGCCGGCCTCGAGCAGGGCTCGTGCGGCGAAGCGTGGAACCTGGACCACCCCGACCGGGTGCTGGCCATCCAGCGCCGCTATGTCGAAGCCGGCACCGATTGTCTGATCACGAACACTTTTGGCGGCAGCCGGATCATGCTCCGCCGGCACGGCGAAGAAAAGCGGCTGGCGGAGATCAACCAGGCGGGCGCACGCCTCGCCCGCCAGGCGTTTGGCGACCGGCCGGGCTTCGTGCTCGGCGACATCGGCCCCCTCGGCGCCATTCTCGAGCCATACGGCGAGTTGCCGGTGACCGAGGCGCAGGCGGCCCTGGAGGAGCAGGCGGCGGCCCTCGTCGCCGGCGGCGTCGATGCGATCATCATCGAGACCCAGACGTCGCTGGAGGAACTCGGCGTGGCCATTGCCGCCGCCCGGAGCGCCCATGCCCCGTGCATCATCGCGTCGCTGGCCTACGACCTGTCGACGGACAAGACCTTCTACAAGACGATGATGGGCGTGGCGCCGGAACAGGCGGCGGAATTCGCCGCGGCCCAGGGCGCGGATATCGTGGCGTTGAACTGCGGCACCGGCATGGACATGGCCGGCGCCGCCAAGGTGGCGCGGATCTACCGCGAGCATTGCGCGTTGCCGACCATGGTGCAGCCTAATGCCGGCCAGCCCGTGCTGGAGAACATGAAGGCGGTGTACAAGCAGCTCCCGGCCGACATGGCGCGCGCCGTGCCCGAGGTCCTGCAAGCCGGCGTCGGCATCGTCGGCTCCTGCTGCGGCAGTACGCCGGAGCACACCCGGGCAATCCGGCAAGAAGTCGACGCCTTCAACGCCGTAGCGGGCTGACGGCGCCGGTGGCTCACAGCCGCGGGGGCGCGGGCTTAAGCGGCTGTTCCCACGCGTTGGCGCCCACCGTGTGAAGCTTCCGTTTGTAGACCTTCTCGTTGCAGGTCGCGAAGAGCACGTCGAACTGCGGGCCGCCGAAGCACAGGTTCGTGATCCGCCCATTCGGCGTGGGAATGATCGCGTTGACGCGGCCCGCCTGGTCGCAGACCTGGATGCCGAGCCGCGTCGCAACGTAGAGTCGGCCGTCACGGTCAACCTTGATGCCGTCGGCGAAGCTCTGGTCTTCGCCATCGGGCTCGTGCAGCCAGTAATAGCGCTGTTTGTGGTCGAGCGTGCCATCGGGCTTGCGGACGTAGCTGTAAACCCAATGCGACCGGTAGTCGGCCACGTAGAGCAGCGATTGGTCGGGGGAGAGCGCAATGCCGTTTGCATAGCGCAGACCGGTATCGACGACCTGCTTCGTCCTGTCGGGTTTGATGAGCCAGACCCGGCTCGGATCGTTGCTCGCGCCGCCGGGCGGATGGGTGACGTAAATGTCACCGTCGTGCGCGATGACCAGATCGTTGCCAGCGATGTCCTCCGCGAGGACCGCCGCGCGGCCGCCGGTATCGTAGGCGATGATTTGCCGCGAGCCCGTGGCCACGGCATAGAGCCGGCCGTCCGGGCCGAAGGCCTGGCCGTTGGCGCGCTTCGTGTCGGCCATGAATTCGCTCACTTTGCCATCGAGTCCGACCTGATAGGCCTTGCTGTTCGGAATGTCGGTGAAGAACACCTCGCCGTGCGCGTTCGCGGCGGCGCCCTCGGACAACCCGTAGCCCTCGCCGATGAGCTGCCAGCCTTCGCCCGGGATGAGCACCGCGGCCAAGGTCTCATTCCTGGTCGGTGCGGCGGCCACGACAGGCTTGGGCCAGTCCTTCCACAGCCAGCGGATGGCGTCGGGGAACAGCGCCGTGCCTTGGCGGCCGTCGTGCGCGCCCTCGCCCCAGACATGCCGGAGGTCATAGCCGGCGAACGCGAGCGCCCGCTCCATGGTCTGGTTGGCCATCCACCAATCGCCGCCGTAGATGTTGAGATCGTTCGCCCCGTCCTGAAGAAAGACCCGGATGGGCTTCGGCTCGGTCTTGCGGATCAATGTCGGGTAGCGGTCGCCGCCGCGCAGGCCGACGTAGGTGCCGATGGCCGAGAACACCCGGCTGAAGGCGTCGGGGCGCTCCCACGCCGCCGTGAACGCGCAGATGGCTCCGCTGCTCGAGCCGCCGATGGCGCGGTCGTTGCCGGAGTGCGACAGATGGATCGGGCGGCCGTCGGCGGTGGCCTTCGTTTCGACGAACGGCAACAGCTCGTCGAGGAGAAAGCGCGCGTAGGCGTCGCCCAAACCGTCGTATTCGTAGCTGCGGTTGAAGCGGTCGAGCGCCGCGGCGCCTGCGGCGGCCTTGACCGCGCCCGGCCGTACGAACACGCCGACGATCATCGGCAGTTCGCCGCGCGCGATGAGATTGTCAAAAACCGTCGGCGCGTTCCACTGCACGCCATCCTGGTTGACGTACACGCACGCCGGTTTCGCGGGATCGTACTGCTTGGGCACGTAGACCGTGACCGCGCGCGTGGTGCCGGGAAAGATCTTCGATCCGGCAAAATCGAACTGGAGTAGTTCGCCCTGGGGGACGCCCGGCTGCACAAGGGCGTCGGGGGGCGGCGGAGATTCGTCGGCGGCGCGGAGGCCAGCCGCGAGCAGAGTGAGGGACAACGACAGGGCGGAACGAAGTGCGGATTTCATGGGGGCAAACACCGGATATATCCAAAACCATCCCGGTGTCAGGTCATAGAGTTCCTCGGTAGGGGGAGTCGCCTTGGCGCGTAGTGGTGGTCTGCCGCTGGAGGGCGCTGCGCCGCCCTCCACCAGAATCGCGACACCGTGTCGCGATACCTGTCGCGATTCGCGCCGCGCTCAGGGTCCGATGACCTGATACCGGGTCGCGCGGGCCTGGCCCGTGCGCCGCAGCAGGCCCAACTCGACAAAATGGGTCAGATGCCGCTGCGCCGTGCGGGCGTTGACGCCCAAGTGCCGCGCGTATTCGCCCTGGGACGCATCGGTCCGGGTCGACAGGAACGCCCAGCCGACCAGCTCCAGGTTGGACAAGGCACCCACGGCGGCATTTGCGACGAGGTGCGTGGCCGCCTCCGCACTCCGGTACAGCGTGAGGACGAGGTACGGATCATCCCACGAATATTTGGGGAGGGGCAGCCTCGCCTCGGTCGCGCGAGCCCGCATCGACTTCAAGCCCAAACCCCGCTCCTCCGCCAGCTCCAGCTTCGCAAAGACGTAGTGAAGGAGCGGATTGCGGCTCAGCATCGGGGCGCTGAACGACTGGAGTTGCTCCAGCGTGATCGGCTTGATCGGCCCGCCCGGGCTCTTCACCACCAGCGTGTCGGGTGTGACCGTCAATTGGCATTTCGCGCCCTCGATGCCGTAGTCGCGATGCACGAGCGCATTCACGATGCCCTCGCGCGCCAGTTCAAACAGGGCGTCATTGATCTCGCGGCGCCGGGCCTCGCTGCGATCGACCGGGTTCGGCAACTTGTCGCGGAGCCAGGCGAGCGCCTGTTCGGGCGCGAACACCTGCGGGCCGTCGAAATCCCGCAGCTCCTCCGTTCCGTCCGGAAAATGGATGGTTCCGAGCAGGCCCGCTTGCGGCAGCACCTGGCGGGGCGCCTCGCCAAACAGGAGCAGCCCAAAGCCGGATGGAACCACCTTGTCGCGCTCCTCGCGCAGCAGCCCCTGTTGCAGCAACCGGCGCCGGAAGGCCGCCGAGTCGACCGGATCCGCGATCTGGGCGGCGGCGCGGTAGGCCTCGAGCGCCGCCCGGGAAAAATCGCTCCGATCGGTCCGCGGCGCCGGGCCTTCCAGCGAAGACAGCATGCCTCCCTTCTTTTCCACCGCCGCCGGCTTTCGCTCGAGCGCCCGGGCAATGAACCCCTGATTCGCCTCGCGGATGATCTCCTGCAGATCGCGGTCAAACAGATGGACCGTCACGCCGTGATCCTGGAGATACTTGATGCCCTTGCGATCGACGGTCGGATCGGGGTCCTCGATCCCCACCCAGATCTCCGCGATGCGCGCGGCGGCGATCCGTTCCGCGCAACTCGGCCGGGGGTGGGCGCGCGCCCCCGGGGCACAGGGCTCCAGCGTGGTGAACAATACGGAACCATCCAGGCGGGCGGCCCGGTTCTTGCGCTCCAACAGCGTGAACTCCGCATGGTCACCTTCCCGAAGCTCGCCGCGACCGGCTGTGTCCACCGTTCCGTCGGGTTTGACCAGCACGGCGCCCACCAGTGGCGCCGCCCCCTCCTTGGCCCGCGGTTCGCGGACCGACCGGCGCATGACCTCGATGGCCTGCACCATCAGCTTCCGTGGGTCGATTGCGGCCGTTTCAGTCATGGCATGAGTGTGCTGCGGAGTTCTCGCTGGTCGCGCGAATAAGCGGCGTGCCCCCATCTTCGTCGACCTCGGCGCCGGCATCAATCCCCGTGTCGCGCGCGGGATTGGCGGAAAGTCATCGCCCCATCCGGCCCCGGGGGATTAGATCACCGCATGAAGACTGCCGTTCCGATCGTTCTCCCGTTTCTGGTCGCCCTTTTGCTTGGCGTTGTTGGGTCCGCGGCGCCGGTGGGCCCGACGCCGGCCCAGGCCGTCCGCCGGTTCTTCTCCGAAAACAGCTTCTGGAACCAGCCGATCCCCGCCGATGCCGCCACCGACCCGCGCACGGACCGGTGGATCAAGCTGCTCGAGACGGAGCCCACGAAAACCAATTTCACGATGAACAGCGAGCAGTGGACGATCCCCGTCTACGAGGTGGATCGCTCGACTCCGCTGGTGAAGATCGGGCTGCTGGCGCTCAGTCCCAAGGACCAGGTTCACTGGCACACCGATCGCGCGTTCTTCGGCCACGGCCCGGGCTTCGATCTCGTGCCCCTGCCCGCCACCGCCACGCCGGACCCGCAGCTGGATTCGCATCTGGCCGTGGTGGACTGGGAGCGCAGGCTGGTCTGGGATATGTGGGCGTTGTCCCGCAATGCCGATGGCTCGTGGAAATCGGCCACCGGCATGGTCTACCCGGCGGACGGCCCGGGCGTGTTTTCGACCGCCGCGTTGGGCGTGCGCGACGGGGAAAGCGTGCACTTTCACGGACCCAGCCGCGCGGCCGGCGTTCCCGCCGTCGCAGGCCTGATTCTGTACGACGAGGTTATGGCCGGCGAAATCCGCCACAAAATCGCCGCCGCCTCCCGGTTCTGCGCTTACAAGGAATTCGTGTTTCCCGCGGCGTGGACCGACGGCTTCACCGAGGGCGGGATTCCCGAAGGCACGCTGATCCAGCTCGATCCCGGCCTGGATCTCTCGCGTTTCACCCTGACCCGGGAGGAGCGAATCGTCTGCGTCGCCCTGCAACGCTACGGCATGGTGCTGGTCGACATCGCGGAGGGTCAGCCCCTCTACGCCGAGGGCCTGTGGGGACATCCGGGAAAATCTTGGGCGGGCAAACTCTCCCACGGGGCAGGCGGCATTTCGACGATCCCCTACCGCCATTTCCGGATACTGAAGACAGGTCCCGCCGTCCACATGGGCGATAGCCGCTCGAAATTTTCCCCGGTCTGGTGACCAATCGCCTTCGCCGCCAAGGCCGGGAAGTCGGCCCATTCATTGCGCCTCGCTGCCTTCGCGAGTATCCGTCTTGCTGAAGCCATGAGCCTGCCCGACAAGGAAGCCGCCCTCCAACTCCTTCGCGAACGCGTCCAGGACGACTATCAGCGGCATCACGCCCTCATGGTCGCGACCGCCCTGGAGGGTTATGCCGCCCAGTTCCAGGAAGATCCCCACCTCTGGTTCGTGACCGGACTCCTCCACGATCTGGATTTCGAACAGCACCCGGAGACGCATCCCCGCGAGGCCCTCGCCTGGTTCAAGGGGTGGGATTATCCCGAGGCCCTGATCCACGCGGTGGAGGCCCACGCCTACGGCTACCACGGGTTCACCACGCTTCCCCAGACCCGCCTCGCCGCCGCCCTGCTGGCGTGCGACGAGATCTGCGGAATCTTTTACGCCTATCGCAAGCTGAACCCGGTCCCCTACGGCCAGATGAAGGCCAGCTCGATCCGGAGGAAACTGAAGGAACCGACCTTTGCGGCGAAGGTCGACCGCCACCTGATCGACCTCGGCTGCGAGCACTTGGGCGTCCCGCTGGAGCAGCACATCGGCAACCTGATCAAGTTCTTCGCGGCGCTGCCCTGAGCTTACTCGGGCGGCTGCGCGCTCCGCGCTCGTGCCCCAATGGGGCGAGCCATCGTGCCGTTTGCACTTTTGCCGCAGACGAGCAGGTTTTGAGTCCGTCCGCGTGGGCGCCGGCCATTCTGCATGAGCGTGTGCTCACACCGCAAGGACCCCATGCCCCGCAAAGAAAAACCCCAAGGATTCTGGACGACCCTGCCCGGTATTCTGACCGGCGGGGCCGCTCTGCTGACGGCCGTCACGGGCCTGATCGTGGGTCTCTATCAGTACGGTGCCTTCGGCTCGAAATCCACCTCCCCGGGCGAGCCCGCCAAGGCGGAAACCCCGTCGCTCGGCACCGCGCCGACGGCATCCCAGCCGCCGGCGGAGGCGGCACCGCAACCAGCCGCAACCGGGTCCCGGCCGCAGCCGACCCCGGAGGCCACCGTGGCAATCACGGCCAATGATGGCACGACGACAAACGTCCTTGCCGACAGTTTCCGGCAAATCGCGCAATATGACCAGAGCCTCCACCTCCTGAGCGGACAGGCCGTGGCCTTTGCCAAGATCAAGGCGATCGAGGTGGTCCGGCATTATGAGGATAAGGCGAAAATCCAGATCACCCTGCTGGACGGCCGCGTGCTGGAGGATGCCCTGGCGTCGGGCAGCTCGATCATGGGTTTCCACGGCGAGAGCGACCTCGGGACGTTCGACATCCGGATGGAGCAGTTGCAGCGGATCGTCTTCCGGCGTTGAGGTTGAGCGTTTCTCGCTGCCGGCTGCTGGCGTCAAGTTGTCGCTTGGCGGCCGGCCCAAGCTGTCTTAGCACGATGGCTTCCGGGCCCGTAGCTCAACGGTCAGAGCAGAGGACTCATAATCCTTTGGTTCTGGGTTCGAATCCCAGCGGGCCCATTCACTGCTGAGCGAAGGTCGTCCGATGCCTGCCCCCAAGCGCCTTGATGAAAAGCTCGCCCGCATTCGTGCCGGGCGCGCCGCGCGCCGCGATTTCATCATCGCCGACGCCAAGGACGCGGACATGGCGTTCGGGTTGACGGCGCCGGGGCCCCGCCGGCACCCGCCCTCCTCGCCCGGCACAGCGACGGGTGCCTGGAAATCGTTGGAAGACTACCGCCAGCAGATTCGGGACGTGGTCGCCCAGGAGATCGTGGACCTCGTGCTGCTGTCGGTCTCCAATCTCGAGCAACTGGCCATGCGCGAGCGGCTGTTCGACCGCTCCCCGGTGACAGCCGCGGCGCGGGCCAACGACACCACCGACATCTGGATGGTGCGGGGTGGAGAATATCCCACTCTCCCCTCCCGGCCGTTTCGCACCGCGTCGATCGAACACATCAAGTACGGCCGGCTGACCGCCGACTGCACGCAGCCGCCCCTCGGGGCTGATCTCGGGCTCTATTCCCTTACGTTCACGAACAACCTCGACTGGGATCACCGCACGCTGGAGGCTTTTGCCGCCTTCCGCCACGAGGCCGAGGCCAAGCAGTTCCGTTATATTCTCGAGGTCTTCAATCCCAACATCGCCGCCGGCGTCCCCGCCCGCGCGATCGGCGCGTTTCTGAACGACCACATCGTGCGCACGCTGGCCGGTGTGCCCTCCGCAAGCCGTCCCCTCTTCCTCAAAATCCCCTACCACGGACCGGGCCCGCTGGAAGAACTGGTCGCCTACGACCCCGGCCTGATCGTCGGCATCCTCGGCGGCAGCGCCGGCACCACGTTCGACGCCTTCCAACTCATCCATGCCGCCCAGCAGCACGGCGCGTGGGTGGCGCTCTATGGGCGCAAGATCAACCTCTCCGAGCATCCGCTGACCTTCCTTTCCTTTCTGCGGCGCATCGTCGACGGCGAGATCAAGCCGGCTGAGGCGGTGCGCGCCTATCATGCCGCCCTGCAGCGCCTCGGCATCCGGCCCCACCGCCCGCTGCGTCTCGACCTGCGGCCGGGCCCGCGCTCTTCCCATTACCTGTCCTGACTTCGCGTGAAACGCTCCGCCATCAACGCCGCCTGCCGCGCCGCCGCCGCCTGCTTCGCGCGCCACGGCTGGGCGCTGCCGCCCCGGCCCAAATGGGATATTACCGACTTCGGCCTCGGCGATTTTGCCCGCTGGGGTCTCGTGCTGATCAACCTCGCGGCCGAACCCGAGTACTGCGAGAAGCTCATGTGGGCGGCGCGCGGCCAGACCACCCCCTGCCATACCCACGCGAAGAAAAAGGAGGACATCGTCTGCCGCGCCGGTGAACTCACCCTCAAACTCTGGCCCGCCCGGCCCGACGCGGGGGCGCCGCTTCCGGCTGCCTTCGTGGTCCCGATCAACGGCGAGCCCGCGACTGTCCGCACCGGCCAACCGTTCACCCTTGCCGCCGGTTCGCGGGTGACGCTCGTCCCCGGTGTCTGGCACGAGTTCTTCCCCGCCAGCGGCGAGTGCATCATCGGTGAGATCTCCACGGCCAACGACGACCGGCACGACAATTTTTTCCTGAATCCCGCGGTCGGCCGCTTTCCCGGCATCGAGGAGGATGAGCCCGCCATCGTGACCCTGGTTTCCGGATGACCGCCGGCGGCACAGCACGCCGCGGCCTCCTCGCCGGCGGCAACTGGATCATCGATTACGTCAAGCTCATCGACACGTGGCCGCCGCAGGACGCGCTCGCGACCATCGTCGGCCAGTCGTGGGGCAACGGCGGCTCGCCCTACAATGTGCTCAAGGACCTTGCCCGCCTCGGCGCGGCGTTTCCGCTCGAGGCGGTCGGCCTTGTGGGCGACGACGCGAACGGCAGCCTCATCCGCGACGACTGCCGCGCTCACCACATCGACACCACCCAGCTCGCGGTCACCGCCGCGGCCGCCACGTCCTACACCGATGTCATGACGGTCAAGACCACCGGCCGCCGCACCTTCTTTCACCAGCGCGGTGCGAACGCGCTTTTGGGACCGGAGCATTTTGACTTCCGGCGCACCCGCGCCCGGCTCTTTCATCTCGGTTACGCCCTCTTGCTCGATACCCTCGACGCGCCCGGCCCGGATGGCCGGCCTCGGCTCGCCGAGGTCTTCGCGCGGGCGCGCGCCGCCGGCCTGGCCACATCGCTCGATTGCGTCAGCGACACCAGCGATCGCTTTCACACCGTCGTCACCCCCGTGCTGCCTTGCGTCGACACGCTGTTTGCCAACGACTACGAGGCCGAGAAGCTCACAGGCCGGTCCCTGCGGCGGGGCGAAACGCTCGAGCGCGGCGCAGTCGAGGACGCCGCCCGCGCCCTGGTCGGACTCGGCGTGAGGGGCTGGGCCCTGATCCATTTTCCCGAAGGGGCGTGCGCCTGCTCGGCGGACGGCAGCATCGTCTGGCAGCCCAGCGTGAATGTCCCGGCCGCTGCCATCGCCGGATTGGCCGGGGCGGGGGACGCGTTTGCCGCCGGCGTGCTGCTGGGCCTCCATGAGGAATGGCCGATGATGCGCAGCCTCACCCTCGGGGTCTGCGCCGCAGCCGCCTCGCTCCATCATCCCACGTGTTCGGAGAGCGTCCGCCCGGCAGCGGAGTGCCTCGCGCTCGGCGATCGCCTCGGGTTTCGCCCGCTGCCCTGACGTCCGGGCCAAGCTGCACCGCTCTCGACCCTTTCGTCCAGCCTTGCGCCACAGGCGGGTCAAAATCACCATTTTCTGCATCCGGCCCGGCCCGGGCAGCGTCACTACGGTTATGAAACCGCTCCTTACCCTGATCCTGCTGGGGGTGAGCGTTGCCGCCCCCCTCCGGGCGCAGACCCCGGTGGCAATCCAGTACGGCCCGGGCAGCCTCGAGCAACTCGTCGCGCCCATCGCACTTTATCCGGATTCCCTCGTCGCGCTCCTCCTCCCCGCCGCCGGCGTCTCTGGCGATGTGGTATTGGCCGCCCGCTACCTGGAACAGGGTGGCGACCTGGCCTTGGCCGACGCCCAGCCGTGGGATCCGAGCGTGCAGGCCCTCGCCCACTACCCGGACCTGATCACGTGGATGGCCGGCAACCTGACCTGGACCCAAGCCTTGGGCCAGGCCTACGCGCTGCAACCGGCAGCCGTCATGCAGGCCGTCCAGACTCTGCGCGCCCGCGCGCTCGCCGCCGGCAGCCTCGTGAGCACGCCCCAGCAGCAGGTGATCGTCGCCGGTGGCGTCATCGAAATCGTCCCGGCCCAGGCGAGTCTCATCTACGTGCCCTGCTACGATTGGACGACGGTCTATGACGTCGGCCCCGCCTGGGATTATCCGCTCGTCACGTTCCGCGTGGGTTATGCGGTCGGACCATGGCTCGATTTTGCGTGTGACTGGAGGGAACATCGGATCCGGCCCGGCGTGTGGAATCGCGGTTGGAATGATCGGCGCGACTTCGGCGGCCGGCGGGACTTTGCCGGAGACCGCGGGCGCGATTCTCACCGCGACTTCAACGGGCCCCGCGAGCGCGATCCGCGCCGCGACTTTCGCCCGCCCGCGGTTGACCGGCGCGACACGCGTTCCCCGACGCTCGCTCACGTTTCCCCACCCTCCGCCAATCACGGGTCTCCGTTCCCGCCCCGCGTTGACGGAACGCCTGGGCCGCGCGCGCCCCGTGCGCCAACCGTCCAGTCACCACCCTCGCGCCATCCGGTCGTGAATGCGCCGCCGGCACGCGACCGCGGCCCCGACAACCGGCGGTGGGTCGCTCCCAACCCCGGCCCGCGTCACGAGGCGGTTCGCGCCACGCCACGGCCGCCAGCCA
>Ga0335084_10003978_pt1 | contig 14543 bp, 10 predicted proteins | sample Lox_Sample_44_FD_206721 | JGI IMG/M metagenome (GOLD analysis project Ga0335084, IMG submission 206721) | Soil microbial communities from Loxahatchee National Wildlife Refuge, Florida, United States - Lox_Sample_4.4 | ecosystem: Environmental > Terrestrial > Soil > Wetlands | place: USA...
CTGAGCGTCTTGCGCGATCCTGCCCATCTGCCCAGCCGCACGCTCACGACATGTCGTGGCCGGCCGTGACGGCGAACGATTGTACAGTAGGGATAGTTGCGCTCGCCGAATCCCGGCGAGTCCGGACGTGACCCGGTTCGTGCTTTGGCGGTCAAAGCTCGTGGAAGTCACGCGCGAGGAGGTCACATGAAGACGTGGAGTACGGCGGTCGTGGGGATCACACTATTACTCGTCGCGTCACTCGGCGCGCAATCGAAGACGATGGGCGCCACGGTGACGGAGACATTCACGATCGAAGCGATCGATCACTCGGCGCGCGTCGTGACGCTCAAGGACAAGAACGGCGCGCTGAGCGATGTCGTCTGCGGGCCAGAGGTCCAGCGCTTCGACGCGCTGAAGGTCGGCGACAAAGTGACGATGCGTTACTACGAGTCGCTCGTGTCGGCCATCAAAGCGACCAACGCGCCGCCCAAGCCGCCGATGCAGGCCGCCGTCACGCGCACGCCCGGCAACAAACCCGGGGGCACGATCTCGCAGCAGTTCACGGCGACGGTCACCATCGTGGCGATCGATCCGAAGGTGCCGTCGGTCACGATCAAGGGCAGCGACGGGCGGACCCTGTCGTTCAAAGTCGAGGACAAGAAGAACCTCGAGGGCTTCAAGGCCGGCGACACGGTGGAGATCACGTACACCCAGGCATTGGCGATCAGCGTGACGCCGGCCAAGTGACGACAAGCCGGCGGTGCAGGGGAGCGAAGAGGTGCGCCGCTGATTACGCCGGCCGGATGTTCACGTTCGTGTGGAAGAAGTTGTCCGGATCGAACTTCCTCTTGAGCTCGCGCAGCTTCGGGTAGTTCGGGCCGTAGACCAGGGCCGCCGGGTCGCCCGCGACATCGGCCTCGAGATAGTTCACGTACCGTGTCGGTGCAAAGAACGGCTCGAGCGACGAGTACGTCTTGCGGCACCAGCCCATGCCGGCCGTGGTGTCCTTCGGATCCGTCCACTGCGAGATGATCACGACATTGAATCCTTCCACGCGGAGCGCGCACGCGGTGCCGGCCACGGGCACGCGGCACCCCGCGCCGTGGAGGTGCTCGATCACCATCTGGCACATCGGGAGCTGGCACGCGTCGAAGCCCTCGATGATCGCGTCGATGGCGGCGTCGGAGAGATCGGTCAGGAACTGCGCCTTCCAGTAGTTGAGGGCGCCTTTCGGAAATGCGGCGTCGAGCAGGCCGTTCTGGACGGTGTAGGGAATAGGTCCCATCGCGTCCATGACCGGCGTGCCAAAGGCCTTGATCGGGCGCACGGCGGCTTCGCCGGCGGCCTGCGACCCCGAATGCGCCGCGATCATGCCGACCGCCTTGTGGCCCGATCCGTCGGGCGCGAAGAGCAAGCCGGCCGCCAGCATCATCTCGTCGGGCAGGTTCGCGCACTGATCGCGGAAGAACCTGAGCACGTCGCGCGCGGCAGGGAACGGATGCGCGACCAGCCCGCCGGTAATGACCGGTCCCACCTGGTGCAGGGTGAACTCGAGCGACGAGGCGATCCCGAAATTGCCGCCGCCGCCGCGGATCGCCCAGAACAAATCCGGATTCTCATCCTTGCTCGCGCGCCTGACGCTGCCGTCGGCCATGACCATCTCGGCCGACCGCAGGTTGTCGAGCGCGAGGCCGTACTTCGGCATCAGCCAGCCGATGCCGCCGCCGAGCGTGAGACCGGCGATACCGGTCGATCCGACGACCCCGCCGGTGGTCGCGAGACCGTGCACTTCCGTCTCGCGATTGAGCTCCTTCCAGAGCACGCCGCCCTGGGCGCGCACGGTCCGCGCCTTCGCGTCGACGAGAACACCCTTCATCGGCTGCAGATCGATCATCAGCCCGCCGTCGATGGCCGCGCGGCCGGCGACGTTGTGTCCGCCGCCGCGGACGGCGACCTCCAGATTCTGCTCGCGTGCCAGCTTGACGGCGTCAGCGACGTCGGCGGTGCCCAGGCACCGTGCGATGAGGGCCGGGCGCTTGTCGACGAGGCCGTTGTGGACGCGCCGCGCCTGGTCGTATGCGGGATGCGGGGGTTCAAGCAGTTGTCCGGAGAACGAGGGGGCAAGCTTCGTTACGGCTTCGGTCACGGTCACGTGCGACTCCTTCGAGGGAACATCGCATCCTAGCATGCCGATCTTCTTTTGCTGGTGACAGCGGGCCGTCGAGTCGTATGCTTCCCGGTCGTGAGGTTCCGAGCGCTCGCTCTGGCGGTGACATTGGTTGGCTGGCTGGTCGTTCCCGCACGCGCCCAGACTCAGACGACGGCGCCTTCGAGCGTGCCGGGCCTGTTGGCGCTCATCGCCAGCGCGAAGCCGGACGCGCCGGTCACCCTGCAGCTCGCCAACCGCGACATCGTCGTGCTCCGCGCGTCGGTGCTGGGACGATCGTCGGCCGACCGCGTGGCCAGCGCCGAGAGCCAGCTGGGCTATCTCGTGTCGCAGGGTGCCGCGTCGCGCGCGGCCTTCAGGCCCGTCGAGACCGCGTTCATGGTGGCCGTGGACGGTCACGACGTGTTCGCAATTCTGCCGGCCGATGTCGACGAGCTGGGCGGCGAGACCATCGAGGCGAAGACGCAGGCCGCCGTCGCGCACCTGCAGCAGGCCCTCGACGAGATTACCGAGGCGCATTCGCCGCGCCGGCTGCTGTCCGAGGCGTTGATCGCGCTCGGATTCACCGCGATCCTGCTCGCCGTTCTGTGGATCGTCCGCCGGGTCGATCGCGTTACGGCGCGCTGGGTCGCGTCGATCACCGAGCGGCGCCTGTCGGCCTCGAAGGAGGCGGCGGCCGCCATCGCGCGGCAGGCGCGGCTGAGCGACTACGCGCAACGCGCCGTGCACGTCGCCTCCATCGTCGTCGTCGCCGTGACGGCGTACTGGTGGCTCGTGGCCGTGCTGCGCCGGTTTCCGTACACGCGGCCCTGGGGCGACGCGATGCGCGGGTACCTGCTCAGCGAAGTGGCCTGGCTGGGCCGCGGCGTGCTGGACGCGATTCCCGGTCTGGTCACCGTGGCGCTGATCGTGCTGTTTGCACGGCTGCTCGTGCGTCTGGTGCGGATGTTCTTCGACGCCGTCGAACACGGCCGGATCTCGGTGCCGTGGATCTTTCCGGAGACGGCGGCGCCGACGCGCAAGCTCCTGACCGGCCTCGTGTGGCTGTTCGCGCTAATCGTCTCCTATCCCCACCTGCCTGGCAGTAGCACCGACGCCTTCAAGGGCGTCAGCGTTTTTGTGGGGCTCGTCGTCTCGCTCGGCTCGACGGGCCTCGTCGGTCAGGTCATGAGCGGCCTCACGGCGACGTACTCGCGGGCGCTTCGCGTCGGCGACTACGTGCGTCTGGGCGACGTCGAGGGGACCGTGACCCACCTCGGGACGCTCTCGGTGAAGCTCGAGACGCCGTGGCGGGAGGCCGTGACCGTGCCGAACACGGTCGTGATCTCGCGCGAGGTCACGAACTACTCGAGAGCCGCGGGCGGGACGACGGCGCTGGCGTCAACCTCGGTGACGATCGGCTACGACGCGCCGTGGCGGCAGGTCGAGGCGATGCTGCTCGCGGCGGCGGCCAGAACGCCGGGGCTACGCCGCGAGCCGCAGCCGTTCGTCCTGCAGACGGCGCTCGAGGATTTCTACGTGCGCTACACGCTGCTCGCGATGCTCGACGACCCGCGGACGCGCGTCTTCACGCTCGCGGCGCTGCACGCCAACATTCAGGATGCCTTCAACGAGTACGGCGTCCAGATCATGTCGCCGCACTATCTGGGCGATCCGCACGCGCCGAAGGTCGTGCCCAAGGATCGATGGGCGCCGCCGCCGGCCAAGGGCGGAGCCTAGTCGCCTGACCTGCGCTCCCGGCGGATGCCGAGCTTCGCCATCCGGCTCTCGAGCGTCGTCGGCTTCATGCCGAGCCGTTCGGCCGCGCCGTTCTTGCCCCGTACCCGCCAGCCGGCGCTGTCGAGCACGCTCCGGATGTGCTGGGCCTCGACGTCGGTCAGTCGGCCGGTCGGCGCGGGGCTGCGGGGCGACGCAGAGGCGCTGGGCGAGGGTGGCTCGAGCGTCAGCCGCGGGCCGGTCGCCACGATGACCGCACGCTCGACGACATTGCGGAGCTCGCGGACGTTCCCGGGCCAGCCGTAGCGCTGAAGCGCCGCGAGACTGTCCTTCGAAATCGACTCGATGCGCTTCCCGAAGGCCTTCGAGAATTCGTCCACGAACGTCCACACCAGCACCGGGATGTCTTCGGGCCGTTCGCGAAGCGGCGGGATCGTGATCGGATAGACGTTGAGGCGATAGAAGAGATCCTCGCGGAACGTCCGCTCGGCGACCGCCTTCTCGAGGTCGCGGTTCGTCGCGGCAATGATCCGCACGTCCACTTTGATCGTCTGGTTGCTGCCCAGCCGTTCGATGACCTTGTCCTGCAGGACGCGGAGCAGCTTCACCTGAGCCTCGATCGGCAGATCGCCGATCTCGTCGAGGAACACCGTGGAGCCGTCGGCGGCTTCGAACCGGCCGATCTGCCGGGCGAGCGCGCCGGTGTACGCGCCCCGTTCACGGCCGAAGAGCTCGCTCTCGATCAGCGCGCTCGGAATCGCGCCGCAGTTGACGCGCACCATCGGCCGCTTGTGCCGTGGGCTCAGCTCGTGGATCGCCTGCGCGAACACTTCCTTGCCGCTGCCGGTCTCGCCGAGCAGCAGCACGGTCGCCGTCGTGGCGGCCACCGGCTCGATCTGCTCCAGGACCTGGCGCGCGGCGGCGCTCTCGGCCACGACCAGCCTCGGCGCGCGAAGCGCGCGGACTTCGCCTCGCAGTTCCGTGTTCTCCAGGGCCAGCTGATCCTGCAACTGCTTGACCTCGGCCAGGGCCGCCGTCAGGTGCTCCTGGTCGCGGCGGCGCGCGAGCGCCTGCTCGAAGAGGAGGGCCACGAGGCGGAAGCGCTCGATCAAGCCGGGCGGCCACGATCGTTCGACCCGAAGCGCGCCGAAGGACAGGGCGGCGAGCGTCTCGCCGGTCGTCTTCATCGGGACAGTGACGCTGGACTTTGTTCCGTACTTCGAAAGGCTCTCCCGATCAATCGGTCCCGCCACCTCGTCGAGGCGCTCAAACGCGATGATCTCGCCGGCCCGCAACCGGGGCACGAGCTGGGGCAGCACTTCGCGGCCCTCGAGGCGCGGGGGCACCTGCGGATAGCCGGGCCGCGTCCAGCTGTGCGTGCAGATCGCGCCGCCCTCAGGCGGGAACACCCACAAGGCACTTCGGTCCAGGTCGAGGGACTCGGCGATCTGACGCTGGGTGTCGATGATTGCCGCGTCGACTTCGCCCGGCGGGAGGTTGACGAACCGGGCGCCCAGGTTGGCGAGGAGCTGCTCGAACGCCAGACGCTGGACGAGCGAGTCGTGCAGCTGGTCCTGAAGGTCGCGACGCTCGGTCAGGTCCACGACCGACGCGATGACGAGCCGCGCCCCGTCCTGCTCGGTGACCGCGAACCCGACCCCGACCGGAACGACCGATCCGTCCTTGCGGCGGCCGCTCAGATCGCGCGCGGCCTTCATCGTGCGGGTCTGCCGATCGAGCGGGAGGCCGTGCGGGCCCGGAGCGTCACCGGTAAAACTCGCGTCCGGGATCAGCTCGTTCATCGTCCCGCCGACGAGTTCGCCAGGTTCGTAGCCGAAGATCGCCTCGGCTTGTTGATTCACGAAGAGGATGCACCCGTCCTCGTCGCTCACGATGACCCCATTTGGCGAGGCATCAACGGCGAGTCGAAAGGCGAGGTTATCCGTCAGCAGCACGCCAACGGCTATTCTAGCGACTTTGTTCGAACAATGCTCCGATATTTCGGAGGAAACGAGCGCCACGAAGGACACGCGGTGGGGACCCTGAGTGGGCCCCCACCGGCGCAGGCCTCAGAACCTCAGCCCGAAGGTGATCTGGAAGTACTGCCCGTTCGCGTTTGAATCGACGAACCCGGCCGGCGGCGTGCCCTGGATGAAGGACGATGCTTTGGGGCCCCAGATGTAGTGGAAGCGCGCTTCGGTGTAGAAGGCGACGTGTTCCGCCAGCTTGACGTTCACGCCGCCGCCGAAGTTCATGCCGAAGTCGGTGCTGGATCGCTCGCCGAGGATGTTCGTCACAGGCACGGCGACGGGGTAGCAGATGTACCACCACGGGTCGCAGACCGTGACGAGTCCTGTGCCGGGCGAGGTCAACTGAACGACGCGATCGTAGACGCCGACGCCGACCACGCCGTAGGGCCGGGCTTTGGCGTCAGCGGCGCCGAACTTTCCGATCAGGTTGAACGTGCCCTGGTGCATGTGGTGTCCGGCCGAGACCTGTGCGCTGCCGCTGAGCGGCTGGACGTAAGGCACGTCGACTTCCTTGCTGCCGACCGGCGTGTAGCCGTACTCCGCCTGGATCCCCAGATGCTCATTGGCGTTGAACGTCACGCCAATCATGAAGTTTCCCCCGTCACCGAGGTGATCGTGCACCTTGCCAGTGGTCGCGGTGTAGCCACCCCCGATATTGACCTGCACCTTTCTGTCCTGGGCCTGCGCGGGCGCGCTGACGCAGCACGCCGCGACGGCAGCCGCGACTATGAGTCCCAAACTCCGCATGATGCCTCCTCTTCTCGTTGATAACAGTCGCCGGCCTTATTTCTTGTCCTTCGGCGGCGGGGGTGGGTAGTTCTTGAACAGCTTCTCGGTCGCCTTCTTGATGTTCTTGGCCCGCTTGTCGGGCTTGGCGTTCACGTCGAGCTCTTTGGACACCGCCCCGCGCCACACGAGCTGCTTCGTGCCGACGTCGTACATGTCCACCACGACCGTGCCGTTGTAGATGGTGTAAGTGGTCGACGTGCTCGAACCGCCGCTCCAGCCGCCGTAGCCATACGGGCCGTACCAACCCGGACCGGCGCCGTAGCCCGTGTCGAAGGTGTTCACCTGCTTCTCGGTGCTGACCGAGGCCGCAAAGGTGATGTAGAGGTCTGCCGCGTCCGTCGTGCTCTTCTGCAGCCCCTTCTTGGCCAGCTCAGCCTCCATGGCACTCTGGATGTCGCCCTTGGTCAGAGAGTCGAGCTGGTCACCGCTCTTGTTTTCGACCCACTTGAAGGTCTTGTACTTCGAGAAATTCGCGGATTTGTCGAAGTTGTACCGCACGTCCTGCGCCCACGCCATCGTCGCGACCGTCAGAAGAGCCGCGGCGATCAAGAACACTCGCTTCATGTTGTCCTCCTGAAACCTCACCGCGTCTGGCTTCCAAGGCGCAGGCGGTGTCTTAGCGCTCACACAATCAGCGTCAGTTCAGCGGCATGTTGCCGCGGCCGCGGCGGACGCCGCCGCCGCGCGACGCCCCGCCGCTCGGCCGATAGCTGCCGGTGCGCGACGTGCTGCCGCTGCGGACGCTGCCGAGGTCGTTCGTCCGTTGTGCGCCACTCGAACGAGACGCCGAGTCTCGATTGAGCTGGTTGATCGTCGGCGAGCTGCTGCCGGTCGTGCCGCTCGGGCGACTATCGACCTGCGAGCCGGCCTGGCCCGATCGTCCGGCGCCCGTCGTGCCGGTCGTGCCAGCCGTGCCCGTTTGACCTGCACGATTCTGCGGGTTCGGTGTGTTGACGTTGTTCCAGCTGCCGTTGTCGTACTTCTGCCAGCTGTCGCCGCTCTTCTTGTACACGTTGCCGTCGCGGCCGGCGTACACATCGCCGCTGCCGCTCTGCCCGACGAAGCCGCCGCCCGGCCCGGGTGTGTTGCGGCTGACCGAGGTGCCGCCGCCGCTGCCCTGGGTCACGCGAGTCGTGGTGCCCGTGCGGTTGTTCGTCACGCGCGAGGTCTGGGCCCACTGGTCACCGCGCTGTACGGAGGTCGATCCCCAGCTGCCGTAGACGTTGGACCCCTGCCGCGTCTGCGCGTAGCCGCCGGTGCGCGGGTTGTACGCCTCGGCGTAGCCGCGCGCGCCGCCCGGTCCGTACGCGACCGCGCCGCGCGAGTAGGTCCCGGTCGCCGGGTTGTAGCGCGCCGCGTAGCCCGCGCCGCCGTACGGTCCATACGCCGCGTAGCCGCGCCCGTAGGCGCCGGTCCACGGGTTGTACCAGGCGCCGTAGCCGTAGGTCGGATAGTACGGACGGTAGATGCCGCCGTAATAGTAGGGCGGGTAGTACCATCCGGTGCCCCACATCGTGCAGCCCCACGCGATCATCACGCCGGTGTACATCGCGGCGGCCGCGAAGGTGACCCATTCGTCGTTGTCGTCCTCGACCGTGACGTACGTCACGTTGTAGGACGGCGAGCTGATCGGGATCTCGTAGATTTCCTTCGGCACCTGCCCCGTCACTTCCCAGGGCCCGGTCGGACTCTTGGCCATGAACCAGACGCCCTGGAAGCACATGTAGTACAGGTCGCCGACCTTGATGATGTCCTTGTCGGTGTTGACCGCGCGCGAGACCGTCGTCTTCTCGATGGGCTCGAACTTCGGCGCCCCGCCGTCGTACTGGACCTCCGGCGCCTGAAGCGTCTTCTTGTTCACGCGCGCCGTCTGCGGGATGCTCGCGAGCAGCACCGCTTCCATAGCCTTCGATGATCCCGGCACGGAGGCCAGAACCCGTGAGCGGTCGTGCTCGAGCGGAATCTTCTTGAAATCCTCGGGCAGATTCGGCGTCGCGAACGTCCACGGTCCGGTGAAGTCCGGCGCCGAAAACCAGCGGCCCGACACCAGGTAGTACACGAGGCCGGTCTTGCCCATCCGAAACACGTCGGCCTCGGTGTTACTCACCCAGAAGAGCCCGGTGCCAGACACGGCGTCGTACTCCGGCTCGCCCTTGAGCAGAATGAGCTCGGCCGGAACGTTGGAGACGAAGACCGTCGGCGCATTCGAGGCCGAGAGTTTCTTGCCGGGCACCGCCGCGCGCGCGTCCTTCCAGTTGTCGTCGGATGGCAGCTTGCTGAAGCTCGCGGGCAGCGATCCCGCGGGTCCCCACGGCCCCTTGAGGTCGGTCGCCTTGAGCCAGGTCTGGTCGTTTCGCAGATAGAACGTGCTGGAGGGCGTGTGCTGGAACAGATCCCAGTTCGTGTTGATCATGAACTTGAGATCGGTGCCCTTCACTTCGCTCCAGATCGGATCGCCGTCGATGTTGACGACGACCGCGGGTTTCTTGCTGAAGAAGATCACCGGCGGATCGGCCTTCACGCCGTCGATGTTCTTCGGGATGATGTCGCTCGTATCGATCATCTCGAGCACGCGATCGAGTCCGATCACGCGCTCCGCGGTGGGGAAGCCGTCGGTGATCTCTCCGACGATCTCCTGCGTCTGTTCCTTCTTCAGCGTGGAGAAATTGGCTTCGAGAATCTTGAAGTCCGCAAAGTTCACCAGACGCTCGGTCGTCGAGACCCTCGTGCTGGCCTCGACCTGGATCGTGCCGAGGTCCGGTTTCTGGCTGGCGCCGCCCTTTGGCGTGTAGGAGACGGCGGCGTAGGCCACCATCTTCTGCTGGCCCGTCCATGAAGCGATCTGCGGCTGGTAGACGATGAACGCGGAGCCGCTCTTGGTGACATACGACCGCGGCCAGCCGCCATCGGGCGCCTGGGCCGCCGTCGCAGGCGCCGCGGCGGGCTTCGGGGTCGCGGCCGGTTTGGCCGCCGTGGTCGTGGCCTGACCCTGCGCGGTCACGAGCGGAGCGGTGGGGGAGGCGACGAGACTGAAAACACAGACGAGCGCGATGACCGCGCGCGTCCCGTGATGGCGATGACCCGCGTTCATTTTTCTTTCCTCCCGAGCAGTTCTTCGGCGTAGTCGAGACCGCGGACGGCATCTGACAGATGGAACTGCACTTTCGGCGGCTGGCTGGCGCGTTCGATCAATTCTGCCACTTTGGCGAACCGCGCGGTATGAATCTGACGCCGCAGGTCCTCCTCCGTTTGCCACTCCTCGCGATAGCAGAGCTGAGCGGACTCCCCGAGCTCGGTCGATAGCGAACAGTTCAGGTAGCCGTGCTCGGCGCGCGCCGCGACCATCAGGGCGTGCAACGCCTCAGTAATCGGGCGAGCCTCGCCGGGTGTCACCCGCCACTGCACCGTCATGTGAACCGAGGGAGGAGCCATCGCGCTCGTAGTACGTGGCTCCCGCCAGCAAGCGGCAGGCAGCCGGTGAGGAACGAGACAGCACGTCGCATGCCAGCGTGCGCCCAATTCGACGATGGCCGGAACCTGCAGTGCGCCAAGCGATTCGACTGGTCCGGCGCGGCTGACGGATGGTCCGCGGCTGGGCGTCCTCCGAGGTCGCGGGGGGGATTCCACGGCATTTCGGGGAATCTCCCCCCGTCGTAGGAGGGGAGCCAGTGGCATTCAAGCCAAGTTGACGCGAATCAAGGGGATGAGGCGGGCGACCCATCGGCTCGTTCTTGGCACGGGCAGTGCTTCACAACGGCGTTGGCAACAGAGGCTGCTGATCCCTCGCGGGCTTTGGGGGGCCCACGGATGCGGAGTGCCCGATCGACGTTCGGACAACTTGCCTTGGCCTTTCTGCTGAACTCGGCACTAGGCGCGGGAACGGCGGCTTCCCAGACCTTCTTGCCGCTGGAGCAGGGGCAGCAAGGGCAGCAGACGCAGGGCGGGATTTCTCCGGCGCAGGCGGCTGCGCTGCAGGCCGCAGCCCAGAATAGGGTGGAGTGCAATTCGGAGGCCGGTCAGCGAGTGGTCTGCAAGGCCGACACGTCGGCGGGCGTTGCGCTGCTGAGGTCGAGCGGATCGGCCGCGTGCCTGCTGGGTAAGACCTGGGGCTATGACGACGCCGGGATCTGGGTGGCCGACGGCTGTTCGGGCGTGTTCTTCGCGGGTCAGCTTCCGCAGGGACAGGCGCCGGCGAAGGCGAAGCCGCTCGAGCACGTTCCAAACGTCGGCTTCCTGCTGTATGACGGCGACAAAGGTCAGATCTACTTCCGCCTCTTCACCTACGCCCGCTATCTGAACCAGCGGAATCTGGACGCCACCTATACGGACGCGTTCGGAAACACCAAGACGATTTCGCCGCGGCAGGACATGCAGCTGCAGAAGTTCTTCGCGCCGTTTTCGGGCTGGTACATCACGCCGAAGTTCCGCTACTACCTCTATGTGTGGTCGGCCAACACGTCGCAAGGCCAGCCGGCGCAGGTGGTCGGAGGCGGCAACATCTCGTACAGCTTCAACCGGCAGGTGACCGTGGGCGCGGGCATCACGTCGCTGCCCTCGACGCGCAGCACGGAGGGGCAGTTTCCGTACTGGCTCGGCGTCGACGATCGTCTTATCGCCGACGAGTTCTTCCGCGGATCGTACACGACGGGCGTCTGGTTGAAAGGCGAGCTGAGCACGACGGTCAAGTACATGGCGATGGTCGCGAACAACCTGAGCACGCTCGGCGTCAGCGCGGCGCAACTCGACAACAAGTTCGACACCCAGTCCTACATGATCCAGTGGCTGCCGACGACGGGAGAGTTCGGGCTGTGGGGGACGTTCGGTGACTACGACAATCACGAGAAGGTCGCGATCCGGTTCGGCGCCCACTACACGCGGAGCACGGAGGATCGTCAGAGCCAGCCCGGAACGGAGGACATCGAGAACACGCAGCTGCGGCTGACCGATGGCAGCAACATCTTCACGCCTGATCTGTTCGGTCCGGGGATCTCGATCACCGAGGCGGGCTACCAGATGACGAGCCTCGACGCGGGCATCAAGTACCACGGCATGTCGGCCGAGGGCGAGTACTACCGCCGCTGGCTCGGGAGCTTCGTCGGCCCGCACACTGCGGGCCTTCCGACGATCAGCGACAACGGCTATCAGGTCCAGACCTCGGCGATGGTGATACAGAAGATCCTCCAGCTGTATGTCAGCTGGTCGCAGATCTTCGGCGACTACGGCAACGACGGGGAGTACCGCTTCGGCGAGAACTGGTACTTCATGAAGGAGCGTGGCCTTCGCTTGAACGGCGAGTTCATGCACGTCAACCACAGCCCGGTTGGCTATACGGCGTATCCCTACCCGGTCGGGGCACACGGGATCGTGTTTCACATCAACCTGGAGATGAACTTCTGATGACTCCCAAGCGAACTGTGCGCGGTGCGTCGATCCTGGTTGCCGGCCTGGGAATAGTCATCGCGGCGTGGAGTCTGACACCTGTCGCCGCGCGGCAGGGCAGCGCCAACGAATTCTACGACTCGCACTTCCATCTGACGAACTACGTCCAGCAGGGCATCGACGTCCACGACTTCCTGAAGATCATGGGGACGCGTGTCGGTCGGTCGACACTGTTCGGCATCCCGCTCCAGCAGGAGTGGTCGTACGCAAACTCCGGCGACTTCGCGCCGACCTACTACCTGCAGAGCGACGCGCCGCTCTACTACTACTCGTTCACCGACGCGTGGATCGCCAGCCAGTACAAGTCGCTGACCAAGGACGAGCAGGCGCGGTTCGATCCCATGATCACCGGCTTCAATCCCGCGGACATGTACGGCGTCGATCACATCCGGCGCGTGCTGCAGGTCTTTCCTGGAGTCTTCACCGGCATCGGCGAGTTCAGCATCCACAAGGAGTTCGTCTCGTCGAAGGTCTCTGGTGAGACGGCCAGCCTGACGAACCCGGCGCTCGATCGCATCCTTGACTTCGCGGGCGAAGTCGGGCTCGTCGTGATCCTGCATAGCGACATTGACATGCCGTTCGCGAAGACGGACACCGAGCCCGTGTATCTGACGCAGATGAAGGCGCTCCTCAAGCGGCATCCGAAGACGACGATCATCTGGGCGCACACGGGGCTGGGCCGCGTGGTCCACCCGACGACGGTGTCGGCCGAGGCCGCCGAGCGCAACCCGAATCACGTTGAGCTGGTGGAGGCCATGCTGGCGGATCCCGCCCTCAGCCATTTGAACTTCGACATCTCCTGGGACGAGGTCGCCAAGTACGCAGTCTCGACGCCCGAGGCCATCGCGCGGGTGGCCGACATGCTCAACCGGTATCCCGACCGCTTCCTGTTCGGCACCGACACGGTGGCGCCCGCGGGTCCCGGGCCGTACTACGCCGTGTTCGACATGTGGGCGCCGGTCTTCGCCAGGCTCACGCCGGAGACGAGCCTCAAGGTGCGCAAGGGCAACTACGAACGAATCTTCAACGAAGGACGCAAGCGCGTCCGCGACTGGGAACGAGCGAACGTGAAGTGAACGTTTGGTTTTGACAAGGAGCAAGCAATGCACGTGAGACAAACGATGCACGGTCCGGCCGGGTGGCGGGGGAGTCTGGTCCTGCTGCTGATGGTCGGAGTCTCGACGGCCGCGTGGGCGCAGGGCGTCAGCCCGTCCTCGCCGGCACCGTCGGTGGCGTTGACCCTTTCGCCGGCATCGCTGCCGGACGCGTCGCGCACGTCCGCGACCACGCCGAGCCCCACGCCCGCGCCTGGCACCAGCAGCGGCGTCTCGAGTGTCCTGATGCCAACGACGAGGGCCGGGTGGGAAGGGTACGGCACAGTGCAGCCTGCGGCAGACAAGGGGACGCTCGAGGTCTACGGCTTCGGCCAGGCCGATGCGATCGCCGATTTCAAGCAGAACGACCCGAACTGGTATGACGTCAACCGCCCGACGAAGCTGCCATCGTTCGCGAATCAGTTTGGCCAGGACGGTCACTTCTACCTGAGTCCGCGGCAGAGCCGGTTCGGCGTCAAGGGCGAGCTCCCGACCTCGGACGGCAACGTCAAGGGGCAGTTCGAATTCGACATGTTCGGCGTGGGTCCGGACGCGGGGGTCACGACGATTCGTCTCCGCCACGCCTGGGGCCAATGGAAGCAGTTCGGCGCCGGCCAGACCAACAGCCAGTTCATGGACGTGGATGTCTTCCCCAACGTCATCGACTACTGGGGACCGAACGGCATGTTGTTCTTCCGCAACACGCAGGTCTTCTACGAGTTCAGGAATGACGACAAGATGCAGGGCGCGGTGGCCGTCGAAGCGCCGGGCGCGAGCGGCGATGCCGGCGCGTATGCCGACCGCGTCGAGCTGCAGAACATCAAGGCGCGCTTTCCGCTGCCGGATCTCACGGGCCACGTGCGCCTCAAGGGCAAGATGGGCTACCTGCAGGTCGGCGGCATCCTCCGCGAGATCAAATACGACGACACGCTCGTCGACCAGTTCAACCTGAGCGGCAGCGTCACCGGCTGGGGCCTCAGCCTCAGCTCGAACGTCAAGGCGGGCAAGAACGACGTGTTGCGCCTGCAGTACGTCTACGGCCACGGCATCCAGAACTACTTCAACGACGCGCCCGTGGACATCGGCGTCAAGAACAACTTCAGCGACCCGGTGACGCCGGTCATTGGCGAGGCCCTGCCGGTCACGGGCCTCGTCCTCTTCATCGACCACAACTGGAACGAGAAACTCAGCAGCTCCGGTGGCTACTCGCTCGTGAACATCACGAACAGCGACGGCCAGGCGCCCAACGCGTATCACCGGGGTCAGTACGTCGTGTTCAACGTCCTGACCACACCCGTCAAGAACGTGATGATGGGTGGTGAGTTC
>Ga0335084_10003979_pt1 | contig 14542 bp, 11 predicted proteins | sample Lox_Sample_44_FD_206721 | JGI IMG/M metagenome (GOLD analysis project Ga0335084, IMG submission 206721) | Soil microbial communities from Loxahatchee National Wildlife Refuge, Florida, United States - Lox_Sample_4.4 | ecosystem: Environmental > Terrestrial > Soil > Wetlands | place: USA...
AGGAGCTGCTCTCGCAGGAGGTCGTCGCCGAGGAGTTCGGCGGCGAGGTGCAGTTCGTCGAGGTCTCGGCCAAGACCGGCCAGGGCATCGACAAGCTCCTCGACGCGATCCACCTGCAAAGCGAGGTGCTCGAGCTGAAGGCCCCCGTGAACGCGCCCGCCAAGGGCGTGGTGATCGAGTCGCGCCTGGACAAGGGCCGCGGCCCGGTGGCCACGCTGCTCGTGAAGTCGGGCACCCTGCACAAGGGCGACGTGGTGCTCGCGGGCGCCGTGTTCGGCCGCGTGCGGGCGATGAACGACGAGAACGCGAAGGCGGTGAACGACGCCGGCCCGTCGATCCCGGTCGAGATCCAGGGCCTGCAGGACGTGGCGCGCGCCGGCGACGACGTGATCGTGCTGAACGACGAGCGCAAGGCGCGCGAGATCGCGCTCTTCCGGCAGGGCAAGTTCCGCGACGTGAAGCTCGCCAAGCAGCAGGCGGCGAAGCTCGAGAACGTGTTCGACCAGCTCGCCGCCGAGGGCGTGAAGACGCTCGCCCTCATCATCAAGGCCGACGTGCAGGGCTCCTACGAGGGCCTCGCTCACGCGCTCACCAAGCTCTCGACCGACGAGGTGCGGGTGAACATCGTGCACACGGGCGTGGGCGGCATCACCGAGTCCGACATCAACCTCGCGCTCGCCTCCAAGGCGGTGGTGATCGGCTTCAACTCCCGGGCCGACACGGCCGCGCGCAAGCTCGCCGAGAACTCCGGCGTCGACATCCGCTACTACAACATCATCTACGACGCGGTCGACGACGTGAAGGCCGCGATCAACGGCATGCTCGCGCCGGAGCGCAAGGAGGCCGTCGTCGGCACGGTCGAGGTGCGCAACGTCTTCAGGATCTCCAAGGTCGGCACGGTCGCCGGCTGCATGGTGACCGACGGCGTGGTGCGCCGCGGCTCTTCCGTGCGCCTTGTGCGCGGCGGAGTGGTCGTGCACACCGGGGAGCTCGACTCGCTCAAGCGCTTCAAGGACGACGTGAAGGAAGTGAAGGCCGGGTTCGAGTGCGGGCTGTCGCTCAAGAACTTCAACGACGTGCAGGTCGGGGACCAGCTCGAGGTGTTCGAGGTGGTCGAGGTTGCGCGAACCCTCGCGTAACGCGACGTGAGCGCCCCGCGCCGCGCCCGTATCGCCGACCAGATCCAGCGCGAGCTGGCCGGGCTGATCCGCACGGAGCTGCGCGACCCGCGCGTGGGCCCGATGGTGACGCTCACGGGCGTCGAGATGTCGCGCGACCAGTCGCACGCCAAGGTCTTCTTCACGGTGATGGGTGCCGAGGCCGCGGCGCGCGAGGCGGGCGAAGGCCTGCATCGCGCCGCCGGCTTCCTTCGCACCCTGCTTGCGCACCGCCTCACGACCCGCTCGGTTCCGGAACTGCACTTCGAGCACGACGAGTCGGTCGAGCGCGGCGTGCGCCTCTCGAAGCTGATCGACGAGGCCAATAAGGCCGACGCCCCGAAGCCGGCCCCGCGGGGGCGGACATCGCGCTGAAGGCGGGCCGCCGCGAGGGCCCCGACGGCGTCCTGCTGCTCGACAAGCCCGCGGGCATCACCTCGACCCGCGCGCTCGCGCGCGCCAAGCGCATCCTGGGCTCGCTCAAGGGCGGCCATACCGGCACCCTCGATCCGTTCGCCACGGGCCTGCTGCCGCTCGTGTTCGGCGAGGCGACCAAGTTCTCGCGCTTCCTGCTCGACTCCCGCAAGGCCTACGAGGCCACGCTTCGCCTGGGCGAGGAAACGCCCACCGGCGACACGGAGAGCGCGGTCGAGCGCCGCCGGGCCGTTCGCTGCGACGACGCCGCGATCGATGCGGCGCTCGAGGCCTTTCGCGGCGCCCAGTCGCAGGTGCCTCCCATGCACTCGGCGGTGCGGGTCGAGGGCCGGCGCCTGTATGACTACGCCCGCGCAGGCGAGCACGTGGAGCGGCCGGTGCGCACGATCGAGGTAAGCCACCTCGAACGGCTGCGCAGGCTGGGCGACGACCTCACGGTCCGGGTGGCCTGCTCCAAGGGGACCTACGTGCGGACGCTGGCCCAGGACATCGGCGAGCAGCTGGGTTGCGGCGCCCACCTGGTGGCGCTGCGGCGCATCGCGGTAGGGCCTTTCACGCTCGGCGAGGCGGTCGATTTCGAGACCCTCGAGCGCGAAGGCCCGGAAGCGGCGCGCTCGCGCCTGCTGCCCCCCGAATCCCTGGTGGGCGCCCTGGACCGCTACGACGCCGACGCGCAAGGAGCCGAGCGCTTCGGCCACGGCCAGGTCATCGAGGCCCCCGAGGGCCCGGGCCGCGAGGTCGCCGTATTCGCCCCCGGAGGGCGCTTTCTCGGCGTGGCGGCGCGCGCCGGGCCGGGGCGCATCGCCCCGCTTCGCCTGGTGTCTGCGCCCGCGGCAAAGCTCCCTGATTTTGCTTGAGTAATTGCCCGATTTCGCAGTAAAATATCGGGCTCACACAGGAAGACTTAAGCGTAAGAAGCAGTTCACGGAGATTTAAGCCCATGGCCGTTACCACCGCAGACAAGGCGCGGATCCTCTCGCAATACCAGCGCGCCAAGAGCGACACCGGATCCCCCGAGGTCCAGGTCGCGCTCCTCACCGAACGCATCAACATGCTCACCGAGCATTTCAAGTCGCACGTCAAGGATTTCCATTCGCGCCGCGGGCTGCTCAGGCTCGTGAGCCAGCGCCGCAGCCAGCTCGACTACCTGAAGCGCAGCAACATCGAGGCCTACCGCTCGCTGATCGAGCGGCTTGGCCTGCGCAAGTAAGGATTCCCCCCTCAACAAGGCCCCGCGAATCGTCGCCAAGGCGCTCGCGGGGCTTGTCGTTTTCTCCAGGATGACACCGTGAAATCTATCAAGAAGACATTTGCGTTCGGCCGCCACGAGGTAACGCTCGAGACGGGCGAGATCGCCCGGCAGGCCGATGGTGCCGTGCTGGTCACCATGGACGACACCGTGGTGCTCGTGACCTGCGTCGCGCGCAAGGAAGCCAAGGCGGGGCAGGATTTCTTCCCGCTCACCGTCGACTACCAGGAGAAGACCTACGCCGCGGGTCGCATCCCGGGCGGCTTCTTCAAGCGCGAGGGCCGTCCCTCCGAGAAGGAGATCCTCACCTCGCGCCTCATCGACCGGCCGCTTCGCCCGCTCTTCCCGGACGGGTTCTACAACGAAGTGCAGGTGATCGCCACGGTGCTGTCGATCAACCCGGAGGTCGATTCGGACATCCCCGCCATGATCGGCGCCTCGGCGGCGGTCACGCTCGCCGGCGTTCCCTTCGAAGGCCCGATCGGCGCGGCGCGCGTGGGCTACCTCGACGGCGAGTACATCCTCAACCCGACCAAGACCGAGCTCGAGACCTCGCAGCTGAACCTCGTCGTGGCCGGCACCGAGCAGGCCGTGCTGATGGTGGAGTCCGAAGCCAACCAGCTCTCCGAGGAGGTGATGCTGGGCGCGGTGATGTACGGCCACGAGCAGATGCAGGCGGCCATCAACGCCATCAACGAGCTCGCCGACGAAGGCGGCAAGGACGAGTGGGACTGGGAAGCGGCCAAGGCGGACGAGGCGCTGGTCGAGCGCATCCGCGGCATGGCGGAGTCCGAGTTCAACGACGCCTACCGCATCCGCTCCAAGTCGCAGCGCTCGCAGAAGCTGGACGACATCCATAACCGCGTGATGGGCGAGCTGGTGGACAACGCCGAGGCGCCCGCCGACGCCAACGTGGTGCGCGGCATCCTCAAGGACATGGAATCGAAGATCGTGCGCGGCCAGATCCTCAACGGCGAGCCGCGCATCGACGGGCGCAACACGCGCACCGTGCGGCCCATCTCGATCCGCCCGACGCTGCTGCCCCGCGTGCACGGCTCGGTGCTCTTCACCCGCGGCGAGACGCAGGCGATCGTCACCACGACGCTGGGCACGGGCCAGGACGAGCAGATCATCGACGCGCTGCAGGGCGAATACACCGAGCGCTTCATGATGCATTACAACTTCCCGCCGTTCTCCACCGGCGAGACCGGCCGCGTGGGCTCGCCCAAGCGCCGCGAGATCGGCCACGGGCGCCTCGCCAAGCGCGCGCTCCTCGCGGTCCTTCCCAGCAAGGAGGAGTTCGGCTACACCCTGCGCGTCGTCTCCGAGATCACCGAATCCAACGGCTCCTCGTCGATGGCCTCGGTGTGCGGCGGCTGCCTCGCCCTCATGGATGCCGGCGTGCCCATCAAGGCGCACGTGGCGGGCATCGCCATGGGCCTCATCAAGGACGGCGGCCGCTTCGCGGTGCTCACCGACATCCTGGGCGACGAGGACCACCTCGGCGACATGGACTTCAAGGTGGCGGGCACCGAAAACGGCATCACCGCGCTGCAGATGGACATCAAGATCAACGGCATCACCCGCGAGATCATGAAGGTCGCGCTCGAGCAGGCCAAGGAAGGGCGCCTCCACATCCTGGGCATCATGAAGCACGCCGTCCCGGGCCCGCGCCAGGAGCTCTCGGACTTCGCGCCGCGCGTGATCAAGATCAAGATCAACCCGGACAAGATCCGCGAGGTGATCGGCAAGGGCGGCAGCGTCATCCAGGCGCTCACCCGGGAGACCGGCACCACCATCGACATCGAGGACGACGGCACCATCTCCATCGCCTGCCTGTCGCAGGAGGCGGGAGACGCCGCGGTCGCGCGCATCAAGGCGATCACCGCGGAAGTGGAGGTGGGCAAGGTCTACGAGGGCCCGGTGCTGCGCCTGCTGGACTTCGGCGCGATCGTCCAGCTGCTCCCCGGCAAGGACGGCCTGCTCCACATTTCCCAGATCGCCCACGAGCGCGTGAACGCGGTCTCGGACTACCTGAAGGAAGGCCAGGTCGTGAAGGTCAAGGTGCTGGAGGCGGACGACAAGGGCCGCGTGAGGCTCTCGCGCAAGGCGCTGCTCGATCCGCCGGCCAGACGCGAGGAGTCGCCGCCAGCGGCGCCCGCGGAGTCGGCCCAGCAGTAGACAAGCGGGCCGGCGGTCGTGGCACCATGGCGCCATTCGGGGTGTAGCGCAGCCTGGTAGCGCACTTGCTTTGGGAGCAAGGTGTCGGGGGTTCGAATCCCTCCACCCCGACCCAATCCGCCAAGCGCCCGTAGCTCATCCGGATAGAGCACCGGCCTTCTAAGCCGGGGGTAACAGGTTCGAATCCTGTCGGGCGCGCCACGCCCTCGGCACCAAGGGGCCGAGGCGCGCGGGATGCTCTGCGGTAGAGTCCCCCCCATGAGCGCGAGCCGCTCCCACGCACGGCCGAAGAAGGCCCCTGCATCGCCCGCCGCGGGCCGCGCGGACGACCCGCTTTCGCCGCGCCTGTTCCAGGCGAAGCTGCGTCCGCCGGGGGTGCGCGACGATGTGCTCGCGCGCGCGGCGCTGCAGCCCCTCGATCGGCTGCGCGGCGCGCGCCTCGTGCTCGTGAGCGCGCCGGCGGGCTTCGGAAAGACCACGGTCCTCTGCCAGTACGAGAAGGCGCTGCGCGCCGCGGGAACCGCGACCGCATGGCTCACGCTCGACGTGGAGGACAACGACCCGGCGCGTTTCTCGGCGTACCTTCGCGGCGCGCTCGCGCCCGTCGTGCACTCTGCGGGCACGGGGGGCGGCCTCGAGACGCCCGGCGACCGCGGCGCGGTGATGGGCGGGGCCTTCGAGCTCATCGATTCCCTCGCCGCGTACGACGGGCCGCTCGCCATCTTCTTCGACGACTTCGAGCACGTGGCGGCCAACGCCGAGGTGCGCGGCGTCGTGGTGCGATTGCTGCATACCCTCGGCCCGAAGCAACAGCTCGTGCTGGGTACGCGCACCGTCCCGGACCTGGGACTCGCACGCCTTCGCGCAGGCGGCCAAGTGGTGGACATCGGCCTGGACCGGCTTCGCTTCTCCCTGGAGGAATCACGCCGCTTCCTGCGCGACGCTTCGGTCCGCGGGCTGTCCGAGGCCGACGTGTCGTTCCTGCACGAGCGCAGCGAAGGCTGGCCGGCCGCGCTGCAGCTCGCCGTGATCGCGCTGCGCGACTCGCCGCAGGCGGCCGCGCGCCTGCGCGAGTTCGGCGGCTCGCGTGCCGAGGTCGCCGAGTACCTCGCCGCGGAAGTGCTCGCGGGCCTCGCGCCCGACCTCCGGGAGTTCGCCATTCGCACGAGCGTGCTCGACAGCTTCTGCGCCGAGCTCTGCGAGGAGGTGACGGGACTCGCCGGCGCAGCCGCCTTCATCGATCGCGTGGGCCGCGCCAACCTTTTCCTCGTGTCGCTGGACGCGGAGCGGCGCTGGTTCCGCTACCACGCGCTGTGCCGCGAGTTCCTCCGCGCCGAGCTCGCGCGCACCGAGGGCGGGCTCGTCCCCGACTTGTGCAGGCGGGCGGCGCACTGGCTCGCGGCCCACGGACGCGCCGCCGACGGCGTCGAGCAGGCGCTGCGCGCGGGCGACGCGACGCTCGCCACGCAGCTCATGGAGCAGTCGGCGACCGGGCTCATGCACCAGGGGCAGATCGCGACACTGCTGCGATGGACCGACGCGCTCGCCCTCGAGCGGCTCGTGGCGAGCCCCACGCTGCACTTCATCTCGGCGATCGTGAACGTCGTCTCGCACCGCTACGAGCGCGCCGGGCGGCTGATCGAAGGGTTCGGCGGCGGCGGGGAGGCGCCGCCCGACGCGAGGGGCCGCGACCTGCTCATGTTGCGCTTCAACCTGGCGATCTGGGGAGACCGCCTCGACGGGCTGCGCGACATCCTGCAGCAGGCGGTGGCGGTCTTCTCCCCCGCGGACGGGTGGATCTACCCGTCGATGATGAACTGCGTGGGCTACCTGGGCTTCCTCGAGGGCAGCGCGGAGATGGCGCGCTCGGCGCTCGCGGCGTCGAAATCCGCGCCCCATCATCGGGACAACGCCGTGGTGCGCACGTACACCGAAGGGCTCGCGGCGATGGTGCACCTCGCGCGCGGCGAGCTTCGCGACGCGCTCCAGGTGGCCGGGGACGAGCTCGATCGCCTCGCCTCGACGGGATCGTTGTACGGCACCCCGGGAGGGATCGCGGCGGTCGTGCTGGCCGACGCCCTCTTCGAGCGCAATGAGCTCGCCGCGGCGCGCGTGCTGCTCGACGAGCACCTGGACGTCGCCGCCGACAGCTGCATTCCCGACCTCATCATCGTGGGCTTCATCGAGCGCTCGCGCATCGCGCGGCTGGAAGGCGACGCCGCCGCGGCCGACGAGTTCGTCGCGCGGCTGCAGCGGCTGGGCGAGGAGCGCGGCCTTGCGCGCGTCGTCGCCGCGGCGCTGCTCGAGAAGTCGCGCGTGGCGCTCGCCGAGGGGCGCGTGGATACCGCATCGGGCCACGTCCGGGATGCCACCGCCTACCCGCTGTGGGAGCACGCCGTGTTCCGCGGCGCGTTCGCGAGCGACCTCGAATCCCCGGAAACCGGCGCGGCGCGGCTCGATCTCTTCCGTGGCGCCACCGCGGCGGTCGCCCCGCTCGAGGCGCAGATCGCGCAGGCCGCGCATGCGGGCCGGCGCCGGCGCGGGCTCAGGCTGCGCGGCCTCCACGCTCAGGCGCTGTGGCTCTCGGGACAGCGCAAGCCCGCGCTGCGGGAGCTGCGCGCGGCGCTGCTCGATGCCGCGCCGGAAGGCCTCGTTCGCGTGCTGGCCGACGAGCCCTGGGTCCTGCGCGACATGCTCGAGCACCTGGCGGGCGACACCGCCGTGAACGCCTTTGCCCGCCGCGTGGCCGACGCCTGCGGGACAAGGCGCCCGGCCGCCGGCGGCGAGCCGTCCTCCGGCGTCGCGCAGGTGCTGAGCGAGCGCGAGGTGGAGGTCCTCACGAGGCTCGCACGGGGGCTGTCCAACAAGCAGATCGCCGCGGAGCTCTCGCGCTCCGAAGCGACGGTCGCGACGCACCTGCGCCGCATCTACGGCAAGCTCGGCGCGCGCACGCGCACCCAGGCCATCGCCATCGCGCGGCGCGGCGGCCTGATCTCCTAGCCCGGGCTCGCCTCGCCGCCGGCGCGGCCCGCGCGCCAGCGCGCCGGCGACGTGCCGAACTGGCCCACGAACCACCGCGTGAACGAGCTCGGGAAGTTGTAGCCCAGCATCTCGCCCACCTGGGTCACCGAGTAGGCCGGGTTCTCGAGGTAGCGGACCACGAGCTCGCGGCGCGCGTCGTTGAGGAGCGCGGTGAAGCTCTCGCCCGACTCCTCGAGCTTGCGCTGCAGCGCGCGCGGGTTGGTGCCCAGCACCTGCGCGATCTGCTCGACGGATGCGCGGCCCCGCGGAAGCAGCATGTAGATCGAGCGGCGGACGTCGTGCACGAGGCCCGCGGCGCGCGCGCCGGGGAGCGAGTCGACGAAGCGCTGCGCATGGCTCGCCATGGCCGGGTCGGCGCCCGGGTTGGGGCGGTCGAGGTCGGCCGCGTCGCAGACGATGCCGTTGAAGTCGCCGTTGAACTCCACTTTCGGCCCGAAGATGCGGCGGTGCACGCGCAGGTCCGGCGGCGCGGCGTGCGTGAACTGCACGCGCCTCGGATGCCAGCTGGGCCCGAGGAGCGCGCGGAACATGCGGAACACCACGCCGATGGCGAGCTCTATGGATTGGCGCGAGCGAGCCGCCGCCTCGCCCACCAGCTCCTCGCGCACGATGACGAGCGCCCCGGCATCCTCGATCGCGAGCGAGAGCGCGTCGTTCAGCAGGTGGCGGTAGCGGATCGTCGCGGTGAGCGCGTCGCGCAGCGTGGGCTGGTGCATGAGCAGCAGGCTCAGGGCCCCGAAGTCGGACATGCGCCACGACTCCGCCATCTCCAGGCCGAAGGTGGGGCATCTCGAGCGGCGCGCCGATTCCTCGAGGAGAGCCACCACCGCCGCGGTGGAAATGCGCAGGTCCGGGTTCGAGAGGAACGCCGGGTTCAGCTTCGCCTCGCGCAGCATCGCCGGGGGATCCAGGCCGTGGCGCCGCGCGACCTCGGCGTAGTTGCCGAGCGAGGCCGAGCGGACGAAGGCGGTCATGCGTCCTCTATACACGCCCTTGTCGCGAAATGACAAGTGGGGGAGCCCCAATGACAAGCGCCGATTCGGCTGCGATCCAAGAATGCGTTGCATGGGCGGCCCGCAAGCCGCGGCACGGAGAGATGGATGAAGAACGCGATTCGATTCCACGAAACCGGGGGTCCCGAGGTCCTGCGCTGGGAGGAAATGCCGGTGGGCGAGCCGGGTCCGGGCGAGGTGCGCCTGCGCCACGTCGCCGTGGGCCTCAACTTCGCGGACACCTATTTCCGCACCGGCATGTATCCGGCGAAGCTGCCCTCGGGCATCGGCATGGAAGGCTCGGGCGTCGTGGAGGCGGTCGGCTCCGGCGTCACGCACGTGAAGGTGGGAGACCGGGTGGCCTATACCGGGAGCCCGCTCGGCGCGTACAGCACGGGCCGCGTGATGCCCGCCGGCCCGCTGGTGAAGCTTCCCGAGGAGATCGCCTTCGAGACGGCCGCCGCGATGATGATGCGCGGCCTCACCTCGGCCTACCTCATGCGCCGCATCTACCCGTGGAAGAAGGGCGATACGTTCCTCATCCACGCGGCCGCGGGCGGCGTGGGCCTCATCGTGTGCCAGTGGGCGAAGATCCTGGGCCTCAACGTGATCGGCACCGTGTCCTCCGACGAGAAGGCCGCGGTCGCAAGCGCGCATGGCTGCGACCACGTCATCAACTACCGGCGCGAGGATTTCGCCAGGCGCGTGCGCGAGATCACCGGCGGGGTGGGCGTGCCGGTCGTGATCGACAGCGTGGGCAAGGATACTTTCGCGGGCTCGCTCGATTCCCTCAAGCGGCGCGGGCTGCTGGTCGGCGTGGGCACGGCCTCGGGCGCCTTCCCGCCCATCGACGCGATGCAGCTCGCCATCAAGGGCTCGCTCTTCTTCACGCGCCCGGCGCTCGCCGACTACATCGCCGACCCGGCCGAGAAGGCCGAGCTCGCCGGCGAGCTCTTCGGCCACGTGGCCGCGGGGCGAATCAGGATCGAGATCAACCAGCATTACGCGCTGCAGGACGCCGTGCAGGCCCATCGCGACCTCGAGTCGCGCAGGACCACCGGCTCGTCCATCTTCGTCGTCTAGAGAGCGCCCTTTCCAGGAGGAGGCACCATGACGCAAGCGACCACCGAACCCAAGGCCCCCGCGATCGTCCGCCCGGGCGCCATCCGCGATTCCATCCGCGTGGAGCCGCTCACGTGCGCGATCGGCGCCGAGCTCTCCAACGTGAGCCTCGCCGACGCGGCGATCGACGACACGCTGCTCGCCGAGATCCGCGCGCTCTGGCTCAGGCACCGCGTGCTCTTCTTCCGCGACCAGGACATCTCGCGCGCCGAGCACGTCGCCTTCGCGCGGCGCTTCGGCGAGCTCGAGGACCATCCCGTCGCGGGCAGCGATCCCGACAACCCGGGCCTCGTGCGCATCTACAAGTCGCCCGACAAGCCCAACGACCGCTACGAGAACGCCTGGCACACCGATGCCACGTGGCGCGTGAAGCCGCCGCTGGGCTGCGTGCTGCGTTGCGTGGAGTGCCCGCCCGTGGGCGGCGACACGATGTGGGCCAACATGGTCCTTGCCTACGAGAAGCTGCCCGAATCGGTGAAGGCGCAGATCGCGGGCCTGCGCGCGAGGCACAGCATCGAGGCGAGCTTCGGCGCCGCGATGCCCGCCGAGAAGCGCCTCGCGCTGCATGCGCAGTTCCCGGACGCCGAGCACCCGGTCGTTCGCACGCATCCCGAGACGGGCGAGAAGATCCTCTTCGTGAACGCGTTCGCCACGCACCTCACCAACTACCACACGGCCGAGCACGTGCGCTTCGGCCAGGACTACGCGCCCGGCGCGAGCCAGCTCCTGCAATACCTCATCAGCCAGGCGTTCATCCCCGAGTACCAGGTGCGCTTCCGCTGGAAGAAGAACAGCTTCGCGTTCTGGGACAACCGCTCGACCCAGCACTACGCCGTCATGGACTATCCCCCGTGCCATCGCAAGATGGAGCGCGCCGGGATCATGGGCGATTCCACTTTCTGACCACGACTTCCCCAGGAGACTACTCATGAACTTCCTCGACGGCTCGCTCTTCCCCGAGAACATGGAAAAGCTCGTCATCACCGCCGCGCCCTACGGCCCCGAGTGGATGCCTTCCGATTTCCCGGAGGACATCCCGGTCACGATCGAAGAGCACGTCCAGAAGGCGGTGGATTGCTACAACGCCGGCGCCACCGTGCTGCACATCCACGTGCGCGAGGCCGACGGCAAGGGGTCGAAGCGGCTTTCCAAGTTCAACGAGCTGCTCGCGGGGCTGCGCTCGGCGGTACCCGACATGATCCTGCAGGTGGGCGGCTCCATCTCCTTCGCGCCGGAAGGCGAGGGCGCCTCCGCCAGGTGGCTCTCCGACGACACGCGCCACGCGCTTGCCGAGCTCCAGCCCAAGCCCGACCAGGTGACGGTCACCGTCAACACGACGCAGATGAACATCTTCGAGCACATGGTGCCGGCCGACTACGCCGGGACGTCGCTCGCCGAGCCCGCCACCTTCAACGCCTACCGCGACATGATCGTGCCCTCGAACCCGAGCTGGTACGAGGAGCACATCCGCAGGCTCACGGCCGCCGGCATCCAGAGCGAGTTCCAGTGCTACAACATCAACAGCTACGAGACCATCGAGCGGTTCATCCGCCGCGGCGTCTACAAGGGCCCGCTGGTGCTCAACTGGGTCGCGATCAGCGGCGGCATGGACGCGCCGAACATCTACAACCTCGCCAACTTCATGCGCGCGGTCCCGGACCGCGCCGTCGTGACGGTCGAGAGCTCGATGCTCAACACGTTGCCGATCAACATGATGGGCATCGCGATGGGCGTGCACGTGCGCTGCGGGATCGAGGACAACCTCTGGTCGCAGGACCGCAAGAGCAAGATGGGCACGGTGAAGCAGGTCGAGCAGCTGGTGCGCATCTCGCGCGAGCTCGGCCGCGAGATCGCGAGCGGCAAGGAAGCCAAGCGCATCTGCCGCATCGGCGAGTTCTACGGCAGCGTCGACGAGACGCTCGAGGCCAACGGCTTCGCGCCCAACCGCAAGCCCGCGGCGCGCGCGCTGCAGCGGGCCGCCTGACCGATGGGCGATTCCACCGTCGTCTTCGTGCCGGGCCTGCGCGACCACGTGCCGGATCACTGGCAGACGCTGCTGCAGGCGCGGCTGCCCGGTTCGCTGTGCGTGCCGCGGCTGGGCAAGTCCGTGCTCTCGTGCGACGCGTGGGTCGAGGCCATCGACCGCACGATCGCGTCGGCGCCGGGCCCCGTCGTCCTGGTGGGCCACAGCGCCGGCGTGATCATGACGGCGCATTGGGCGCTCCGGCATCGCCGCGCCGTGCGCGGGGCGCTGCTCGCCACGCCGCCCGACCTCGCCCGCGAGCTGCCCGCGGGTTATCCCGACGTCGTGACGCTGGCGCAGAATGGCTGGATGCCCATTCCGCTCGAGCCGCTGCCCTTCGAGTCCATCGTGGTGGCGAGCACGAACGACCCGCTGTGCGCGTTCGAGCGCGCGGCGGACCTCGCGTGGCGCTGGCAGGCGCAGCTCGTGAGCGCCGGCGCGGCCGGCCACCTCAACCCGGCCTCCGGGTTCGGCGAGTGGGCGCAGGCCGCGGAACTGCTCCGGGCCTTCGGCGTGGCCGTCCCGGCGCAAGCCGCGGCCGCCTAGGCGAGGGCGCGAGTCCATGGCGATCGCACACACGACGGGCGATGCCCTCCCGGTTTCCACGTCGGTCTCGCGCACCTTCGCGTGGATCGTCTTCGCCCTGATCTTCGGGCTGCTCCTGTCCGACTACATGTCGCGCCAGGTGCTCAACTCGGTCTTCCCGCTGCTCAAGGCCGAGTGGTCGCTCTCGGACACGCAGCTGGGCTCGCTCTCCAGCGTGGTCTCGCTGATGGTGGGGCTGCTCACGTTCCCCCTTTCGCTCATCGCCGACCGCTGGGGCCGCGTCGCGAGCCTGAAGGCGATGGCGCTGCTCTGGAGCCTCGCCACGCTCGCGTGCGGCTTTGCACGCTCGTACGAGGAGATGTTCGCGGCGCGATTCCTGATCGGCGTGGGCGAGGCGGCCTATGGCAGCGTCGGCATCGCGGTGATCCTGAGCGTGTTCCCGCCGCACCTGCGCTCGACGCTCTCCGGCTCGTTCCTCGCGGGCGGCGTGTTCGGCTCGGTGCTGGGCATGGGCCTGGGCGGGGCCGTCGCCGCGCAGATGGGATGGCGCTGGTCGTTCTTCGCGATGGCCTGCTTCGGGCTTTCGCTGCTGGCGACGTTCGCGCTGGTGGTGACCGAGAAGCGGCTGGATCCCGAGCGGCGCCACGCGGCGCGCGTGGCGGGCGCGAAGCATATGTTCCAGTTCAAGACCTTGCTGCCCGGGTTGTTCTCCGCCCGCTCCGTGATCTTCGCCTACCTCGGCAACGGGCTCCAGCTTTTCATCGTGGGCTCGGTGATCGCGTGGATGCCGAGCTTCCTCAATCGCGAGTACGGGCTGCCCACGGCGCGCGCGAGCCTCGTTGCCGCGGGCTTCGTGCTCCTCTCGGGCGTGGGCATGATCGCCTGCGGCTCCATCACCGACCGGCTATGCCGGCGCAATCCCGTGCGCAAGTTCGGCATCGCGGTGGGGCTTTCGCTCGGAACCTTCGCGCTGCTCGCGATCGGCTTTCGCCTCGACCACGGCGCGGCGCAGCTCGCGGTGCTGGGGCTGGGCATCTTCATCGCCGCCGGCACCACGGGCCCGTCCACCGCCATGGTGGCCAACGTGACCCACGTGTCGATCCATTCGACGGCCTTCGCCACGCTCTCGCTCGCCAACAACCTGCTGGGCATGGCGCCCGGGCCGGTGGTGACCGGCGCGCTCGCCGACCGATACGGCCTGGCCGCCGCCTTCCAGGTGGTGCCCTTCGTCTGCCTGGGCGCGGCGGCCGCCTTCGCGCTGGGCCGGCGCCACTATCCGGCCGACATCGCCCGCATCAAGCACGCCTAGCGCCGCCCGTCCGCTCGTCGGATTCATCAGTTCTGTGGATTGTGGCGAGGCTCCCCGGCGCCAAGAATCGTGGCGACCCAATCGTGACGGGAGAGCGAGCATGTTTCGCAAGGGGAACGTCGGCGGGCCTTCTTTGCTGGAGGCCCTCTTCGCGATGCGCGGGCTGCGCATCGCCACGCGGCTTGGCGTGGGATTCTTCGCGGTGTCGGGGCTGCCGCTCGTCCTCGTGCTGTGCGTGGCCGTCTTCGGCCACCTGCAGCGGGAGGCGCTCTCGGCAAGCATCGTCTCGGCGGCCGCGAAGGACACGGCCATCGGAAACCTGAAGACCATCGCCGAGGACCGGTCCGAATACCTGCGCGGGGTCGGGACCAGCGTGGACCTGGGCGGAGCGCTCCGGGAGGGCGGCGAGCTCCAGCGCCTGTCCGGCGAATACGCGCAGGCGCTAGGGCAGCTCAGGGGCATCGCGCTGGACGCGCGCGACCGCGA
>Ga0335084_10003980_pt1 | contig 14542 bp, 13 predicted proteins | sample Lox_Sample_44_FD_206721 | JGI IMG/M metagenome (GOLD analysis project Ga0335084, IMG submission 206721) | Soil microbial communities from Loxahatchee National Wildlife Refuge, Florida, United States - Lox_Sample_4.4 | ecosystem: Environmental > Terrestrial > Soil > Wetlands | place: USA...
CACTAAGGAGCCGGTGAAGACGCGCTTCGGCTATCACATTATTCTGCTGGAAGACACGCGCCCGGTGGAGTTCCCGCCGTTCGATCAGGTGAAGGACCGCGTCTCGCAGGAAATGTTGAAGCAGGCCCGGGATAAGAAAATCGATGAACTGAAGGCGGGCGCGAAGATTGAATAGAGCACCGGCGCAGCCGCTGCTCTATATCGGCGAATTGAAGCGCCGCCAACTACGCGACGCTTAATTCACCGGTGGCCTGGAGTGAAGCAAAGGCCTGGGTGAAAGCTCTGGGCCTTTCTGTTGATGGGCTGTCCGCGCGCGATTGCACCGTTCGCACGCATCTCACGCTGTCAGTCGACATTTCGTGGCTTGCTCGGCACTTCAACCGTTGTACTGTATCTCTCATTTCGCATTTCTCTGCGTCCTCTGCATCCTCTGCGCCTCTGCGTTGGGTGTAAGGTCTTCGTCACCCCAACCACCGCCGCGCATTGCGGAACATCCGCATCCACGGTCCATCCTCGCCCCAATCGTCCAGATGCCAGGAATTGAGCACCGTGCGGAACACGCGCTCGGGATGCGGCATCACGATGGTGAAGCGGCCGTCCTGCGTCGTAAGGCCGGTGATGCCCTGCGGCGAACCGTTGGGATTGAGCGGATACAGCCCGGTCGCCTCACCGCGATTGTCCGTGTAGCGCCACGTGATGAGCGGCTGTGCGGCTTCGAGCTGCGCGCGATCCTTGAACTCCGCGTAGCCTTCGCCGTGTGCCACCGCGATGGGAATGAGGCTGCCTTCCATACCATCGAAGAACAATGACGGCGTGCGCTCCACACGCACCAGCACGAAGCGGCCTTCGAACTGCTCGCTGCGGTTGCGCACGAAATGCGGCCAGTGCGCCGTGCCCGGGATCAGCGTACGCAGATTGCTCATCATCTGACAGCCGTTGCATACGCCGAGGGCAAATGAATCCTTGCGTTGAAAGAAAGCGGCGAACTCATCGCGCGCACGACCGTTATGCAGGATCGACTTGGCCCATCCCTCCCCTGCCCCCAGCACATCCCCGTATGAAAACCCACCAGGCGCTACGAGCCCAGCGAATTCGCGCAGCGACGCACCCCCGCCGATGACGTCACTGGTGTGCACGTCCACCGCATCGAAGCCGGCGCGATCGAACGCCGCCGCCATCTCGATCTGGCCGTTCACGCCTTGATCGCGCAGCACGGCGATGCGCGGGCGCACGCCGGTGGCAATCATTGGCGCTGCAATATCCTCGTTCAGATCGTACGTGAGGCGCGGGCTCAAGCCCGGATCGGCCGCGTCGAGCAGGCGGTCGAACTCCTCCTGCGCACATTCAGGATGGTCGCGCAGGCGCTGCAGGTGATAGGTCATCTCCGACCAGGCACGTTGCAACGTGATACCTGATTCCGAAAAAAGCTCCTGCGCGTGCGACTTCACGATGAGGCGGCCGACACGGTTAATGGCGCCCAGCAAATGCACCTCGCGCTCGAGCCCCGCAGCAGCGAACAGCTGCTCCACGCTCACCAGGTCGGCGCGCCGTACCTGCAGCACGGCACCCAGCTCTTCGCTGAACAGCGCGGGCAGCGGGCCTTCGTTCAGCATCACGCTGTCGATCTCCACAGTGACGCCGACGTGACTCGCGAACATCATCTCGCAGAGCGTGACGAACAACCCACCGTCGGATCGATCGTGATACGCGAGCAGCATGCCGGCCTCGTTCAACGCCTGCACCGTGTCGAAGAATGCCGCCAGCTGCTCCGGTCGATCGACGTCCGGTGCGCTGTCGCCTAGTGCATCATAGACCTGCGCCAGCGCCGACCCGCCCAGTCGATTGCGTCCCCCGCCCAGATCCGCGAGCAGCAGCACGGTCTCCTCCTCGAGCACGCACAGTTGCGGCGTGAGGGTCTTGCGTACTTCTTCGCATGGGGCAAACGCCGAAACGATCAATGAGAGCGGCGCGACCGCCGCCTTGGTTTTGCTGCCTTCCTCCCAGCTCACCTTCATCGACATCGAATCCTTGCCGACGGGAATGCTGATCCCAAGGCTCGGACAAAGCTCAATGGCCACCGCGCGCACCGTGTCGTAAAGCGCTGCATCTTCGCCGCCATGGCCCGCGGCCGCCATCCAGTTGGCAGACAGCTTGATGCGGCTGCGGCTCACACGCGCGGCAGCGAGATTGGTGAGCGCTTCGCCGACGGCCATGCGCCCGGAGGCCGCCGCGTCGATCAAAGCGAGGGGCGTACGCTCACCGATCGCCATCGCTTCTCCGGTGTAACTCTTGAAGCCATTCACAGTCACGGCCACATCCGCGACCGGGACCTGCCACGGGCCGACGAATGGGTCGCGACTGGAGAGGCCACCCACGGTGCGATCGCCGATGCTGATCAGAAACGTCTTGTTCGCCACGGCAGGCAGCCGCAGCACACGCAGCGCAGCCTCACGCAGATGGATGGCGGACAAATCGAGCGGCGACAGCACCGGACGCGCATGGCGCACGTCGCGTGTCATGCGCGGAGGCTTACCGAGCAGCGCCGAGAGCTCCATGTCGACGGGGCGATTGCCGAAGGCCGGATCGTCCACGCGCAGCACCGGTTTGTCGCTCGCGGTTCCGATCACCGCATATGGACACCGTTCACGCTCGCACAATGCGCGGAATTCGGCGATATGTTCCGGATCGACCGCCAGCACATAGCGCTCCTGCGCCTCGTTGCACCAGATCTGCAGCGGGCTCATGCCCGGCTCTTCGATGGGAATCGCACGCAAATCGACTAGGCCGCCGACGCCGCCACCGTGGACCAGCTCGGGCAGCGCATTGGACAACCCGCCAGCGCCCACATCGTGGATCGATAGAATCGGATTGCCGAGACCTAAGGCCCAGCAGCGGTCGATGACCTCCTGCGCGCGCCGCTGCAACTCGGCATTGGCGCGCTGAACCGATGCGAAGTCGAGATCCTCGGTGTTCTCACCGGTGCCCATGCTCGAGGCCGAGCCGCCGCCGAGGCCGATCAGCATGCCCGGGCCACCTAATTGCACGAGCAGCACATCGCGGCCTAACGGCTGCTTGGCGATCTGTGGCTCGCCGATGTTGCCTACGCCGCCGGCCAGCATGATCGGCTTGTGATATGCACGGCACTCGCCGCCCAACACCTGCTCGAATGTACGGAAGTAACCGAGTAGATTGGGCCGCCCGAATTCATTGTTGAATGCCGCAGCGCCGATCGGACCCTCGAGCATGATCTGCAACGCCGAAGCGATGCGCGAGGGCTTGCCATAGTTCTTGCGTTCCCAGGGTTGCTCGAAGCCGGGGATACGCAGGTGCGAGACCGAAAATCCCATGAGACCGGCTTTCGGCTTCGCGCCGCGCCCGGTCGCCGCTTCATCGCGAATCTCGCCCCCGGATCCGGTCGCCGCCCCGGCATAGGGCGAGATCGCGGTGGGATGATTGTGCGTCTCCACCTTCATCAGAATGTGCGCTGGCTCGGTGGAGAAGCGATACACGCGGCTGCGGTCCGGGTACAGGCGCTCGACTCGCACTCCTTCCATGACGGCAGCGTTGTCGGCATAAGCCACGAGCGTGCCTTCCGGATGCAGCGCGTGCGTATGCCGGATCATGCCGAACAGCGATTGCAACTGAGCCTGGCCGTCGATCACCCACTCGGCGTTGAAGATCTTGTGGCGGCAATGCTCGGAGTTCGCCTGCGCGAACATCATCAACTCGACGTCGGTCGGGTTGCGTCGAACTTCGATGAAATAGTGAGCCAGGTAGTCGATCTCATCCTCGGAGAGCGCAAGCCCGAGGCGGCGATCCGCGGCGAGCAGCGCCTCACGCCCGCCGCTCAGCAGATCGACGGTTTCGAGCGGTGCCGGCCGCGCCTCGTGAAACAGCGCATCGGCCGCGCTCAGCGAATCGCAGACGACCTCGGTCATGCGGTCGTGAAGCAATCCCACGAGCGAGGCGTCGCTGCGCAGCGTACGCATATCGAGTCCTTCGATGCGATATGCCGTGCCGCGCTCGATGCGCTCGACCGCGTCGAGCCCGCAGTGATGCGCGATATCGGTCGCCTTGGAAGACCACGGCGAGATGGTCCCCAGCCGCGGAACGACCAACGCGATGCCTTCACTCAGATGCTCGTCCTGGAACGCAGGGCCGTAGGTCAACAGTGAAGACAACGTCCTGCCTTCAGCAGGCGACAGCGCACGTCGCAGCTTCACGAAATGCCAGAACTGGGTGCGAATGACGCTCGCGCTCGCTACCTGCGACAGGAGTTTCGCGATGCGGAAATCGGACAATGCACGTCGGCCGGGAAGCTTGACGATCAGGGACATGAGGGCGTGCGGCGCTGGCGGTGTGTGAGAGCTCGTCTGGGTGACGAAGCGTTGTGACGAAGGAGCGAGCTCTTGCTGCAGGCGGCGCAGCTCGGCCCGGATGGGCGGTTACGGCAGTTGTCCATCGCACCGTGGAGGGGCCATGAGGGGCGCATTATACATCGCCCGGTTCAGCCCGGTGAGCTCAGCAGTTGCGCGAGGACACTTGCGTAACGACAGCTCTTCTCTGCCCTGAGGATCTCTCGCGCTCGCGTACCAAATCCTGCCAAGGCCACGTCCCTGTGGCACACTCGCGAAAGCCATCGCGTGCATCTGAAGACTTATGACCAGCAATATCGCCACAACGCTACCTGTCTATCTCACGGACGAGATCCGCCGCATCGAAGCTCTTGCCGGTGCGGATGCGGATCCTCCGCTCATGCAACGCGCTGGTCTGGCAGCCGCCGAGCTCGCGCGCGAGCTGATTGCGGACAGCCGCCGGCCCATTTTGGTATTCGCCGGTCCCGGCAACAACGGCGGGGATGCATTCGTCGTCGCGAGCCATCTGATGCAATGGTGGCATCGCGTCAGCGTAGTGTTCGCCGGCGACGTCGAGCGCCTGTCAGCGGATGCGCGCGCAGCCTTCGACGCCTGGCGCAAAGCGAGCGGCGAGGTACTGGCGGCGCCACCAGCGAATGCCAACGCCGGATTGCTGGTCGACGGGTTGTTCGGGATCGGCCTGCAGCGCGATCTCGACGGCATGTACGCGCAGTGGGTCGACTACATCAACGAGCAGAGTGCGCCGGTGCTCGCCCTCGATGTTCCCAGCGGATTGCATTCCGACAGCGGCAGCGTTCTCGGTCGCGCCGTACGCGCCAATCATACGATGACCTTCATCGCGCTCAAACCCGGATTAGTCACCGCCGAGGGTCCGGATGTTTGTGGTGAAGTGCATGTGCACGATCTCGGCCTGGATGTCGAGCGGCTGCTCGCTCCGCAAAGCTACACGCTCGGCGGCTCGATACTCGCGCATTGCCTGCCGCCGCGCCCGGCGAACAGTCACAAGGGAACGTTCGGCAGCGTTGGCATCGTGGGTGGCGCACCGGGAATGTACGGTGCGGCACTGCTCGCGGGCCGTGCTGCTTTGAAGCTGGGTGCCGGCCGCGTGTACGTCGGTATGCTCGACGTCTCCGGACAGCGCGTGGACCCGATGCAACCCGAGCTCATGATGCGCGAAGCCGACGAAGTGCTCGGCATGCGCGGGCTGGCTTGTCTGGTCCTCGGTCCCGGCCTGTCACGCTCGGACCGCGCCAAGGAGTGCGTCGTGCGTGCGCTGCAACTCCCCATCCCGCTGGTGATCGATGCCGATGCGCTCAATATCATCGCCGAGGATAGCAATCTCGAAGACGGCTGTCGGAGCCGCAGCGCGCCCACACTGCTGACGCCACATCCGGCAGAGGCCGCGCGACTGCGCCACGTCTCCACGACTGAAATTCAGCAGGACCGCGTCGGCGCAGCGCGCGCGCTGGCCGAGCAATATGCCGCCCTCGTAGCGGTGAAAGGCGCCGGCACGGTGATCGCCGCGCCCGATGCACGCTTCTACATCAATACGTCCGGCAATCCCGGACTCGCTAGCGCCGGCATGGGGGACGTGCTGAGCGGTATCCTCGGCGCGCTGCTGGCGCAAGGTGCGGGCGGGGAGATGGCGCTATGCGCGGGCGTGCATCTGCACGGAGCGGCTGCTGACGAGTTGTACCGCAAACACGGCGGCCCGATCGGCATGACCGGCAGCGAGGTCACTGATGCCGCGCGCGAACTGCTCAACCGTGCGATCTATGTGGAGAACACCCGCACGGTGTAGATCCCAAGGAAGGTCAGCGCGATCGAGCCCACCAAATGGGCAATCGTGTGTAGCGCAGCCCATCCGATCTGGCCGGCCTGCAACAAGGCGGTCGCTTCCGCGGAGAAGGTGGAGAACGTCGTGAGGCCGCCGAGAAAGCCGGTGATCATGAACAATCGCACTTCGGGCGGCAGCCCGGTATGCCGGGACAGGTATTCGACTGAGATGCCGATTACATAACCCCCGACCAGGTTCGCCGCCAGGGTACCAAGCGGCAACGTCGGCAGCGTGGGATTGAAAGCGATGCCCAGCACCCAGCGCAACCAGGCACCGAGCGCCGCCCCGATGCCAACCGCAAGAAAACCGTACGCCGTCACCTGTGCCTCCCGGTCCGTATTGCGCAGGGATTATACGAGGATGGCTAGAGCTCGATGCCAGCATTCGATTCGTTACCATCCAAGGCAGCACAACTACGAGTTCGCTTGGCGTCGCTCTTGCAGTACCTGCCGAATTGTCCCACGGATTATCCAGATTAAGCATCCGCCGTCGCTGGATACAACCCGGCCAGCGCACGCCCGACCCGTTCACGCTTTGACACACCAGCCGCGAGCGTCACCTCGTCTTTCAGATTGAGCGTCTGCGCCACGTGTCCGTGGTCGAAGATAACCAGGTTCTCCGCGAACGTCTCCACATCGGCCGGATCATGGGTAATGAGCAGCATCGGCACGCGGAAGCGCTGCTGCGTCTGATCAAGCTCGTTGCGCACGCGTTCGCGCAGCAAAGGGTCGAGCGCGGAAAGCGGCTCATCCAACAGCAGCAATTCAGGCTGCCGGATCAACGCTCGCGCCAGCGCCACACGCTGCCTCTGCCCGCCGGATAGATTGCGTGGGAAGCTTCGCGCGAGTGGCGTCAGCTCGAACAGCGACAAAAACTCCTCGACGCGCGCGCGGGCATCGCCGCGACCGCCCAACCCGAAGCCGACGTTCTTCTCGACGTCGAGATGCGGAAACAGCGCGTAGTCCTGAAACACGAAGCCGACGTTGCGCGATTGCGGCGGCACATCTACGCCCCCACTCGCGTCGAACAGGACACGCTCGCCGATCTGAATCCGTCCGGCATCGGGCCGCAGCAGCCCGGCGATGCACTGCATGGTAATGCTCTTTCCAGAACCCGACGGGCCGAATACGACGATGCGATCGTGCTCGGCGGAGAAGCTCGCCTCCAGCTCGAACTCGCGATCGAACGATCGCAGCGTCTTGCGAATGTCGACGCGGACCTTCATGCGTGCGCAGACTTGAGCAGGCGACCCGAGCCCATGAGGATCGCGACCACCACGACCGAGGTCAGCAGCACGAGAAAGTTCGCGAGGTCGTCGTGCCCCGCCTGCACCGCGTCGTATACCGCCAGCGATAACGTCTGCGTCTTGCCGGGGATGTTGCCGGCGACCATGAGCGTGGCGCCGAACTCGCCCATGGCGCGCGCGAAGGCGAGCATGGTACCGGCGAGGATGCCGCGCCATGCCAAAGGCAGGGTAATGCGTACGAAGACCCCAAGCTCGGTGACGCCGAGCGTGCGCGCCGCATTCTCAAGCTGCGTATCAACGCCTTCGAATGCTGCCCGCGCAGACTTGAACACCAGCGGAAAGGCCACGATCGCGGAGGCGAACACCGCGCCTTGCCAGGTGAACATGAGATTGATGCCAAAGGTGTCCCAGAGCCAGCCGCCGATCCAGCCGCGGCGGCCGATCAGCACGATCAGGTAATACCCCAGCACGGTGGGCGGCATAACCAGCGGCAGCGTGCACAGCGCATCGACCAGCTCGCGTCCGACGAAGCGATGCCGCGCCAGGAGGAACCCGCAAAGTCCGCCTGACAGGAGCGCCAGCAAGGTGGCAATGCCCGCCACCTTCAGCGTGAGCGCGAGCGGAGTGAAGGCTTGGCCGAGCATTCCGCAATTCTAATGGATTGGAGTGTTATGGACGGCGAAATCCAGACTTGTCCAGCGGCTTGCGGCTGGCATACCATTCATCGCATGCCCCGCGCGATATATCCGATTGAATACAACGTGCAACTTACAAGATGAAAGGTTCGGCGTCAATGGCGGCGCTTGCGGCCGGGGCGTCCGGCCCCCACTCGGGGACCGGCGGTAAGGGCTATCATTGACCGTATCCCTTTGAGGCGATAAACCATGGGTCAGACTGACGACGAGCGCAGCCGCAATCCCGACCAGGACTGGAAACGTACGCTCACCTCGGAGCAATATCGGGTATTGCGCGAAGAAGGGACCGAGCGCCCCTTTTCCAGCCCGCTCAACCGCGAAAAACGCAACGGAACCTACGTTTGCGCCGGTTGCGGACAACCCCTGTTCACTTCGGACATGAAGTTCGACAGCGGCACCGGCTGGCCTAGTTTTTCCACGTGCATCCCCGGCACACTGGACACCAAGCTGGACCGCAAGCTGTTCGTTACACGCACCGAGTACCACTGCGCCCGCTGCGGAGGGCATCAGGGCCACGTATTCGAAGACGGGCCCGAACCGACCGGTCAGCGCTGGTGCAACAACGGGGTGGCTCTGCGGTTTGAACCCGATCAGCAGGGATAGGTCAGCGACTTCAGCGCTCGAAGCTGAGCGAGATGGAGCCGTCCTCGTTGCGCAGCACCAGGCCGGTCTTGGACAGGCCGGCGCGGGTGATGCGTTCGAGAGAGTCGATGTACAGATAGTCGATCTGGCTGGGATCGGACTGCTGGGCGTCGTGGCTAATGAGAAACCCATTCTCCGCCCATTCGATCTTGCCAGGTGCGCGCAGCCGATAGCGACCGGTGAACGCGCTGGCCGCGCCGTATCCACTCACGCGCCCATCGGTCTCGAGCCTCAGATTACCCCGATACTTGGGCGGCAGCGCCATCTCCTTATTGTCGCGGATCATGCGCGTGAGCCGCCAGTCGACACCGTATACCGGATCGCTCGGCGCTCGCGCCGCAGGATCGGGTTGCGGAGCAGCCGGTTTGGCCTCCGCTTGCTGAGGGGTTTCCGCCGATTCGAGCGACAACGAAGCCGCGATCTGCGCGCTGCGCTCGCGCGTGAGCCGGATCATACACTCACGCATCTTGTTGCCACGATCCGAGTCGGGCAGGGTGTCACGGCTGCCGCCGCACTGACGATCGCGCTCGGCGAAGAAGCGCCGCTGCGCGCGATCGAAAGCGCGCTGCGCCTTGGCGCGTTGCTCGCGCCCGCGCATGGCATCCAGGCTCTCACGCCCCAGCTTGGCCTTGTACATAAGATCGCGCTCCGCATCCGCAAGCGCGGCGTCCAGGCAGTCGCTCAATGCCGCCTGTGTGGGCGAGCGATCGGCGCACTCCTCCATCGCGCTCGCGGCGAGAGCCGGCTCAATCGCCGCGACAGCGAGCCCCATTGCAATCGCCGCGATGCAGCCGCGTCTGCGCCGCGAGCAAACGACGGGAGGGTGGGAGCAGTTTCGCAAAGTTAGCTGAGTACGGGGTAGTCTGCGATGCGACGTGCAACGCGACGCCGCGTTCAGCGCTCCGGCGGCACTGCTGCGACCTTGGTCGACGGGCCGCGACTCATGCTGGTGCGCTACTCCTGAAGCCTGAACGCCACCGGTATGTCGATTGCGAATTCCCGGCCGCGCAGCGCCTCCGGAAGATTCGGCAGGGGCATCGCGTCCTTCACCATTTTCAGGGCCTGGTCGTCGAGGACCTCGAAACCGCTGCTGTGCACGACGCTCAGCGCTTTCAGGTTACCGTCGGCTGCGATTTGCAGCTTGAGCTCTGCAGTTCCCTGCCAGCGGCGCAGCATCGCCATCCGCGGATAGACTTTCTTTTTCGCCACGGCGTTGGAAACGACGGCGCCGTATTCGCGCAGGACAGCGGAGTCCAGTACCGGCGCCGGGGGCGCCTGCACACGCGGCGGCGCTGGCGGCGGAGGCGGAGCCTCCACCTGGGGCTGCGGAGGCGCCTCGACACGCGGCGGCGCGGTCACCTGTGCCTCCGGCTGGGCCGGCCGCTGTGGCACCACGATCGGCTGAGCGGGCGGCGGCGGTGCCTGCTTCTCGACCACGGGCGGGGGCTCGGGTTTCGGTTCTGGCTTGACTTCCGGGACGGGTGGCGGCGGCACGGGCCGCGGCGGTGCCTTGACCACGGGCGGTGGCGGCAGCGGCGGCGCTTCGACTGTCAGTAAAGGCGCGGGCGGTTTGGGCGCAAGCTCCACCGTCAGTGGCGGCGGCACGTTGGGCTCGGGCACGCGCAGGTTCGGCAGGAGGACGATTGCCACAGCATGAATCAGCAGCGAGACCGCCAACGCGATCTTCACCGACGGCAGCCGGTACCAGCTGGTGGGTGCGTCCAGTGCTGCCCAAGGGAGCTCTAAAGTGGTCATCCTGCGAATGTTTCTGGCCTGGGATCCGTCGTTCGGTAGTTGGGGCCCGCCGCATAAACTGCAACGGCACTAGGGACCGATAGCTTACCGCGACACGCCGGCCGCTGCGACCGGTCTGGCCGACAAAAAAAAAGGCAGCAATCGGCGCCGCCGATGCTGCCTCAATCTCGAAGGGGCGCTCCCCGCACACCAAGCAACCAGTGGAAGAGCACCTGCGCTGTATTCTACAGAATATAGCGATGGGGTCAAGGAAATTCGCTCGGCATCCTTTTCGCTGCATCGCGGAATCGGCGTGCTGACTGCCAGATAAGAGCACATCTGCCGCTTGGGACGCGCACCAGCTGGTGGCCCGGATTGCGGTGCGCAAATATGGGCTAATTAACGCACCGCCATCAGGCGGGTGAATTCGGCCAAATCCTTCTGTACGCTGGCGCTCGCCTTGGCTTCCATCTGCAGATAGCGGCGCAGAACTTCCTGGCCGAGCTCGGTAATCTGTGCACCGCCACCTTTCTGCCCGCCCGTCAAGGTCTCCACCAGCGGGGTCTTGAAGCACTGATTCATGGTGTCTACGAGCAACCAGGCGCGCCGATAGGACATGCCCAGCGCACGGGCGCCCGCGGAAATGGAGCCAGTCTGGTCGATCGCACGCAGCAGGTCCGCCTTGCCTGGTCCCATGGCGATCGCTTTACGGAACATGATGCGAATCTGCGGGCGCGGTGGCTCGCTCCGGGCGCCCACCGACCGGGCCTTAGACTTGGCTGCCGCGGCTGCGCTCACGACGCCTCTTGACCCTGCCAGCGCTGCGCGGCTGCATCATCGCTCGCGCGCGCATCGACCCAGCGCTCGCCATCCGGCGTTTGCTCTTTCTTCCAGAACGGGGCCTGCGTCTTCAGATAGTCCATGATGAACTCGCACGCCGCGAAGGCTTCACCCCGATGTGCGCCCGCGACGGCGACGAACACGATCTGATCGGTCGGATGCAGCGTGCCAACCCGGTGAATGACGCGTACCTCCAAGATGTCCCAGCGCGCCTTGGCTTGCTCGACGATGTCCTGGAGCGCCTTCTCGGTCATGCCCGGGTAATGCTCGAGCGTAAGCTGCGCCACCTGAGCGCCATCGTTGACATCGCGCACCAGACCGACGAAACAGGCGAGCGCGCCGAGGGCGCGGTTGCCCCGCATCGCAGTCAACTCAGCGCCGACGTCGAAATCTTCCTGCTGGACGCGGATGCTCACCTAGCCTCCGGTCACGGGCGGAAAGAATGCGACTTCATCGCCGGGATTGACCCTGGTGTCCATGCGCGCCATGGTTTGATTGACCGCGACGCGCACGGGTTTCGCCGCAGCAAGCTCGAGCTCCCACGCCCCGCCCCGTGCGCGCAACAGATCGCGCAGCGCGCCCACTGTGCGCGCGTCCGCGGGCAGCGCAAGCTGCTCGGAATCGCAGCCCAGCGCCTCGCGCAGACGCGCGAAATACAGCACCGTAACCGCAGCGGTGACGGTCCGCGCCAAGCCCTTCTCCAGATCCGAACTGTCCATGCAGCTCACCACTCGCCAGTAATATCGACATTATAAAGGCAGCCACCCCGGCGTAGTCGTCCAGCCGGAAGGTCAGGGTTTACCGACAATCACGTCCGAGGCCTTGATGATCGCCACCGCCTGCGCGCCTGCGCGCAGATCCAGGTCTTCGGCTGCCTCGTTGGTGATTGTGGCCGAAATGATCGCCGGGTTGCGGACCTCGATCTTGACTATTGTTGTGACGGCTCCTTTGCGAACCTCGGTGATTACCCCGTTGAGCTGATTACGCGCGCTGAGCTTCATGCTATCTCCCTGAGAATGCGAGTAACGCCGCGCGGCGCGGTTCCAGGCGCGCGCCGCTATTCCCTTCGACATATAATGCCCCTATATCAATCGTGCTGCCGGCCGCAATGCCGCCGGACGCAGTAATACGGGTTCGAATAGAAGGCAACATGTCCGGACAACAGCTCACCGCCCCCGACACCGAAGCGGGCTCCGTGGTCGATACGCGGGGCCGGCCGTTGCGCGACCTGCGTATCTCGGTGACTGACCGCTGCAATTTCCGCTGCACCTACTGTATGCCGAAGGAGGTGTTCGGCAAGGACTTCCAGTTCCTGGAACGCAGCCAGCTGCTTTCGTTCGGCGAAATTCACCGGCTGGTGCGACTGTTCCGGGATCAGGGCGTGCAGAAGATCCGCATCACCGGCGGCGAACCGCTGGTGCGCCGCAAGCTCGAGCGGCTGATCGAGATGCTCGCCTATTGGCGCGATCTGGATCTCACGCTCACCACGAACGGGTCGTTGCTCAAGCAGAAAGCGCGCGATCTCAAGGATGCAGGGTTGAAGCGCATCACGGTGAGCCTCGATTCGCTCGACGATGCCGTATTCCGCTCGATGAACGACGTCGATTTTCCCGTGCAGAAAGTGCTGGAAGGCATCGAAGAGGCCGCTGCAGTCGGCCTGGCTCCGATCAAGATCAACATGGTGGTCAAGCGCGGCGTGAACGAAGACAGCGTCGTGCCGATGGCGCGCTATTTCAAGGACCGGGGCTATACCCTGCGCTTCATCGAGTTCATGGATGTAGGCGCCACCAACGGGTGGCGCATGGAGCATGTGGTCCCATCGCGCGAGCTCGTAGAAACCATCAATCGCGTCATGCCGATCGAACCGGTGGAGCCCGGCTACCGCGGCGAGGTCGCCGAGCGCTGGCGCTATTTGAATAACGGAGTTGAAGTCGGGTTCATCTCCTCGGTCACGCAAGCGTTCTGTCGTGACTGTACGCGTGCGCGCCTGTCCGCAGAGGGTCAGCTCTATACGTGCCTGTTCGCCACGCACGGTACGGATTTCCGCGGTCCGCTGCGCAGCGACGCCCCCGATGAAGAGATCGCCGCACTGATTGCCAAGGTGTGGACCGGCCGTACCGACCGCTATTCCGAAATCCGCACGGGGCAAACCGCGCAGTTGCGCAAGGTGGAGATGTCCTACATCGGCGGCTGACGGAAAAGGTACGGTGAAGAGGTGAAAAGGTGAACCGGTAAGGGCCTTGTGTAGCCACCGTTGTCGCCTCCTTTGGCGAGCTCAGTAACAACTCCGCAAGCGCATCCCCTTCACCTTTTCACCTTTTCACCTATTCACTTATTCATCATGGAAAAATCCCTCTCCTCCCTCGCCGCCGACAGCGACTACGATCCCAACTCGATGCCGGTGGACAAGGCACGCGAGTACATTCGCGCATTCCTTACGCCATTGAGTGCAACCGAGCGCCTGCACATCCGCGCTGCGCTGGGGCGGGTCCTGGCACAGGACATCCTGTCCACGATGAATGTGCCGCTCAACGACAACTCGGCGATGGACGGCTATGCGGTGCGCTTCGCCGATCTGCAGTCCGACGCTGAGGTGACATTGACGGTGGTCGGCGCGTCCTTCGCCGGTAAACCGTTCTCCGGCGTCGCGGCCCCGGGCCATGCCGTGCGCATCATGACCGGCGGTGTATTACCTGCGGGATGCGATACCGTCGTCATGCAGGAGCGTGTGACCGTATCGGGCGATCGCGTGACGATCCCCGGTGGCCAGCAGAAAGCTCAGAACGTGCGCTATGCGGGCGACGACATCAAGCAGGACGCTGTAGTGTTCGAGCGCGGGCAGATCCTGCGCCCGGCAGAGCTCGGCATGATCGCATCGCTCGGGATCGGCGAGATCTCGGTCTATCGCAAGCTGCGTGTGGCCTTCTTCTCCACCGGTGACGAGCTTGCGGCAATCGGACAAACACTAAGCACGGGGCAGCTCTACGACAGCAACCGCTACACCATCCACGGCATGTTGACGCGCTTGGGCGTGGAACCGATGGACATGGGCGCCATTCGCGACGATCCCGCCGCAATCGAAGCGGCATTCATCGAAGCCTCACGCGCCGCGGATGTGGTCATCACCAGCGGCGGCGTCTCGGTGGGTGAAGCCGATTTCGTGAAGCAGATC
>Ga0335084_10003981_pt1 | contig 14537 bp, 13 predicted proteins | sample Lox_Sample_44_FD_206721 | JGI IMG/M metagenome (GOLD analysis project Ga0335084, IMG submission 206721) | Soil microbial communities from Loxahatchee National Wildlife Refuge, Florida, United States - Lox_Sample_4.4 | ecosystem: Environmental > Terrestrial > Soil > Wetlands | place: USA...
TTCACCGCCATGATCAGCGACTCGCCCTCTACGTAATTGAAGCTCACGTTGAGATTGTGCGGCACGCGCCGGTCGAGGTCGCCGTTGACGAACACTTCCTCCATCTGCTGCATGCCGGCGAGCAGCTTGTCGCGCAGCGCACGAATGCGCTCGCGCTCGCCCGCCATCTCCAGCTTCGCCAGGCGATAGGCCTCGCCCATGCCGACGATCTGGTGCGTGGGCAGCGTGCCGGAGCGAAAGCCCCGCTCGTGGCCGCCGCCGTGCATCTGCGCTTCCAGCCGCACGCGCGGCTTGCGGCGCACGAACAGCGCGCCGACGCCCTTCGGGCCGTAGGTCTTGTGCGCCGAGAAGGACATCAGGTCCACCTTCAGCGCCTGCAGGTCGATGTCGCACTTTCCGGTGGCCTGCGCCGAGTCGACGTGGAACAGGATCCCTCTCTTGCGGCACAGCTCGCCGATGGCCGGGATGTCCTGGATAACGCCGATCTCGTTGTTCACGAACATCACCGAGACCAGGATCGTGTCCTTGCGCAGCGAAGCTTCGAGCTGGTTCAGGTCCAGCATGCCGTTGGCGTCCACCTCGAGATAAGTCACCTCGAAGCCGCGGCGCTCGAGCTCGCGCATCGTGTCCAGCGTCGCCTTGTGCTCGGTCTTCACGGTGACCAGGTGCCTGCCCTTGGTCTTGTAGAACTCGGCCGCGCCCTTCAGCGCGAGGTTGATCGACTCGGTCGCGCCCGAGGTCCACACCAGGTCCTTCGCATCGCAGCGCACCAGCGCCGCCACCTGCTCGCGCGCCGCCTCGACGGCCTCCTCGGCCTTCCAGCCGAACGCATGCGAGCGGCTCGCCGGGTTGCCGAAATGCTCGGTGAGGTACGGGATCATCTTCTCGGCCACGCGCGGGTCGACCGGCGTGGTCGCGGAATAATCCAGGTAGATCGGGAACTTCATTACGCCGCAACCTTCTCCGGCTCGCGATCCCGGCCGCGGAAATCCTTGATCACCTGCACCGGCTTGCCCTGCTGGTGCGACACCACGTCGGCGAGCGACACGGAGTTCAGGTAGTCGTTCATCTTCTCGTTCAGCGTCGCCCACAGGTCGTGCGTGATGCAGCGCCGGTCGTCATCGCAGTTTTCCTTGCCTCCGCACTGCGTGGCGTCGATCGGCTCGTCGACCGCCGCGATGATGTCGGCCACCGTGATGCCGGTGGTCGGCCTGGCGAGGCAGTAGCCGCCGCCCGGGCCGCGCACGCTGCTGACCAGCTTCGCGCGGCGCAACTTGCCGAACAGCTGCTCCAGGTAGGAAAGCGAAATGTGCTGGCGCTCGCTGATGGCAGCGAGCGTCACGGGGCCGCGCGTCTGGCGCATCGAAAGATCCACCATCGCGGTCACAGCGAATCGGCCTTTGGTCGTCAGTCTCATGGGAGGCTCGCTTTCTGGGATGCCTTGGGCTATACCCGATAAAGTCAGTCAAGTATACCAAATCCCGAGCGATCCTATCAAGTATCTTATCCCCAAGGAATCAACTACTTGATAGCCCTCAGGGAGTCCGACTTGGAGGGCTCGGCGAGTTTCTGCTCCATGCGCCGGACCTTCTCGTTCAAGGCCGAGACGTTCTGCTCCAGCTCCTGCGCATGCTCGACCAGCGACTGCAGAGTCTTGTAATAGGGGTCTTCCTGTCCGGGCACGACCCCGTAGGCGGCAAACTGCGCCTTCTCCTTTGTCCTGGCACTGTCTTCCACGATGCGGCCGGGAACGCCCACCACCGTCACGCCGGCGGGTACCTCTTTCAACACCACGGCGTTGGATCCGATCTTCGCGCCGTCGCCGACCGTGAAGCCCCCGAGCACTTTTGCCCCGGCACTCACCACCACGCCCTTGCCCAGCGTCGGGTGGCGCTTGGTCCCGCGGTAGAGAGAAGTGCCGCCGAGCGTCACGCCCTGGTAAATGGTGCAGTCGTCGCCGATTTCGGCCGTCTCGCCGATCACCACGCCCATGCCGTGGTCGATGAACACGCGGCGGCCGACGACCACCGCCGGATGAATCTCGATGCCGGTCAACCAGCGGCCCAGATGCGAGGTGGCGCGGCCGAACCAGCGCAGCCCGTGCGTCCAGAACCAGTGCGCAATCCGGTGCATCCAGACCGCGTGCAGCCCCGGATAGCAGGTCAGCACTTCCCAGGTCGATCGCGCAGCGGGGTCGCGCTCCTTGATGCTGGCGACGTCTTCGCGCAGCTGCCTGAACATGAAAGGCATTTTACCTTCCCCGAGTAATACTCTCAACTATTTGGACCGGCGCTCCTGCAAGGCGTTCAGCAGGCCGCGCAGGATGTTGACCTCTTCGCGCTCCAGGTTCGGAACTCGCGAGAAGAGGCGCCGCAGGCGCGTCGGCAGCCTGGACCCGGACGCCGGCTTGAAGAATTCACTCTCGATCGCCGCCTGCTCGAGGTGGCGATACAGGCCTTCCAGATCCGCTACTGTGGCGGGCTTCTCCATTCGCATTTCCGGCATTTTCCGCGGGCAGGTCAAGAACATTTCGTAGCAAACGACCTGCACGGCTTGCGCCAGGTTGAGGGAGCTGGATTCCGGGTCGGCCGGAATGTGCACGAGGTACTGGCAGGCGAGCATTTCGTCGTTGGTGAGGCCCGCCTCCTCGTTGCCGAACACGAAGGCGACCGGCCCTTCGCGCTGCGCGGCCTGCGCGGCCGCGGCGCGCACGTCGAGGACCTGTGTCGACCATTCGCGCGGCCGGGCCGAGAGCGCGAACGCCGCCACGCAGTCGGCCAGCGCGTCGGCCAGGTTCGCATGGACCGTGGCGTTCCGAAGCACGTCCTGCGCATGGGTCGCCATCCACTGCGCCTCGGGCGCGGGAAATTTCTCCGGCGCGACCAGGCGCAGGTCCGACAACCCCATGGTCTTCATCGCGCGCGCGGCCGCGCCGATGTTGCCGGGGTGGCTGGGACGGCAGAGGACGATCCGGGCCTGCGGCATATGCGCATACTAGAATACGCGGCCCATGCATCCCCTGCTCAACATCGCCGTCAAGGCCGCACGGCGCGCCGGATCCATCATCAACCGCGCCGCGCTCGACCGCACGCAGCTCGAGATCCGATCCAAGCGCGCCAACGACTTCGTCACACAAGTGGACCGGGCGGCCGAATCAGCGATCATCGACATCATCCGCCAGGCGCATCCGGACCACGCCGTGCTCGGCGAAGAATCGGGCGCGAGCGACGGCCGGGGCGTCAAATCCGAATACCGCTGGGTGATCGACCCGCTCGACGGCACCACCAACTTCATCCACGGCTTTCCGCAGTACTGCGTGTCGATCGCCGTACAGCACCGCGGCGCCACCGCGCATGGCGTCATCTACGACCCGTCGAAGAACGAGCTGTTCACGGCCTCCAAGGGGCGCGGCGCGTTTCTCGACGACCGGCGCATCCGCGTCACCAAGTGCGCGCAGCTGAAGGAATCGCTGGTGGGAACGGGGTTCCCGTTCAAGGAAATGACCCGCGTGGACCCCTACTTCCGGCAGCTCCGGGAAGTCATGCACAACTCCGCGGGCGTGCGCCGCGCCGGCGCCGCCGCCCTCGACCTCGCCTACGTCGCCGCGGGCCGGCTGGACGCGTTCTGGGAAATGGGCCTCGCCCCCTGGGACATGGCCGCCGGCGCGCTGATGGTCCAGGAAGCCGGCGGCCTCGTCGGCGACTTCTCCGGCGAGGCGAACTACCTCGAGAGCGGCGACATCGCCGCGGCCACGCCGAAGGTCTTTCCCCTGCTGCTCGCCGCGCTCAAGGCATAGCCGTCGCAAGGGCAAGCCCGACCGAGCTTTCCACGTCCGTGAACGCCTCGCTCGAAGCCCATACCCCGATGATGCAGCAGTACCTGCGTCTCAAGGCGCTGCATCCGGACATCCTCATGTTCTACCGGATGGGCGATTTCTACGAGCTGTTCTACGACGACGCGGAAAAAGGCTCCCGCCTGCTCGACCTCACGCTGACGGCGCGCGGCCAATCGGCGGGCGCGCCGGTGAAGATGGCCGGCGTGCCGGTGCATTCGGTGGAGCAATACCTCGCGAAGCTCGTCAAGCTGGGCGAGTCGGTCGCGATCTGCGAGCAGGTGGGCGACGTCGCCACAGCCAAGGGGCCGGTCGAGCGCGAGGTGACGCGCATCGTGACGCCGGGCACGCTCACCGATCCCGCGTTGCTTGACGACAAGGCCGACAATATATTGTTGTCGATTTCGAAGGAAAAATCGGCGATAGGGCTTGCCTGGCTATCCCTCGCGAGCGGCGATCTGCGCGTCGCTGAAATTGCGCCGCAAGCGCTGGCCAACGAGCTGCGGCGCATCGCGCCGGCCGAGATCCTGGCGGCCGAGGGCCTCGACCTGCCCGGCTATACCGTGACGCGGCTGCCCGCCTGGAACTTCGACGCCGCGTCCGGCAGGAAGAAGCTGCTCGAGCAGCTCGGCGCTGCCACGCTCGCCGGCTTCGGCATCGAGGACCTCGAGCCCGCGATCGGCGCCTGCGGCGCGCTGCTCGACTATGCGAAAAAGACCCAGGGCCAGGCGCTCGCCCACGTAAGCGCGGTGCGCGCCGAGCGCGCCGGCGAATACCTGCGCATGGACGCCGCCACGCGCCGCAACCTGGAAATCACCGAGACGCTGCGCGGCGAGCCGGCGCCCACGCTCTTCTCCCTGCTCGACGAGTGCGCGACAGGCATGGGCAGCCGGCTGCTGCGCCATTGGCTGCATCATCCCCTGAGGGACCATGCAGTCCTGGTTTCGCGCCATGAATGTGTTGAAAAACTTTTCGAGAAGCAGCAGGACATCAGGGCCATCCTGCGCCGCTTCGCCGACGTCGAGCGCATCGCTTCGCGCATTGCGCTGAAAAACGCACGGCCGCGGGATCTATCCGGGTTGCGGGAAAGCGTTGGGCTCCTTGCTGTGTTGCGACCGGCGGTTCCGCCTGCTGCCGCATTGTTGAAGAAACTTCTCGAAGAAATTCAAACCCCGGAGGAATGTTTCGACCTGCTGTCGAAAGCCATCGCGCCCGAGCCATCGTCCATGCTGCGCGACGGCGGCGTGATCGCCGATGGCTATTCCGCGGAACTGGACGAACTGCGCGGGCTGCAGACGAACGCGGGCGAGTTCCTGATTTCCCTGGAGCAAAGGGAAAGAGACCGGACCGGCATCCCGAATCTCAAGGTGGCCTACAACCACGTCCACGGCTATTACATCGAGGTGACCAACGCGCAGGCGGGCAAAGTGCCCGAGGACTACCGGCGCCGCCAGACCCTGAAGAACGCCGAGCGCTACATCACGCCGGAACTCAAGGCCTTCGAGGACAAGGCGCTCTCGGCGCGCGATCGATCTCTGGCACTGGAAAGAAGTCTGTATGAAGGCATTCTTGATGAATTGAAGCATTCAATAAAGAAGCTTCAACAAATTGCCTCCGCGCTGGCGCTGCTGGACGTGCTGTGCTGTTTTGCAGGCATCGCAGCGCGAAGAAACTATTGCCGGCCGATGTTTACGGATGAAATATCAGTGCAAGTCGAAGCAGGACGGCATCCCGTCGTAGAAGCGCTGGTCGACCCATTCATCGCCAACAATTGCAACCTGTCCGCCGCGCGCCAGCTGCTGCTCGTGACTGGGCCGAACATGGGCGGCAAGTCCACCTACATGCGCCAGGTAGCGCTGATCGCCCTGCTCGCGCACACCGGCTGCTTCGTACCGGCGAAGAGCGCGCGTATCGGGCCCATCGACCAGATCTACACCCGCGTGGGCGCCTCCGACGACCTTGCCGGCGGGCGATCGACCTTCATGGTGGAAATGACCGAAAGCGCCAATATCCTGCACAACGCGACGCCGGCCAGCCTGGTGCTGATGGACGAGATCGGCCGCGGCACCTCGACCTTCGACGGTCTCGCGCTCGCGTGGGCGATCGGCCGTTTCCTGCTGGAGAAGAGCAAGTGCCTGACGCTCTTCGCCACGCACTACTTCGAGCTCACGCGCCTCGCGCTCGATTACAGGACCGCGGCCAACATCCACCTCGACGCCGTCGAGCACGGCGATTCCATCGTGTTCCTGCACGCGGTCGAGGAAGGCCCGGCCGACCGCAGCTACGGCCTGCAGGTGGCGGCGCTCGCCGGCGTGCCGAAACCGGTGATCCGGCAGGCGAAGAAATACCTGGAAATGCTGGAAGACCAGAGCCTGCAGCGCGGTGGGCAGAATGACCTGTTTTCCAAATCGAATGAAAAAAAAGAAGAACCGCAAACAGACGAGCTCCGCGACGCGCTGCAGGCGGTGAACCCGGACGAACTCACGCCTCGCGAGGCGCTCGAGCTTCTCTATCGCCTGAAGAAGCTATAGAGCGCCGTGCCCGGCGGCGGCGATCGACTGCGCCGCTATCCGCCCAAGCGCCACCGCGCTGAGCAGACCGTTTCCCGAGAGATAGCCCCAGACATGGGCGCCGGAAAAGCCCCGCGCGGCGCCGCCCCCGGCGTAGATGTTCGGCAGCGGCCGGCCCTGCGTGCCGAGCACCCGCGCGCCCGCATCGATCTCGAGGCCGCCCTGCGTGTGGAAAAGCGCACCCGTTACCTTGACTGCGTAGTAAGGCGGCTCGAACTTTTGAACTTCACTTCGCAATGCGCCCAAAGGCAATCCCGTGGCTGCGGCGAGAGCCTCGACATTCGCCGCGGTCCGCATTGCGCCTGCGGCGTTCAATTCAACGTAGTCCGGAAACGCAAGGCCGAGCTGGTGCAGGCGTTCGTCGTAGATGCTCCATGCGTAGCGCCCGGGCTGCGCGAGCACGGCCTGGGAAGCTTCGGAATAGCCCTGGCCCTCGTCGGCGAAGCGCCTGCCGAGCGCATTGACCTGGATTGCGCCCTCGGACATCAGCGCCCAGGTGAGCAGCTTGCCGTGCGGCACCGCCCAGGCGCCATGACCCTGGTAGGCGCCCATGTCGGCAAGGCGCGCGCCGAGCGCCGAACCCCAGCGCACCGCGTCGCCCTGGTTGCCGGCATGCCCCGCATATTCCGCGTCGGCGATCTCGGGGATGTATTGCCTCACCATCTCCCGGTTGCCGCCAAAGCCGTTGCAGGCGAGCAGTACGGCGTCGCATTCGATGATTTCCGTGCTGCCGTCCGGTCTTTTGATTCTTATTTCATTGGCTTTCACATCAATTGCCAAAGCCTTCGTCAACAGAACAATCCCCGCTTTTTCGGCAGCTGAGAGCAATCGCCCCATCAGGCCGGCGCCGGTCTTTTCCGGCACGGCGTGCATGCGCGCGACGCTGTGGCCCGGATAGAGGAAGCCCTCGAGCACCAGGAACGGGATGCCGTGCCGGTCGGCGAGCCATTCCAGGGCCGGGCCGCTTGCCGCAACGGCAGCCTTGACGACGTCGGGCCTGGCGCCATGATGGTTCTTCTTCTGGATATCCAGAAAAAAACCTTCCACCGAATCCTCGACGCCGATCGCTTTCTGCCAGCGCGTGCCGCAGGCCGGGATGAAGCCCGAGGACAGGGCGGTCGAACCCGAGGGCAGCGCGTCGCGCTCCAGCACCACGCAGTCGACGCCCGCCTCCTTCAGCGTGAGGGCGGCGACCAGCCCACAGGCGCCCGCGCCTACTATTGCAATCATCAGGTCGGGCGGTGAAGGTACTTGCCGGCGGGTTTGCCCACGATGTTGCCGTTCTCGCACACCAGCCTGCCGCGCAGGAACGTGGCTTTCACTTTCGCGCCCAATTCGATCCCCTCGAAAGGCGTGTAGCCCTGCGTGGACTCGGAATCCTTTGCGCGGATGGTCCAGGTCTCCTGCGGATCCACCAGAGCGAGGTCGGCGTCCAGGCCCTCGGCGATGTCGCCCTTGGAGTTGAGCCCGAAGCGCTTTGCCGGGTTAAAGCTCGACAGTTCGGCAACCTTGTTGAGTGAAAGCCCGCGCTTCATGCCCTCGGAGACCAGCGCGGGCAGCAGGTATTCGGTGCCGCCGAAGCCCGACTTGGCGAGCCAGATGTTGCCGAGCTGGTTCTTCGCTACCTTCATCTCGTGCCGGCAGCAGGCGTGATCGCTCACCACCCAGTCCACCTTGCCTTCGAGCAATTTCTGCCACAGGAATTCGACGTCCTCGCGCGGCCGGATGGGCGGGTTCACTTTGGCAAGCACTTTCGTCTTCGCGTTCGTATCGAGGACCAGGTGGCCGATCGTCACTTCGCGGCGAAAGTCGATATGAGGAAACGTCTCCTGCATCTGCAGCGCCGCGGTGAGCGCTTTCTTCGAAGACAGGTGCAGGAGATTGATGTTGGGAAGCGCCGCCTCGTTCGCGAGGTAGGCGGCGATGAATACCGCGAGGCCCTCGGAGTGCTGCGGGCGGGACGCGCTGTAGGCTTCCAGCCCGGAAAGCTTCCTGTTCGACTCGACGAGTTTCGTGTAGGCGGTCATGATTTCGGCGGTCTCGCAATGCAGCGACAGGCTGATCTGCGAAGCGAGCTGCGGATGCTTTTCGCGCGCGCGCTGCACGCCGCGCATGACGAACTCGAAGTGCGCGTAGTCGTAGCGGTCCCGCGGGCCGATCATGAGGAAATCGCGCTGCGAGTCGGAACGGCCGTGCAGGCCGTGCGAGCCGTAGAACATGAATATCTTGAACGAGGCCACGCCGTGCTTCGCGACCAGCTCGGGTATTTCGCGGATGTGGCCCGCATCCATGGGCGCGAGGTGGTAGCCGTAGTCGACGTGGAAGCGCCCGGCGGAGAGCTTGAGCACCTCGGGGAAGAATGTGCGATACGGGCCGCCCCTGTTGAGGTAGTACTGGCCGGTGCGGAAGTAGTTCAGCATCGAGGTGACGCCGCCCTGCGCCGCGGCGCGGCTTTCGCTCACCGCGTCCTCGGCGAGCGGTGCATAGATGCCCGCGTGCATGTGCGCGTCGACCACGCCGGGGAAAGCCAGGCGGTTCTTGCCGTCATAGACCTGCTTTGCGCTCTTGGGATCTATTGATGATGAAATTTTCCTGAATTTTCCACCCTGAACTGCAATATCAAAATTAAAAACCTCAGTCCCATGCGGTCTCACCACGCGGACGTTCTTGATCAGCAAGTCATAGGGTCGGTTCATGTCAGAGTCCCAGGTAGCTGCGTTTCAGATCCGGATTGGCGAGCAGCTCGGCCGGCGTGCCCTGGAAGCGGATCGATCCCTGCTCCATGACGTACGCGCGGTGCGCGATCTCGAGCGACTGGCCGACATTCTGCTCCACCAGCAGGATCGCGAGGCCGTCGCGGTTGAGCCGCCCGATGAGCGCGAAGAGCTCCTCGACGAGGAGCGGCGACAGGCCGAGCGAGGGTTCGTCCAGGATCAGCAGCCTGGGTTCGGCCATCAGGCCGCGGCCGATGGCGAGCATCTGCTGCTCGCCGCCCGAGAGCGTGCCGGCGCGCTGCGCGAGCCGCTCGCGCAGGCGCGGGAAGACCGCGCAGACGCGCTCGAAATTGCGCGGGCGCGCGACGCGGCCGCGCAGGTAGGCGCCCAGCATCAGGTTTTCGCGCACCGTGAGGTTGGGAAAGATGCGGCGGCCCTCGGGCACCTGGATCAGGCCGCCCGCGACGATCGCGGTGTAGGCGGCGCGCGTGATGTCGCGGTCCTCGAATTCAACGCTGCCCGAATAGGCGGGCTGCAAGCCGCAGACGGTGTTGTTCAGCGTGGACTTGCCCGCGCCATTGGAACCGAGCAGCGCGACGATCTCGCCTGCGCGGATCTCCAGGTCCAGGCCGCGCAGCACCTCGATGCCGCCGTAGCCGCCGCGCAGCGCACGGATACTAAGCACGTGTAACCCCCTGGATGACCGCGGCCCCCTGCAGCGCCAGCCTCTGCGCAGTGCCATGACCGAGATAGGCCTCGATCACGCGCGCGTCGCTGGTCACCTGGGCCGGCGAGCCTGCGGCGATCAGCTCGCCCTGCGAGATCACCCAGACCTTTTCCGCCAGGTCCATCACCGCCTGCATCACGTGCTCGATCATGAACACCGTGACGCCGGATTCGCGCAGGCCGCGGATCACCGGGAGCATCCCGGCCACTTCCTGCGGGTTGAGTCCCGCCAGGACTTCGTCGAGCAGCAATAATCTCGGCTGCGTGGCCAGCGCGCGTGCGAGCTCCAGGCGCTTGCGTCCCGCGATGGTCAGGCTGGAGGCGAGCTTGTCGAGTTCGCCGTCGAGCCCGAGCCGCCGCGCCACCGCCTCGGCGTCGGCCAGCGCGCGCGCGCGATCCGCCTGGTGCAGGTGTGCGCCGACGGCGATGTTCTCGCGCACTGTCTGCCCGGCGAAAGGCTGCACGATCTGGAAAGTACGCGTCATGCCGAGGCGGCAGACGGCGTGCGGCGCCATGCCGGTGATGTCGCGCCCCGCCAGGAGCACCGATCCCGCGTCGGGGCGCAGGAAGCCGGAAATGAGGCCGAAAAGCGTGGACTTGCCGGCGCCGTTCGGGCCGATCAGCGCGCTGACCTGCCCCTGCGGCACATCGAGCGACACATCCTGCACCGCGCGCAGGCCGCCAAAGCGGATCGACAGGTGGCGGGCCTCGAGCACTACCTCTTTGCCTCGAACAGGCCCATGATGCCGCGCGGCAGGAACATGACGACCACCACCAGCAGCACGCCGTAGGCGATCAGGTTCGCACCCGGCGTCTGCTCGAGCAGCCCGCGCGTCGCCTCGCCGAGCAACTGCAGCGCCGCTGCGCCGAGCAGCGGGCCGAACACCGTGCCCATGCCGCCCACGATTGCGGCGAGCAGCGCCTCCACCGAGATCGCCGGGCCGTAGGCGATATGCGGATCGATGTAGCGGAAGTACTGCAGGTAGAACGCGCCGCCCGCCGACATCAGCGCGCCGGAAATCGCGATGGCGCCCAATTTGACGCGGAACACGTCGACACCGAGCGCCGCCGCCGATTCCTCGTTGTCGCGCACCGCCTGCAGCCAGGCGCCGTAGCGCGAGCGCTTGAGCCACCACGCGACCAGCAGGCTTGCCGTCACCAGAGTCAGAGCGGCGTAGAGGAACCCGGGTTTGCCCGCGAACTGCATGTCGGCAGCCGAATCGCGCAGCGGGATCTGGATGCCGACGCCGGCCCCGGTGAACTGGAAGGTGTTGGCGAGTATGCGGAACACCTCCGCGAAAGCCAGCGTCACGAGGGCGAAATAGGAGCCCTTCAAGCCGTAACGGAACGACAGCGCGCCCACCAGCAGACCGACCGCGGCTCCCAGCGCCAGCGCCAGCGGCAATGCGAGCCAGGCGTTCAGGCCGAATCCGCTCTGCAGCACCGCCATGGCGTAGGCGCCGGTGCCGAAGAACACCGCGTGGCCGAAGGAGAACTGGCCGCCGAAGCCGCCGAGGATGTTCCAGGCTTGGCCCAGCAGCGCCGCATAGAGCGTCATGATCGCAAGGTTGAGCGCGGCGCCCGAGGTGACGAATGCCGGCATGAGCGCGACCGCGCCGGCGAACGCGCCGATGAGCCAGAGCTGCCTCACGCGCGCGCACCGAACAGTCCGCGCGGCCGGAACAGCAGCACGGCGATGAAAATGAGGAAGATGCCGATCTGTCCGAGCGACTCGCCCAGCCACAGCCCGCCCACGGACTCGACCACGCCGATCAGGAAGCCCCCCGCGAGCGCGCCGACGAAGCTGCCCATGCCGCCCAGCACCACGACGGTGAAGGCGATCAGCACGAAGCCGTTGCCGACCTGCGGATTCACGTAGTAGGCGGGCAGCAGAAAGCAGGCGGCGGCACCCAGGCACGCGAGACCGATGCCGAAGCTCATTGCGAACACGTGCTCGACGTCGATGCCCACCAGTTTCGCGCCCTGCCGCTCGCCGGCGCAGGCGCGGATCGCCCTGCCCAGGTCGGTGAGGCCGATGATCGCCAGCAGCACGGCGGTCGCCACCAGCGCGCCGCCGAATGCCACCACCTTGGGCACCGCGATCATGGCACTGCCGATCGCCACCGTGCTGAAGGTGTAGGCCGTCTCGATGCTGCGGGTGTCGGACTTCCACAGCAACAGCGCCAGGTTCTCGAGCACGATCGACACGCCCAGCGTCACCAGCAGGATGTTCTCGTCCTTGCCGTGGCTCGCCTTGCCGATGACGAAGCGATACAGCAGATAACCGGCGGCGAACATCGCCGGCACCATCACCGGCAGCGACGCATACGGGTCAATCCCCGCCTTCTCGCGCAGGAAATAGACGCCATAGAGCGCCATCATCAGCGCCGCGCCGTGCGCGAAGTTGATGATGTGCAGCACCCCGTAGATCAGGGTCAGGCCGAGCGCGATCAAGGCGTACACCGCCCCGGTCGTAAGTCCGTTGAGGACCGAAGCGAAGAGGATGCCGGACTCAGTCACTTCGAACCGCGCCGCCCGCCGCAGCTAGCGTATCAGGCCCTCCAGGGGAACACCGGCTCGGTCTCGGCGTAGGTATTGGGCAGCACGACGCGGATGTCGCCTTTCAGCACCTGCATCATCAGCGGCAGCGCGCTTTGATTCTGCCCGTCGACGAACCTGGTCGCCGCATAGGGCATGAAGTGGCCGTTCCAGGTGCTCGACGCGAGCGCGGCGATGATGTCCTCGCGCTTTGGCGAGCGGGCGCGCTCGATGGCATCGGCCAGCAGGTGGACGGACTGGTAGTTCAGGAACACCTCGTAGGTGAAGAACTGGTCCTTCATCGCGTCCACCTTCTTCTTCAGCGCCCAGGCTCTCTTGTCCTTGGGGTTGAACCAGTGGTTGACGTCGATCACGCCGTTGGCCACGTCGGCGTATTCCTTCACAAACTTGTACGATGACGCTGCGCCGCCGAGCACCGAGTAGATCGCCTTGGGCACCACGTTCTGCTGCTTCATGGTGCGCGCGAGCAGCGCGTATTCGTTGTAGTAATTGGCCGGGATCACGATGTCCGGGTTCGCCGCCTTGATGCGCAGCACGATGTTGTTGAAGTCGCGGGTCGGGTTGGCGTGCTTGATGACTTCCTTCACCTCGTAGCCCAGGCCCGGGAGCTGCGAGGAGAGCAGGTTCGCGGTGCCGGTGCCGAATAGCGACTCCTCGTGAATGATCATCACGGTCCTGGCGGGCTTGCGCGCCAGCGTGTTGAGGATGTGCAGCTGGTTGATCGCCGTCTCGGCGGTCACCTTGTATCCGGGGCCGAACCGGAAGGTGTTCTTCAGGCCGCGCTGCACGATCTGGTCGGCCACGCCCACGTCGACCAGGTGCGGGATATTGTATTTCGCCGCCGCCTGCGTGGTGGCAAGGCAGATCGCCGAGGCATAGGCACCGACGATCGCCGCGCAGCCTTGCTCGTTCATGCGCTCGACCTCGGCCGAGCCGACTTCGGGCTTGGACTGCGCGTCGCCCAGCACCGCCTGCAGTTTCGCGCCGCCCAGCGACTTGATGCCGCCGGCCGCATTGATCTCGTCGATCGCAAGCTGCGCGCCCAGGCGGCACAGATTGCCGGAGTAGGCGAGAAAGCCCGTGACCGGGTGGAGCACGCCGATCTTCAGCGACGCGGCCTGGGCGCGCAGCCCCAGCGGCAGGGCGGCGCTGCCGGCAAGGGCCGCGGTATTGGCTAGGAAACGGCGGCGTGATGTTCGTTTCATCGGCATTTTCTCCATGGCTAGGTCATGTCGGTAGCAGGGAATTCGAAGCAGGCCGCGCGGCTCAGCGACAATTCGGCTGCGCGGCGATCCAGCCGCCGAGTTCGCTGATGGCGCGGTTGGCGGCGCGAGCGAGCGCCGCGGCGCCGCTGACGGCGTCGGCGCCCGCGTTCGGTTCGACCACGCTCAGCGAGCGTGCCGCACCGGCGCGCAACGAGGCACGCAGGTCGACGCGCGCATCGCTCACCGCGGGCGCGGTGAACACCTGGGTGAATTCCTGGATCTCGACCTCCACGGCGCAGTTGCCCGCGCCCTCGCCCGCCGCGCGCAGGAGCTGCTTGCGGAACATCTCCGCCGGCGTCGCCGCCCAGCGGCTGTTCGCGAACGCCGAGATCTCGGCGGCATTGCGATAGCCGAGCCGGTATTGCATGTCCGTGGCGTCGAAAGGCGGCACCGCGCGCACGGCGCCGACGCGCACGGGCGGCAGGCGCACGCCGGGAGCGTCCAGGCCGAGGTCGAAGGTCCGCTGCTCGGGCGCCGTAGAGCCCGCGCCGCAGGCCGCAAGGAGGAACGGCAGGACGACGGCGACGAGGCGCATCGTCATTGGAATCCCGGCTCGCCGGGACCCGGCTTGCCGGGCCTGCGGCCGAAGATCGCGCTCTGCGGCTCGCGGTCGAGCCGCAGCGCGAGGCGCCCGACCCGCTGCGAATCGCGCTCCACCTGCTCTGCGAGCGCGTTGACGCGCGGCAGCGTTTCTTCGCGCACCGCGCTGACGGTGCTCGTCGCTTCGTTCGAGAGCCTGCCCGCACGCGCCGCCAGTTCGCGCGCTTCCTTCACCAGCTGCTGCGTCTCGCGCGTCAGCTCGGGCAGCTGCTGCGCGGTTTCGTTGATGCCCCTGAGCGACCCGGTCGCGAGCTGCCGGTTCTCCTCCGAA
>Ga0335084_10003982_pt1 | contig 14537 bp, 14 predicted proteins | sample Lox_Sample_44_FD_206721 | JGI IMG/M metagenome (GOLD analysis project Ga0335084, IMG submission 206721) | Soil microbial communities from Loxahatchee National Wildlife Refuge, Florida, United States - Lox_Sample_4.4 | ecosystem: Environmental > Terrestrial > Soil > Wetlands | place: USA...
TCGCTGCGCAACATGGAGGCGGTGCATGCGCTTCTCCGGGACCGCCTTCCCTGGCCGGCGCTGAAGCAGGGCGACGCTCCGAAGCACGTCCTCCTGGAGGCATTCCGGGCCCAGCCCTCGGTGCTCTTCGCCGCGCACAGCTTCTGGGAGGGCGTGGACGTGCCCGGCGAGGCGCTTTCGCTGGTGGTCATGGACAAGCTCCCCTTCGCCTCGCCCGGACACCCGCTCACCGCGGCGCGCATCGAGCAGCTCGAGGCGCTGGGCGAGGAGCCCTTCTCCGCCTACCAACTCCCCGAGGCCGCGCTCGCCCTCCGCCAGGGCTTCGGGCGGCTGATCCGCTCCCGCTCCGACCGGGGCATCGTCGCCCTGCTCGACGTCCGGGTCTCACGGCGCGCCTACGGGCGCCTCCTCGTCCAGTCGCTGCCTCCGGCGCGCCGCTTTCGGACCCTGGAGCCGCTGGCCGCCTGGTTCGCGCGGAGCCGGGCGAGCGCCGAGCCGGCCAGCGGGTCACCGGCGCTGGGGAGCCCAGCGTCCCCGCGGGGGTGAGCCCGAGGGCCCCTCCGCGGGGTCAGGGCAGCCCGGCCAGCGGGCAGCGGGCGTGCGCGGCGGAGGTCTCGAGCATGCGCTGGAGGGTGGCTCCGGCCAGCATCAGCTCTCGCTCGGCACCGGCCACCACCGCCGCCAGCCCGTGGCGGCGTCCGCAGGGCGAGGTGGGAGCGGGGCGCGGCCCCTGCATCCGTCCACCCTCGGCCCAGGTCCAGACCGTCGCGCCGTCGAGGCCGACCTTCTCCGCGTGCCGGGCGAGGACCGCCTTCAGCCGGGCGGCAGCCTCCTCGGGTGTCTCGCTCGGCTCGAGGTAGGCGGCGGCGACGCCGCTGGCCGCTGCGGCGCGCGCCCATTCACGCAAGGGCCGCGGGTGGGCGGCGTGGGCGTCGGCGGCGAAGATGACCAGCTCCCGGAGCTCGTCCATCCCGTCCGCCGGCCAGTAGACGGTGAAGTGGACGCTGGCCGAGCCCACCTCCAGGACTCCCTGGTCCTCGACCGCCGAGGCGCCCCCTGGGGGCAGCCAGGAGCCGAGGAGGCGTCCGGCAGCGACCCCACTCAGCGCGAGCGCGCCGACGCACAGGCCGAGGACGAGCGGACGAGACATGGAAGGCCTCCGATGATGCAGGAGGGAGCATCACCGCCCGGCGGCCGCTCCGGGGAAGGGGAGCAGCCGGGGAGCCCTCCGATGCAGCGAACGGGTCGGGGCCACCCCGGGGGACGGATCAGCCGGAGAGGCGCCGCACCTGAGCCTGGTGGCTCCGCGCCACGGGGAGGCACACGCCGCTGGCCAGGACGGCCACCAGCCCTCCTCCGGACTCCCGGCGGACCTCGCGCAGGCAGCGCAGGTTGACGATGGCCTTGCGGTGGATGCGGACGAAGCGCCGGGGATTGAGGCGGGCCTCGAGGGCGGCCATCGACTCCCGGTGGAGGTAGGCGTGGGCCCCGACGTGGAGCTCGACGTAGTAGTCGGCCGCCTCGATCCAGTCGATTTCGTCCTCGGAGAGGAAGGTCACCCGGCCCCGGTCGCGGACCACCACCCGGGTTCGCTCCAGCGCCTCGACGCCCTGCAGCATGCGCTCGCCGATGCGAGCTGCCGCATCGCGGCGAACCTCGGCCTTGGCCCGTTCCACGGCCTGGGCGAAGCGCTCGTCGTCGAAGGGCTTGAGGACGTAGTCCAGGGCGTGCACGGCGAAGGCCTGGAGCGCGTGGGCGTCGTAGGCGGTGACGAAGACCACCAGCGGGAGCGGGCGCTCGGCGCGGGAGAGGACCTCGAAGCCGTCCCCGCCCGGCATCTGCACGTCGAGGAAGACCAGCTGCGGCTGGGTGGACTTGAGCAGCGCCAGCGCCTCGCCGGCGTTGGCCGCCTCGCCCACCACGGTCACCTCGGGGTCGCGAGCGAGGAGCAGCCGGACGCCCTCCCGCGCCAGGGGCTCGTCGTCGATGACCGCCACCCGGATCGGCTCAGGCATCGACCACCGCCTCCCGGTGGAAGGGGATGGCCAGGGTGGCCAGGGCGCCTCCGCCCGGGTGGTTCTCCAGGGTGAACCGGTGCGCGTCCGGGTAGAGCACCGCCAGGCGCGCACGCACGTTCTGCAGGCCCACGCCGTCGCGGCGATTGGGCCGCGCGCCCAGGCCCACGCCGGTGTCGCGGATGGAGAGCACCAGGTCGGCTCCCGAGCGCTGGGCGGCGATCTCCAGCACTCCGCCCTGGCTCTGGGGGGCGAGCCCGTGGCGGACGGCATTCTCCGCCAGCGGCTGGAGAACCAGCGAGGGGACGCTGGCGTCGAGCGCCTCGGGGGCGATGTGCATCTTGACCTGGAGCCGGTCGGAGTAGCGAACTTGTTGGAGGGCCAGGTAGCGCTCGAGGAAGTCCAGCTCTTGGCGGAGGGGCACCTCCTGCTTCCCCACGGATGCCAGCGCCAGGCGGAGCAGGTCGCTCAGGCCGGCGAGCATGCGGACCGCGCCGTCCGTCTCGCCCTTGCGCACCATCATCGAGATGGCGTTCAGGGTGTTGAACAGGAAGTGCGGATGGAGCTGGACCTTGAGCGCCTCCAGCTGCGCGCGGGCGAGCTGCGTCTCGAGCCGGGCGGCGTTGATCTCCTGCGCCTTGAGGCGCCGGCGCGCGTCGATGGCGTAGATCACCCCGCACGCGCCGCAGTAGGCGATCAGGTCGTTGATCGCCGACTTGCGCAGCATCTCGCCGAGCAGGGGCAAGAAGGCCGCCTCCCGGATGCTCTGCCAGGGCGCCCAGGGCTTGAGCAGCGTCTGGATCAGCTCGTTGCCCACGTAGCCCACGCCCAGCGTTGCCAGGTGAGCCAGCCACCAGCGCGGCTGACCGAGCGTCTTCAGGGGGGCCCAGCTCCGCACCACCCAGAAGATGACCGGGCAGTAGAACGCCCAGGCCACCCAGGGCAGGGCGTACCAGAGGAATGGACCGAGCCCGTGGTCCGCCTTCTCGGCGTACAGCATGCCCGACCAGGAGACCGTGCCGGGGACGAGCCCGAGGACCGTCAGACCCAGGATTTGAAAGGCGCGGCGACGCAATCGAACCACCAAATGCACAAGCCTATGGCAACGGGAAGGGGAGTTCAGTCAAGCGGTGCAGCGAACAGCCGGTTCCGTGAAGCGAACCGCTCTCCCCGCGGCGAGGGCGGTTACAGCTCGCGAGACATGAGGAGCCGGAGCTTGCCCGATTTCTTGGAAACCACCGTCGCCACGGTGGTGAAGCCCAGCGACCGGTAAAAGCTCACCGCGGTGGCGTTGGCCGGGTCGACGCGGAGGGCGAGCGTCCGCCGGTACATGTTCTTGGAGACCTCGATGGCGTGCTTGAGCAGCTGGGTGCCGATGCCCCGCTTGCGCAGCTCCGGCTTGACCACGATGTTGCGCATGTAGGCCGCCCCCGGCACCGGCCCGTCGCGCTCGATGCTCACGTAGCCCACGATCTGGCCGCTCAGCCGCACCACCTGCACGAAGGGGCGGAGCGGGGTGAGCGCCTCCACCGATTGCGCCTGCGACTCGCCGCGGTACCCGGCCCGGAGCTGGGCCACCATGGGCAGCTCGTCGTCGCCGAGCGGCCCGTACTTGAGGAGCGGGGTCAGGTCGGCCGGCAGGCTGGCCACGTCGACCACGGGCAGCGTGGTGGCGTCGGACGGCGTCTCCACCCGCTTCATGGTCATCGGCCCTGGACCTCCTCGCCCCGACACCTACCTCGAGGCGATCCTAACCGCACCCCGTCGTTCGGGTCACCTGTTCTCGCCCGGAAGGACGGATTGCGGGACCCACCTGTAGGACCGCCGGCACCTGGGGTCGGGGCACGATTCTCCTGTAGGATGACCCCTCGGCTCCTCGGAAGCACGCTCCGGACGGCCCGTCGCCGGCCGGGAGCCCTTTGGTCCGTGCAACTCAACCACGCCCAGCGGGAACTGACGGTCAAGGTGGTCTATTACGGCCCGGGGCTCTCCGGGAAGACCACCAATCTGCAGCTCATCCACGCCCGCACCCAGTCCGAGGGGCGCGGCAAGCTGCTCACCGTCGAGACGCACGACGACCGGACCCTGTTCTTCGACCTCCTCCCCGTCTTCTTCCAGACCAAGGGCGGCTACACGGTGAAGGTGAAGCTCTTCACCGTGCCCGGGCAGGTGATCCACAACGCCACCCGCCGGGTGGTGCTCCAGAACGCGGACGCGGTGGCCTTCATCGCCGACAGCCGCCGCGCGGCGAACGCGGACAACAACGCCTACTGGTCCAACCTGCACGAAAACATGCGGGAGAACGGGCTCGACGCCGCCCAGGTCCCGATCGTCATCCAGTTCAACAAGCGCGACCTGCCCGACACCAAGACCGACCAGGAGCTCGAGGAGACCCGGGCCCGCGGCAAGGAGCCGGTCATCGGCGCGGTGGCCATCCGCGGCGAGGGGGTGCTGGAGACGCTCTTCGCGGTCATCCAGCTCGCCTACCGCAAGATGGACGAGCAGGCCGGGCTGGCGCGGAACCTGGGCCTGAGCGAGAGCGGGTTCCTCTCCCAGGTGTTCGCCAAGATCGACACCTCCGGGAGCCAGGTGGAAGGCTGGCTGGAGCAGCTCCGGAAGGGCGACGAATGAGCACCGAGGGGCCCACCCGCTCGCCGGAGTCCGTGCTCCAGCGCCGCCTCGCCCTCGGAGATCTGCTCGACCTCCAGACCTTCGGCGATCTGGTGAAGGGCTTTGCCGAGCTCTACAAGGTCGGGGTCAAGGTCTTCGACGAGAAGGGCGCCCGCCTGGCCGACATCAAGGTCGGCAACGGCGACTTCTGCGGCTACGTCTTCTCCTTCACCGAGGGCCGCCGCTGTTGCACGGCCACCGTGGCCCGGGTGAAGGAGGGACCGGTGGCCACCGTCCAGAGCGCACGGGAGCCGCTCGGGCCTCCCGGGGTGCCGCTGCGGGGGATGGTCACCGTGCCCTGCTTCACCGGGCTGCGCTACCTGGTGCTCCCCATCCTCTGGGAAGGCGATGCCCTGGGCCGGGTGGTGTTCGGACCCTTCACCCCGGAGGACCTGGGCGACCTGCCCTCCAGCCTCACCGACCTCACCCCGGGCATCGACCTAGCGCTGGCCCAGGGCCACCTGGCCAAGATCCGCCGCGCGCCGGAGCAGACCGTGGCCAAGGTGATGCTCCACTTCGCCCAGCTGCTGGAGGCGCTGGTCGGCGCCGGCCAGAAGACCTACCTCACCAGCCAGGTGCACATCGAGGCCACCCTGGAGAGCAACCGGGAGCTGGAAGGCCAGAACCGGAAGCTGGAGGCGATGAACGTCCGCCTCAAGGAGATGGACCGCCTCAAGTCCAGCTTCCTGGCCACGGTGAGCCACGAGCTGCGCACGCCGCTGACCTCGATCATCGGCTACTCGGAGATGCTCTCCGAGGGCCTGGTCGGCCCCATGAATCCGGAACAGACCGACTACGTGCGGACGATCATGGACAAGGGGGACACCCTCCTCAAGCTCATCTCCTCCATCCTCGACATCAGCCAGATCGAGGCCGGGAAGGTCCGGCTCACCTTCGACGGCGTCCTCGTCTCCGACGTGGTCACCTCCGCCCTCTCCAGCGTCAAGCCCCAGGCCCAGAAGAAGGGGCTGGTCATGGACACCAAGCTGCCGCCGCGGGCGGTGGAGGCGCGGGCGGACCGCGAGAAGCTGCGCCAGGTGGTGGTGAACCTCCTCTCCAACGCGGTGAAGTTCACCCCCAAGGGCGGCTGGGTGCAGGTGTGGCTCAGCGAGGTCCAGCCGCAGACGGAGCTCGGCTCGGCGCCCGGCTACCGCATCGTGGTCCAGGACTCCGGGGTGGGCATCCCGGCCGACCAGCTGGACAAGGTCTTCCAGAGCTTCTACCAGGTGGACAACAGCTCCACGCGCGAGTTCGGCGGCGCCGGGCTGGGGCTGGCCATCGTCAAGAGCTACGTCGAGGGGCACGGGGGCGTGGTCAAGGTGACCAGCGAGGTGGGGCGCGGCTCGCGCTTCGAGGTCGTCCTCCCCGCCAAGCCTCCCACCCCGGGCTCGGTCATCGCGCCCCCGGCGTCGGACGTCACCGTGGCGGTGGAGAGGTTCTGACGGCGGCCCTGGGGGAGCTGGAGGCCATCCGGGCCTTCCTCGCCGGCTTCGCGCGCCCCCGCATCCCGGTCGGCCCGGGGGACGACTGCGCCGTCCTGTTGCCCCCGCGGCGGCGGTGGTGCGTCACCACCGACGCGGTGGTGGAGGGCGTCCACTTCCGCCGCGCCGACGGGCCGCTCGAGGACGTGGGCCACAAGGCCCTGGCGGTCAACCTCTCCGACCTGGCGGCGATGGGAGCCCGGCCCGGCTGGTTCGTCTGCGCCCTCGCCGCCCCCTCGCTCGACGCGGCCGAGGTGCGGGCGCTGGCGCGGGGGATGGCGCGTCTGGCGCGCCGGTTCCGGGTCGACCTGGTGGGCGGGAACGTGAGCCGTGCCCGGGAGCTGTCGCTCACCGTCACCGCCTTCGGGGAGCTGACCGGGAGGGCCCCGCTCCTGCGCTCCGGGGGCCGCCCGGGGGACCTGCTCTACGTCTCGGGCACGCTGGGGGGGGCCCGGCTGGGCCTGCTCTCGCTGACCGGCCGGTTGGGGGCCGGCCGCTCGGTGCGCGCCGAGCGGCGGCAGCGCCGGCCCGAGCCGCGGGTGCGCCTGGGGAGGCTGGCCGCGGCACACGCCTCGGCGGCCATCGACCTCTCCGACGGGTTGACCCGGGACCTGGGCCACCTCCTGGCTGCCTCGCGGGTGGGGGCGGAGCTGGAGGCGGACCGCATCCCCGTGGACCCGGAGGTGGTGCGCGCCTTCGGACGCACCGGACGCGCGCTCCGCACGGCGCTGGTCGGCGGCGAGGACTACGAGCTGCTCCTCGCCGTTCCCCCGGCCCGCGCCGGCGGCTTCGAGCGCGCCTGTGCCCGCGCCGGAGAGCGGGTGACGCGCATCGGCCGCCTTCGCCGGGGTCGCGAACTTCGGGTGTTGGACGCGCTCGGCCGGCTCGGCCCGCCCCCGGGCGGCGGGTTCGAGCACTTCGGCGGGCGGGGCCGGGGCAGATAGTGCGCCACCGAACGCCGCGCCGGGGCGACGCGCATCCCCCGGCGGCCCCGGCCATGCAAGACTCCCCGTCCCACCGATGAAACATCTGGTCACCGGAGGAGCGGGCTTCATCGGGTGCAACACGGTGAAGCGCTGGCTGGACGCCGGGCACGCCGTGGCGGTGGTGGACGACCTCTCGCGGCGCGGCGCGGACCAGAACCTCGCCTGGCTGCGGGCTCAAGGGGGGCGGCTCGTCTTCGAGCAGGTGGACATCCGGGACCGCGGCGCCCTGGAGGCCTGCCTGGAGCGCCACCGGGATGCGGCGGTGGTCCTGCACCTCGCCGCCCAGGTGGCGGTGACCACCTCGGTCAGTGACCCGCGCCACGACTTCGAGGTCAACGCGCTGGGGACCTTCAACCTGCTCGAGGCCGTCCGCCGCTGGGCGCCCGGGGCGGTGCTCCTCTACGCCTCGACGAACAAGGTCTACGGCGGTCTGGAGACGGAAGGGGTGGAGGAGCACGGGGGGCGCTACCGCTTTCGCCACCGGCCGGAGGGCATCCCGGAGAGCCAGCCGCTCGACTTCCACTCACCCTACGGGTGCAGCAAGGGAGCGGCGGACCAGTATGTCCGCGACTACGCGCGCATCTACGGGATGCGCACGGTGTGCTTTCGCCAGTCCTGCATCTACGGCTACCGCCAGTTCGGCGTCGAGGACCAGGGATGGGTGGCGTGGTTCACCATCGCCGCCGTCACCGGCCAGCCGGTGTGCATCTACGGCGACGGAAAGCAGGTGCGGGACCTGCTCTTCATCGACGACCTGTGCGACGCCTACGACGCGGCCGTGGCCCGGGCCGACCAGCTGCGGGGAGCCGTCTTTAACCTCGGGGGGGGTCCGGCGAACACCCTCTCGCTGCTCGAGCTCGTGGCCCTGCTGGAGAAGCTCACCGGCCGCCCCCTGCGGCCCCGCTTCGCCGACTGGCGGCCGGGGGACCAGCCGGTCTTCGTCGCCGACATCTCCCGCGCCGCCGGGGCCCTGGACTGGCGGCCCCGGACGGACGTGGACCAGGGCGTCCGCCGCCTGCATGCCTGGGTGGAGCAGAACCGTTCGCTCTTCGGCTGATGATTCCGAGGGTGCCCCTCCACCCCAGGGTGGGTGGACTCCCCACCACCGCGCCACGGGCCCAGGCCCAGGCCTGAAACCGTGAAAAGCCGGCCGGATCGGTCCACAATGGCGCCCGACCCTCCTCACTGGTTCATGGCCATCGCCCAGCCGCCCTCCCGGGACGCCACGCCGCGGCGCCCGGTGCTCGATGAATTCTCCGCTGCCCTCCTGCCGCGCCGGGACAGCGCGCCCCGGGTCCGGCGCGCGGTGGGGGAGAGCCAGGGCGGCCTGACCTTCCCGCTGCAGAGCAAGATCATCCTCGGCTACGGCGTGCTGGGCGCGGTCCTCTTCGTCGCCCTGCGCCAGGTGCGGTCCGCCCCCTTGGGAATCCAGGTCCTGGTGGCCGTGGGGGTCACCGTCGGGCTGGCGGTCATCGTCCCAGCGCTGCTGGCCCGGGTGACCCGGCTGCAGAACCTGAGCCGCTCGGCGCTGGAGATTTCCCGGGGCGACCTCTCCAGCCCGGTGACCACCCCGGCCAGCCTGGGGCGGGACGAGATCGACGAGCTGACCACCGCCATTCGCCACATGCAGGAGAACCTGCGCGAGCTGGTGGGCCACATCCAGCACACCGCTCAGTCGGTGGCCGACTCGGCCACCGATCTCCAGCGGTCGGCGGAGAACGTCAATGCCGCCACCGAGGAGGTGGGCGAGTCCATCCTCACCATCGCCCAGGGCGCGGTGGCCCAGTCCGACCTGGTCGGGCACGCCTCGCAGGTGATCACCGGGATGGCCGGCTCCATCCAGCGCACGGCGGTGAGCGCGGAGGACGCGGCCCGCGCCGCCGGAGACAGCTCCGGCGCCGCCGAGCAGGGGAGCAAGGCGGCCCGGCTGGCCGGCGAGAAGGTGAACAAGGTCTTCAGCCGGATCGAGGCGGCCAGCCAGGAGGTGTTCGCCTTCGGCGAGAAGACGCAGGAGATCTCCAAGATCGTCGACGCCATCACCCACGTCGCCCAGCAGACCCACCTCTTGGCCCTCAACGCGACCATCGAGGCGGCGCGGGCCGGCGAGTACGGGCGCGGCTTCGCCGTGGTGGCCGACGAGGTGCGCAAGCTGGCGGAGAGCGCCGGCCGGAGCGCGGAGCAGATCTCCAAGCTGGCCAGGGACATCTCGCAGCAGTCGGCGGCGGTGGTGACCGCGATGCGCGAGGGGACCGCCGAGCTCACCGAGGGCCGCGAGGACCTGACCAGCATCCTCCGCTCGATGGGCGCGATCACCGACACCGCTCGGAAAGGGGCGGACAAGGTCCACCTCATCTCGGAGAGCGCGCGCGAGCAGCTCCAGGGAAGCGAGGAGATGGTCAAGGCCATCCGCGAGATCTCCGAGGTGGCCAAGGCCAACGCCGGGTCGACCAACGCCGTCCAGTCGGTGATCCGCGAGCAGACCTCGGCCGTGTCGCGCATGACCTCCGCCGCGCAGGAGCTGAACAACCTCTCGCTCGAGCTGCAGAGCGTGGTGCGGCGCTTCCGGCTCGGGGCGTGAGTCCGCGCCGGCGCGGGTGTGTGGCACGGAGCCCGGCCGATGGCTGAGCTCGGCCGCCACGTCGTCTTCCGGGTGGGCACCGGCCGCTACGCGCTGCCCCTCTCGGCGGTGCGGGAGGTGGCGGTGACGCCGGAGCTGGTGACCCGCATCCCTCGCACCGGCCCGGCGGTGACCGGGGTGATCAACCTGCGCGGGCGGGTGGTGACCGTGGTCGACCTCCGGCCGCTCCTCGACCTCCCCGACCCGGCGTCGCCGCCGGCCAAGGTGCTGCTCCTCGACCGGGGTCGACGGGACCTGGGGCTCGGCGTGTCGGAGGTGGAGGGCATCGAGCACCTCGACCGGGTGGTGAGCAGTGCGACAGCCACCTCCGGGCTGGTGCGGGGTGGAGGTGGGCATGCTCGATGCGGACGAGCTCGACGCCCGGGTGACGGCTCTCTTCCGAGGCAGATAGGCTCCCCGGGGGATCCCCGGGGCCCATGCCGAGACGCGTGCTCATCGTCGACGACGCCGTGTTCATGCGGAACATGATCCGCGACATCCTCAGCGCGGCCGGCTACCAGGTGGTGGGCGAGGCCACCCACGGCATCGAGGCGGTCCAGCGTCACCGCGAGCTGAGGCCGGACCTGACCACCATGGACATCGTCATGCCCTACAAGAATGGCATCGAGGCCACCCGGGAGATCGTCCGCGGCGATCCCTCGGCCCGCATCGTCATCTGCTCGGCGCTCGGCCAGGAGGCGCTGGTGATGGAGGCCATCGAGGCCGGCGCGGCGGACTTCGTGGTCAAGCCCTTCCGGCCCGAGGACGTCCTGACCGTGGTGCGCAAGGTGCTCGGGGACGGCCCGGACCGCTGAGAGAAGGAACGTTGCCGCCCGGGCAGGACATGTCGCGGTACCTGGGGCTCTTCGTGGCCGAGGCCCTCGAGCACCTCGAGGGCCTGTCACGCGACCTGGTCGAGCTGGAGCGCGAGCGCACGCCGGAGACGGTGGATTCGCTCTTTCGCCACGCCCACTCGGTGAAGGGGATGGCCGCGTCGATGGGCCTGGAGGCCATCGCCACGCTCGCCCACCGCGTGGAGGACCTGGTGGAGGTGCTCCGCGGCGACGGCGGCGGCTGGGACCAGGCCCTGGTCGACCTGATGCTCGAGGCGGCGGATGGCATGCAGGCCCAGGTGCGGGCCGCCGCCGAGGGGCCGCCTCCCCCGCCGCCGGCCGGTCTCCTCGAGGCCCTGGCCGCCGCGGTCCACGCCCGGACCGGCCGGCCCGCAGCGCCGACGCGCATCGCCCGGACGATCCTTCAGCACACCGCTCGCCGCCCGGAGGCCGAGCCGCCGAAGCTCGCCGTCGAGGTGCAGGTCCTCGCCTCCTCGCACAGCCCGGGGGTGCGGGCCTTCCTCGTGCACCGGAAGCTGGCCGCGCTGGGGACGGTGCTCTCGGTGCGCCCCTCGCTGGAGGAGCTCCGCGCCGGCGCCATCGCCGACGGCCGCATCTCGCTCGTCGTCGCCCTGCCCGGCGGCCCGGCCGCGGTGCGCCAGGCCCTGGCCGAGGTCCCCGAGGTGGAGGCCCTCTCCATCGAGCCCCTGGCCGTCCCGCCGGGGCCTCCCCCCGAGGCGCCCTCGCCGGCCCTGGAGCCGGCGCACAGCGTGCGGGTGCGCACCGAGCTGCTCGACGACTTCCTCGAGCTGGCCGGCGAGCTGCTCCTGGCCACCGCCCGCCTCCGGGAGATGGGCAAGCGCCTGCCCGAGGCCCACGCCCCGCTGGTCGAGGAGGGGGTGGGGCGCCTCTACGCCCTGGCCAAGGAGATGCACAACCGGGTGATGGGCGCCCGGATGACGCCGCTGGCCGTGGTCACCGACCAGCTCCCGCGCGCGGTGCGGGACGTGGCCCGGCGGCGCGGGCGCGAGGTGGACCTCTCCGTGGAAGGCGCGGAGATCGAGCTCGACCGGGCCATCCTCGACGTGCTGGCCGACCCCTTGCTCCACGTGCTCCGGAACGCCATCGACCACGGCATCGAGGACGGGCCGGCGCGCGCCGCGGCCGGCAAGCCGCCCCGGGGAAGCATCCGCCTCGCCGTCCGCCGGGCGCGGGACCGGGTGGTGATCGAGGTGACCGACGACGGGCGGGGGATGGACGTGGAGGGCCTCCGGGCGGCGGCGGTGGCCCAGGGCGCGCTCACCCGGGAGGCCGCCGGGCGGCTGCCCGACAGCGAGGTGCTCTTCCTGGCCTGTCATCCCGGCGTCTCCACCGCCGGCGACGTGAGCGACATCAGCGGCCGGGGGGTGGGGATGGACGCGGTGAAGCGGGCGGTGGAGCGGGTGGGCGGGACCCTGGAGCTGTCCAGCGAGCCCGGCCGCGGAACCCGCGTCGCCTTCCGCCTCCCGCTCACCGTCGCCGTCCTGCAGCTGCTCCTGGTCCGCGCCGGCGGCGAGGTGCTCGGCCTCCCCATCACCAAGGTGCTCGGGGCGGTGGAGGTCCTCCCCGCCGAGCTGGAGCGGTCCAACGGCACGCTCGCCGTCCGCCACGGCCAGAGCCTTCTCCCCGTCCACGGGCTGGCGGCGCTGCTCGGCTTCGCCGAGGCCGGGCCCCGCGCCTCCCAGCCCCTGGTGCTCCTGGAGGCCGATCGCGGGCCGGTCGCCCTGGCGGTGGAGGGGCTCCTCGGCCAGGAGGAGGCGGTGATCAAGCCGCTCTCCCGTCCGCTGGACCAGCTTCCCGGGCTGGCCGGCGTCACCATCCTGGGGAGCGGCCGCCCGGTCTTCATCCTCGATGTGCCCCGGCTGCTCGCCTGACGTGCTCGCCCCGCTGACCGACGCCCAGCTCGATGCGCTGCGCGAGATGGCCAACATCGGCGCCGGCCACGGCGCGGTGGCCCTCTCGCGGATGCTCGACGGCGAGCGGGTGGGCTTCGCGCCCCCCGGCGCCCGGGAGCTGACCGCCGCCGGGCTGGCCGCCATCCTCGGCGAGGCGTCGGCGCCGAGGGTGGTGGCCGGGGTGGAGGTGGCGGGCGAGGCCAGGTCCTCGCTCTGGCTCGTCCTCTCCCCGGCCGATGCCGAGGCGCTGGCCCAGGCGCTCACCCAGAAGGAGACGCCCGGGCCCCGGGAGTTCGACGCCGCGCTGACCGAGGCGGCGCGCACGGTGGCCTCGGCCGCCCTGGCGGCCATGGCCCGGCTCACCGGTCTGCAGCTCGAGGCGGCGTCCTCGCGCCTGTGGCGGAGCTCGGTGGGAGCGCTGGCCGAGGAGCGGTGCGGCGACCACCGGGTTCTGGTCCTCGACGTGCAGCTGCGCCTGCCCCGCGTGGCGGTCGAGCTCCTCCTCCTGCCGGAGGCCACCACCGTCGGAGCCTTGCTGCGCGCGCTCCGGGTGTGAGCCAGACTGGCGCCCCGTGGACAAGGCCTCCCTCAGGAAGCTCCTCCGGCGCGTGGCGGCCGGAAGCCTCGGCGTGGACGAGGCGGCGCGGGCCCTGGCCGATCTCCCCTTCGCCTCGCTCGGCTATGCCACGGTGGACACCCACCGGAGGCTCCGCTCCGGCTTTCCGGAGGTGGTCTATGGAGAGCGGAAGAGCCTGGCCCAGATCCAGGGCATCGTCGCCGCGCTGGAGGGCCGCGGCCAGCCGGTGCTGGTGACCCGGCTCACGCCGGAGCGCGCCGAGGGCCTGCTCCGCCGGTGGGCCGACGGGCGGTGGCACGAGGAGGCGCGCATCTTCCACCTCCCGCGGGGCAGGCGCCCCCGCGCCGGGAGGGTGGCGGTGGTGTGTGCCGGCACCTCCGACATCCCGGTGGCGGAGGAAGCGGCGGTCACCGCGGCGGCGATGGGGGCCGAGGTGGCCCGGGTGTACGACGTGGGGGTGGCCGGGCTGCACCGTCTGCTGCGCCGCCGCGAGGAGCTCCAGGATGCGCACGCCGCGGTGGTGGTGGCGGGGATGGAGGGGGCGCTCGCCTCGGTGGTGGGCGGGCTGGTGGGCCTGCCGGTGGTGGCGGTCCCGACCAGCGTGGGCTACGGAGCCAACCTGGGAGGCATCTCCGCGCTCCTGACGATGATCAACTCCTGCGCACCCAACGTGGCGGTGGTCAACGTGGACAACGGATTCGGCGGCGGCTTCTACGCCGCGCTGGTGTCGCGCGTGCGAGGCCGCCGGTGACGGACCGCGTGCTCTACCTCGAGCCTTTGGGCGGCATCGCCGGCGACATGTTCCTCGCCGCCGCGCTGGACTTGGGCATCGACCGCCCGGCGCTGGAGGAGGGGCTGCGCACGCTCGACGTGGGGGGATGGCGGATGCAGGCCTCGTCCGCCGAGCGGCAGGGCCTGTCCGGCATCCACGTCGAGGTGGTGGTGGAGGGGGCGCCCGCGCACGTACACCGCCCCCTGTCCGACATCCTCCGGCGCATCGACGCCTCCGGGCTCCCCGCCCGGGCGAAGGAGCGGGCGCGGGCCGTCTTCGAGGCCCTCGGGCGCGCGGAGGCCTCCGTCCACGGGGTCCCCCTCGAGGCGGTGGAGTTCCACGAGGTCGGGGCGGTGGACTCCATCGTCGACGTCTGCGGCGCGGCGCTGGCCCTGGAGCTGCTCGGTGACCCCCGGGTCTTCTGTGCGCCGCCGCCCCTCGGCAGCGGCACGGTGCGCACCGCCCACGGAACGATGCCCGTCCCGTCCCCGGCCGCCCTCGAGCTCCTGCAAGGCATCCCCGTCCGCTTCGAGGGGGCGGGCGAGCTCACCACCCCCACCGGCGCGGCGCTGGTGAAGGTGCTCACCCGCGTGGCCCCACCCCCGGAGCTGGTGGTGGAGCGGGTGGGCTACGGGGTGGGAACCCGCGTCCT
>Ga0335084_10003984_pt1 | contig 14535 bp, 13 predicted proteins | sample Lox_Sample_44_FD_206721 | JGI IMG/M metagenome (GOLD analysis project Ga0335084, IMG submission 206721) | Soil microbial communities from Loxahatchee National Wildlife Refuge, Florida, United States - Lox_Sample_4.4 | ecosystem: Environmental > Terrestrial > Soil > Wetlands | place: USA...
GCTCTCGGGACCGAGCGCCGCGGCGGCATCGGCCACCGCCTTGGCGGCGGTCCCGTCCGCATCGACGGCTACGACGTGAGCGCCCGCCGCAGCCAGGGCCAGCGCGGTCGCCTTCCCGATCCCGTTGCCCGCCCCGGTGACGATCGCGATGCGATCGGCCAGCGTGGCCGCCATCAGAGGAGCGGGAAGGCGGAGAGCGCCCCCGGCTCGGTGACCGACCGCGCCGCGTGGAGATACGAGGCGTCGAGCTGGCCGTAACCCGTCACGCCGAGGAGCGCCAGGCAGATCCTGATCTCCTCCTCGAGGATCTCGAGCGCGCGCTCGAGCCCGGCCTGCCCCGCGGCGGCCAGGCCCAGGCACTGGAGCCTGCCGAGCCCGACGCACTTCGCGCCGAGAATGATCGCCTTGACCACGTCCGTGCCGCGCATGAAGCCGCCGTCCACCACGACGTCGGCGCGGCCCGCGACGGCCGCCATCACCTCGGGAAGGACCTCGAGCGAGCCCCGGCCGTGGTCGAGCTGGCGGCCGCCGTGGTTGGAGACGTAGACGACCTCCACGCCGTGCTCGCAGGCGATCGCCGCGTCCTCGCCGGTGGCGATGCCCTTGAGGATCAGCGGCACGTCGTGCGTGTCCTTGAAGCGCTTGACCTGGTCCCAGGAGAGCGCGGCCTGGTACTCCTGGCCTGTGGCCCGCAGGCGCCACGGCTTGACGAAGCGCTTGTCGAGGTCGCGCTCGCGCCGGCTGTACGAGGCCACGTCGACCGTCATGCAGAAGGCGTGGTAGCCGTGGTCCCGCGCGCGCTTGACGTGGTCGTCCACGAAGGCGTCGTCGCCGCGGACGTAGAGCTGGAAGATGCGGTAGTTGTCGGCCGCCGCCGCCGTCGCCTCGAGGCCGGGGTTGCAGGCGCTCGAGAGCATGTGCGGCACGCCGAAGGCGCCCGAGGCCTTTCCCGCCGTCGCCCCGCCGCCGGGCGCGAAGCTCTCGACCGATCCCACGGGCGCGAGCATGACGGGGATCCGCACGGGCCTGCCGAGAAAGCTCGAAGACACGTCGACCTTGGAAACGTCGCGCAGCACCCGTGGCCTGAAGGCGATGGAGTCGATCGCCGCGCGGTTGCGCTTGAGCGTCGTCTCGGTCTCGGTGCCGCCGATGAGATAGTCCCACGGGCCGTCGGCCAGGTTGCGCCGCGCCGCGCGAGCGATTTCGTGGAGCGTCTGGAACTGCTCGTCGAGATTGGATGGCATGGACGGGCTCCCTGTGGAGTGCTCGAGTTCTGAAGTGCCCCCAAGTCTGCCCTCGGCCCCCGGCGAAGTCAAAGGCGCCGTGATAAGGTCGGCCCATGCACCGCAGACCCGCGTTGACCGTCCTCGCCGGCGCCCTGGCCCTGCTCGCCGCGTGCTCGTCTGCGCCCGCGGGGGGCGGGGAGGCGCCCGCCCCAACGCTGTGGACCTTCGAGGAGTTCGCCTGGTACCGGTTTATCAACAAGGTGTCGATGAACTCGACCGTCGGGCCCGTCATCGTGGGCACGACCGTGCTCTTCGGCGGCACGTACGGCTACGCCGTCGCGGAGCAGGAGACGAGGTTCTCGAGGCTCGCCCTCCTGGATACCGCGACGGGCCAGGCCCGCTGGCGCATCGAGCAGGCCGGCGCCTGGGGACCAATGGCGCTTCACGGCGGCGTCGTCGCCGCGGCGATCGGCGACCGCGTGGTCGGGTTCGATCTCGCTTCCGGCGTCCAGCGCTGGGAGGCGCCTGTCCGCGCGCGCTCGCTGACCGCGGCGGGCGACGTCGTGCTGGTCGCCGAGCGCGCGGCGATCCGCGCGATCGACGTCGGCTCGGGCGCGCAGCGCTGGCAGGCCGCGTCTACGACGGATCCTGTCGCTGCGGGAGACACCGCGTTCTTCATGGACGGGGAAATTCTGCGCGCCGTCGAGGCGGGCGACGGGATCGGGCGTTGGAGCCTCGAGCTGCCCGCGGCGCTCGCTTACCCGCAGTCGCTCGCGGGCGACCACCTCTACCTCCTCGGGGCGGCGTCCCTCGGCTCGGTCAATATCAAGAGCCGGAACCTCGAGTGGATCGCGCCGCTCGCGAGCGCGCCGACTGCTGGCATCGCGACGGCCGACGACACGCTGTACTTCACGACGCAGACGCCCTCGGGCTCCTCCCTCCTTCACGCCTTCGACCCGGCGACGCAGAAAGACCGCTGGAGCCGTCCTCTCGACTCGAGCTCGCGGGTGGCGCCCATTGTCATGGGCTCGCTCGTGGCTGCGGCGGCCAACTCGAGCGCCCAGAGTCTCGTGGCGCTCTCGCGGGAAACGGGCGCGATCGCGTGGAGCGCCCGCGCGGGCTCGTCGGTCCCGGTGCAGCCGGTGCTCAAGGGCAACGTGCTCTACGTCGCGGGGCAGGGGCCAAACCGCGTGTACGCGTTCGACGCGGGCACAGGCAACCTCCTCTGGAGCGGGCGGCTCTGGGGTTGGCCCATGGGCATGGCGCTCGCTGAAGACGGCACGCTTCTCGTCGGCGCGGACAACCTGACGCTCTACGCCTACCGCACGGACCTGGCGCCGATCCGCTGACTCATCGAGTGGCTCATCCGGGCGGCGCGGACGTTGCCGCCAGCCTTGACGCGGCCCTGCGGCACGTGCATGTTTCAGTGCGTGGAAGCGCACGAGATACTTTCCCGTCACACGGGCGCAGGGCCGTCCGTCTCCCCGGCTATGATGGCGCGATTCCGGCGGCGACCAATCGTCGTCGCGCCGGTCCGATGAGTGCCTGGGAGCTGGCGCCCGAGATCCACCACCACTACTGGATTGCGCTCCGAAGCTGCATCGGGTGGGCGGTGCTCGCGGTGGCGGTCACCGTGCTGCTGTCGTACCCGCCGGCGCGCGCGCGCCTCGATCGCCTCTGGGCCTGGCGCCTCGCGCGCGCCACGCTGATCGCCGCCGGCCTCGCCGCCGCGCTCGCGTGGGCATGGCATCTGGCCTGGGTCGCCGACGACGCCTTCATTTCCTTTCGCTACGCCGACAATCTCGTCCAGGGCCTGGGGCTGGTCTGGAATGCGGGGGAGCGCGTCGAGGGCTACACGAACTTCCTGTGGACCGTGCTCCTCGCCGGCGCGCTCCGCGTCGGGCTCGACGCCGCCCAGACCTCGATCGCGCTGAGCCTCGGCTGCTTCGTCGCCACCCTTGTCGTGGTCGCCCGGCTCGGCCGGCTCGTCTCGGGGCGGGAGGGTGTCCCGATGCTCCCGATCGCGGCGCTCCTGCTCGCCTTTCACTACACGTTCGCGTCGTTCGCGACGTCGGGGCTGGAGACGATGTTCGCCACCCTCCTGGTGTGGCTCGCCGTCGAGCGGGCCCGGGCCGGCGCGACCTTGCTCGCGGGCGCGCTCGCGGTCGCGGCGGCCATGGCGCGCCCGGACCACGGCATCTTCTTCGCCGCGCTCGGGGCCGCGCTCGCGCTCGACCGCGAGCGGCGCCGTGAGCTCGGCCGCTACGTGGCGCCCTTCGCGCTCGTATACGCGCCGTACTTCCTGATCCGGTGGAACTACTACGGCCAGCTCCTGCCGAACACGTTCTACGCGAAGTCAGCCGGCGGCACGTACGTGGAGCAGGGGACGGTGTACTTGTACACGTTCTTCGTCGCCGGCGGGATGTGGGGCGTCCTGCCCGCGGCCGGGTGCGGCCTCTACGTGCTTCTCCGCCGCCGGGACCTGGTGGGCCGCTTCGTCGCCCTCGCCGCGCCGCTCTACGCCTTCTACGTCGTCCGCATCGGCGGCGACTTCATGTATGGCCGCTTTTGGGTCCCGCTCCTGCCGGGCGTGTTCCTGCTGGGCGAGGCCGGGCTTCGCGCGATCTGGTCGTCGCCCCGGCTCGCGCGCTGGCCCGCGCTCGCCGCCGCGCTCACGGTGCCGGTCGCCGCCGCCGCCTTCCCGGCGCGGCTCGTTCCGGCCGAGAGCGTGAGCTGGCACCTGACCGACGAGCGGTCGTTTCACCTGCTCGATTCCTTCGCCCCGCTGCGCACGAAGGCCGAGGGGTTTCGCCTGGTCGAGGCGCTGGCCCGGCACGTCGCGAAGCCCGTTGGGCCGTTCACGATCGCAGCGCCCGGGATCGGCGCGCTCGGCTACTACACGCGCCAGCGCGTCGTGGACGAGCTGGGGCTGACCGAGCCCGCGCTCGCGCGCCAGCCCGTGCAGCGCCGCGGGCGCCCCGGCCACGAGCGCCTGGCCCCCGTGGAGTATCTGCTCGCGCGCGGTGCCGACCTGATCGTCGCGCCCGCCGTCATGCAGGTGTACCAGCCTGCCCTCGATCTGCTGGGATCGATCTGGGTGGAGGAACACCGCCTCTTCTGGGGCCGTTACGATCCGCAGCGCGCGGCGAGCCTCGCTGGTGATCCCGGCGTCGCGTTTCCCGACGTCGTCCGCCACGCGGGATGGCTCGCCGGGCGCGCGACGGGGCTGCCCGAAGGTGTCGTCAGAGCGCACGAGGTCTTCCTCGCCCGGATCCTCTCCCCAAGCGGCGTCCCGACGACCGAGACGATGGCGCGCGCGGGGCAGCTCCTGGCCCGGCCGCGCGCCGACGTCGCGGACAATCCCCTCTATCTGTGGGTTCTCGCGCGCTCGCTCCGGGACGCCGGCGCGCCGGTGCCGGCCATGCAGGCCTACCGCGACGCGCTCACGTTCAAGGACCGTCTCGCCGGGCCGGGCACCACGGCCGACGAGCGCGCGTGGCGCGTGGGCACCGACTTCGCCCTCGTGCACGTCGAGCTGGCGGCGCTCCTGAACGCCCAGGGGGCTACCCCTGACGCCGTGGCGCACTACCGCGCCGCGCTCGCCCTCGATCCCCGGTCCATGGCCGCGCGGAGCGGCCTCGTGGCGGCGCTCGAATCCGCGGGCCGCGTCGGCGAGGCGCGGGAGGTGCTGGAGGAGATGATCCGGTTGATTCCGGACACCGTCGACGCGGCCGGAGTCCGGAACAACCTGGGCAACCTGTTCTTCCGCGCCGGAGACCCCGCGCGGGCCGCCGAGGAGTACCGGCATGCGCTGGATCTCGTGCCGGACTTCGCCGACGCCCACAACAATCTCGGAAGCGCATCCTTCCAGCTGGGACGGCTGAACGCCGCCGAGTACCAGTACCGTCGAGCGCTCGCCCTGCGTCCGGATTCGGAGGCCGTGCGCCGGAACCTCGACATCGTCACCCGGGCCCGGGCACAGCAGGCCGAATCTCCGAGGCCAGCGCGCTGAGGATCGCGATCGAGGGCGCCGCGCGGACGGCGCCGCTCAAGTGTAGATTGTGGCCCCGGGAACTCACGATGCTCCCGTCAGGAGGCGGACCCCCTATGTGCCCCGCCGTGCGTCGATGAAGAGCCACGAGCGCTCGCAGGAGGCGGCGCCTCCGGGCGCTCCCCGCTGGCATCTGGCCGCGATCGCGGTCGCGACGCTCGCCGTCTACGCGAACGCGCTCGGCAACGTGTTCGTATGGGACGACCTGCACCTGGTGGTCGACAACCCCAAGATCAAGAGCGGGGCGGGCTTCTGGACGCTCTGGGCCTCCGACCTGTTCCCGGACCTCGCCAGTGGCTACTACCGGCCGCTCCAGACGCTGACCTACTGGATCGACTACCAGCTCTGGGCGATTTCGCCCGCCGGCTATCACCTCACCAGCACGCTGCTGCACGCCGGTGTCGCGGTGCTCCTCTATCGGCTCGTCGACCGGCTGCTGGGCGCGCCGCGGGCCGCGCTGCTCGCCGCGCTCCTCTTCGCCGTCCATCCGCTCCACACCGAGGCCGTCACCTACGTCTCAGGCCGGTCCGATCCGCTCTCGGCGCTGTTCCTGCTCGCCGCGCTCGTGCTGTTCCTCGAGGGCGAACGGACGCGGCTCACGTGGTGGCGCGCGGCGTCGCTCGCGGCCTTCGCCGCTGCCCTCCTCTCGCGCGAGGCCGCGATGGTAGGGGTGCTGCTGGTGCCGCTCGTCGACCTCGCGCGCTGCCGGCGCGACGGCGAAGCATTCCGCGACGGGTGGCGCTCGCGCCTGCTCGCCGGGTACCTGCCGTATGTCGTCGTGCTCGGTCTCTATCTGGGCGCGCGCGCGGCGGTGGTGGGGACCGCGACGGTCCCGACCTCGCTCGCGCAAGTTCCGCTGGCGCTGCGTCTGGCCACGATGCTCGAGGTCGTGGTCCGCTACGTGGCGCTGCTCGTGGCGCCGGTCGGCCAGCACATGGAGCGGACGGTGACGCCTGCCGTCTCCGTGGCATCGCCGGCCGTGCTCGGCGCGGCCATCGTCGTCCTCGGCGGCGTGGCGCTGGCCGTGCTCCTCCGGCGCCGCGCCTGGCCGGTGAGCTTCGGCGTCGCCTGGTTCCTGGTCGCACTGCTGCCGGTCGCCAACGTGGTGCCGCTCGCCACCTTCATGGCCGAGCACTGGCTCTACGTGCCGTCCATGGGCCTGTGCCTCGCCGCCGGCTGGCTGCTCGACCGCGCAATGGCCGGCCGGTGGCGGCCCGCGGCCGCCGCGCTCGCCGGGATCGCGCTCGTTGCGTACGGCGGGCTCACCGTGCGTCGCAACCTGGACTGGAAGGACGGCGTCACGCTCTACGAGGCGACCCTCCGCTACGCGCCGGGAAGCGCCCGTGCCCTCGTCAACCTGGGCGAGGCCTATCAGCGGCTGGGCCAGCTCGATCGGGCGGAGGCCGCCTACCGGAGCGCGCTCGCGGCCGATCCGGGCGCGTGGACCCCGCACAACAACCTGGGCAGCCTCTACGCCGACCAGGGGCGGCCCGACCTGGCCGAGCAGGAGTATCGCCGCGGCCTCGCCCTCGCCCCGGGCACGGGCGCCGCGCACAACAACCTCGGCAATCTCTATCGCGCCCAGCACCGCCCGGTGGAGGCGGTCGGCGAGTTCCAGCGGGCGCTCGAGCTCAACCCGTCCGACGCCGCCGCCCACAACAACCTGGGGCTTGCCCTTCTCGATCTCGGGCGACCGGAGGACGCGAAGGCGGAGTTCGAGGCGGCGATCCGGATCAATCCCGACTACGCCGCCGCGCACAGCAATCTCGGCAATCACTACTTCCGCCGCGGCCAGCTCGCCGAGGCGGCCGCGGAGTATCGCGCGGCGATCCGGCTCGATCCCGGCTTCGCCCAGGCGCACAACAACCTCGGCAGCGTCTACTTCAACATGGGGCAGCTGGACCTGGCCGAGCAGGCGTATCGCCGCGCGCTCGACATCAATCCGCGACTGGACGAGGTCCGCCGCAACCTCGACATCGTCGTGAACGCTCGGGCACAGGGCCCTGGCGCGCCGCCATCACCTCGATGACGGGGGGCGGCCGGCTGGTCGCCATCATCCCCTGCTACAACCCCGGTCCCGCCGTCGTCGACGTGATCAGGCAGACGCGCGAGCAGGTGGACGCGCTGCTCGTCGTGGACGACGGCTCGGACGCCGCCACCGTCGAGCGGCTGGGTGGCACGGGAGCGGCCTGCCTGCGGTTTTCAGGGAACCGCGGAAAGGGGCACGCGCTCCTGGCGGGCCTCTCCCGGTGGCTCACCGACCCGACGTGGACCGCCGTGGTGCTGCTGGACGCCGATGGCCAGCACGATCCGGGGGAGATCGCCACCCTGCGCCGGGCGTGGGAGACCGGGCTGGGCGACGTCGTGATCGGCGCGAGAACGGGGGACTGGACAGCCGTCGCCGGCCGCCGGCGCTGGGCTAACCGGGTGAGCTCGCACGTGCTGTCGCGGCTTTGCGGTCAGGCCCTCATCGACAGCCAGTCGGGGTTCCGACTGCTCGCTCGCCCGGTCGTCGAGCGCGTCCTGCCGTCCCTGGCCGGTGGACGCTACGAGACGGAGAGCGTGCTGCTCCTCCGGGCCGCGCGCGCCGGCTTCCGGATCGCCAGCGTGCCCGTCCGTCTGATCCTCCCGCAGGGAGCGATCCCGTCGCACTTCCGGGCGATTCGAGATTCGCTGCGGGTCGCCGGGGCGCTGGCCCGCCACGCGATGCCCTGGGCTCGCCTCCGATGAGATCTCCTGTGGCGCCGCTGTTCTGCTATACTCCGCACCTGTTTGTTGACGACCCTCGATCCCACGGGAGGCTGTGTATGAGCTGGTGGTCCCGTCGTCGGCAGACCCCTCTTCTGGTGGGGGCGCTGGTTCTTGTCCTCCTCCTGGGCCTGTGGGGGGCGGGGACGGCCGGAGCCGTGCCGTTCGCGTATTTGCCGAACAGCGTCAGCGGTACCGTTTCGGTGATCGACACGGCGACGAACACGGTGGTGGCCACGGTGACCGTGGACACGTTGCCGAACGGCGTGGCGGTGACCCCGACCGGCAACCGGGTGTACGTGACGAACAGCGGCGGCGCCAGAGTCTCGGTGATCGACACGTTCACCAACACGGTGGTGGCCACGGTGACCGTGGGGCTCGTCCCGCGCGGCGTCGCGGTGAACGTGGTCGGCACCCGCGTGTACGTGGCAAACAGCGGCAGCGGCAACACCTCGGTGATCGATACGGCCACCAACACGGTGGTGGCCACGGTGACGGTGGGCACTACCCCGGCGGGCGTGGTGGTGAATCCATTGGGCACCCGGGTGTACGTGGCGAACAACGTGGGCAGCAAGGTGTCGGTGATCGACACGGCGACCAACACGGTGGTGGCCACGGTGACCGTGGGGAGCGTCCCGCGCGGCATCGCGGTGAACCCGACAGGCACCCGGGTGTACGTGGGGAACACCGTCAGCAACAACGTCTCGGTGATCGACACGGCCACGAACACGGTGGTGGCCACGGTGACCGTCGGGACCGTCCCGGGCGGCCTGGCGGTGAACGCAGCCGGCACCCGCGTGTACGTGGCGAACGACTTTAGCTCCAACAACGTCTCGGTGATCGACACGGCGACCAACACGGTGGTGGCCACGGTGGCCGTGGGGACGGGCCCGCAGGGCGTGTCGGTGACTCCGGACGGCGCCCGGTTGTACGTCGCGAACACCGGCAGCGGCAACGTCTCGGTGATCAACACGGCGACCAACACGGTGGTGGCTACGGTGACGGTAGGGACTGGCCCGATCGCCCTCGGCATCTTCATCCCGCAGTGGTTTTTGCTGGGGGTGCCGACGCTGTCCGAATGGGGGATGATCCTGCTCGCGCTCTCGCTGCTCACCCTAGGCACATGGCAGATGACGGGCCGCCCGGCCCTGCTGGGGGTGGTCTCCACCGGCGGCGGCGCGTTCCTGCGCATCCCGGCGCAGCCCCTCGTCCGGTCGGTGTTGGTCGGGCAGTTGATAGCCGGTATCGGGCTCACGCTGTACGGGCAATTGGTAGCACCGGTGGCGGCGCACGATGTTGTCGGCGCGGGCCTGGCGGGGCTGTTGCTCGGGGTGATGCTCGAATGCTCCCGGCGCACCCAGCGACCCTGACCCCGCGTCACGAGTGGGGTTGACGACCCGCCACGTCGGCGTCGCGCGTGGGCGGCGACACGGGCGCAGCGCGTGTCGTCCCGGCCAGCGGCGCACGGACACCCTGGCGCACCCAGATCCCACCGTAGCGATGTCGCGCCGAGTGATCACGCGCCTGGGTACGATGGGCGGATCATGACGGACGTCGCCGAGCGGCGCAGACGGGAGTGGCGGTTCTGTCTCGTGTTCGCCCTGCTGGGTGTGGCCAGCTTCGCGGTCCTCTACACTGCCGGCGACCCCGTGGTCCGCGCGCTCAACCGCCACATCGCCTGGTCGACTGCGCTCGTTCTGGGCGGTCTGGGGATCTCGGCGGGGGCGCTCGGGGCTGTCGTCTCCGCGGGAGGCTTCGCCGTGGAGATCAAGAACAATTGTAACGCGATCTACGAATTCGGCCTGTATGCGGCGGCCGTGGGCGCGTATCCCACGTCGCTCCGAGCGAAGGCCGCCGGTCTCGTGGTCGGCGGCGGCGTGCTCTACGCGGTGAACCTTGCGCGGGTCGTCAGCCTGATGGTGCTGGGGCTGTACGCGCGCGACTGGTTCGAGGTCAGCCACCTCTATGTCTGGCAAGCGGTCTTCTTCGCCACCGTCGTCGCCTGCTGGTTCGGCTGGGTTCTCCGGCTTCGTCCGCGCGCTTAGCCGGGACTGGCGGGGGGTGCTCGGCCGGTTCCTGCTCGCCCTGGCGGGCGCGTCCCTTCTGTGGCTCGCCGTCGGCCCTGCGTACGCCTGGGGGCTCGCCGCTGTCGCGCGCGCGGCCGCCCCCGTGACCGCGCATGCGCCGGGGATGCGGTATGAGGTCGTGGGAAGCCGCGTCCACGTCGTCCGGCCCTTGGGGCCGGCCACAGACCGCCCGCCGCGTGAGCTGGTCTATATCGTGTGGGCCGCGTCGAGCAACTTCGGGCTGCCGTTGCTCGCCGCGCTCGTCGTGGCCACGCCCGGGTGGAGCTGGGGCGCGCGGGCGCGCGCGCTCGGCTGGGGACTCGGACTCCTGACGCTCACGCAGGTCGCATCCCTGTTCGTGACGTTCGAGTTCTGGCAACAGATGCCCGTGCCCGAGGCCCCGGGGGGCCTGCTGTACTTGCCCGGCCACTCGGCGCTCGGCCTGCGCCTCGTCACGCCGATCTTCTACTTCTTCGAGATCATGGGCCGGGGATTCTTCGCGCTCTTTATCTACTTCGCGTCGCTCGTGGCGCTCGGCGGGTCGGGGCGCCCGGCGTCCGAGGAGCAGGGGTCGCGCGGACTGGCCCGTCGGCGCAGGCGGTGAGGGCGCTCGAGCCGCCGGCTCAGCCCGCCACGGCGAGCACGTCCACCTTCACGTCGGTCGCGGCCGCGACCGTGCGGTAGAGCGGTCAGCGGCTCTTCCAGACCTCCACGAGCTCCTCGGCCTGCCCCTGGCCGACGCCCCAGATCTCGAACGAGACGTTGATGCACTGGAAGCGGTTGGGCTCGGCGTTGCTGCGGATGCCCTCGATGGCGACCTGCATGCCCTTCAGGGGCACGTTCTTCTCCAGCGCGTACTTCTCGATGAGCGTCACGCCGCAGGAGGAGACGCCGGCCAGGAATGCCTCGCCATTGGTCAGCGCCTCGTTGGGGCCCGAGGGCGAGTCCAGCACGAAGTGATGGTGGCGCGCGCTGTTCAGCGCGCGGCCCGGCGTGCCGCTCGAATAGGACCGCACCGTGTCGATCTTGACGCCCTCGGCCATGACGGCCCCCTTTCGCCCGGGTGGAGGCAGCCATTGTAGCAGGGGGCGCGCCCGTGGGTTGACAAGGCCTCGGTCCCTCCTGCACGATGTTCCGCACCGTGCATCAGACCATCCGCACCGCATGCGCCCATGACTGTCCCGACCAGTGCTCGCTGCTGGCCACCGTCGATGACGGCCGGCTGCTGAAGCTCCGGGGCGACCCCGGCCATGCGATGACCGCGGGCTTCGCCTGCGCCAAGGTCAACCGCGAGCACGAGTGGGTCCATTCGCCCGAGCGCGTCCAGACGCCGCTCCGGCGCATCGGCGCCAAGGGCGAAGGCCGCTTCGAGCCGATCTCGTGGGCCAAGGCGCTCGACCTGATCGTCGGCCGGTGGCAGGCCATCATCGGCGCTGACGGGCCCCTCGGGATTCTCGGCTACGCCTACAGCGCGCACCAGGGCCAGCTGAACCGCGGGCTCCACGCGCTGGGCGTCACGCGGCTCCGGGCCGGGACCGTGTGCGACTCCTGCGCCGAGGCGGGCTGGGACGCGGCGTGCGGCAGCGTAGGCGGGGCGGATCCCGAGACCGTGACGGAGTCCGACCTCGTCGTCTCCTGGGGAGCCGATCTCCTCACGACCAACGTCCACATGTGGCCGCTCGTCGAGCGGGCCCGCGCGCGCGGCGCCAAGCTCGTCGTGATCGAGCCGCGGCGCTCGCGCACCGCCGAGCGCGCCGACTGGCACCTGCGGGTCAACGTCGGCACGGACGCGGCGCTGGCGCTGGGCGTGATGCACATCCTCGCGCGCGACGGTCTCTGCGACCGCGGCTACATCGCCCGCGAGACGGTCGGCTTCGATCGGCTCGAGCGCCTCGTGCTGCCGCGATTCGACGCGGCGTCAGTATCGGCCATCACGGGCGTGTCCGTCGCCGACCTCGAGCGGCTCGCCCACCTGTACGGCCGCGCCCGGGCCCCCTTCATCCGCATGGGCGAGGGCATGTCTCGCTGCGTGAACGGCGGCCAGGCCATCCGCGCCGTGGCGCTCCTCCCGGGCCTCACGGGCGCGTACAGCCGCGTGGGAGGCGGCGCGCTCCTGATGACGGCGACGGGCTTCGGCCTGGACAGCGCCTTCATCCGCAAGCCCTCGGGCCCCGCCACGACGCGGATCGTGAACCACTCGCGGCTCGGCAAGGCGCTCCTCGAGCTTGGAGGCCCGCCGATCCGCTCGCTCTTCGTCGCAGCCAACAACCCGGCGGTCACCTGCCCCGACTCGGTGGCGGTGCGCCGCGGGCTCGCGCGCGAGGATCTCTTCACCATCGTCCACGACCCGTTCCTCTCGGACACGGCGCGCTACGCCGACATCGTCCTGCCGGCGGCGACCTATCTCGAGAGCGAGGACGTTGTCCGCTCCTACGGCTCCTACTACATCCAGATGGTCCGGCAGGTCGTGCCGCCGCAGGGCGAGGCGTGGTCGAACGGTCGCCTCGCTCAGGAGCTTGCTCAACGGCTTGGCTTGAAAGATCCCATTTTCTCGATGGACACCGACGGGCTCCTCCGCGAGCTTTTCCGCGGCGCCGAGTCGCCCGCGGCGGAGGTGGACCTGACGGATCTGCGGGAAGGCGGACCTATCAAGCTCGCTCCCAAGCCGGGACGTCAGCGCTTCAGGACGCCATCGGGCAAGCTCGAGTTCTACTCGGAGACGCTCGCATCCCAGGGCCTGCCGGCGATGCCCGACTGGGTCGCCGATCCGCTCGAGCCCGAGGCGCGCAAGCGCTTCCCGCTCCAGCTCTTGACCGCGCCGGGCTATTTCCAGGCCCACACGGCCTACGCGGGTGTCGCGGCCCTGCGCAAGCGCCAGGGCGCGCCCGAGTGCGTGCTCCATCCGGAGGACGCGGCGGCGCGCGGGCTCGAGGACGGGCAGGCGGTCGAGCTCTTCAACGACCACGGGACGGTGGCGCTCCGGCTCCGCGTGAGCGACGAGACGGCGCGCGGCGTGGCCTTCGTGCCTGGCCAGCGCCCGGCGTCGGAGGCGGGCGGCGGTACGATCAACATGCTGTGCGGGGACCGCTACAGCGACATGGGCGAAGGCGCAACCTACCAGAGCACGCGGCTCGACGTCCGCGCCGCAGGCTGCTGAAGATGGCCCATCTGCTTCGTTGGCTCCCTCTTCTGCGGGCTCAACGTAGAGAGACTACGCCTCGCCCGCAGCTCTCGGTCGCCGCCTCGCACCTGGACCATTTTGAGCAGCCTGCAGGTTTTCTCGCATCCTTCTAGAGGGGGTCAGACCGTGATAGGCATCGTTGCGACCATCAAGGTGAAGCCCGGGATGGAGCGGGAGTTCGAGCAGGTGGCCAGGGAGCTGGTGGCCAAGGTCAACTCGAGCGAGCCCGGCTGCAAGCTGTACGCGCTCCACCACGGCGAGGCGCCGCAGACCTACGTCTTCATGGAGCGCTACGCCGACCAGGCCGCCGTGGACGCCCATCGCGGAACGGACTATTTCAAGACGCTCGGGCGTAAGATGGGCGAGTACATGGACGGCCGCGCCGAGGTGATGCGGCTCCGGGAAGTCGGCTAGCCCCGTCGGGGCGGGAGGAGAAAGCGCCGTGAGGAAGATCCTGGTGACCGTGCTCGTGGCGTGGGCTCTCTGGTCGGTTCAGCAGCTGGAGAACAAGCCCGAGATGCCCTTGGACATCGTGAAGCTCAGTGTCCACGAAACCAAGGAAGCTTGCGAGGAGCGTGCCGCGACCCGCCGCCAGTGGCAGGAGGACCTCTACCAGCAGGAGGTCAACAGCTTCGACTGGAACTCCAAGCCCTGGCCCACGTACATGCTGCGCCGTCAGACCTTCACCTGCATTCCGGCGTAGCGGCCAGCCCGCCGCTGCGCCGAGCGGCGTGGGCCGGTCACCGCCGCCGAAAGGGGCGACGGATCGCGCCCGGATGTGTCATGATGGTGGTGTCTGGCTCGGCCGTTGGTTCATTGCGGACCCTTCCTCACCAGACCGCACTCTGGTTCCCCCTTCCGCGGTCCAGAGCGCGTCATTCGCAGCGGGAGATGTACCCGGAGGTTGCTCATGGCGCAGAAACTCTTTATCGGGGGGCTGTCGTTTTCCACGTCCGACGAACGCCTGCGCGAGCTGTTCGCCGCGGCCGGCACCGTCGAATCGGCCGCGGTCGTCACCGACCGTGACACCGGCCGTTCGCGCGGGTTCGGGTTTGTCGAGATGTCGACGGCCGAAGAGGCTGCCGAGGCTGTGAAGAAGTTCAACGGCCAGGAAGTGGATGGCCGGACGCTGAAGGTCGAGCTGGCGAATCCCTCGGGTTCTGGCGGGGGCCGGAGCGGCGGCGGGTACCGGAGCGGCGGGGGCGGCGGCGGCGGAAACCGGGGCGGCGGCGGCGGCCGCTGGTAGGCCGCCATGCAGGTCGC
>Ga0335084_10003986_pt1 | contig 14531 bp, 13 predicted proteins | sample Lox_Sample_44_FD_206721 | JGI IMG/M metagenome (GOLD analysis project Ga0335084, IMG submission 206721) | Soil microbial communities from Loxahatchee National Wildlife Refuge, Florida, United States - Lox_Sample_4.4 | ecosystem: Environmental > Terrestrial > Soil > Wetlands | place: USA...
GAGATCAGGTTGCGCACGCGCGCTCCGGTGATCAGTTCCTGTCCCTTGAGCACGCCACCGAGCAGCAGCCCGATGATCACCAGCACGATGGCAATTTCGATCAGGGTGAATCCCTTCGAGTGCGTTCCCATGATTTCCCTTTACTTGGTTCTTACGCTTGATCGCGACCCACTGCGTCGGTCGATCGTGGCCTCGCACCATAAGCGACGCAGAAAGCTCGAGGCCTAAGCTCACTGGTCGAGTTCAGAACGGCTGTACGGTTCTGACGCGAGACGCGTGCCACCACACTCACCCGCAGTGGTTCAACAGCTTAGGAAGCAATGTCTGACGAATGTCAGGCGGTTGGTGCCGAACCCTCGGCGGCGCTGTCGATTGTCCTACAGCAGTAACACCGACTCGCTCTCGCCGTCATCCGCCGCTCGCGCCTTCCGCCTGAATAAGTTGGCACGGCGATCCGGGGAATCTGATCGTTGCTTCCCTGCGCGGCTGGCCCCGGCCTTGGGCTATGTCTTGCTTGGACTTCCATGTCGGGCCACCGTAGGCGGGCGCAGGTCCAGTGCCCGCACAGTACAATTACGTCCGCCTGAGTTCGGGCGGGGTGGTTCGCCCGACCCGGTCAATCCGTCCCGGGCGTGTCAATGGGTCATCAGTACGTCGAAGCTGGATCAGCTGACGATGGATAGGACTAGTGTTTTCTCCAAGGCGGGCAAAGGCCTGCTGGAGATCAAGAGCAAATCCAACCGCCTGTCGAAGGATGAATTCCGCGTCCTGAACCTGGTCGACGGGAAGGCTACGCTCGGCGAGCTGGTCGAGAAGAGCCGAATTGCCGAGCTCGAGTTGCGCAAGATCCTGCGGTTGCTCTCCGACGACGGTTTCATCAAAGAGCTCGGCAACGCGTCCGCCGCCGGCAGCGTCACTGGCTCGGCACAATCGTCGGCGCGGCCCGGTACCGCAGAAGTCGACGACCTCGACTTTACTCAAGTTCTCGGGCCGTCCAAGTCGACGAAGCCGGCTGTCTCTCAAAGCGCGGCAGAAGCGCAGCGGGAGCGCGCAGAAGCTGACAGGAAGGCAGCCGAGGCCGCGGCGGCGAAATCCCGCGATGAAGCGGCACGCCGTGCAAAGGAGGAAGCCGAGCAGCGCGCGCGCCTAGAGAGCGAGAAGCGTGCAAAACAAGAGGCGGAGAAGCGAGCGAAGGAAGAGGCTGAGCGTCGCGCCCGCGAGGAGGAGGCGAAAAGCCGGGCCCGCGCCGAAGCCGAACGCAAAGCCCAGGAGGAAGAGGCACAGCGCCAGAAGCTGGAAGCCCAGACGCGCGCGCGCATGGAAGCCGAGCAGCGTGCCAAAGAGGAGGCGCTACTGCGTGCTCGCGAGAAGGCCGAGGCCGAAACGCGCGCAAAGGAAGAAGCGCAGCGCCGTGCTCACGAGAAACTCGAAACCGAGGCGCGCGCAAAGGAAGAGAGGGAGCGCAAGGCCCGAGAAGAAGCCGAACGCCAAGCGAAGGCCCAGGCTGAAGTCACCCGCCTGGAAGCTGAGCTCCATCGCATACGTGAGGAGGAGCGTAAGCGGCAAGAGGAGCAAGAACGTGAGCGGCGGGAAGAGGAGGAGCGCGAGCGCCACGCGGAGGAAGAGCGCCGCCGTCAAGAAGAGGAACGCAAACGCCAAGCCGAGGAGGAACGCGTGCGGTGCGAGGAAGAGGAACAGCGCCGTCGCGCGGACGAGGAGCGCCGCCGAGAGGAAGAGGAGCGTAGGCGCCAAGAAGAGAAAGAACGTAAGCGGCGGGAAGAGGAGGCGCGCAAACGCCAAGCCGAGGAGGAACGCGTGCGGCGCGAGGAAGAGGAACAGCGCCGTCGCGCAGACGAGGAGCGCCGCCGAGAGGAAGAGGAGCGTAGGCGTCAAGAAGAGAAAGAACGTAAGCGGCGGGAAGAGGAGGAGCGCAAACGCCAAGCCGAGGAGGAACGCGTGCGGCGCGAGGAAGAGGAACGGCGCCGTCGCGCCGACGAAGAGCGCCACCGAGAAGAAGAGGAGCGCAGGCGCCAAGAAGAGGAAGAGCGTAAGCGGCAGGAAGAGGACGCGCGCAAACGCCAAGCCGAGGAGGAGCGCAAGCGGCGCGAGGAAGAGGAACGGCGCCTTCGCGCCGACGAAGAGCGCCGACGCGAAGAGGAGGAGCGTAAGCGCCGGAAGCAGGAGGAGGCTGCACGCGAAGCGCAGGAGCAGCGCTCTGCCGCTTCGGCGACGGGGCTCGACTTCACCGCCGCGCCCCCGGCCGCAGCGGAGCCATTCGACCTCAACGTTGAGCCTGGGCTTCCAAAGCGCGCGAGCCCGGAGGTCGCCAAGGACGCACACAGCAAGCAAGAGGCGGTTCGGAAGGCCCTTGAAGAGCAGGCGCGGCGCGCCCGTCTCGAGGAGGAAGCGCGCGCGGCAATGGCTCGGGCAGAGGAGGAAGCGCGGCAGAAGGCGGACCGCGAAGCGCGTGCGCTGGCCGAAGCCTTGGAGCGGGCGCGCCGCGAAGCGGAACAGCGCGCGCGCGAGGAAGCGATTCGCCGCCTGCAGGAAGACAAGGAGCGACAGGCCCTCGCGCGCAAACCGAAATAGTGTCGGGGCAGGGGCATTGCTTTCGCTGACGCCCTTCGGGCGCAGATATTTTCAAGCGCAATGCGGTCCAACCGATAAGGGCATTCGAGAGGCCGCAAAATGCACGTCCGTCGCCACGGGATCTCGGAATCCAGCGAGTCTGATGCGGGATTGCACATCCTGCTCTACCGCTACTTCTTCTTCGACTGGTTGTTCCGCGACGTCAACTACGGGAGTGTCCTGGAGCGCGCTGCCGCATGGCGTTTCAATCAGGAGATGCGGCGGTACCTTCCGGTCTATCTGCGGCGCTGGGCGATCCTGGTTGTGTTCAGCTATGGCGTCGGCGCGCTGTTCGAAAACTGGCTCGCTCTGGCCAATGCCGCGGCCTTTTTCTACTGCGTGACCTCGGTTTCGGCTGCGATGTCGATGCTCATCGTGCGCTCCTGGCTCGGGCTGAGGTTCGGCTAGGCAACTCCTGGCGGGCGGTTGTCGCTGGCGTGCAGGTTACGTCAACTCGGTTGGGCAGGGGATCACGACCAGGACAATGTCACGTCGAGGAGGCATAGTCGATTGCACCGCAAGCAATAGCTCCTCCCGTGCCGCGACAGTCGCTGGGCTCGGAGCCGAGTCCGGTATTGCACCCCAGCTATAGTCAAGACCTCGGGTCCTGAACCTGGAATCGCCGGCTCGGCCAAAGAGACGCCTTCGATCGCTGCACTCAATACGTTAGGCGCGTCCGAGAACAAGCTCACGATTCTGAGCTCGTGCAGGATTCATTAGACCAGCGATTCTGCGTCAGGGCGATTACAATCGCGCATTGGGTGCCCGGTTCGGTTAAGATTAGCTTGCGGCAGCTAGGCGTCGATTGATTCGCGAGAATCTCAGTGCGCCTTGAAGTAAGGACATGAGTCTTTGCATTTCCTCGCATCAAAATCTCCCGCGCAAATCAGTTGGCACGTGAATGCATTCAGTTTTGCAACCGGAGCTGAACGTGTCGCTATCGACCAACGACGCTGTCGTCCAATGGCGGCACGCAGAATGCCGCACTCGAGCTGCAAAACGGAACTATAATAAATTAATAAGAATACTGGCGTTGCACCTTATCGCTTCACTCTGTAATCATGAGCGCAAACCAGGATCACAATGCGGCACCCCACAGGAATGTGATCTGTTGCTTGCTGGCTCTCGAGATCGCGGAGTACGACACAAAGCCAGTCTTCGACCAGATCCGCTCAACGCAGGATCTGGGGCAGCTCCTGCTTGACGCCACAGCGCATGCCTGCTCCGATGATGTCGTATCGATTGTGCGGGAAGACGGGGCGTTACTGAGCTTTCTGGCCGACCCGGAAGACTGTTTTACGGCAGCACTCGTCATTCGCGAGGCGACCGCGACGCACGATCGCTACCGCGATCTGCCTTTGCGCATCGGCATTACGCTGGGCATGGTAGAGATTGCGAACGACGATTTCGGACACCCTTACATCAGCGGAGAAGGTAGGCAGGACGTAGATCGAGTCATGCGTCACGGACCGCCTCGCCAGATCTCTGTGGCGCGCCCGTTCGTCGAACTGCTATCACGCGCAGCCCCGGAGCTATCAGGCCTGCTGGAATACGAAGGTGTCTTCTCGGACACGGTCTGTCCACCCCTTTGTTTGTATCGGTTGTCACCTCTGCAGACCACCGGGTCAGAGGGGGCGGATGCGCCGCATACAGCTGCGATATCTCCTGGGGTGCTTGACGCTTCGGTGCAGTCCACTCCGGTTTCGCAAGCGGTGCGTACGCAAACCCTGGCCAACAGGCGGGAATGGTTGCGTGGCTCGTGGCTGCGTTACGCGCTCTTTCCGCTGGCGGTGGGCGCCCTGCTGCTGGCTGCTCCCAGTCGCATTCTGGACATTGTTCCAGGCCTGATGCCTGCGCCCCAGCTCGCAACGGACGCGGTGCAAGCTTCGCCTGCATCGGCCGTCTCTCCGTCGGCGCCCGCCTCGGCACAGGGAATCACGGACCTCCCGGACGCCAGGCCACAGGCAGTGGGCGCTGCTGCTCCTACAACGCCCCGACCGACAGCGTTGTTTGACGAGGCAAGGAGTGGAGCTGGGCCAGCCAAGCGCCACAGCGAAGAGAGACCGCTTGTCGAATCCAAGCAGGTCCCGCTTATCGGGTCCAAGCAGGTCTCGGTAGCCGGGACGCAAAAGAGGCAAAGATCGAAGGCGGTCGCGGAAAGCGCGACGAAGACGCAAACCCCCGAGGCCCATGGCGCCGAGACGCTCGCGGCGAAGATGCAATCAACCCAGGCCCCCCGGGGCGCGACGCTTGTCCTGGCAATAAAGCCGTGGGGAGAGGTCTACATCGATGGCAAGAAAATCGGCATCACACCGCCGCTCAAGAGGTTCGAAGTTGCGCCGGGGCGGCGTCAGATAACCGTGACAAACAGCTCCCTACCGAGCTACCGGAGAGAAGTCACGTTGGATCCGGAGCAGCAAATGACAGTGGCGCATGATTTCGATTGTGTATCGGACCGCGAGAAGACCTGCCGAGAGGGCTTCAGCAAGGGACTCGAGCTTCCCTCGCGTTTCCGACCGGACACCACGGAAGCGGGACGCTCTTGACATCACGCTACCCCACGCTGGACTCGGTCCTGCAACAGAAGCTGCACACTTGGAAGCTTTCGCCAACGGAGAAACGCTCGAAGCTGTGGGACTCATGCTCCTACTGGGGTGTGGTGATCGTCAGGGCCGAAAACTCTCATCAGGCTCGGCAACTGGCGGCCAGAGCATTCTGCAAGGACGCAGTGAAAGCGCTCGAGAGCTTGGCTGAAAGTCCCTGGCTCAGCGCCGCGCTAGCGCGCTGCGAGATCGTCTACGACCCGCGTTTCGATGCTGTCGACACGGCGGGTGTGGCCGATCCTCAAAGCCAGTAGCGACGTTCGTGCGGCAGGAATGCGCTGAGCGTTTGATCAGCGTCGCTGCTTCGACTGAGTCTTCCAGCGCCGGTGCATCCACCACCACTGCTCCGGGTGGCGCAGAATCAAGCGTTCGAGCATCGCATTGTAAGCGCGTGTATTGCGCCGGATCTCTTCATCGTAGTCCTCGCACTCGATCGGCGCGAGCGGTTCCTCGAACCGCAGCACGTGATGCCCGTCGGGCTCGCGCCAGGTCGCTGCGGGAACCACCGGTGCGCCGGTCGCGCGTGCGATGATCGCGAGGCTGCGGAACGTGCCGGCCGGGTGGCCGAAGAACTCGACCTGGATGCCGTCGCGCCCGCCCGCGTACTGGTCGAACGGGAACAAGACGAGGTCGCCGGCCTCCAGCCGTTTGATGAACAAGTCGAGCGAGCCCTGTTTGGGCAGGGAACCGAACCCGAGGCGGCGGGACCGCCGGTACACGATGTCTTCGAGCCAGCGCGGCTTGAACGGACGGCGGACGAAATAGAACCGATCGCGTGCCTCCGGAAAGCTCATGATGCCGGCGGCGGTGGCGACTTCGAAATTGCCGAAATGGCCGGTGAGCAGGAGCACGCCCTTGCCTTTCGCGTGCGCGGCGCGGAGCACCTGCTCGTTCTCCACGCGCGCGAGCTGCGTCCGCCGCGACTGCGACATCAGCGGGAAAGTCAGGAACTCGACGATCAGGCGCCAGATATGCGCGTAATGGGCCTGCGCGAGCTGCGCGATCTGCTCCTCGGTGAGCGTCTCGCCGAACACACGCTGGAGGTTGTCGATCACCACCCGACGGCGGTATGGCAGCAGACGCGAGAGGACCTTGCCGGATAGCGGGACCGGGATGCGCATCGGTTCGGCGAGCGCTACGGCGGCCGCGCTTGCCCGATCGTGGCTGAGCGAGAGAGAGATGTGCCCGACGCGATGGCGGTTGAGCACATCGCAGGCCGACGGGCTCGAGACAACTTGCGGTGCCCCGTAGTTGTCTCGAGCGACGGAAAAATCCGCTGCCCCGATGGTCCCCAGCGCGGTCTCGCGCGGGAACAGCTTGAGACATGCCTCCTTGGCGGCAAAACGCGCCGCGAGGCTGGCAGCACGTCCCGGGCCTTCGCCGCTGTCGCGCAGCTCCTCAGGGGAGAAAATCTTGAGCAGATCCTGCGGTGGTGTTTCGCGCAGCAGGCGTTCGATGCGCGCGATCTCGACCGTGTCGATCCCGCAGCGCGTGGCCGACTGCGCGGCGTCGGCCATCCGTGCTAACGGAGGCTCGCGGCGCGCACCAGCAGCGCGGCGTTGGTCCCTCCGAACCCGCGCGACACGATCAGCGCCACGTCGCTGCGCGGTGCGCGCGTTGAAGCGGATGCCGGCAACTGCGCAAAGCTGGGGTCTAGCTCGCGCAGCGTCGCGATGCCGGGGACGGTGCGGCTGCGCAATGCCCACAACGCTTGCACCGTCTCGATGACGCCGGAGGCGGCGATGAGGTGGCCGAATGCCCACTTGAAACCGGTGACCGGCGGCGCGCCTGCGCCGAAGACCTGCAGGATGGCGGCGGCTTCGGACGCATCCGACTGCCGCGTCCCGTTCGCGTGCGCGACAATCATGCCGACGTCGGACGGACGAAGGTGTGCGTCCTCCAGCGCCCCCAGGATGGCTTCGGTCAGCCCAGCGCCGTCCTCGCGGATGGCGAGCAAGCCTTCCGCGTCGGACGTACAGCCACTCCCAAGGACTTCGCCGAGGGCCGTCGCGCCGCGGCCGGCGGCTGACGCCTCCGTCTCGAGCACCAGTGCAGCTGCACCTTCGCCGAACAAGCTGCCGTCACGCCGTGCGTCAAACGAGCGGATCAACTCCTGTGCCAAAAGACCGGCGCCGTGATAATAGAGGATCACCTGCGGCTCGATCGGTGCATCGTGACCGACCGCCACGGCGCGGTCGGCTTCGCCGTGGCGCAGGCCTTCCATCGCCTCCACGATCGCCAGCATGCCGCTGACGCTGTGGTTGGTGATGCACGCGTTCGGGCCCTTCAGTCCGTGCCGTATGCCCACATGGCCCAGCACGTTGTTCGGCAGCGTCTGCAACAGCCACATCGGGTTCACGGTGTCACCGAGCTCGGCTCCGAATCTCTTGAGCTCACCGTCGGCTGCAGTGAGCAGCGGGAAGTAGTCGTACTGGCTTTGATAACTCCCGCCGCCGGAGCCGACATAGACCCCGGTGCGGTCGCTGAAGGTCGCAGCCGCCGCCTCGTCCAGTGTCGCGCGGTGCGCCGCGATGCCGGACGCTTCGATCGCCCGATCCGCCGCGTACAGCCCGAAGACGTCCGAGCGACGAATGAATTTTTGGATCTTGCGATCCTTGAGCAGCCCGACCGGATCGAGGTCCGCGATCTCGCCGCCGATGCGACGCGGCCACTGGGTGGTGTCCCACTGACGAATCGGTGAGATCGCCGAGCGCCCGGCCTGCACCGCCTCCCAGATTTGCGCGGGGTCTTTGCCGGCTGCGCACAGGGCCCCGGCGCCGGTCACGAGGATTCTTGGCCTGCTTGCCATCGCCTAGGCTGCGCCCGGGCGCCCGTCCACCCCCTCGGGGTTGCGGAACACCAGGCAGCTGTTCGAGCCGCCGAAGCCGAACGAATTGGACATGGCGACGCGCACACGACGCCTGCGCGGGTCGCCGCGCACGATGTCGAGGTCGCAGTCCGGATCGACCTCGCTCAGGTTTGCGTTGACCGGCAGCAGACCGTGTTGAATGGTCAGAGCGCAAATGGCGGCCTCGACCGCGCCGGCAGCAGCGATGAGATGCCCCATCACGCTCTTCGTCGAGCTCACGGCAACCTGCTGCGTCTTAGGACCGAAGACGGCCCGCACGGCCACGCATTCGCTGCGGTCGTTCATCGGTGTCGAGGTGCCGTGCGCATTCAGATAGTCGATCTCGTCGAGTGAGGCTCCCGCGTCGCTCAGCGCCTGACGCATCGATTGGATCGGGCCATCGCCCGACGGATGCGAGTCGGTGATGCGATAACTGCTGAGCGAATTGCCGTCACCCGCGAGCTCCGCGTAGATGCGCGCGCCGCGCCGCCTGGCTGACTCCCACTCTTCGAGCACCAGGAATCCGGCGCCCTCGCCGAGCACGAAGCCGTTGCGAGTCAGGTCGAACGGGCGGCTGGCACGCTCGGGCGTATCATTGTCCGGCGATACCGCATTCAGCAGGCAGAAGCCAGAGAGACCGATCGGCGTGATCATCGAATCGAAGCCGCCGGCCAGCGCGTAATCGACGCTCCCGCGCCGGATGAGCTTCATCGCCGTGCCGAGCGCTTGTCCACCGGAGGCACAGGCGGTGTGTACCGCCGTGGCATAGCCGCGAATGCCGTAACGCCGCAGCAGCAGCGACATCCCGGCGGGCGCCTGGCTGCGGCAGAAGACCATCGGGTCGAGCGCCACTTCGTCTTCCAGGAGGCGGCGCGCATCGAGCTCGCCTGTGGATGCGCTGTGGTGATGCAGCCGGACCAGATCTGCGAAATCCATTCCCATCATACCGGTTCCGACGGTGCAGCCCCAGCGCGTGCCGGTTTCAGCGCTCGGTCGGATCCCGGCGTCGCGGATCGCCTCATCCGCCGCCGCCAGCGCGAAGCGGTGGGATCGGTTGGCGAACTTGAGCAGCTTGCGATCTCCCGCGCGAGCATCATCGAAACCTCTGACTTCGGCCGCGATGCGCACCGGGAAACCGCTCGCATCGAAGCGCGTGATGGTCGCGATGCGGCTGCGACCGCGGAGCAGCGTTTCCCAGTTCGCCTCGACGTCGTTGCCCGCCGGAGTGACCAGCCCAAGACCGGTGATCGCAACGCGCCGCTTGCCGCTCGTCATGTGCTACTCCGCGCGGTGATCTCCAGCTTCCCGCTCGCGATCGACTTGCCGTTGATGCGCACACCGGTGGTGGCTGTCGCCTTGTCCGATTCACTGGGTGGGGCGAAGTCGATGTGAAGCTCCAGAACTTTACCCGGCGAGATGAAGGAGCGCATCTTCATGTCGGGGACGCGCGTAACCGCGAGCTGAGCGCCCGGGGACCAGCGCCGCCAGTCGGCGGCGAATTTCAAAGCCAGCCCGATCTGGGCATCGAGCAGCAGAGTTCCCGGAAATACCGGCCGGCGAGGAAAATGGTCGCTGAAGAACTGCGCCTGCCTCGGCACGCGCAGGATCGCCCGCACTCGTTGCTCGGGGACCCGCTCGACGATCTCGATGTCGTGCTCGGGCACGCCCGGGAACTGTCCGCCCGGCGCGCCCGAACCGCAGAGCAGCTGGAATCGGCTGCGCACCGCCTCGGGCGCATCGAACTCCTCCATCGGCAGCATCGGTCCCACGCTGTGGTCCAGCTCCATCACCCGCACGCCATCGACATCCACCCAGCCGCTGTAGCTCACCGCATCCGGCTCGCAGCTCTCGATCACGACCTCGAGATCGAGCCTCTGGCCCGGCCGCACCTCGGGCCCGAACCGAAGCTCCGCCGCCAGGCCGGCGACCGGCCGCACCTTGTAGTCGAGGTACGCCATCGCATTCCAGGCAGCGAGCTGGCCAACCGCTTCCGCAGTCAGCGGCAACGGAAAGCGAGAAAGGTGCATCGGTACCAGGAAAAAGCCCTTCGCGCGCTCGCCGGCCTTCAGCTCAGTGATCCGATCGACGAACGAGTATGCGCTGAAATGCCCGGACATCGGCTGTGACACGACGCCGCGCCCTCCAGGAACCGGCTCAGCTCGCCGTGGCTGCGGCCCGCTGAGCGCGGACGACCAGCTTGCAGAACGTCTCTGCCGTGAACAGGCGAGGGATGTCGGCCACCTTCATCGGCGTGACGAAACGATCTGCCGGGACTTCGCTCAAGAAGCTGCGCAGGCGCTGCATCCCGACGTCTGTGACCACGCCCTTCTGCTCGAACTCCGCCTCCGGCAGATCACCGCGGGCGTCCTCGATAATCTTGCCGCGCGGGATCTTGAGCTTGAAGGCGCGCTCCAATCGGAACACGAGATCGAGGAAGTCGATCGACTCGGCGTCCAATCCGTCGATCAACGACACGTCCAGCTTGACCTGATCCACGTCGCAACCGAGCGCATCGGCGATCGTTTTCGCCACCGTCGGATAGACGGCCTGGATCTCCTCCTTCCTGGTTTCATCCTGACTCATTCATCTCACTCCATCTTGAAGCCACCATCGACATGCAACACCTGGCCCGTGATGTAATCCGCGAGCCCGGAGGCGAGGAACCACACCGCGTACGCTACTTCTTGCGGCGAGCCGAACCGGCGCAGCAGGATGCGTGATTTCACCTCATCCCCGGCGCGGTCCCGGACCGCCTGCGACATCTCCGTCTCGATCACTCCCGGCGCCACCGCGTTGACCGTGATCCGGCGCGGCGCCAGCTCGACCGCCAGGGCGCGCGTAAACGCGTTGACCGCTCCCTTGCTCGCGGCATAGTTGGTCTGACCACGTCCGCCCTTTTCGCCAGAGACCGAACTGATGTTGACGATCTTGCCGGCCCGCCGGGCGATCATGTGCGGCACCACGGCGCGCGTCACGTTGAACACCCCCACGACGTTGGTGTCCAGCACCGTTTCGACGTCTTCGGCCGAAAACAAGCCGAGAAGATTATCACGGACTACCCCAGCGTTATTGATCAGCACGTCGATGCGGCCAGAGCGCTCCACCATCCGTTCTACCGCTTTAGCGCAGGCCTCGAAGTCGCGCACGTCCGCCTGCTCCGCGGAGATCTTGCGCCCCGCGCCGCGTCCTGCCTCCACGATCTCGACTGCAGCCGCGCTGTCGCCCCGGAACAGGAAGGTGACGTCTGCCGATTCCCGTGCGAAGAGCTCGACCAGCGCACGGCCGATGCCACGGCTGCCGCCGGTGATCAGCACACTCTTTCCGGCGATGCCTGCGTCAAGGGCCATGGCGCTCGCTTCCGTCAGCCCGAGATGCGGAACCCACCGTCCACGAACAGCGTGTGACCGGTGATCATGCGCGCTTCGGGCAGGCACAACAGGTACACCGCTGCCGCCACATCGTCGGGCGTGAGCTTCGGGCCGAGCGGCGTGCGCTGTGCGAAGTTCGCCAGCAGCTGCTCGCGGTTCGGGAAGTAGCTCAGCGCGTCGGTATCGACTACACCAGCGCTCACTGTATTCACACGGATGCCGCGCGGGCCGAGCTCCTGCGCCAGCGTGCGCGCCAGCGACTCGAGCGCCGCCTTCGAGGCGCCGATGAACCCGTAGCCGGGCATCGCCCGTTCCGCGCCGAGGCTCGACAGCGCGATGATACCGCCTCCCGCGGGCATCATCGGCACGGCGCGCTGCGCCAGCAGGTTGAGCGCCAGCGCGTTGGTCTCCAGGCACCAGCGCCAGTGCTTGAGCGACATCTCGAGCGCAGGCTTGAGCACGCCGCTCGCCGCGTTGCTGACAACGATGTCGAGCCGCTCGAAGTGACCGCGCAGCTGCTCGAACAATTCATCCACGCTCTCCGGGATGCCGACGCTCGCCTTGATCGGGAAGGCGCGCCGGCCCAGCGCGCGGATCTGCGCGCACAGCGCTTCAGCCTCTTCGTGGCTGTTGTAGTAGTTTGCGGCGATGTCGCAGCCGGCCCTGGCGAGCTTGTGGGCGATGGCACGGCCGATGCCGCGGCTGGCGCCTGTCACGAGCGCGACTTTTCCGGTCAGTGGCTCAGGCATCGGGCAGAGGCAGTCGACACAGCCAAGCGGCTGCGCGCGTGATGATTTCGTGAGGCTGACAAGCTTGAGGGTGCAGCGATGCAGGATTTCATCGGGGCGCGATCATCGGGCCCGCTATTGTACCCGCACACGCGACCGGAGTGGCCCGACTCCACCCAAGGGGGCCCGGGACAGCGGGGAGCACATCAGACCGCGGCGATGGAGTGCGCGAGCTTGCCCACCACCCAAATGGTGGCGATGCCAGCGGCGATGAGCGACACCTGCTGCAGCGTGGCGCCCAGCTCCCGCCGATGGTGCAACCCGGGTATGAGGTCGGCAACCGACACGTAGATCATGCTCGCCGCGGCGATCCCCAGCAGCAGCGGCACCCATTGGTGCACGGACTGCAGCCCGTAATAGGCGAGCACTCCGCCGATCAGCATGGCGATGCTGGAGAGGATATTGAAGACGAATGCCTGGAGCTTGCTATAGCCCGAGTGCAGCAGGACCAGGAAATCGCCGACTTCCTGCGGCACCTCGTGGGTGATGATCGCCAGTGCGGTGATGATTCCCAGCTCGACGCTCACCAGAAACGCCCCCGCGATGATCACCCCATCGACGCAGTTGTGAAAGGTATCGCCCACGATCACCATGGTGGCGATGCGACCGTGGTCGCCGTGGTCGTGCTGCGCTTCACCCGCTCCCTCGTGGTGATGACGCCATAGCATCAGCTTCTCCAGAACGAAGAACAGCAGGATGCCGATGAGCACGGTAGCGCTCACGTGCTCGGCGCTTGAGGACAGCTCGAAGGCGTGTGGCAGGATTTCGAGAAAGGCCGCTCCGAGCAGTGTGCCGATCGCATAGCTGATCAGCAGGGACACCTGCGTGGGCCGCGCGCGCAGCGCAAAGGCTGCAGCGGCGAGCACGCTGAGAATGCCACCCACCAGGGTTGTGGCGATGATCCAGGCAAGGATCGGCATGGCTCGTCTGGGAGACGCGAAGCGTAATACTGTAGCAGAGCCGTCTAACGCTATCGTGCGAACCGGCCCGTTGAGGCAGTTTCCGGGGAGCACTTGTCAAAACCGTCCCCCGACCGCAAACTGATTGATGGATACCCGTGCAAACGCCATTCAGGCGTCAGCGCGAGGGGCCGCGGAGGAGGAGATGGCGCAGGCCGATGGCAGCCGCGATCGGTGGACGCGCCGACGGCGGGTGCTGACCGCCGCCGCGTTGGTGTCTGCTGCAGTTGTGGCCGCTGCGATACGGCTATGCTGCTACACGGTGGATGCCGGGGAATATGCGCTGGTCACCGAGTTCGGCAACCCTATCGAGGCCGTCACCACGCCCGGGCTGCGCTTCAAGCTTCCCTACCAGAGCGTCCGTACCTTCGACATCCGGCTGTTCGCCTACACCCCGGCATCGAGTGAGTTCCTGACGCTGGAAAAGACACCGGTCGTCGCCTCGAGCACGATCCTCTGGCGCATCAGCGACCCCAAGAGATTCTTTCAGACCGTGTTCAACCGGGCCGGAGCGGAGTCCAGGCTGGGCGACATTCTGTTTGCGGAGTTCGGCGCCGCCATCGGCCGCAACCCGCTCGCCGCGTTTGTTTCGACCGAGCCCGGTGCCTACGGGGCGGGGGCGATCCTCGCCGAGGTCGGGGCCAAGTGCCGCGGGATCGCGCTGCGCGACTACGGCATCGACGTCATCGACGTTCAGCTCCGAAGTTTCGATTTCCCGAAGCAGAACCGGCTCCCCCTCTACGCCCGCATGAAGTCGGAGCGCGGGCGCATCAGCATGAAGTACCGGTCTGAAGGAGAGGAGGAGGGGCTCAAAGTCCGGGCAGCGGCCGAGCAGCAGAAGAGCCGTATACTCACCGAAGCGCTGAAGCTGGCCCAGCAGCATCGCGGTGAGGGCGAAGGCAACGCGGCGCGAATCTACGCCGAAGCGCTCGCGAAAGGGCCCGAGTTCTATCAGTTCGTGCGCACCATGCAGGCATCGCGCAATCTCGTCCCCAAGGGGACCACATTGGTGCTGCCCGCTGATTCGGAGCTGTTCGGCCTGCTCCACGACAGCAGCCACTACGACCGCGCCCGGCCGGACGCCGGCAACGCGACCAGGAAAGTCACCAACAAGCGCAGAAAGGAGTGAACCCATGAGATGAGGGAATCGAACGCGATGTCGTCATGAATTGAGTTGAGGCCACTAACCAGAATCAGGGGGTAACGATGAAAACAAAACACAGGAGGCTAACATCGGTTTCGGCGCTGTTCCCGGTCGCGCTCGCAGTCGCTCTGAGCGGGACTGCCGTCGCGGCGGAATACAAGTACGACCCCGGGGACAACGTCAAGTTCACGTA